>Ga0315903_10003002_pt1 | contig 23944 bp, 24 predicted proteins | sample LakEriMetagenome_7_FD_203524 | JGI IMG/M metagenome (GOLD analysis project Ga0315903, IMG submission 203524) | Freshwater fungal communities from buoy surface, Lake Erie, Ohio, United States - Buoy 2 MA119 | ecosystem: Environmental > Aquatic > Freshwater > Lake | place: USA: Lake Erie, Ohio... | reverse complement strand
CCACTATTTTGATGTATTTATCATTAATTGGCTTTATCAACTTAAACTGAAGTCGTTGAATTTCTTCTTCAATGCCAGCTTCATAAGCTTGAATGGCTTGACCCAAACTGTCCAGCTCCATCATTTGCTCTTCGCGCACGGCTTCCATCATGGCTGCACCGAATTCGTTCAGTTCTTTCGATTGCTTTTCGTACTCGGTATACATTCCTCTGAGTTTACCTTCTTGCTCTTTCTGTTTGCGTTGTAGCGAAGCTTTCATCTGCTTATACTCAGGCATCACATCTAAAATCTCTGTAGAATTGATATGACCATACTTTTGCTGTGCAGACAAAGTCAACGAACATAAAACAAAGAACAATAAGGCTAATCCGCTGATTTTTTTCACAATTGGGGCAAATATATCTTTTTAGATGAATTGGTTAATTACCGGCCGGTTTTAGTGAAACGCCAAGTGCCGCCAATATATCATCGCTTTTATTAATTTTCTCACTTGCGTAAAGCATAGATGGACCACTCGAACGATCAAAAATGAAGTCAAACCCTTTTGCTGCAGCGTATTTTTGTACTTCGTTGTAAATCTTGTCTTGAATAGGTTTAATCAATTCTTGACGTTTTTTGAACAACTCACCACTAGGGCCGAACTTTGCTTTTTGAAACTCTTTTACCTCTTTCTCTTTGGCTTCAATCTCTTTAATCTTTTGTTGTTTCATCGGCTCAGTCATCAACACCTGCTCAGCTTGAAACTGCTTGTAGGTGTCGTCAACACTTTTCATTTTGGCTTCCACCTCTTTTTGCCACGCAGCCGAAACTTTATCCAATTCTTTCTGTGCTTCGGTGTAGCTGGTCAATTTACTTAAAATATAATCCATGTCTACATACGCAAATTTTTGGGCGAAGGTAGATGCGCTCATGGTAAGCATCAAGCAAGCAACGATTATCTTTTTCATAACTTTAATTTTTATGTTTTGCAATTTAGACCAAGAATGCTGCCAAAGTAAAACTGCGTTTTGAAATTTTCACAAATTAAATTTTAAACCCATTATTAAAATTCGGTGATTATTCCGGTTCTCTACCTAAGATAATACGGAAGGCACCATATTTAGCAAATATGTTTTTGCCGGTTGTCGGTAAGCCATAGCGCTCTTTATCAAAGCCTAAACCATAGTCAAAACCAAGCAAACCGAACATCGGCAAGAATACACGGATACCTAAACCTGCAGAGCGCGCCAAATCGTAAGGTTTATAATCTTTAGCACTTCTCCAATAGTTACCTGCATCAGCAAAAAGCAAGGCATAAATCGTTGCACTCTGACTACCCGAAAACAAGTAGCGCAACTCCACCGAATATTTGTTGTAGATAGGTACACCACCTTGGGTCAACACCGGATAACCACGGAAAGAGATGATATCTCTACCCAACTGTTGCCCTTGGTTCATGTTGCTCAATCCATCGCCACCAAATTCAATTCGCTCAAACGGAGAGTAGCCCAACTCCTTGTTATACAAGCCTAAGAAAGCCATGTTGGCCGATGCTTTGATGACTAACTTATTGTCTTTAGTCAATGGTGTATACCATTCAAAACCGAGTTTCCATTTGTGGAACTCTACGAATTTATAGCGATCAGAGTCCGGTAAATCAGGATTAGAGTAGTCTATATCTCTTCTGCCCGGGAAAATATTGGTGTAAGGCAATGTGGCTTTTACTTGGGCCATTACATACATTCCACGATTGAAAAAGGTCGGAGCCGACAAATCACGCGAGTCACGGGCAATCGTCAATTGGGCACTTAAGTTGTTAGAGCGACCATTGTTGAAAATGAATATACCCCCATAGTTGTCGAGAATATAGTGCTGATATTCAATACCCGCGGAAACCGTAAAAAAGTCATCCGGCCATTTCAAACGAGTAGTTAAGCCCAAGTAAACGCTGGTAGAAAAATACTTGCCGGTGATTTTGTTGGGCTCTGTAAAAGACCCAAACAAGTTGGCGCGTAAACGATTGAACGCAAAGTCTAATGAAAGTGGTTTTTTACCGCCTAACCAAGGTTCAGTAAAGCTAACGTTATATGACTGTAATGAACGTCCGTTCGAGTTAACACGAATACCCAAACGCTGCCCATCACCCGATGGAAGAGGTGTCCATGCTTTTTTGTCAATAATATTTTTGATAGAGAAGTTGGTGAAGTTTACACCCAGCGTTCCAAACAAACCGCCCGTTCCGCCATTCACGTTGTTTCTACCGCCCCAACCTGCCGAAAGTTCTAATTGGTCAGATGGTTTTTCGGTCACACGATATTCTATGTCAACAGTTCCAGTTTCAGGGTTTGGAATAGGCACAACATCCAATTGTTGAGGGTCGAAATAGCCCAAGTTGACGATTTCGCGCTGTGAGCGGATAAGATCTGTTCGGCTAAATTTATTGCCGGGCAAGGTACGCAACTCTCTACGAATTACTTTTTCATTGGTTTTGGTGTTGCCCAAAATGCGTACATCGCGGATAGTGGCTTGCGCGCCTTCGCTAATGCGTAACTCGATATCAATAGAATCGCCAACAATGCTCACTTCAAGCGGAGTAACCGTGAAAAACAAATAGCCATCATCCATGTACAATGAACTCAAATCGCCTCCGTTTGGATTCATGAAAATGCGTTCATCCAACACTTTTTGGTTGTAGACTTCGCCTTTTTTGATATTAACGATTTTGTTCAACAATGAATCTGGGTACTTTGTATTGCCGTTGTAAAAAATATTGCGGAAATAGTATTTTCTACCTTCATCTACCGTAATGTCAATTTGCAAGTTTTTGCCGTTCACCAAATACACCGAATCGCGTATGATTTTTGCATCTCTAAAACCTTTGGTGTTGTAAAAATCAATCAACTTCTTCTTATCGTCTTCGTATTTATCTTTCTTAAATTTGGACGACTTGAAAACATTCAGATTTATATGGCGGGAAGCATATTGTGCGGCTCGGATTACTGATAGATTGCCGGGTATTTGATACCACTTCACTTTTATAGAATCGCGAGCGAAGTTTTTCTTGAAGCGAAACAGACCGTCTAAATCAAACTTGATTTTCTCGTGCGTATCCTTAAGCTGTTTTTTAAGCTTTGACTCTGGCAATTCCCTGTTTCCGTAAACATTGATTTGGTCAATTTTTACCCGCGCTCCTTTTTTAATACCAATTTTTACAATGATGCTGTTCGTCAGCAAGGTGTCGGGCACTTCTTCCACATTTACTTCTGTGGCCAAAAAGCCTTTCTCTGTAAAATAGTTTTTACAAGTATTGATCGTGATACTGCGCAAGTTTTCCGTAAAAATTTGTCCGGCTCGCAAATCCAATTTTTTGCGTAATTCTTCCGATTCGCCATTTTTCAATCCTTTCAACGAGTAGCGCGACACACGTGGGCGTTCTTCTACGTAAATCACCAAGTACATCTTTCCGGCTTCAATCTTCTCTGCATGAATAGTGATGTCGGTGAAAAGACGTTGTCGCCAAAGTGTTTTGATGGCTTTCGGAATAGCTTCACCCGGTACTTTGATTTTATCGCCCACCGCCAAGCCTGAAAGTGTAGCTAATATTTTCGCATCTAAAAATTTCGCCCCTTCCACTCGGATGGCTGCTATTTCATATTCTCCTCCGCTGCCGTAGTCAAACGGCACGGGAAGCTCTTGCGCTTGTAACAGTAGCGGCAATGAAAGAGCGAAGCAAAATATATAACTTAAAAAGAGTTTGATTTTCATTGAGGGCTGAGTTGTTCGCTGGTTTTACCAAATCTGCGTTCGCGGTTTTGATAGTCTAAAAGGGCTTTGTAAAGTTCTTCTTTATTAAATTCCGGCCACATCACTTCGGTAAAATAAAACTCGGAATAAGCCAATTGCCAAAGCAAGAAATTGCTGATGCGGTGCTCACCGCTGGTTCTGATGAGCAGTTCCGGGTCGGGCATGGCGGCAGTTTGCAAATTGGCGGCAATTAATTCTTCGGTGATTTGGTCGGTAGAAATGTTACCCAACTTCACTTCGTTGGCTATTTTTTTAAAGGCATTGATCAATTCACTTTTGCCGCTGTAGCTGAGTGCTAAAGTCAATTGCATGCGTTTGCAGTGAGCAGTTTTTGCGATAGTTTCGTGGAGTTCGGCTGCCACACTTTTCGGCAAAGCGTCAATATCGCCAATGGCGGACAAACGAATATCATTTTTAAGTAGCGTTTTCAATTCTCCGCCCATCGTTTTAAGCAAAAGTGTCATCAAAGCGCTCACTTCCAATTGCGGACGGCTCCAATTTTCGGTGCTGAAGGCATAAACCGTCAAATATTCCACGCCTAATTCTGCACAAGCTTCCGCCACATCTCTCACAGATTGCACCCCATTGCGATGACCAAAAATCCGGTTTTCGCCCTTTTGTTTTGCCCAACGACCATTTCCGTCCATAATGACGGCCACGTGGCGGGGCAATTTCTTAAGATCCAATTGTTGTTTTATACTCACTTAGAGAAGGTATAAACGAAGTTTGATTAATTTATTTTTTAAAAGCGGCCAAAGATAAGAAAAGACATGAGATAGAGGCAGACTATCAAAGTATAAGCAAATGTGCTTTAACGATAACTACCATTAGGTGTTGGGCAACGCATTTTCATAATAGTGTAGGAAATGGTGATGCCGCCAAATACATAGTCATCCATTTTGGGTGATTGGCCGCGTTGGTAGCCGGGCTTACCTATTTTTTCGCCTACTTCACCCGAGCGGTCAGACAGCGCAGCCGCCAAACCCGTAGAACCACCCGGCAAGGAGGCGTAACTCGGATACTTTCCGCTCACATCATCCAGATAGTCCGTAAAGGTTTTGCGCACGCCTACTTCGATGGCCACGTTCCAGTTTCTTGCAAAAGAAAACTTGAACCCGCCCACAATTGGAATGGCAAAATTGAACAAACGATATTTTTTAACCCCCGAATAACTCGCATCATTTTGCCCTTCGGTGCCGAGTGGTTGCAGGTAATACCATTTGCCTTGATAATTGGCTTGTGGGTTGAAGAAAAACAGGGTCAAGCCCGTGGCTAAATAAGGCGTGAAGTGGTGTTTCTTCTTCGTGCTTTCTTTGTCGTATTTAAAGAAGTTGAACTCAATCAGGCTCGTAACATCAAAAATCTGTGAGCGAAAAGACAAATTGCGTTGTTTATTCCAAGCCATGTTGGTTTTAGCATCATCAAAAGTGATTGTTCCCCAGTTGACGGAGGTACGCCACGCTCCGCGGTAACGAATGTTGTAGCGATAAAAAACACCTGCCGCAGGACGCGCAAATTTGACAGAAGTTTGGGTATTCAAATCACCATAGTAGTGAGCCGCACCGCCAAAAAGCCCAAATTCGTGTACTTGAGCTTTCGCTTTTGGCACGAAAACCACAAGCAAGCAGCCTAATAACAAGAATAAGAAAATACGATTTATGTTCATTTTGCGGACAGCGAAGAAAACCACAACGCCCGAAAAACCAAAATGTTGTTCGATTAAGCTGATTTTGTGGGATATTTTAACCGAAGGTTTGTGATTGTTGATGACGCTCTGCGAGCTATAACACCAAGAATAGCTGACTTAAACCAAACGCGTGTAAGCACGCATCCAACGGTCGGGCAGCTCGCCTTCGCAAGCCATTTCATAATCTTTAAATGTGCAAGGCACTAACTGCTGGCGGCCATATTTTTCGGTGTCCGTAGCCGGAATTTCCATCCACCATCGCTCTGTGCGTTTGCTCTTGAAGAAAATCAAATCGTGGTCGGTGGACTCCACACGTACATTAAACTTGAAGTGATCGGTCAAGGTAACCGGATAGTCGCCCACTCGGCTGTAATATCCCTCAATAAAATACCAAATCATTTGTGCAGCCAGTTGCACGGTTTGGCGATTGTTATCGAGGTCGGTGTTGATTTCATAAATACCTATCGAAGTCAACTTATCACTCAGGCCGGCATAGCGGGTGATTTGGCAAAGTTCTTCACCGGTGAAACCGTTTGGCGAGGCTTTGCTATGAGCCGGAGCATCTGCTTGACGAATGCTTGAAATGTCTATCGTCAACATATCTGCATCGCGCAACACGGGTTCTGTTTCTTCTAAAAACGCTCGCACCAAACCCAATCGTTGGCAGTCGAAGTTTAGACTATTAAGTGTTTCTACGGCTTTGCTATCGTTCAAATAAGTTTGGTAACCCAAGTGCGAATAATTGAACAGATAATTGGGCGAATGAGTCAGAATATTCATCACAAAGTTGCTTGAATCCGGTGTTGTAGCCGGTTCTTCGTTCATGTCTATCCGCTCGTCTACATTTACAACGTTGATCAGCGTTTGCAAACTTTTATAGCCTAAATATTGACCAAAAGATATATCATGGCTGCCGCCAATGATGATAGGAATTACCTTGCGGGTAATTAAATCGAGCATTACGGTGGCCAAGGCAAAATAGGTGTCGCGCACTGTCTCTCCGGCTTTGATGTTGCCGAGGTCAATCATCCGAAATTCTTTTTCGGTGGGTGGCATGTAAAGTTGATACAGTTCTCTGCGGATGGCATCAGGCGTTTTTGCGCTGCCTGCGTTGCCCACGGAGGCACGGTCTTCTTCTACGCCTATCAACGCCAAATTATAATCATATAAATCAAGCCCCACTCCGGCTTGATGAATGTAGATGTAGTTACCAATTTGTGCAGGGTGCAATTCAGTGCCGCCTAAAAGGTTTTCTTTATCAATGGGCGTTAGAAACTCATTTATCATGCGATGAAAATAGAAGTAACTGCTAATCGCTTCATTTATTCAGTTATTTATAAATAAACCAACCGGTTGTGAATTGTAGCGTTTGTTGTAGTTTTTGACGAGAAAGGTCAATACCAACAAAAATTTATCTGCAATAGCATGTAACTAAATCATCAGAAGTGCCGTAGAAGAAGTCAAATTAGTTAACCCAAAAAAACTCAACCATATGGAACTTATCATGTCTATCTTATTAGCTTTAGGTTTAATCACCTCTAGCAATCAAAAAGTGAATTTTACGAAAATCCAATCGGCTAAAGCCTATCAAAAAGTCTACACCAAAACGGGCGCACATCTACAACAAGAACCGGCTAAGTGGGCTACTGTATTGTTTGGCAGTTAATGCTGATATAAAAATTAGTATAAATAGGTAGGATAGCGATAAGCTGTGCTGCCTATTTTTTTTGCCAATTCTTGTTGGCGGATATGCCGCAGTTTAAGTAGTTGGTGTATTCTACCACATTGGGTGTGTAGCCTTTCGGAGCGGTCAACAATTTTTCGTCCGGGCTTAGCAACACATAGAGTGGTTGTGTGTTATTGTTGAATTGACTGGCTTCAAAATCGCTAAATTTATTTCCAATGGTTTTAATCTTTTTACCCGAAAAAGTAGAAACATATTGTTCGTTTTCCGGCAGCTCTTTTTTGTCGTCTACATACAATGAAATCAACACATATTCATCGTTTATGATTTGATAAACACTTGGGTCGGTCCACACTTTTTCTTCCATTCTTCGGCAGTTTACACACGCCCACCCTGTGAAATCTATCAAAATAGGTTTGTTCACTTTTTTGGCGTAAGCCACTCCGCCTTCGTAGTCGTTGTGAAAACAGTTCAATTGATTAGGACATTCACTTTCTTGCTTCGCTAGAGAGTAAAACTTAGGCGGAGGAAATCCACTAAAGAGTTTCAAATCGTTGCCGGGAATCCCCCAAGCCGAGTAGAGCGTAAACAGCAAAGCCAACAGAGCCGCACCAATCCGCACGGGCGAGAGCTTTTTAATCGGACTATCGTGTGGAAATTTTAGTTTGCCGATTAGGTAGGCAAACAAACCCAAGCCAAACAACACCCAAAGACCCAAGAACACTTCGCGTTTCACGATACCCCAATGCGCCACTAAGTCAGCATTAGAAAGAAATTTTACGGCAAAAATCAATTCCACAAAACCCAGCAACACTTTCACCGAGTTTAACCACCCGCCCGATTTTGGCAATGATTTCATCATGCTCGGAAACAAGGCAAACAACCCAAACGGCAAGGCCAACGCAAAACCAAAAGAAGTCATCCCTGCCACTAAATTCATTTTACCATTGGCCGAACTCAATGCGCCCACGAGCAGAGAACCAATGATAGGTCCGGTGCAAGAAAAGGAAACAATAGCGAGCGTAAGCGCCATGAAAAAGATGCCGACCAAACCGCCAACGTTCGATGCAGAATCGGCTTTGTTGGCAATAAAAGCCGGCAAGGTGATTTCGTAAAAGCCGAAGAAGGAAAAAGCAAAAATCAGAAAGATGACAAAGAAGAAAATGTTGAGTGCCGCTCCGGTCGAAATTTCATTGAGCGTGTCGGGCGAGATGTTGAACAATAGGAAAGGCACCGCCAATAAAAAATAGATAAACACAATGCTGAAGGCATAGAAGAATGCTTCAAATTTTCCTTTGGTTTTGCTTTCGCTGCGTTTGGTAAAGAAAGAAACTGTGAGCGGTATCATCGGAAACACACAAGGTGTAATCAAGGCTACCAATCCGCCCAAAAAACCAAGGATAATGATAGACCAAAGCGATTGGTCTTCGGTTTGCAGACCATCACCACAGTCAGCCAGTGGCGCACCAAACTTACTTTCTGCAGTGGTCGAACTATCGGTCGTCAAGTTTTCGGTAATCACGGCCTCAACAATAGAGTCAAAAGGAGTTGGTTGTTCAATCGCGCCCTCGGTGTTCTCTACACTTCCATCGGCTTTTAACGTAAACTCAAACTCTGTGTCTTCGGGAGCGGTGCAGTGCGTGTCGTCACAAGCCATGGCCGTGAGCACACCTCTCACCTTTCCACCTTTCAGCACCTTCACCTTTTGTTCCAAGATGAGTTGCTCATCAAAAAAGATCAACTGCATGTCAAACACCGGGTCGTGCTCATCGTGCTTAATGCCTCCGCGCTCCGTGGTTTTGCCGATTAGTTCTATTTGATCTTTTTTATAGTCAAACACCACCGTGGTCGGAATGGGCCCGCCCTCGCCAATGAACTGCGAGTAGGTGTGCCATCCTTTTTCCAGCTTAGCGGTAAACACAAGTTTATACTCGTTTTTACTCAGGCTCTCTGCTTTCCAAGTCCATTTTACGGGGTTCACTATTTGCGCTTGCGCACTGTTCAACAACGCCACAACAACCAGAAGGAGAGAAAGTATTTTTCGCATGATAAAGAATTGATTACTTGAACTTGCCGCAGCAATTAGTCGGTAAATATAAACTAACCTGACACAGATTTGCGTAACAAATATTGCGCTGCTTCATTAGGCTTAACATTTATTATAAGAGGAATGAATTGGAGTTTAGGTAGCAAGTGATCGACAATCTAGCATCGCAAATCGTTAAACTAGAACCGCAACAATTAGAACCTCACCGTCATTTCTAACACTTTGCTCACCAGCGATTCAAAAATCAACTTACCGTCTGCGTTGAACAAGGCTTTTTCGGAGGCGCGCTCGGGGTGTGGCATCATGCCAAACACGTTGCGCTTTTCATTGCATATCCCGGCTATGTTGTCGAGCGAGCCGTTTGGATTGGCATCGGAAGTGATTTCACCGTCTTCATCGCTGTACTTAAATAGTATTTGGTCGTTGGCATATAAGGAAGCTAAGGTTTCCGCATCGCAGAAATAGCGACCTTCGCCATGCGCAATCGGAATTTTGATAGCTGTTTCGATGTCGAGTTTACTCGTTAAAAGGCTATTTTTTGTTTGTGGTAACAAATGCACGTTTTTGCAAACATATTTCATATTGCTGTTGCGCAACAAAGCCCCCGGCAACAAGTGCGACTCGCACAAAATCTGAAACCCATTACAAATCCCCAACACTTTTCCGCCACCATTCGCAAATTGAATAACACTTTCCATGATTGGTGAAAAACGAGCGATCGCTCCAGTGCGGAGGTAATCGCCATAGCTAAACCCTCCCGGCAACACGATACAATCTTCCGTTGTGAAATCATTCAAGTCGGTTTCTTTGTGCCACACATAGCGCGCTTCAAAACCCATCACTTCAGTGAGTACGTGATACATGTCTTTGTCGCAATTTGAGCCGGGGAAAACAACTATGCCGAATTTCATAAGTAATGATTTATGGGTTAAAAGTGGGGTATGATTTGAAATGCGATAATAATCAAAATTAACACGGAATGTAAAATCTCCGCCCACACAATTCGCCTAATCAGTAACAAAAACATGGTGAGCAAAATACTAAGGGGAATAGCCAACCAAACAGCATGGCTCCAGTGAAGATTGACTTGCAAGAAAAATGTGCCGATGGTGATAAACAAACTAAACTGTAGCAATGAGCTGAATTTCCGCACTTGAATGGCCACTCCTCTCAAGGCTGATTGGGACGTAACTATTACAAAAAGTGCAATAACCCCCAAAAAAACGAGTTGAATTTTCATCAGCTCGGAAATTTGCACACCTAAAGTCCAATTGTGCAAGGTAACAGTTGGCAAGGACAGATCATTATAAAAGAAAATAGTAAAAAGCACAAAAAGCGGAGCGATTACACCCAACAATAAAATTATCCATTCGCGAAACACAAAAGGCCGCACGGTACCTAACCCTAACATTAAGAAAAGCAAAAAGCCCCAAGTTGGAAAGTAGAACAAAGCCGCTAATGAAATCATAAACCCAAGGTTGAAAATATTGCCATTTTGCTTATCGGCTTTGGCCAATAAAAATAAACTTCGCAGCATTAACAAAATAAACGTAGCGGCAATAAGTGCCGGTGATAGATAAATACCTTCGGTAAAAAAAGATACAAAAACGATGTGCACTCCTCCGCCCAGGTAGTTTTTCTTAGCAGTGATTTTGTTCTCGTTGATAATTAAATTAACGAGCAAAGCCTGAACAAAAGTGAGCGCAGCGGCTAGGAGTAGACTAAGCCATCCTAACCCCGAAAACTGCTGCAAATAATTAAATATTACAAAACTGATTGGGCTCGAATCAGCAACAACCAGAGGAGGCGTAGTTGACCAAATGGCACTAATTCTAAAAGCAATGAGGTAAATGACATAAAGTAAAACAATACTTGGATTATTAGAGCGGAGCAGACTGAGCACTTGTTCGACTTAGTGGGTTTAGTAGGTTATTTTCATTAACTGCATGCTGCCATTCTTGTAACTAGGAATAACCACTGCATCCGGGGCAATTTGTTTGCCGTTTTTGGGCAACAAAAACACATCTTTATTTTCTTGCGAAGCGATTGTTTTTTTGGTGTATTCGCCTTGGCTGGTCAGCACATACTCGTTGAGCGAAGCCGATGCACTTACTTCATCTAAATAAAGCAATCGCAACTTATCCTTTTGGTTCATAATGAGGAATGAAGAGTAAGCTCCATTGTCGTCTTCGCTAATTTGTTTTTTACGTAAAATGTTGTTCCACACCAACTCGCCATCGGGGCTAATAGAAAAAGCAATGATATCGTTAAATTGAAAAATCGTAGAGCGAATAAAACTATTAAACCCGGGTTGCATCCCTATGTTCATTGGGCTCACAGGAGCACTCACCTCGCGCGTGTCTCGGATAAACGACTCGGCTAAAATCATCGCTCCACCATCGTTGCGTAGAATATTTTTCTTTATGTTAAATGTGAATAGCTTTGGGTTTTCGTTGGCCGGTCGTCCGGTCAAATCATCAATAAAAGATTTGGGAAAGGGAAAAGTTTTTGCCGCTATGCGTTGACCGTCTCCAGTGCGATAAGAATTGTATTGCAAACCACTCGCTGCATCTTCATTTTTTCCGGGGCTGCTATCATAAAATGAAGTCACAACAAACGCTTCATTCTTATTATCTAACTCCACATTCACCTCGCCAAAATTCTTATTATCAGTTTCTATATTGTAGGTAAAAAAACCACCATTATTTTGTATTGAAAACACATCAAAGCGAGTAGTGAAAGTTTGCTTATCTCTTTTGCCTAACAAAAGATAACTATTTGCTTTATTGTCTACAAAATGTTTGGCCAGCTCCAGTTCATCTTCCCCTCTGTTGAAAGGCACAGTTTTTTTATACAGTTTTTGCAAACCTTGATCTAAAGCCATAAACTGAATTTCTTGCACTGTCGTTCCTGAAAAAAACGGATAATAAATGGACAAATAATCCTGATTGGTTGAACTTTTAAACCGAAGATTTTGTGCCACCAAATCTTTGCGATCAAAAATAGTGTCTATCATTATTGCTTTCCCGATTTCTAAAAATTTCGAGTTTAATGGTTGAGCGAAAAGCACTGAATACTTTCGGTCTTGCTGTAAATAAAAAACGACTGCTCCGGTTTTGTTCAGCAATACATATTGCAACTCACCATCCATGTTTTTGAAATCAAGCGTCTTAGAAGCAGACAGACGCAAATCATCGGTATAGAGTTGAAGTGCATCTTCTGTGCCATATAATCGAACTATGATACCATCACTATTTTTACCAATGATTTTAAACTTGCTGGCTTTGGCGGATAATTTAACCGGTGATGACAGCTCAATGACTTGTGCCCGAAGGCAAGACATGAACAAAAGAAGAAAAACTGAGCAACAAAATTTCATCTGCTCAAACGTACGTGTTTTGAGCTGCAATCACAAATTCTTTAACGAACCTTTTTATTGCTTCAAGCGTGGATCCATCGCATCGGTCAATCCTTCACCAATCAAGTTGAATATGGTCACCGTGATGAAAATGGCAAAGCCCGGAAAAATAGCTAACCACCAAGCCGGTGCATAACCACGTGCCGCAGAGAGCAAACTTCCCCAAGTCACTTGCTCAGGCGCCACACCTATCCCTAAAAATGATAAACTCGATTCTGTCAAAATAGCTCCGGCTACTCCGAAGGCGATGGTGATAAGCACAGAAGTTAATGAATTAGGGATAGCGTGTTTCATAACAATTCTCCACTCACACAAACCCAAAGCTTGTGCAGCTTCGATAAACTCCAAACTACGCACTTTCAACAACTCTGCACGAACGTATTTCGCAATACCCGTCCAGCCCAAAAATCCAATCACAATCATGGTGATGAAAATAGAGGGTTTGTTCATGATAGCACTTATCGAGAGAATAAGTAAAATAGTTGGCACGGACACTTTCACCTCTATTAAACGCGAAATCAAAATATCCATCGGTATGCTTACTTGCTTGGCAAAAAATGGAATTCTCTTCAACACCGCAGTGAGCAAATTCGCTATGCCCATAATGACTACGAAAATGAAAAGGCTAATCAGTAATTGAAGGAAAAATCCGCCAATACTCACTGACAATGCATCGGAAAGAATATAGCTTCTAACCATGAAGGCATAGTAAATAGCTAAAAGTAAAAACACAAGATTTAACCAAAGACGAATACGGCTCATCTTTAATTTGGTATCGCCATAGTAACCTGCCATAGCGCCTAAAATAATGCCAATAAAAACAGCAATAGACATTGAGATAACACCGACCATCATCGCCACTCGTGTACCTTGAATCATCCCGCTCATCACATCGCGCCCTAGTTTGTCGGTACCTAAAAAATGGTGATATCTAGCTGAGGCAACATCTTGTTCGTCAAAAGGACCTTTGTAGTCCGAATTTTTCAAATCCATGTATTGAGGTGAGTAAGGAATGAGCGGAAATACCGACCAATCATATTGCAATTCGTGCCAATCTACATTCGCTAAGTCGGGCGACCATTTAGAAATGCCCAAATCGACACCATAACTATTTAGAACCGGAAAGTAAGTGCTACCTTTATAGCTGCAAGCTATCGGCTTATCATTGGCCAAAAAATCGGCAAAAATGCCAATGAAAATGATGATATAAATAAATCGCAAGGACCAAACGGCCATCTTGTTTTTCTTGAACTGACGGTTCACAATCGCCCAATAACTTTGGTCGAGCTCAGCAGGTTTACTTTTAGTTTCTTCAGCCATTGTTGCAAATGATTATTTGTTGAAAGAAATACGTGGGTCCACCACAGCATACATAATGTCAGCCACCAAGTTCCCTATCAAAGTCAAAATCGCAGAGAGTAACATTACGGTAAACACCATCGGATAATCGCGAGCAATCAAGCCTTCAAACGAAAGTTTACCCATTCCTGGAATAGCAAAAATATTTTCAATGATAAACGCTCCGGCAATAGCCGATGGGAAAATGCTGGCAAAAATGGTAATAATCGGGATGAGTGAATTGCGGAAAGCGTGTTTCCAAATGACTTTATTATCAGCCAAACCTTTGGCGCGTGCGGTGCGGATGTAATCTTGACGCAACACCGACAACACCCCTCCGCGCATCTGGCGCGACAAGTAGGCCCATGAACCGTAAGTCAAACAGATGATAGGTAAAATGATGTGTACACCGCGTTCGATGGCAATGTCCAACCAAGTCATTTCACTGTCTATTTCACCCAATCCAAAAGTAGGGAACCAGTTCATGCCATATTCTTCGGTGGTGAGGAAGGTAATCATCAACGTAGCAATCCAAAACACCGGTAATGAGTTTAACAAGAAAAGAATAAACGTAACGATATTATCGGCCAAACTACCTTTCTTTCTCGCGCTCCAAACGCCCAGCGGAATAGCAATAACGTAAGCCAAGAAAATACTGACAAAATTGAGTAGTAAAGTCCAAGGTAAAGCATCTTTCATTTTTGACCAAACTGGGCGTTTGTCCAAGTAGGAAAACCCGAAATCACCCCGGATAAATCCTCCGCTTTGGCCTACTTTTTCTTCACCAAACAACCAAGGCTTGTCGCCAAACAACCAACGATGAAATTGATTTTTTGTGCCGAAGATATGTAATGCAGGGATGTAATTTTTGCCTTTGGTTTCTGTTGCTTTTACTTCGTTGTAAGCGGCTGTTAATTGCGCCACTTCGCCAGCCACATTGCTCAATGCCGGAGATTGCGCAGCTGCTTTTTTCATAATGTTGAGCGACTCAGTAATTTCTTCGTCTTTATACAATTGAAAAATTCGGTTCACTTCATTATTCAACTCACGACCCGGCATATATGTGGTCGAATCTTGTACCACACCATACATGGCAAATTGTACATTCTTAATTTTGGCGTAGTAGGCTTCGATTTTCGGCCAGTTGCCATGCATATCAATCAAACGCTCTAAGTTTTCTCGTTGTGGTTTTTTAGTGTAGCGATATAGCGTGTCGGGGTGCGCTTGTGTAGAAAGTGAGAAGTAAAAAGTGGGAAGATGTAAGCCCATTTTTTCGGCCATTTCGTTGTAGGCTTTTTCACCGGCTATTTTCTCGGTAGCTTGTCCGGCCTCCCCACCTTGGTCTTTATTGCCCAGCGCCAATTTCACCGGATCGCCAGGTGCCATTTTGCTCAAGGCAAAAGTGACTAAAGCGATGATGGCCAGCGTAGGAACGAAATAGAAAATCCTCTTGAGTACGTATTTCAACATAATGTTCTGCTATATCGTCCAAAAATAGATTTTTCAACATGAAAATCTAATAATCCATAATCCATTTAGGCTTAAAAACTTAAGGTTTGGTCACATTTGGGTAACAGAGCTAAAAATATCAAGCTACAGAAAACAAAAACCGCCAGTTTATACTGACGGTTTTTTGATCAGTAAACAAATTCAGTAGCTTATTGAGGACTAATCGCTTTAAATTCATTTAAGCTAAAGCCCGGATTAATCATTGTAGGCTCCACTTCAAATTTCTTGCTGATGGCAATTCTGTTTTTAGGGTAGAACATATACACCACCGGTTGCTCATCCGCCAACATTTGTTGGAACTTTTTGTACAACTCAATACGTTTGTTTTCATCTAAGGTAGAACGCAATTCTTCAATCAATTTATCTGATTCTGCATTACCAAAGTTTGGATAGTTGCTACCACCGTTCACGGCAGACTTCGTGTGCCACAATTGATAAGGGTCAGACACACGAGCCGGAATTGTCCATCCGCCCATGTTCAATTCAAAATCAAATTTGTCCATCTCTTGCAAGTAAACTGTCCATTCTCTTTCTACAATGTTCAAGTCAATGCCTACTTTTTTCAATTGCTCTTTGTACATCAAGGCTTGTTGTTTAGCCACATCGCTTCCCGAAGGCATTTTGATGTCTAGCGTAAACTTCTGTTTGTTTTTATCTAAGAAACCATCGCCATCAGTGTCTTTCCAACCAGCTTCGCCCAACATAGTTTTGGCTTTTTCAACGTCATATTCCATTGGTTTGATGTCAGGGTTCAAAAACTTAGTTTGGTCAGCATGTACAAATGTGTTGGCTAACACACCTTCTCCGTTGCTCAATGTTTTGTTGATTTGATCGCGGTCAATAGAGTGAGCAATCGCTTTACGCACGCGTACATCTTTCAACTTTTCTTTACGCATGTTGAAGCCTAGGTAAGTATAAGAAAAACGACCAATGCGAATCAAGTTGAAAGAATCCGAGAAAAGTTTATTCTCTTCCAATTCTTTAAATCTTTTTGAGTCAATAGCATCATAAGCAGAAAGTTTATTGTCTTTCAATGCTGTAAAAGCGGTGTTATTATCCGGAATAATTTTGAAAACAATTTTAGCAGGATAAGCCCAGAAGTCGCGTTGTGAAGCATATTTATCACCCCACCAATCTTTCTTTCTAGTGATAACAATTTCTTGACCGGTGGTCCATTTCTCAAATTTGTAAGCACCAAAGCCCGAAATGCCGCTCGCATCGCGTTGGTGTTTTTCTGAGTTAAACGACTCAGCAAATGTGATTATTTCTTGGTCGCCTTTCAGTTTCTCAGTGTTGGTCATCAAGTCTCTCACTGTAAATTTACGCATGATTTTATTCGGGTCATACACATATTCCGGTAAGCAGCGATATAGGGCAAACTCGGTAATTTTAAAATACTTTTCTTTACAGAAAACAGTTACTTTTCTGTTGTTAGCAGAGTCGATAGCGATGTCGCCCAACCACGAATAGTAGCCTTTCAAATGCTCGCAATTCGTTTTAGGATTGATGATAGCTTTAATGGTAAACAAATAGTCTTCTCCGGTCACGGGAGTTCCGTTGTCCCATTTAGCGTCTTCCTTAATCTCAAAAGTTACCTTCATACCGTTGGCAAACTCGCCTTCAGTGATTTCATCCAACAATGGATCACCTTTGAGCAATACGTTGGTTAAATCGAAGGTCTTAGGGTTCATGCCTTGCATACCGCCAAAAATCAAGTCATTGATAATGGTGGCATTTGCCGATGAAGAGTTAATGGGGTTAAGCATGTCCGGGTCGGCAGTTTCACGGTACACCACAGTGCCTTCAGCCGTTGATTTTTGTTTGCCTTTGCAGCCGGTAAAAATGGCTAAAGCTGAAAGTGCTACAGCTAAGAATAAATAGGGTTTCAATTTCATAGGGTTTTACGTTTGGCGTAAAAGTATAAAAATTACCTTATTGTGAAATTTTCGGGGCTAATGTTATCTTATGTTGAAACCTTGCTGTTGTTCAACTATTCCACTAAATAGCTTGTTATTGAGCCATTCACAAACAATCACTTGAATTTATGACCGCCATTTTAATCACAGGAGCTTCGGGTTTACTCGGCAAAAAATTAAGCAACAATTTGCTCGACAAGGGCTTTAAGGTGCATACCCTCGGCAGAAGTCCAAAGAAAAGCAACACCAAAAACTTACTTCACTTCGGTTGGGATGTAGAAAAAGGCAAAATAGACTCCAAGGCATTGGAAGGTGTTTCGGCTATTATTCATTTGGCGGGCGCGGGCGTAGCAGACAAAGCATGGACAAGTGCACGGAAGAAAGAAATTATTGACAGCCGGGTGGTAAGTGCCAATTTACTATTCTCTCATTTACAGAAAAACAAACACACTATCAAAACATTCATCAGCGCTTCCGCAGTGGGCATCTATGGTGACCAAGCCGATAAAGAGCTAAAAGAAACCGCTCTTAAAGGCGAAGGTTTTTTGGCCGATGTGTGCGAAAAGTGGGAACAAGCTGCTATACAGTTTTCGAGCTTGGGTATTCGCGAAGCAAGGGCTAGAATAGGCATTGTGCTGTCTAAAGACGGAGGCGCATTGCCTGAGTTGACACAGTCTTTACCTTTTGGCATCGCTCCTTATTTCGCCAAGAAAAATCTATATTATCCTTGGATACACATTGACGATGTAGTAGGCATTTTTTCGTATTTGTTGCAAGAAGAAAAATGCGAAGGCGCGTATAATACCACTGCCCCAAATCCTGTAGAAATTAAAACCTTGATGCAAGCCATCGTGCAAGCGAAACAATCCGGTGCTTTGGTCGTTCCAGCTCCTCCATTGGCCATCAAGTTGGCTATGGGTGAACGAAGTGAAATGATACTGAGCAGCCAGCGATGCAGCGCAGATAAGATAAGAAAGGCCGGCTATCAGTTTTTGTACACTGATGCACAGCGCGCACTAGAAGCGATTTACGCCAATTAGTTTTGTTTGAGGAAAGTATAATCAGAAAGCAAATTGCCCTGCTCACCGGTGGTGTATTGGGTGATAAGGAAGTATCCTTTTTCGCGCAATTGGTTAATGGTTTTGTTCACGCGCTTCATGTTTTCAATGACATTTTTTTCACTATAAGGTAAAAGCGGGATTTCTTCCGTGGTGCCATCTTCATATACGATTAAAATCTTTGATCCCGAAAAACCTGTGCCTAAGGAAACAGACCGGTTGGCATCGAACACGCGCATAGAAGCATAGCCGCCCGGCTTTTGACTGTAGCCAATAGAAAAAGCCACTAAAAAAATTGTGAATAGCACTATTTTTTTCATACGATGATTTTGAGATTAAGCCGCTTTCTTTGCTCGCTCATAGCTCACCTTACCCTCTTGGGTGCGGATCACGCGAGAGAACAAACTGTAGCGTTCGTCAAACAAAAATTGGAATAATAATTTAACCCACGAAGTGTGATACTTCAAATTGTCATAATACTCCGGAGCCATCGCTTTTAGCTTCGGCAAATTGTTCCAAGGAATAGAGGGGAAATCGTGGTGCTCGTTGTGGTAGCCCACGTTCAATGCCAAAATGTTTATCGGGCCGTAGTAGCTAGCTGTTTCTTGATCCATGTCATACGTGTAATGCTCTTGTATCCAACGCGCACCCACGGGATGCAAACCAATAGAAAGGAAGAAAGAAAATACCAAGTAAAGCAAGCCCGGAAAACCGCAGAAATAAATAATAGCTGCCACATAACTTACCGAGAAAAACAAATTGACAAAACTCCATTTGCTCCACATCACTATGGACTTCAATCGTGGCGGACGGGTAAGTTGGAAGAAAGGAAACATCGCTAACCAAAACGCTTTGCCATACAACTTATTGCCAATCAAACGCGCTTCCCAGTCGTTGGCTAAGTCGGCATCAAATTCATAATCGCCTTGGTGAGCGTGATGTTTCAAATGATAAACATTAAAGCCCATCGCGCTCGGAAACAAGTTGGGTAAGTCAGCAAAAATAGCCACCATTTTGTTCCAAGTTTTGCTCGTAAACACCAAGTTGTGTGTAGCATCATGAATAATCACGAACATACAGTGATTGGCAAATGCCCCAATGCCGTAGGCCAATAGAAAACTCACCCACCAATAGCTCCAACCGAGTTGCCCCATGCTGTAAGCAATGCCTGTCTGCAACACCAAAACACCCACCATGATTAGGGCGGTGTAAGGATTTTTTTGCATCAAGGTACGCACCTCCGGGTGTGCTTTTAAAATGGCACGAGTGCGCTCCGGATGAGGTTGGTCGTGCTTAGCTAAGTGAAAATCTGTTTGCATGGTAAGGTCAAAAATAGCCTTAAACCTCAGAAATTATAGCCGCTAAACATTGTTTAGCGAAAAATACGCATCGGTTTATCCTCGTTTCAAAACAATAGACATTCCCTTTGCTCCTTTAAAATCTTTGAAGATTAAGGTGTTAGGGTCTGTCAGTTGAAACTCAATGAGCTCTTTCTTGTCTTTGTCCTCTTTCTTATCTTTTTCAACAAATTCAATCTTATTGCCGCTCACTTTATAGTTGCCATCTACGGTTTCAGATTTGGTCATGCCAAACATGGTCACTTCCATGTTGATGGCATAGGTATTGTTGGCTTTAAACTCGAATGTCATTCGCTCAAACATGGCTTGTATAATTCCGGCTGCAAACTTAGCCGTAGTGCTGTCGGTAGAAGTGAACACCTTTTTGGGTTCTTTCTTCAAATCTACCAAGTAGATGGCACGCTCTAAGCTGGCCGCATCAGTCAAGTCAAACTGTGTGCCTTCGGCTTCCATCTTGGTCGCTTTCCATGTACCAAACAGTTTAGTGTTTTGAGCATAGGCCGCTCCCACCACGAGCAAAGCAGCGAATAAAAAACTCCATTTTATTGAGTGCATGAATAATGATTTAGTGCAAAGCAAATCTAGTCGAGTTCTCAAAACACCAATCATTTAGTGCTGACGCAAATCATCATTAAACTTAATTATTCCTCTACCTTTGAGTACCAAAATATAGCCCTAATGCCATTTCAAGCCCACAGACGCACCCACACCTTTTTTATGATGGTTTTCTTCATTTGTTTAGGGATAACCACCGAGGTTTTCTTTACGGCCTTCACGGCTCTTTTCACTGGCGAACCCGCTTGTGGCAAACCCCTTTGGGCGCTCACCGGCTTCACCTACGTGTGGATGGCGTTTATCTATGGCTTAATTCCTTTGCTCGGCATTTTGTTTCATCATCACGTGGCGCACTTTCCACTAGGGCGCAGGTTAATGACCTATGTGATTTTGCTTTACATGGTTGAGTTCGTCTCAGGCTTTTTGCTCGAAATCATCACCGGCAGCTGTCCATGGAAATACACCTCGGGTCTGCATGTGATGGGCTACATTCGTCTCGATTACCTCCCGCCTTGGACCCTCTTCGTGTGGATGGTTGAGCGCCTATATATTTATGTTAACAGAAACGTCATTCAATAACCTATGGAAAGTAAATACATCATCGCCAACGGCATTCGTATACACTACCAAGAAGCCGGCAACGGCCCATTGGTCATTTTGCTCCACGGCTTTCCAGAGTTTTGGTATGGTTGGAAACACCAAATCCCTGCGCTCAGTCAGCAGTTTCGTGTAGTGGCGCCCGACATGCGCGGCTATAATCTCAGCGACAAACCCTCCCTCGTCAGCGATTATAAAATAGAAACACTCGCTAAAGACATTGCCGACCTCGTGGTGGCCCTTGGCGAAGACAAAGCCTACATCGTGGGCCACGATTGGGGCGCTGCCGTGGCTTGGGCGGTGGCCGGTTTGCATCCCGAAGTGGTTAAAAAACTAGTTATTCTTAACGTGCCCCATCCGGGCGAAATGAAACGCGCCTTCCTCTCATTCAACTTTGCTCAATGGAGTAAAAGTTGGTACATCTTTTTCTTTCAGTTGCCGTTTTTACCCCAACGCATAGTCGGTACCGCTCGTTTCTTTCGTGGCTTGTTTGATAAAATGTCTACCCGCAAAGACGCATTCTCCGAGGTTGATGTAGCCACCTACGTAGCCGCCTACAATCAGCCTGGCACCGTGCGCGCCACCATTGCCTACTATCGCGCTGCCTTCCGCGCCATCTTCACCGTAGCTAAAGACCTACCGCCCATCACCATGCCAGTAATGATGTTATGGGGCGAACAAGATAAAGCTCTCGGCAAAGAACTCACCTACCGCACCAAAGACTACTGCACCAACACCCTCGAAACCCACTACGACCCACCGAGCGGCCACTTCGTGCAGCATGACAATCCTGACTGGGTAAATGCACATTTATTGCGATTTTTAGGGGAGGAAAATTAGTTTTCTACAGATTTATGCAACCTCTAAATATGAACTCAATTTGTATTCCTAACATCTCCATTATAATAGAAAATAGTAGCTCAGGCACATCACAGTTAACATAAAACAAAAAGGCGAAACCTAAGCTTCGCCTTTCCGATATTATTGTTGTGACTTAATTAGTCTATTGACTTGCCTGTTTTTCTTGAAAAACGAACGGTTGTTCCTTTTTCTTCTTTGCGGCCAATGCGAGTAGCTTTACCATCGCTCAACAAAGCTACATTTGATACGTGAATACCACCCGGGACTTTAGACAAACCACCAGGGTTGTTAGCTACCGGTTTTGCGTATTTAGTTTTAAGGTTTAAGCCTTCAACTACCACACGGTTGTTCTTGCGATCTACTTCGATGATACGACCTTGGTCGCCTTTTGCTTCACCGCTGATAACGATAACTGTATCGCCTTTTTTTACATGCATTTTCATATAATATGATTTGTCTTGTTCGTTGATTTTGAATTATAATACTTCCGGAGCCAATGAGATGATTTTCATAAACTGCTTATCGCGAAGTTCACGAGCTACAGGTCCGAAGATACGAGTTCCTTTTGGCTCATCGTTAGCGTTGAGTAACACTACAGCATTGTCGTCAAAACGGATGTAAGAACCGTCTTTTCTGCGAGTAGCGCGAGTAGTTCTCACCACTACGGCTGTTGACACAGTACCTTTTTTAGCGCCACCGGTAGGTAATGCTTTTTTGATAGACACTACCACTTTGTCGCCAATGCGAGCATATCTTCTTTTAGAGCCTCCCAATACGCGTATAACGAGTACTTCTTTTGCTCCACTATTGTCGGCCACGTTGGCTCTTGATTCCTGTTGTAACATTTGTCTAAAAATTACTTTTTATAAAATAACACTAAAAATTATTTAGCTCTCTCTACGATTTCTACCAATCTCCAACGCTTAGTTTTGCTTAACGGACGAGTTTCTGAAATGCGTACGATATCTCCTGGTTTAGCGTCATTGGCTTCATCATGCGCTTTGAAACGTTTAGTTTGTTTCACGAATTTACCATACATAGGATGCTTCACTTTTCTTTCGATAGAAACAGTGATGGTTTTATCCATTTTGTCACTGGTAACAATACCAGTTCTTTCTTTTCTTAAATTTCTTTCCATGATTGGGGGTGATTAAGCTTTAGTCTCGTTTTTTCTTTTGTTCAGTTCGGTAAGAAGACGTGCTACGTCTTTTCTCTTTACCGTGATGCTTGCCGGATTTTCAAGTGGTGTTACTGCGTGAGTAAACTCCAAACGCTTTAATTCCGCTTTATCAGCTGCAATTTTAGCTACCAGATCTTCGGTAACAAACTGCTTCACGTCTTCGTGATTGATTTTTTTATTAACTCCCATTGTTGTTCTGTTTTCTTCTTTTCTTTAATTACTATGCTTCAAGTGCATCTCTGCGTGCAATAAATTTGGTCATCAAACCAAGTTTGTGAGCAGCCAGCAACATCGCTTCTTGAGCTACTTCGCGAGACACACCGTCCACTTCAAACAATATACGGCCTGCTTGGATACAAGCTTCCCAACCTTCCGGGTTACCTTTACCTTTACCCATCCTTACCTCAGCTGCTTTTTTAGTGATTGGTTTATCCGGGAAAATGCGGATCCAAACTTTTCCTTCACGTTTCATAAAACGAGTGAAAGCAATACGAGCAGCTTCAATTTGTTTATTGCTGATTTTTCCGCTTTCCATTGATTTTAGCGCGTAAGTGCCAAAAGCTATTTCTGCCCCACGGTAGGTAACATCAGCTACTCTGCCTTTTTGGGTTTTTCTCCACTTGGTCCGTTTAGGTAATAACATAACTTCTTATTGTCTAATTATTATAATTGAATTCTTCTTATTTCTCTTTTCTTGCCGGAGCCGCACCACCTGTACGTGGTTTTGGTCTGCGTTGCATTTGCTTCTCTTGTTTTTCTTCACCTGCAAATGCACCGGTCAAATCTTTCTTGCCGAACACTTCGCCTTTGCAAATCCAAACTTTGATACCGATTTTGCCATATACTGTTTGTGCTTCAGTCAATGCATAGTCGATATCTGAACGCCAAGTGTGCAAAGGAGTTCTTCCTTGTTTGTATTCTTCGGTACGTGCCATCTCTGCACCACCGATACG
>Ga0315903_10002994_pt1 | contig 23990 bp, 21 predicted proteins | sample LakEriMetagenome_7_FD_203524 | JGI IMG/M metagenome (GOLD analysis project Ga0315903, IMG submission 203524) | Freshwater fungal communities from buoy surface, Lake Erie, Ohio, United States - Buoy 2 MA119 | ecosystem: Environmental > Aquatic > Freshwater > Lake | place: USA: Lake Erie, Ohio... | reverse complement strand
CGGGACAAGTGACTTGCATTGCCATTTCCCGCCGCCTACCCCTTTCCCCACGCCCCGGTAGTTCAATGGATAGAACGGAGGTTTCCTAAACCTTAAATACAGGTTCGATTCCTGTCCGGGGCACCAGTGATGCGACCAATGGGGTGGAGGTTCGCAACACGGTGAAACGGGCGTGGTATTCTTCACGGTGGATGGATGGGTGAGCCTTCAGGATGGCCAGCACCAGACTCGCCGGGTGATGGAAGGCCGTTTTCTTGCGGAGCGTTGGTGGTTCCGGTAACCATCTGCCGGCAAGATCGTGAATGCCGTGCCGGATTGGTGACCGGTTCACCGCCGCTTCGGCGCTTGATCCGGTGCGCGCCGTGCCGTTTCATCGGCGCATGTCCCGTCAGGCCATTTTTTCGAAGATCCAAGCGGCAACTTCCGCGTTGAAGTCCAAGGCTCCGCTGCCGGACTACGATGTCGCCATCACGCACTCGCAACCGAGGCTCGAAGGATCGGACCTGTGGGAGATTTTCTCGCGCAATTTCAAGGCGGTGAATGGCAAGCCGATGACATCCGTGGAAGAGCTCACGCGGTTTCTGAAATCCGCCAACCAGCTCACCGGTTACTGCGATCCGGCGCTAATGGATTCGGTCGGGACCAAACTCGCGGCCGCCGGCCTGACGGTGGAAACCACATACGACCGCGCGCGTTATGAGGACTATCAGTTCGGTATCACCCGCGCGAGCGGTGCCATCGCCGAGTCCGGCAGCGTGATCCTCGACGACGACCGCACCTCGCACCGCCTCGCCGCGCTCTCGCCATGGGTGCATGTGGCGGTTTTGGGGAAACAGGAAATCCACCGCAGCATTGCCGACGCCATCGCCGCGCTTGGCGAAAGTCCGAACATCATCTGGTGCACCGGTCCCTCCAAGACCGCTGACGTCGAAGGCATCCTGATCGAAGGCGTCCATGGCCCGGGCGAGCAGATCGCGCTGCTGCTCTGAGCTTACGGCGCACCGCTGAAGCGGTCACCCAGGGCGGCGCCGTGACGATATCCAGGTTTCCGCGACATGCGGATTTTTCCGGAGAAGGCCGCCCACGGCGCTTCCTCCTCACCGCATCTCCGCGGAGATGCGTAATCCACATGCCTCATGCGGAAACCCGGGATGCGGCGCTGGGGGATCGGACAAGCAAGCCCGGGTCACTCGCCACGGCGGTCATCGTCATCGCGCTTGCGGCCCTTGCAGAGGAACCACCAGAACAGCGCGATGTGGGCCAGCACCACCAGCACGGCGGCGGCAATGGCGATCCACAGCGGGCTCATGGCGAACGGCTGTTAGGAAATCTCCAGCGCCAGATAGGCCTCGACCTCGCGCGAGGGATCATCGGCCCGCATGAGCGCCTCGCCGATGAGCACCGCGTTGGCACCGGCCTCCAGCACGCGCATCGCATCCTCCGTGGTCTTGATGCCGCTTTCGGATACCAGCAGCACGTCGTCAGGCACTTCCTCGGCCAGCGTTTCGGTGGTCGCCAGATCCACCTCGAAGGTCTTCAGGTTGCGGTTGTTGATGCCAATCAGGTCCGCACCGAGTTCCAGCGCGCGCTCCATTTCCCGGAGATCGTGCACTTCCACCAGCACATCCAGCATGAACGCCTTGGCCTCATCATACAGCCGGCGCAGGGTGTCGTGATCGAGTGCGGCGACGATCAGCAGCACCGCGTCCGCGCCGGACACCGAGGCTTCGTGGATCTGCACCTCGTGGATGGTGAAATCCTTGCGCAAAAGCGGGGCCCCGGAAAACTTGGAAATTTGTGTCAGATAGCTCAGCGAACCTTGGAAGTATTTTTCGTCGGTGAGAATCGAGAGGCAGGACGCGCCGCCGTCGAGATAGCGCTTTGCCTGCCGGACCGGATCGAAGTCCGGATCGATCAGTCCGACCGATGGCGAGGCCTTCTTCACCTCGGCGATCACCCCCAAGCGGCCGGGGCCGCGGTCGATGGCGGCACGGAAGCCCCCGAAGTCATTGCGCTGCAGCGCGGCTGCCCGGAGGTTGGCGGCGCGGGGCATCAGGGCCTCCACTTCGAGGCGCTTGGTGGCGATGATTTCGGCGAGTTTGTCGGACATGGTCGGTGGCCGGAAAGAAACCAGACCGCACCGGAATGGACACCGAAATTTTGAAAATTTTGGCTTGTCGGGTTGCCTTCCCGGTGTAGAAAGCGCCCACGCGTTTCGCGACGCGGGCGTAGCTCAGTGGTAGAGCGCCACCTTGCCAAGGTGGATGTCGTGAGTTCGAATCTCATCGCCCGCTCCATCATTCCGTTCCGAAAACCGCTGGTCTCCGGCGGTTTTTTCGTATTCAACCGGCCGCATGTTTGTCTGGTCGAAACTTTCCGCCGCGGAGTGGGTGGATGCCTGGGAAGAGCGGTTCTCGGGCAATCCGAATCTGGTGATCGAATACGTCAAGGGCGGCCGCTCGGTGCGCGTCCGGGTATTCTGTGGCAGCGAACGGGAGGCGAAGGAAATCGTCAAACGCTTCGGCGGGACGATCCGCAAGGTGGCGCGGGAGGACTGGCAGAAGCCGCCCGAGGCACCGCGCCCGGTGAAGGTGCGCGACGTGTTGCTGCTCACCGCCGCGACCGAAGCGAAGGAACTCGCGGCCATCCGCAAGGCGCATCCGAAGAGGCAGATCATTTCCGTTCCACCCGAGATGGCATTCGGCACCGGCGATCACGCCACCACCTCGACCTGCCTGCGCCTGCTAGTGGACATCGCCCGCGAGCGCAAGGGCACGGATTGGTCTGTTGCCGACCTCGGGGCGGGTACCGGCGTGCTGGCCATCGCCGCGCGCAAGCTTGGCTCGGGGGAAACCTTCGCCTGCGACTTCGATCCCTTTGCCGTGGCCACCGCCGAACGCAATGCCAGACGCAACTCCACCCCGGAAATCATCCACCGTGAGCAGGACGTGCTGAAATGGAAGCCACGCAAGAAAGGGTATGACGTCGTGCTCGCCAACATCTTTTCCAAGGTGCTCATCCAGGCTTGGCCGGTGATCGCGAAATCCCTCGCTCCCGGCGGGGATCTGGTGGTCTCCGGCATCCTTGCCTCCCAGGCATGGGACGTCTTCACCGCCGCCGCCGCGAACGGGCTCGGTTTCACCCGGGTGATCCGCAAGGGCAAGTGGATCACCGCCCGGGGCGGACATTTGGACGACCTGATCGCGAAGGAAACCTGAGCCTGACGGTCGTATGGCGCGGGGCAGGGAGCAAGGGACTGCAACCAGGTCAGTGCCGGATTCCGATCCGAAACGATCCACTTCGCGGTAAGAGGGCGGGGCGCAGGCGTTCGGATATCGAGGTGATCTGTGGCATGGATGGCCTGTGCCGCCTTGCTGGGTGGTGATGCCAGCCCGAGTCACCGCCGTCGGCTCCGGCCCGGCAAACCTGGCAGTATCGCCTGGCACGGCAACACCCGCCGCGCGGACTTCGAACGCGCCGTGCAAAAAGCCCTGCGGGGGATGAAGTAGCGAGGATTGCGTTTCCAGCACTTGGTTGGAGAATGCGACTTCCGAGAAATGACATTTCGTCTCAAACCATGGCTTATGAATGGATTCAATACCCTGACCTCATTTGACGAGCGCCAACCGTTTGTGACTGAGGTCAGTCCCGAATGGCACGGGAACAAGCATGATTTCGTGCGATTCAATTCGAAGCGGTCCGTTATCCAAGAACGGTAGGGCGACGCGGCCTCGCGGAGCCGATTTTGCCGCCGGAGGCGGAATCCACGGCCAACCGGGCCGGTTCGCCCCACCATGGGATTTCAATGCTTTGATCGAATCTCTAACGATGAAACCGCGCTTAATCCCGTGCCATTCAAGTCTGGTCCGAACCCGATGGTTGATTCTTGACGCCTTCCCCGGAATTCCGGCGAAACGAAACCGGACCGGCACTCCGCCCGAATTCCCCTTGATGAATCGCCGATTTCGCCGACGTATCTGCCACGCCTTTCCCGATGCGCCCGAGCCATTTTCTATACCTTTTTTCGCTGCCAGCCGCACTTTCCGGAGCGGAACCGGAGCGCGTGGATTTCAATCGCGACATCAGGCCGATCCTCACACGGCAATGCACCGCCTGCCACGGTGGCGTGAAGGACGCGGGCGGCATTTCCTTCGTCTCCAAGGAACGGGCGATGGCCGCCGGTGAATCCGGCGAACTCGCCATCGTGCCCGGAGATCCGGCCAAGTCCGAGATGCTGCGCCGCATCCGCAGCACGGATCCGGACGAAGTGATGCCCAAGCCCAAACACGGCCCGCCGCTTCCCGCCGCCGAAGCCGAGCTGATCGAGCGCTGGATCGCCCAAGGAGCCGACTGGCGCGATCATTGGGCCTTCGAGAAACCCGTCGAACCCAAAGCTCCCGCCGTTTCGGACGAATCGTGGCCGCGTGTCCCATTCGATCGCTTGGTGCTCGCGCGGCTGGATCGGGAAAAACTCAAGCCTTCACCGCCCTCGCCGCCGACCGAATGGCTGCGCCGTGCCAGCTTTGATCTAACGGGTCTGCCTCCGTCGCCGGAGGAACTCGCCGCGTTTCTAACCGAATCCGATGCCGATCCCGCCGCTGCAAGGACCAAAGCCGTGGACCGATTGCTCGCCTCGCCCGCCTATGGCGAACGCTGGGCCACCGTGTGGCTGGACCTCGCGCGTTACGCCGACACCTTCGGTTTCGAGAAAGACCCGCACCGCGATATCTGGCCATGGCGCGATTGGGTGATCCGCTCACTCAACGCCGATATGCCCTACGACCGGTTTGCCATCGAGCAGATCGCCGGCGATCTTTTGCCGGATGCCACGCCGGACCAGATCCTCGCCACCGCATTCCACCGCAATACCCAGACGAACAGCGAGGGCGGTACGGACGACGAGGAATACCGCGTCGCTGCGGTGATCGATCGTGTCTCGACGGTCTGGACCACCTGGCAGGCCACCACCTTCGGATGCGTGCAATGCCACTCACACCCCTATGATCCGATCGAGCATGACGAGTTTTTCGAGTTCATGGATTTCTTCAACCAGAGCGAGGACTCGGATCTCAACTATGAGTTCCCGAAACTGAAGCTCGCGGGAGACGAGTTCGTGAAACTGGAGCGCGAGAACCGCACCCTGCGCGAGGAGCTTGATGCCGAGGGCCGTGCGATCTCGAGCGTGGCATGGAAGCAACTCGGCGATGTCGCTCTCACGCCCGCCCACGGAACCCTCGAGATGGATGGTTCAGGCTTGATCGTCAGCGAAGGCACTCTGCGCCGCGGCACGACCCACAAGGTTTCCGGAACCGCGGAAACCTTCAATGCGGTGAGGATCTCCATATTTCCGCAGAGTGATGATCCGAAGAACTGGCCCGAAATGGGCGCGTTGGTGACGGACTTCCAGATGACCAAGATTTCACCGGACGGACGCCATACTCCCGTCCCGGTGGGCGAGATCATTTCCGACTATCTGGTCGGCCCATCGGACCCGATGAGCGCCTTCGCTGGTGAGAAGTTCGGGCGATTCATCGGGCCGGGCGGCGACGGGGGAAAGGGCTTCGGCGAGTATCCGCGACTGACTGGCCCGAGGTGGTTCGTGATCCTGCCGGAACAGGGCGTCGAAATGGCCGCCGGCGACCGCATCGAATTCTCGCTTCGACAGGGTGCGAACGCGAACGAAAGCCAGGGAACCTATGTCAGGAAATTCCGCGTCGAGGTAGCCGGGGACGACCGCTACACCGAACTTCGCAGCAACCCTGAACGCGCGGCGAAGTGGGAGAAGGTTTGTTCGAATCTCGACCGACTCAAAGCCATGAAGGGAACGGAAGTTCCGGTCATGCGCGACCGCCGGCCGAACGCCGAGCGCGAGACGCGGGTCTTCGCCCGTGGCAATCGCCTCACCAAGGAGCACATGGTCACCGCCGGTATTCCGGAACTTCTCAAACAGGGATACGCGGGCGGCAAGGATGCAAACCGCCTCGACTTGGCGCGTTGGCTCGTCAGCGGCAAGAACCCGCTCACCGCGAGGGTGATGGTGAACCGCCTGTGGGGGCAACTGTTCGGCATCGGCATCGTCGAGACCACCGAGGACTTCGGCACATCCGGATCGATGCCGAGCAATCTCGCCCTGCTTGATCACCTTGCGCTCCGCTTCCAGAACGATCACGCATGGTCCATCAAGAAAACGCTGCGCGAGATGGTCCTTTCCTCCACCTACCTTCAGACCTCTTCAGCACCCCGCTCCCTCATCGAGCGCGACCCGAAGAACGAGCTTCTCGCCCGCGGTCCGCGCAACCGACTCACCGCGGAGATGGTGCGCGATCAGGCGCTTGCTGTCTCCGGTTTGCTTTCGAGCAAAATGTTCGGCCCCTCGGTTTTCCCGCCGCAGCCTGCCGGCGTCTGGAGTTCCGTTTACAGTGGGGCGAGTTGGAAGGAATCCAAGGGTGAGGACAAGTTCCGCCGCGGTGTTTACACCTACACGAAGCGCACGAGCGGATTTCCCGGTTTCCTGACCTTTGATGCGCCCAGCCGTGACGTATGCACCGCCCGCCGCATCGTTTCCAACACCCCGTTGCAGGCGCTCGTCACCATGAACGATCCCGCCCACATCGAGGCGGCGGCCGCCCTTGCGGAAACCTTGCGCCAGCGCGGCGGCAGCCTGAAGGAACAGCTCGGTTACGCCTATCTCGCATCCACCCAGCGCCAGCCGGATGAGGAAACGCTGGCGGAACTTGAAACGCTGTACATGGATCTGAAAGAGGAAAGCCACGAGGGCGCTCCCAACCTCGGACCCGATCCCGCGCTCACCCTCACCTGCAACACCATCCTCAACCTCGACGCCGCCCTTTCGAAATGACCGATCTCGAACAACGCCTCCGTCTTGGCGAACTTTCGCATCACACCCGCAGGCATTTCCTCTCAAAATGCACCACGGGTCTTGGAGCCATGTGGCTGGCCAGCATGGGGCAGAACGCTTTCGGAGCGGCCGGAAAGCTGGCAAAGGATCCCGCAAACCCACTTGCACCGGACGTTCCGCACCTGCCAGGAAAAGCAAAGCGTGTCATCTATCTCCACATGGCGGGGGCTCCGTCCCAGCATGAGCTCTTCGACTACAAGCCGGAGCTCAAGAAGCTCGACGGCAAGGATTGCCCGAAGGAGTTCCTTGAAGGCAAGCAGTTCGCCTTCATCCAGGGCATCCCGAAAATGCTCGGACCGCAGTTCGAATTCAAACAGCACGGCCAGAGCGGTGCATGGATCTCGGAACTCCTGCCTCACCTCGCCACCGTTGCCGACGACCTGTGCTTCATCAAATCGATGCACACGGACCAGTTCAACCACGGCCCCGCGCAGCTGCTCGTCCATACCGGCACACAAAATCCCGGTGCCCCTTCCATCGGCGCATGGGCGACTTACGGCCTCGGCTCGGAAAACCAGAACCTTCCCGGTTTCATTGTGCTCACTTCCGGCGGCAAGAACCCGGATGCCGGCAAATCCGTTTGGGGCGCCGGCTACCTGCCCTCCGTCTATCAGGGCGTCCAGTGCCGCTCCGAGGGGGAGCCGGTGCTTTATCTCCAGAATCCGGTGGGCGTCAGCCGCGCGATGCGCCGCCGCTCGCTCGACACACTGGACCGCCTCAACCAAAGAATCGCGGAAGAAACCGGCGATCCGGAAACCGTGACCCGCATCGCGCAATACGAAATGGCCTACCGCATGCAGATGCACGCGACCGATGCCTTTGACCTGAAACAAGAGGACGAAGCCACCCACGCGATGTACGGCACCGAACCGGGCAAGGAGTCGTTCGCCAACAATTGCCTTCTCGCGCGCCGCCTCGCCGAGCGCGGCGTCCGCTACATCCAACTCTTCGACTGGGGTTGGGACTCGCATGGCACCGGCAAGGACACGGCGATCAATGTCGGCTTCAAGGATCTCTGCAATCGCATCGACCGGCCGATCACCGCCCTCATCAACGATCTGAAGCGCCGGGGGATGCTCGAGGACACGCTGGTCGTCTGGGGAGGCGAGTTCGGCCGCACGCCCATGCGGGAAAACCGTGGTGGCGGAGAAATGGCCTTCATCGGACGCGACCACAACCCCGGCGGTTTCACCGTCTGGATGGCAGGCGGCGGCGTGAAAGCGGGAATCTCTTACGGCGAGACCGACCCCATCGGCTACGAGGCGATCAGGGACAAGGTTTCCGTGCACGATCTCCACGCGACCATGCTCCATCTGCTCGGCTTCGATCACGAGAGGTTCAGCTTCCCCTTCCAAGGCGTCGGCCAGCGGCTCACGAACATCACCAAGGTGGGCACCAAGGTGGTGAAGGATATCATCGCTTGAACATCCACACCCCTCGATATGACCCCTCCACATCATTCCTTCCTCAAGCTCGCGCTTCTCGTCTGCCTCATCACACCGGCCGCGGCCGAAGCGGAATTCCGCACGCTCGCCGTCGGCGCGACGCCCGAGAGTGTCGTCAGGGGCTTCGACGGCAAACTGTATGTCACCCTGATGGGCACCAAGCGCGAGAAAGGCGACGGCGATGGCGGCGTGGTGATGGTCGATGGCGACAAGGTCATGCCCTTCACTTCCGGTCTCGATGATCCGAAGGGCATCGTGTTTGCGGGCGGCAAACTCATCACCACCGACTTCGACACCGTGTGGTCCATCGACGGAAAGGGCGAAAAAACCGCCCTTGCCGCGCCGTCCGCGTTTCCGAAGCCGCCGCTGTTTCTCAACGATGTGGCGGTGGAACCCGGTGGAAAATCCATCCTCGTGACCGAAATGGGCGACCTGAAGGCGATGTTCGCCGCCGACGGCTCGTTCTTGCCGCTCGAAAGCGAGGAGGCGAAGAACCTGCCGCCGCTGGGCAGGCTCTATCGGATCGGCCTCGATGGCCAAGTGTCCGTGGTGATCGACCATGCGCCGGAGTTTCCGAATCCCAATGGCGTCGATATCCTCGCCGACGGCACGATCCTCATCGCCGAGTTCTTCCGCGGCACGCTCATGGAGTGGAAGACCGGCAAGTGGCGCAAAATCAGCGAGGACCATCGCAGCGGCGACGGCATCGTGAACGACGGCAAGGGCAACCTCTATCTCACCGAGGTCCGCACCGGCCGTGTCTGGCATGTCCGCGCGGACACCGGCGAACGCAAACTGCTCGCCACCCTCCAATCCGCCGCCGACCTGATCCTCGACGGGGAGAAGCGCCAACTGATCGTGCCCGACTCGAAAGCGGGACTCCTGGTCTTCATTCCGCTGCCCTGACATCCGGGACCACGTCCGGTCACGGCGAGAACTTCGGCACGGCGGCCTTGGCGCGGTGTTCGATGCGGTACTGGCTGGCGGTTTGCCCCATCTGGCGCTTGAACTGCCGCGCGAAATCGCTGTGGTCGTAAAACCCGCACTCGAGCGCGATGGCCGTAAGCGGTTGGTTCGTTCGGGCGAGCAGTCCGCATGCGGAGATCAGTCGCATGCGGATCAGATAGTCGCGCGGCGTCATCTGGAAGGTGGCGCGGAATTTCCGTTCGAGTTGTCGAACGGACATGCCGGCCATTTTCGCGAGCGCGGGCAGATCGAGTTTCTCGCGGAAGTGGGACTTCAGGTGATCGGCCACACCCGCGAGTTCGAGATAGGGCAACATCGCCGCGTGCTGCGCCTCGTAGCTGCGGACGGTGCCACACACGCCGCAGATGCGGCCCTCGCGATCATGGAGCGGCAGCTTGTCGGTGATGTACCATTCGGGTTTGCCATCGCGGTTGGGAAACAGTTCGATCAGCCCCAACAGCGGTTTGCCCGTGGCCATCACCCGCTCGTCGTCCTTGCGATACTTCTGGGCGAGGCGTGACGGAAAAATCCTGTCATCGGTAAGTCCGATAATCTCCTCCTCGCTTTGGAAACCGCAGCGTTTGGCGAATGCCGGGTTGGACGCCATCAGCCGCCCAGCCCGGTCCTTGGCGAAAAACAGCGTTCCCGGCAGGTGGTCGAAGAGATGCCGGAACTGCCCCGCCGCGAGTGTGGCGTTCCATTCCCTGGCCAGTTGCCCGTCCTTCATCTGGCGGAATCCTACACAAACCTCCCGCAATCCTACAAGCATTCCGGCGGGCCTTCGGCGCATCCTGAAACAACCCTTCGGAGATGGCAGTTCCATTTCCAAACCGCGTATGAAGAAGATCCTTTTGCTGCCGCTCGGCCTGCTTGCCGCCGCCGTCGTTCTCGCCCAGTCGATGAAACTCCCCAGCCCGGCCGCGCGCCGCGTGGAGGTGCTCTTCCTCGGCGCGCCGACCCACAACCATCCCGGCCACGATCCGATCGAGCGCTACCGCGTGTTGAAGAAGAACCTCGGCACCGCGGGCATCGATCTGACCTACACGGAGACTCTGACGGATCTCCGCCCGGAGGTGCTTGGGAACTATGACGCCCTGATTTTCTACGCCAACTGGGAGCAGAACGGACCGATGGATCCCGGACAGGAGAAGGCGCTTATCGACTTCGTGGAAAACGGCGGTGCCTTCCTGCCGATCCATTGCGCGTCCGCGTGCTTCGGCAAATCCGACGCTTATATCAAACTCGTCGGCGGCCGTTTCCAATCGCATGGCGATGGCGTGTTCCGCACCACCATCACCGCTCCGAACCATCCGATCATGCGCGGTTACGAGGGCTTCGAAACGTGGGACGAGACTTATGTGCATGACCGCCACGGTGATGACCGCACCATCCTCCAGCGCCGCGAGAACGAACCATGGACATGGGTGCGCCAGCAGGGCAAAGGCCGGGTTTTCTACACCGCCTACGGCCACGACCTGCGCTGCTGGGGCCAGTCCGCATTCCACGAACTGCTGCGCCGCGCCATCCTCTGGAGCGTCGGCGAGGAGGTGAGATCGAAGTGGCTTGCGCTGAAGCTTCCGGAACTCGAGCAGGAGAAGATGGTTCTTCCCGGTTACAAACAACGCCAGGCCATCACCAGCGGCCAGAAGCCGCTTTCACCCGCGGATTCGATCAAGCTGGCCAACGTGCCCGTCGGCTTCGAACTCTCGCTCTTCGCCAGCGAGCCGGACATCGTCAATCCGATCCACATCGCATGGGACCACCTCGGGCGCGCCTATGTCGTGGAAACGGTGGACTATCCGAACAACCTCCAGGCCGGAAACCTCGGCAACGACCGCATCCGCATTTGTGAGGATACCGACGGCGACGGCCGCGCGGACAAGTTCACGCTCTTCGCCGACAAGTTGTCCATTCCCACTTCGGCGATCTGCGCGAATGGGGGAGTGATCTGCACCAACGGCACTCAGATGCTGTTCCTCAAGGACACCAACGGCGACAACAAGGCGGACGTCCGCAAGGTGCTCTTCGAGGGCTTCAGCATGGGCGACACCCATGCCGGCCCCTCCAACCTCCGTCACGGCCCGGACAACTGGATTTATGCGACGGTCGGCTACTCCGGTTTCAACGGCACCGTCGGCGGTGAAAACCACCGGTTCAGTCAGGCGGTTTTCCGCTTCAAGGCGGACGGATCGAAACTCGAGTTTCTCCAGAACACCACCAACAACACCTGGGGCCTCGGATTCAACTCGGACTTCGACTTCATGGGATCCACCGCCAACGCGAACCCTTCCTGGTTCCTCACCTTCCCGAGCTCGTTCTATCAGAAAGCCGGCATGGAGGCGCCACGCACGCCGCGCGCCGATGACAACCCGAAGTTCTTCCCCAGTTCGACGGACATCCGGCAGGTCGATGTTTTCGATGGTTACACGTCCGCCGCCGGACACGCGTTCATCACCACCGACCGCTTCCCCGCCGAGTGGCGCGAACATGTTGCCCTCGTCACCGAGCCCACCGGCAAACTCGTCGGCTGCTTCCAGGTCACCCGCGAGGGCGCGGGTTACAAGTCCCGCCAGCTCCCTAACAATCTCTTCGACAGCGGCGACGCCTGGACCGGCCCGGTCTTCGCCGAGACCGGACCTGACGGCGCGGTGTGGATCTGCGATTGGTATAATCTCATCATCCAGCACAACCCGACGCCGAGCAAGAACTCCGCCGGCATGGATGCGAAAACCGGCAGGGGCAACGCCTATGAAACGCCCGTCCGCGACACCCGGCACGGCCGCATCTATCGCGTCTATCCGAAAGGCAGCGCGAACGACAGCAATCCCGGACTCGATCCCGCCGATCCCGGCACGCTCATCGCCGCGCTTTCGCATCCGAACCTTTTTTGGCGGCTCGAAGCGCAACGCCTGCTGGTGGAAACCCGGTCATCAACCGCCATCTCACGCCTCAGGGAAATGGTCACGACGGATGCCGAACGCGCCGCGCTCCATGCCTTCGCCGCATTGCAAGGCCTTGGCGCGCTCGATGCGGAAACCGGACTCGCCGCCCTCCGTTCCAAACAGCGCGGTCTCCGCCGCGTCGCCATCGCGGAGCCGCTCAATGTCCCCTCACTCGCCACCGTGTTCGCAAAGGACGGCGTTCTAACAGCCACGGACGCCCGCGAACTCGGCGAGTTGCTCGTCGCGCTCTCGAATCAGGCGTCCTCGGCCGAAATTGGAAAACTCATCCATGCCACCGCCGCCACCCTGAACCCCGACGACCGGACACTCGCCGACGCATGGCAAATCGCCGCCCGCGCCCACGCGAGGGAAGTCCTCATCGCCGCCGCTTCCACCTCTCCGACACCGGCGCTCAACGCGGTGGCCGATCACTTTGTCACCAAGGCCTCCGCCGCGGACAAGACCGCTCTGGCCGGCGCGCTCACCGGGCGGACCGATGCGTTTTCAACGCAATTGCTCGCCCGTCTCAACACCGCTCCCGTTCCAGCCCAAACCCTCGTCCGCAAACACGCTCCGGACGCGGCCGTCCATGCCCGCGGACTTGAGGTTTACAACAAAACCTGCATCGCCTGTCACGGTCCGGACGGCAAGGGCGTGCCTCCCGCGTTCCCGCCGCTTGATGGATCAAAACGCCTCATCGGCGATCCTGCGCTCGTCGCGCGCATCGTCCTTCACGGACTCCAGGGACCACTCGAGGCCGGTGGCGTGAAATACAACAACATCATGGCGCCGCTCGGTTCACAGCTCGGTGATGCGGAAATCGCCGAGGTGCTCACCTACGTCCGCCAGTCGTGGGGCAATGACGCGCCAGCTGTTACCGCTGACGCGGTGAAATCCATGCGGGCGAAGCACGCGGACCGCATGACGCCATGGACCATCGGTGAGCTGGAGTGACGCAATCCCGCTTTCGTTTGAATAAATCCGTTCATCGGATAGTCTTCATGTCGTTACCAATCCCGAAACACATGAAAACATCCCTGAACCGACTGAACTCCCGAATTCTCGCCAGCGCGCTGACATTCGCATCGATCCTTCCCGCCGCGGCGGACGTCACCGTCAGCGGCCGCCTCGGACCGAGCGTGATCGGCGACAATATCGTGGTGGAACGCGGCCGGAAGTGCGTGCTCAACGGCACGGTGATCAAGGGCAATGTTTTCGTTCGTCCCGGCGCTTGGCTGGTCGCCTACGGCGCCACGATCGAGGGCAATGTCCAGGCTGATCCCACGGCACGTGTCGAACTCCGCTCCCGGACCAAAGTGGATGGGGATTACAAAGGCAAGGGCACCCGCCATCTCTCCGCTCTTTCCGGCACGCGCATCAGCGGCAACATCCAACTCGAGACCGCGGACACTGCGCGTTCCGCCCTCGCCCTTGCCGTTCTCAAGGCAACGGTGGACGGTGACGTGCAAATCACCAAAAGCTCCGGCCAGATCAATGTCAGAGCCTCGACGGTCGGTGGCAACATCCAACTGACCGATAACCTCGAAGGTCACTGCCATGTCACCTCCAACCGCGTGAGTGGCGATATCCAAGCCTTCAGAAACCTCGGCAATCTCTCCATCATTGGCAACCGCGTCAAAGGCAACCTCCAGGTGAAGGAAAACGAGCGCCGCCCCATCGTCCGCAACAACCGTGTCGAGGGCAGCACCGAAATCGATTGAGTTCGGCTGACCGATCGTCAAATCCGCCCGCACGGCCAAATCGCCAGTCCGGACGTCCGGATCGCAAGCGCCCGACGGAGGGCGATAGCCGGAGGTCGACAACAAGCTCCCCCGGTGTCGGAACTTTTGAGGCAACAGGCGCGCCGACGCGCCGGAAATTTTGCCTTGGAGTCAATCCGCGGACTTTCTAGGCTCCGTCCGGCGCGAGCCGGTTCCCATGGCAAAGAAAGACTTCACCATCCTCAACAAACTGGGCATCCACGCCCGGCCCGCGGCGCAGTTCGTCAAGACGGCGAATCGTTTCCAGGCGGATGTGTTCGTCGAAAAGGACGGTGAGGAAGTGGACGGGAAGAGCATCATGGGTTTGATGATGCTCGCTGCGGGCCATGGATCGGTGATCACGGTGAGTTCCGAAGGACCGGACGCGGATGCGGCCATCGAGGCCATCGGCGAGCTCATCGCCCGGAAGTTCGAGGAGGATTGAGCCTCTCAAACGAGCGCGTGGAGCACCTTGACCGCCTGCCAGGCCGCGTTGGAGTCATGCACGCGGAAAACGTGCCCGCCCCGGCCCATTGAGGTGGCAATGCAGGCGATGGTCCCTGCGTCGCGGTCCCGCGGATCGGGCAGGTCGAGCACCTCGCCGATCACGGTTTTCCGGGAAACGGGGACCAGCACCGGCCGCCCGAAGCGGGTCAGCCGGCCCAGGTCGCGCAACACGGTCAGGTTGTCATAGCGCTGCTTGGCGAAGTCGATCCCGGGGTCGATGAGCGTTGCCTCGTCGTCCAGCCCGGCGACCCGGCAGAGCGCGAGTTTCCTGTCAAAAAACCGCTCCATTTCGCCCATCACATCGTCCCATTGCTGGTGCAGGTGGGGAATCTTCGGCTCGCCCATGCTGTGCATGACCAGCAGTGCCGCCCCGGACGCGGCACAGAGGCGGGCGTTGCGGTCGTCAGGCAGTGCGCCCATGTCGTTGACGAGTTCCACCTTTTCGGTTTCCAGCACCGCCTCAACAACATCAGGCCGCCAGGTGTTGGCTGAGAGCACCGGAGGCCAAACCTGATCGGCGTCGCGCGGCTCCAACCCCGCCCAGACCTCCTCCCAGCGCTCCAAAAACCCAAGAAAACGCCGCGTTTCCTCGCCTTCGGAGACGGCCGCCCGGTTGGTGCGAGCGCTTTCCGCCCCCACATCGATGATGTCCGCCCCGGCTGCGGCATGGCTCCGCGCCTGCGCCACCGCCGCCCGGAAATCCAAGGTCCCGTCGCCGGAAAACGAGTCGTCATTCACATTCACGATCCCCATCACCAGCGGCCGCCGTGGAAATTCGATCACTCTCGCGGGCAAACGCAAACGCATGCCTCACCCTATCCCTCCCCAACCAATCTCCAATATCCAATTCTTGCCCGCCGCCTCCTTCCGCCTACCCTGCCCGCATGTCGTCCACCTTCGGCCATGTCTTCCGCATCCACACCTTCGGCGAGTCCCACGGCGGCGGGGTCGGCGTGGTGATCGACGGTTGCCCGCCACGCATCCCCGTCAGCTTGGAAAACATCCAGCGCGAACTCGACCGCCGCCGCCCCGGCCAGTCCGACATCGTCACCCCGCGCAAGGAGGCGGACGCCGCCGAGATCCTCTCCGGCCTCCATGACGGACTCACCCTCGGCACGCCCATCTCCATCGTGGTGAGAAACACCGACCAACGCCCCGGTGCCTACGACGAAATGGCCGTGAAATACCGTCCTAGCCATGCCGATTACACCTACGATGCCAAATACGGCATTCGCGCCCCGTCCGGCGGCGGACGCGCATCCGCCCGTGAAACCATCGGCCGCGTCGCCGCGGCAGCCGTCGCCAAACAAGTCCTCGACGCCCTCCACCCGGGCATCGAAATCCTCGCCTGGGTTTCCACCATTCAGGATCTGAAAGCCGAAGTCGATCCGTCCGCCATCACCGCCGAAACCATCGAGTCGAACATCGTCCGCACCGGCGATCCCGCCATGGTCGAACCGATGATCGAGCGCATCAAAACCATCCGTGCCGATGGCAACTCCGTGGGTGGCATCATCGAGTGCGTCATCCGCCACTGTCCGCCCGGCCTCGGCGAACCGATTTTCGACAAGCTCGAAGCTGACCTCGCCAAGGCCATGCTGTCCATTCCCGCGACCAAGGGCTTCGAGATCGGCTCCGGGTTTTCCGGCACGCTTCTCACAGGACGTGAGCACAACGACGCCTTCCGCATGGAGGATGGCCGGGTGCGCACCACCACCAACCGCTCCGGCGGTGTGCAGGGCGGCATTTCCAACGGCGAGAACATCGTCTTCCGTGTCGCTTTCAAGCCCACCGCCACCATCATGACCTCGCAGGAAACCGTCACCTCTTCCGGCGAAAACACCGAACTCCAAGGCAAGGGCCGCCATGATGCCTGCGTCCTCCCCCGCGCGGTGCCCATCGTCGAGGCCATGGCCACGCTGGTGCTGACGGATCACCTGCTCCGGCAGCGGAGTCTGGCCCGGTGACAAGAATCCGCTCGCATCCGCGCCGCAAATGCGTCATTTTCGGTGCATGAGCATGCTTACCATCACTCCGACCGCCGCACGGGGCAATCTGTCCAAACTTCTGCGCCGCGCACTCAAGGGAGAAGACATCGGTATCGTCGTCGATGGAAAAATCGTCGCACTTCGCCCGGTCACGGTGCAATCCCTCGACTACGCCGCCCGTGAATACGGCGCAAGCGCCGAAGAACTGGAACAATTCGAAAAACGCACCCATGCCGAAATCAAGAAAGCCGGGCGACAAGGAAAGCTCAGGGAGTTCCAAGGAGACATCGAAGCTCTCGTTGCGGGCGAGACTCACCGATGAACTCATCGGAAAAATCCGGCACCTTCCGAAATCCGATCGCCAGCGCGTTGGCGCGGCCATCAACCAAGTGCTGGACGCATGGGGCACTCCACACACCCACTCGGGCATCGGAATCCGCCGACTGACCAAATCGATCTTTGAGTGCCGCGTGGGGCTCGACGACCGTCTCGCGTTTGTCTTCATCGCCACTCCACCGGAACTGGTTTTCTTCTTTCTCGGAAACCACGATGAAATTCGGAAACTCATCCGCTCCAGCCGCTGACTCACGCTTTGTCTTCCACCTCGGCATATTGGCTTATCAGATTCTCAGCATTCCCCCATGGCTCCCGACTCCATCCCGCAGATCAGCCTTGGCACCGCCGCGTTGGTGATCTTCGCGGTGTGCGCCGGGTTTGTGATGTTGCGCGGCATGACGCGGATGATCGTCGGCACGGTGGTTCTGGCCATCAGCGCGTGGATCGGATTCGAAGTCTGGCAAAAGGCCCCGGCGGTGTCCTTCGAATGGTTCGGCAAATCCGTGGGACTCATCACCACCGGCGTGCCGCTCGCCGCCTTCCTCGCCTCGTTTTTCCTGATCCGCAAGCTCGCCAAGGCCGTCGCCAGCCCTTTCGGGAAAAAACCCGAAGAGGAGAAAAAATCCACCAGCCCGGTTATCAAGCTCGCCTTCCGCCTGCTGCTCGCCCTCATCCCCACCTCGCTGATCTGCCTCATTGGCGCCACCTTCATCCACCATACCGGCTCGATCGCCGAGATCCGCGCCTTCGCCGAGAAAACCCTCGGCATCGGCGAACCCACACCCGCCAAATACTCGCAAAACCTCAAGCAATCCGTCGAACACGCCTTGCCCGAGTCCTGGCTGCGGTTTCTCGACCCACTCGCCGACCCCGCCCGCCTCACGCTGGCCAAGGTCATCACCGCCCACTCGGACTCGCCGCTCGAACCGGTCATCGACCCCGCCACCGGCCAGCCCATCCCGCGCGCCATCGTCGTCGATGACCCCGAGCTCCAAAACCTTGCCCGCGAGGGAAAATTCGGCACTCTCCTCCGGCACCCGCTCCTCACCAAGGCCCTCGAAGACCCTCAGATTCGACAGCTCATCAAGGACCTCAATCTCTGACGGGAGTTGAGAGTCGATGGTTGAAAGTTGAGAGTCAGAAATGGCTTTCCACTTCTCTTCCTTTTTACTCTCAACTCTCAACCATCAACTCTCAACCTCTTCCCATGCCCTATCTCGTCACCATCGGCCTCGAAGTCCACGCGCAGGTGAAAACCCAGACCAAGATGTTCTGCGCCTGCCGCACCTCGTTTGGTGACGAGCCGAACACGCACACCTGTCCCGTTTGCCTTGGCCTGCCCGGCGCGCTGCCCGTGCTGAACCGCGCCGCCATCGAGAAGACCCTCATCGCCGGCCGCATGACCCATGGCTCGACCCCGGAGATCTCGAAGTGGGATCGCAAGAACTACTTCTATCCGGACATGCCGAAAAACTATCAGACCACGCAGATGGACCTGCCCCTCTGCATCGGCGGCGAGGTTCCCCTCTACGAACACTGCTACCCCACCGACCACCGGAAACAGATCGCCAATCCCGGCAAAAAGGTCCGCCTCAACCGCATCCACCTGGAAGAGGACGTCGCCAAGTCCACCCACCTTGGAAACTCCTCGCTCATCGACTTCAACCGCGCAGGCACGCCGCTCATGGAAATCGTTTCCGAGCCGGACATCGACTCCGCCGAGGAAGCCTTCGCCTATCTCCGCTCCCTGCAAATGATCCTCCAGCAAGGCGATGTTTCCGATGCCGACATGGAGAAAGGCCAACTCCGTTGCGATGTGAACATCTCGCTGCGCAAGCGTCCCGAAGACCCGCTCGGACCCAAGGTCGAGTTGAAAAACCTCAACTCCATTTCCGCCATCCGCCGCGCCATCCATTTCGAGATCGCCCGCCAGTCCGAGGATCTCGACCGCGGCATCCACCAGATCCAATCCACCCGCCGCTGGGACGACGACCGCGGCGAAACCCAGCTCATGCGCACCAAGGAGGACGCGCACGACTACCGCTACTTCTCCTGCCCCGACCTCCTGCCCATCCGCACCGCGCCGTTGCTGGAGAAAATCGCCCCGCTCGTTCCCGAACTGCCGCACGAACTCGCCGAACGCTTCGAACGCGACTTCGGCGTCACCGCCTACGACGCCTCCGTGCTGTCATCGGACCGTCACCTCGCCGCCTACTTCGAGGCCTCGCTTGACCAGTCGGTTCCCGGCAAGAAGGCCGCGAATTTCATCATCAACAATCTGTTAGGAAAACTCAACGAGGAAGGCATCGGCATCGATGCCTGCCCCGTCACACCGGAAAAACTCCGCGCGCTGCTCCTCCTCGTCGAGGACGGCACGCTCGCCTCCAGCCAGGCCAACGAGGTCTTCGCCGTGCTCTATCAGAATCCGGAAAAGGCCCCCACTTCCATCGCCGACAGCCTCGGTTTCAAGAAGGCCGAAGCCGGCGAACTCGAAGCCCTCGTCGAGCAGGCCATCGCCAACAACCCGAAGGAAGTCGAAGCCGTGAAGGCCGGCAACGAGAAGCTCCTCAACTTCCTCACCGGCCAGGTGATGAAACTTGCCACCACCAAGCCCAACCCGAAACAGGTCACCGAAATCCTGCGCGCGAAGCTGCTCCCGTAGGCCCGTTCGTGAGAACGGGAATGGCATCCACCTCGGGACGCAGGCTGGCTGGATCGGTGAGGAAGTCGCCGCCGCAGTCGATGGTGGGGAAGCGGGTGACGAAGTGTTCCGCCGCTTTGCGCATGACCTCCGATAACGACTGGTCCTGGCATTCGGCGATCTTTTTGAACCTCTGATAAAGAGGCTCGGGAAACCGGATCCGGGTGCGAGTCATCATGCGAGAAGTAGTGTCAATCCAGCGGCTTCCCTTGTGCAAGAAACGGGTTCACCACCACCACGCCGTCGTAGTCCTGGCCGTGGTTGAGGTCTTCGCTGAGGAGTTGCCGGCAGCGGGCGGCTTGGGCGGCGGCGAGGATCGCAGCGTCCCAGTAGGAGATTTGAAAGCGTTCCTTGAGCCGGAGTGCGGAATGCAGGACGGAGACGGTGTTGTCCTGAACGCGGAAGCGCTGCCATTTCTCGATGAGGCGGCTGGCAATGTCGTGCGGCAGCGGGTCGGGACGGCGAGCGTGTGTCGCCTGGACGTAGAACTCCTGGAGCACCTGCACGGATAGGGCGATGTCGGTGCCGGTGAGGATTTCCCGGGCGATGGAGGCTTTCTCAGGCTGTGAGGGTTCCAGATCGAGCGAGTAGATGAGAATGTTCGTATCAACGAAGCGCATGACGGTCGTGGAGTTCGTCGCGAGACAGATTGAACTCAGGTTTCAGGCCGAGGCGGCGGGCGCGGAGTTCGGCACGAAGCTCCTGCTCCTCGCGGGCGAGTCGCTGGAACTCGGACTCTGCGGACCCGTCACGGGTAAGACCGACCAGGAAGGTCTTGAACAGGCCGGAAATGGACGTGGATTGCTCGGCGGCCTTGATCCGGGCGGCACGGTAAAGATCGTCGTCGATGCTGACGGTGATGTTCTTCATGGATGGCTGCTGCATACTTTCACAGTTTCACAGTCAGGTCAAGCCGCCGGAACCTCGTTGTCAGCGTTCCAGGCGTTCGGGGAATCATCCGTTTGACCGGCAAAAACTGAATTGATCGTTCGCCCCCACCGTCCAACGCGGCCGATGCGAGCCTTGTCTCCCGAAGATTTCCGTGGCATTCGTCATGCGGTGAAAGTCTCCATGATGCAGCCGTCCCGATTCCGGGTTCTCCTTTTCGCCGCGGTGGTGGCCGGGTGTCTGGGGTCTCCGGCGCTGCGTGCGGAGGGGGTGGCCATTCTCAAGGAGCAGCCGTTTCACCGCGATCTCACGGCCCGCGCCGTGGTCTATCGCCAAATCATCGACTCCGGCGGGCCGTGGGTGCGGATCGTTACCGATCTTGGAAACATCGAGATCGGCCGATCGAAGCTCGCCGCATGGATCGAAATGCCGGGGCCCTTTCCGGGTTCGGTGGCGGAAGAACGGGACATCGCCTGGTATCGCCAGACGCTCGGCCTGATGGAGCGCTTCGCCGCGCGCTATCCGCGGAGTGCCGGATTGCTGGAGTGGGAAATCGCGAGCCTGCGCGGTCATCTCGCGCGTTTCGATGCCGGTGAGATCCGGGTGGATCGCCAATGGTTGACGCGGAGCGAGCACATGCGGCTGATGTTTTCGCGCGACGCGCTCGCCGCCGCCGCCCGCAAGCGGGAGATCGAACAATGGCTTCAGGGCAAGGTGGTGGCGGATGAGGGAATGACACCGACGGATCCCTCCGCCCGCACCGCGCTCAGCGACTGCCTGTGGCCGCTGATTCATCCGGATGCGGCGAATGCCAAGCTCGCGACCGCCAATCTGGAATCGCTCGCCGCATCAGGAAACGGCACGCGGAAGTTGCAGGCGGAGCGGCTGCTCGCCGCGATCCGCAACGGGTTCAAGGCCGAGCACGGGCTTTCCCAGTGCATGCTTTCCAACGCCGCGGCCATCGCCGAGGCGGTGCGCCACGAGAAACACGCGAAGGAATGGAGCGAACCCAACGCAATGGGCACCGTGCGCGATGAGGAGGCGAAGTTATCACTCTCCAAGGCCGCCAGGCTGCGGGACGACGCGGCTGTTAGATTGGAGCAGCACCGCGCGGCCCTGCGCGAGCAGCTCGCGGAGATGGACCTGCTCACCGCCGATCATTTCCAACAGGGGGATCACCGCGTGGCCCTGGTGCTGGGGGAAACCGTTAGAGCCATCGCGGCCCGCCGTTTTCCCGACGGCTCCTACGAACCGACATTCCCCGCGGAGTCGCTCGAAGCGATCCGCGCGGCGATCACCAAGCCGTAGGTCCGTTCGTGGGAACGGGGAGGAGGCGGTCTCACGACCGCGCCTACATCTCCAACATCAGGCGCGCCGGATTCTCCAGGCACTCCTTGATGCGGATGAGGAAGGTGACGGCTTCCTTGCCATCGACGAGGCGGTGATCGTAGCTGAGCGCGAGATACATCATCGGGCGGATGACCACCTGGCCGTTCACGGCGACCGGGCGCTGCTGGATGCTGTGCATGCCGAGGATGCCGCTCTGCGGCGGGTTGAGGATGGGCGTGCTGAGTAGTGATCCGTAAGTGCCGCCGTTGGAGATGGAGAACACACCGCCTTGCAGGTCCTCGATGGTGATCTTCCCTTCCTTGGCCTTGGTGGCATAGTCGAGGATGTCCTTTTCGAGTTGGGCGAACGATTTCGTGTCGCAATCGCGCAGCACGGGAACAAACAGCCCCTTGTCGGTGCCGATGGCCACGCCGATGTCGTAGAAGTGGTTTTCCACCACGTCGTTGCCGTCGATTCGGCCGTTGATCGAAGGGATGTCCTTGAGCGCCTGGACCACGGCTTTGACGAAGAAGGACATGAAACCGAGCTTCACGCCGTGTTTCTTCAGAAAGTCCTCCTGCACCTGCTTGCGGGTATCCATGACGGCGCTCATGTCCACCTCGTTGAAGGTGGTGAGGATGGCCGCCGTTTGCTGGGCGTTGACGAGTTGCGTGGCGATCTTGCGGCGCAGCATCGACATCTTGCGGCGGGTGGTGCGGCCATCGCTGGTGACGGCGGGTTTCTCGCGCTCGACGGGCGCGGCGGAGAAATCCGGCTTCACCGCTGGTGTCGGTGCGGCCACGGAAACCGGAGCGGGCGCAGGCTGCACGGGGGCCTTCGGCACTGCCACGGTGGCAGGTGCGGGTTGCGACGCGGGAGCGGGTGCGACGGTCGCGCCCGGTTCGATCGCGGCGATCACCGCGCCGATGGCGACCTCCTCGCCTTCCGGCACGAGGATGCGGAGACGTCCGGCCACGGGGGCCTCGATCTCGTTGGAAACCTTGTCGGTCTCCAGCACGACGAGGATTTCTCCGGCGGCCACGGTGTCCCCTTCCTTGCGGCGCCAGGACGCAACGTTGGCTGAAGTAACGGACTCGCCCGATGCGGGCACGCGGATCTCAACGGTTTCACCCGGCGCGGGTGCCGATGCCGCCGCCGGGGCGACGGAACTGGCCGGAGCGGCAACCGCCACGCCTTCCGTGGCGGCGAGGCGCGCGATGGTGGTGCCGATGGCGACTTCCTCGCCCTCGCTGACGAGGATTTCGAGCACGCCGTCATGGGCGGCTTCGAGTTCGGTGGAAACCTTGTCCGTTTCCAAGGTGACGAGCACCTCGCCCTTGCGGACGGAGTCGCCGGTTTTCCGGTGCCAGCGGGCGACGCTGGCGGTGGTGATGGATTCGCCCGAGGCGGGGACTTTGACGTCGGTGGTCATGGGAAAGGGAGTGTTTTGTTAGACGGTGAAGGCCTGGTGGAGGAGCGCCTTCTGCTCGCGGTAATGCATGGCCTTGGAACCTGCGGCGGGACTGGATGCGGCCTCGCGGCCGGCATAGCGGACCTTGGATCCCACGCAGCGCTCGAGGCGCGGCCAGATGTAGGACCATGCGCCCATGTTGAGCGGCTCCTCCTGGCACCAGACGAAGTGCGAGGCGTTCGGATACTGGCTGACGATGGCCTCGACCATCTCGCGGTGGAACGGATAGAGCTGCTCGATGCGGATGATGGCCGCGTTGGCGATGCCCTGTTCCTGGCGCAGCGCGGCAAGGTCGTAGAAAACCTTGCCGGTGCAGAAGATCACGCGGCTGACATTGGCGGGATTCGCGAATTCCAGGGTATCCGGCAGCACTTCCTGGAAGCAGTTGCCTTCGAGGAACTCGCCGATGGAGGAGACCGCCTCGGGCCGTCCGAGCAGGCTCTTGGGCGTCATCAGCACCAGCGGCTTGCGGAAGTCGCGGTGCTTCTGGCGGCGCAGTGCGTGGAAGTATTGCGCGGGCGTGGAGAAATTGCCGACGATCATGTTTTTCTCCGCACACAGTTGCAGGAAACGTTCCAGACGGGCGCTGGAGTGCTCCGGGCCCATGCCTTCGTAGCCGTGGGGCAGCAGCATCACCAGATCGCTGGGGGTTTGCCACTTGGACTCGGCGGAGCTGATGAACTGGTCGATGATGACCTGCGCGCCGTTCGCGAAGTCGCCGAACTGCGCCTCCCACAG
>Ga0315903_10002992_pt1 | contig 24008 bp, 18 predicted proteins | sample LakEriMetagenome_7_FD_203524 | JGI IMG/M metagenome (GOLD analysis project Ga0315903, IMG submission 203524) | Freshwater fungal communities from buoy surface, Lake Erie, Ohio, United States - Buoy 2 MA119 | ecosystem: Environmental > Aquatic > Freshwater > Lake | place: USA: Lake Erie, Ohio... | reverse complement strand
GATTCACGAAGTGGAAGAGGGTAAGGATTATGCAATTTTAATAAGCACACCCGCGGGTGCGTGGCGTTATTTAATTGGGGACACAGTGCGTTTTGTAGACAAGTCAAATGCAGAAATTATCATCACCGGAAGGACCAAACATTTTTTAAGCCTTGTGGGCGAGCATTTAAGCGTGGACAATATGAATAAGGCCATTCAATTGGTGAGTGAAGAATTGAATTTATCTATCCCAGAGTTTACTGTAACCGGTGAGCCTCATGGCAACTTTTTTGGACACCATTGGTATGTAGCATGTGATCAAACTATTGACGAAAAATTATTAGCTGAAAAGTTAGATGAAAAATTAATTCAACTCAATGACGATTATGAGATTGAAAGAAAAAATGCACTTAAATCGATTCGCGTTTCTGTACTGAAAGAAAGTTGTTTTATGGGATTCATGGAAAGCAAAGGAAAAATTGGAGGGCAACATAAATTTCCTAGGGTATTAAAAGGAGAAATGCTAGCGGACTGGAAGCATTTTATACAAAATCAATCTTAATGGTAATTGAAGCAATTTTAAAAGGCTTGCTATTGGGTTTGATCTTAAGCATTTCAATAGGACCCGTCATTTTCGCAATTATCAAACAAAGCCTAACAAATGGAAAGCGCTCTGGATATGCTTTTGTTGCAGGCGTTTCGAGTAGTGATATTATTTTGCTTTTTATTTGCAATTTTTTTACCTCCTTATTTAATCTTGTGCTCAACCACAAATCAAGCATTGCTTTAGCGGGTGCTGGTTTTTTATTGTTAATGGGCTTGTATACTTTATTCTTTAAAAAAATGAAATTAGAAAATATGGGGGAGAGTGGGGTCAACAAGGCGCTTGGAATAAAAGATCTTGTATCTTCTTATTTTTCCGGCTTCTTAATGAACACCCTTAACCCTAGTGTATTTTTATTTTGGTTTGCTTGGACCGCTGCCATCAATACAAGCGCAGATGACACTCCCAATCCTGTTCAATTTAAATTGATTGTTTTTGGTACCTGCCTTGGATTTGTATTATTATCGGATTTAATTAAAGTGTTTTTAGCAGGAAAACTAAGGCCGAGATTGACAGAAAAAAACTTGGTTTGGATCAATCGTGTTTCTGGGATGATCATATTGATCTTTAGTGCGGTACTTTTATATAGTGCAGTTTTGATCTATTAATAAAAATTGATCTTTCTTTTACAAACATTTATGGATTTTTAGTTCGATTTAGTTGTCTTTATTGTAATTTGGACTTGTGAAAAAAATTACCTTCTTATTTTTCTGTGTTTGCCTTTTAGTAAAAGCAAATATTGCAATAGCACAACCCGGAAACGTGCTTGTCTTAAAGGACAAGGGCGTGACCATTAAGTCTTTTACAAAAGACAACTACATTCAATTTGAATTTAGCAATAGGCAGTGGATAACAGGCCAAATACAATGGATTAAAAAAGATTCATTTCAGGTAAAACAATTTGCACTTCAAACCATGATGACCCAATATGGCACTTATGGCCAAGATACATTAAGGTTGGGTACGCTGACTTTACACATTAATGAAATTAGAGCTTTTGCCAAAGACAAAGGTCAATATCAGAGCGTCTTTACAAACGGTACCTTCTTAAAAGTTGGTGGTGTACTATATGGCGGATTAAATATCACCAATTCTATCATCAACAAAGAGGCTGTGTTTAGTTCAAAAAATGTGCCTTCTATTGCGGGTGGTTTTGTTGCTTATATGATTGGCAGGTGGATGGCTAAAAAAAATCCGCCCTATCGTCCAATTGGGAAAAGATTTAGTGTAGAAATTTTATAAGGCTTGTATATTTTTAAATACGGCAATTACTTCAATTATAATTGAGATAGATTTTGATTAAAAAAATTAGACGCTTCATTTGGTATCTGTTGATTAGTTCATTACTCTATGTTGTTGTGCTTTTTTTTGTATTTCCTCCTATTACCATTACACAGCTAACCAACGTCTTTGGATTAGGATTAAAGAGAGACTATGTTGCTTGGAAGGATCTTTCATATAATATTAAGCTTGCCGCGATAGCCAGTGAGGATCAGGCTTTCCCCGATCATGTTGGCATAGACTGGGAAGCCATGGAAAGAAGTTTCAAACCAAAAAAGAAAAAAAAGAAATCTAGAATTCCACTTGGTGGTGGCGCTAGCACGATTACACAACAGGTTGCAAAAAATGTATTCCTATGGCAGGGTGGTCGGTACGATAAATATATTCGTAAAGTACCTGAGTTTTATTTTACATTTTTAATTGAACTTGTATGGGGTAAAAAAAGAATTTTAGAAATGTATTTAAATGTGATCGAAACTGGCCCTGGTTGTTTTGGTATGGAAGCTGCTGCGCAACATTATTTTAAAAAGTCTGCTAAAAATTTAACGCGTGCAGAAGCTGCTATGATTATTGCAGGCCTTCCTAATCCCAAGAAATTCACAGCTCGTCCAATGTCAAAAAGAGTTGCGTGGCGTTATCCACAAATTCTTAGAGAAATGAACAATCTAGAGGGGGACGAAGACGTTAGAAATTTAATTAGAAAAAAATAAGGGGGTTTATCCACCAGCTCGTCCACAATCTTTGAATTTAAATAAACGATTGTGCATAAAGGCGCTCTTCTTGTGGACTACTCTTGCGTTTTAAAAATTACTGTAAATATTGATCAATCAATTGGATTGCATTTTCGGTGCGTTGTGCACCGGTTCCAGAAACAATGCCCCAGGGCGTGTTTTGATTAATCAAAAGCTCTTTATAAATTGTAAATAATTCTTTTCTAGGTCCAGCATCTGGATATTCACGCATTTCGTCTGCAGCCCATGGTAGGTCTATATCACAGAGCAGGTAAAGGTCATAGTTTCTTTGATTGATTTGTTCTAAAATATAGTGGTGGCAATTGTTAAAAACATATTCACACCATACTTTCATAACATACATATCGGTATCCAGAATTAGCTTATTCGAAATCTTTTGTGTTGGATGATCAATAAAATTTTTATTTAAACTTGCAATGGCTTCATCTTCATTTTGAATTTGCCCTTTCGCAATCGTTAGTAAATCATCGTAAGTATATTTTGTTCCGTTCATTGATAAAAACGCTCTTGCATACTCTGGTGTCCATAAAGTTTGATAGTGTGCTGCAAGCGCTGCACAGAGTGTCGACTTGCCAGTTGATTCTGGACCTAATACAACTATTTTTTTTATTGATTTCATTACTTAATAATTTATTAATTACTTGCTTTCGTAAGTTTTTGTTTCGCTTTTTTATTCCAAGTTATTAAACCTGCAATTGCTAAAATTAATAATACAATAAATTGAACACTAGTAAACGCATATCCCTTGATAAAATAAAGTGGTATCGATGTGATATTTGTGATGATCCACCATATCCAACTTTCTACTTTTTTCTTTGCCATCAACCACATTGCGGTATAGGCCGAAGCACTTGCCAATGCGTCTGCCCATGGAATTGCATCAGGAGCAAAATTATTTTTTAAATATTGTAGGACAAAAAACAAAACTGCGTAAAAGCCAATAAACACCAAGACCTGTTGTATAATTTGATTTTTATTACTATTGGTAATTTGCAAGGCATTGGTAACTTGATCTTCTTTTTTTCTTGACCACCAATACCAACCATATACACTCATAATGGTATAATATAGATTCACGCTTGCCTCGCCTAATAAATGTCCTTTATAGCTTAAGTATATATACAATGTTGTGTTAATGATGCCGGTTGGGAATACTAATATGTTTTCCTTTCTGCTATACCAAACAGACACGATACCCATGATCACCGCCAACGCTTCTATCCAAGTTGTTTGTATCAATCCATTGTATACTGCTATGAAAAAATCATTCATGATTAAGATGCTTTCATTTTTTCTAATTGTAATTCCATTCTAAACATTTCGTCACGCAGCTTTGCGGCTTCCATAAAGTCCATTGCCTTAGCCATTTTTTCCATTTGCTTTTTTGTTTGCAAAATCGCTTTTTCCATTTGGGGAATTGTTTCGTATTCAGAATTTGGTTCTGCAACCATATTAAGCCCATCGGTAGTTCGGATATTGATATTGTCTTGGCTAAATCCTTTGATATCCAATACTGCCGTTTGCTTCATCACCTGTTCTATGGATTTAATAATAGTTGTTGGTGTGATATTATGTTCTGTATTGTATTGAATTTGTTTTGCTCTTCGACGATTGGTCTCATCTATCGTGCGTTGCATGCTCATTGTTATTTTATCACCATAAAATATAACACGTCCCCTCACGTTTCTTGCTGCACGACCAGAAGTTTGAGTGAGTGACTTTTCATTTCTTAAAAAACCTTCTTTGTCTGCATCCAATACCACCACCAATGAAACCTCTGGTAGGTCTAATCCCTCTCTCAATAAGTTCACACCCACTAATACATCAATCACACCAAGACGCAGTTCTCTTAATATCTCCACACGTTCTAGTGCATCTATATCGCTATGTATGTATTTTGATTTGATGTTAATTTTGGATAAATAGCGATCCATTTCCTCGGCCATCTTTTTAGTTAGGGTCGTCACTAAAACACGATCTCCCTTTTCTACCTGCATCGATATTTCATCTAACAAATCATCAATTTGATTTTTAGTAGGACGCACTTCTATAGGAGGATCCAATAATCCAGTAGGACGCACCACCTGCTCCACAATCAATCCATCTGTTTTTTCTAGTTCATATTCTCCCGGTGTTGCACTTACAAAAATGGTTTGTCCTATGACATTTTCAAACTCATTAAAATTAAGCGGCCTATTGTCAATCGCACTTGGTAATCTAAAACCAAATTCTACTAAATTCATTTTTCTACTTCTATCCCCGCCATACATTCCTGTTATTTGCGGAATGGTTACATGGCTTTCGTCAATGACGCACAAAAAATCTTTTGGAAAATAATCCAATAAGCAGAATGGTCTTGTACCGGGCTTGCGTCGATCAAAAAATCTAGAATAGTTTTCTATCCCCGTACAATAGCCCAGCTCTCTAATCATTTCTATATCGTATTCAACCCTTTCTTTTATTCTTGCGGCCTCTTGGTGTTTTCCAACGCTTTTAAAATATGCTACTTGTGCCCTTAATTCATCTTGTATCTCGATAATAATTTCTTGCAGCATTTCTTTTGGTGCCATATATAAATTGGCAGGAAAGATGGCCGCATTCTCCATGGGCTCAATTCTTTTTCCTGTATCAATTTCTATACTTTCGATCGCCTCAATTTCGTCACCAAAAAAAGTGATTCGGTATCCATAGTCAACATACGGCAATCGAATATCTATTGTATCCCCGTTCACCCTAAACGCCCCTCTATCAAATTCAGTGACAGAGCGGTGGTATAAACTATTCACTAGCGCATGAAGAAAAGCTTGTCTTGATAAAATTTGTCCTTGGTGAATTCGAATAATGCCGTTTTCATATTCGGTTGGATTACCCATACCATAAATACAACTCACACTCGCAACAATAATAATATCTCTTCGGCCACTTAATAATTGTGCAGTTGCTTGAAGCCTTAATTTATCTAACTCTTCATTAATGCTTAAATCTTTTTCAATATACACGCCAGAAGTTGGTAGATACGCTTCTGGTTGATAGTAATCATAATATGATACAAAATACCCTACTGCGTTGTCGGGAAAGAATTGTTTAAACTCTCCATACAATTGAGCAACCAGTGTTTTATTATGCGTAAGTACCAGTGTGGGGCGTTGTGCGTTTTGAATTAAATTGGCAATGGTAAAAGTTTTACCAGAACCCGTTACGCCCAAGAGTGTTTGTTGCATGTCTCCATTCAGCACACCCTCGGTTAGTTGCGCAATTGCGGTTGGCTGATCGCCCGAGGGTGTGTAGTTGGAATGGATTTTAAAAGGCATACGCAAAGGTAAGCGCAAACCTTAAATATGTCTATTTAAAAACAATTATAGTGTTTCTAAATAAGCCGCGAGTCTTTTAATTGCTGCCGCGACTTCTCCAATTTGAGACCTTGTTTCTGACCAATCTTTTTGTTCAATTGCTTCACGAACCCCTGGTATTGTTTTAACGCCATAACCAGTATAAAATCCTGGTGCATATAAACTATGTTTATACCAAGGCCTGCGCGGCAAGCCATTTGCCATTAACAAAGATTGTTCTGCTGCATAAATTTTTGCATTGATAGTTGCAAGTTTTTGAGCATCCGCGTTTGCTTTTATTTGCTCTACCTGTTGTGCTGATTTTTCTAAATGCGTTAATGCGTTTAATATAGGTGCAAAATCTACATATGGGACATCTTCAACTGTTGTTGGCAGTTTTAATCCCTCTGTTGGATCTGCAGCAACAGCGTATGCTTTTGTGTTCACCAGTTCGTTTTCAACTTTTGCTTTTTCGCGCATTTGGTCTACGTTGTTTATAAGCTCAGTGATATAACCCTTCACTGTTTTATGTAATGCTGTAAAATCAAATGGTAAAGCATCTGCTTCGGATAATCTTAACGCCGCGCGTCCTGCGGTTTGTGCAAGTGTGACACCATAAGCAAATCCCGGGTCTTTGTATTTTGAATAATGATCATAAGAATCATAAATAGAATGGTATTCTCCACCTTCGTTTTCACCACCAAATCCAATGTTTAAAGAAGGAACGCCTACGTGTTGAATGAAGGAAGAATAATCAGAACCCGATCCCATTGCACCTAGTGGATAAGTAGTGCTGTTTAAAATTTCTTTTTTAGTCGCTGTTGATGTTGCTTCTGTGGCGCGATTTGCTCTTTGTCTTTCAAAAATAGTGACCCCCGTTTGAGGATCTTGAACAGATTTACTAATATCAGTCATTAATCCTGTGAAAGCGTGTGAACCCTCTGCACCCAAAAAGCCCCTACCGTTGCCATCGGAATTTATATAAGCAACTGCTTTTGCTTGTAAAGATGCCGCATGTTCTTCTACCCACTCAACAGAACCCATCAAACCTTGCTCTTCTGCATCCCAAGCACAATACACCAGGGTTCTTTTTGGCTTCCACCCTGATTTCACTAATGCACCAATGGCTTGAGCCTCTTCTAGTTCTGCCGCCATGCCACTTACTGGGTCATTTGCGCCATTTACCCAAGCATCGTGGTGGTTTCCTCTAATAACCCATTGGTCAGGGTATTGGCTGCCCTGAATCATTGCAATCACGTTATAAGCGGGGCGTAGTTTCCAATCAAAATCCAGTTTTAAATGCACCTTGGACTTACTTGGTCCAATATGGTAGGTAAAAGGTAGTCCACCTCTCCAGGATTTTGGGGCCACCGGCCCTGCCATGTCTTGTAACAAAGGCCCCGCGTCACTATAACTAATTGGAAGTACGGGGATTTTTAAAAGATTCTCTGCGTTATTGTGGTCAACCCTTGGAGCGCCATCCACAGAAGCGTAGTTGGGAGTACTTGGGTCTCCGGGATAAATCACCATGTCCATTATTGAGCCTCTTTGAACACCATATTTATTTTTAAAAGGTCCAGCAGGATACACATCACCCGCTCCATAACCATCGTCCTGAGGATCAGAATAAATTAAACAACCAATTGCACCATGTTCTTGTGCCACTTTTGGTTTAATACCCCTCCAGCTTCTTCCATATTTTGCAATTACAATTTTTCCTTTTACATCGATACCATATTTGGCAAGTGTCTCATAATCTTCTGGTAAACCATAGTTTACAAAAACCAATTCTGCGTTCACATCTCCGTCTGCACTCCAACAATTATACGTGGGTAATTGATCGGCCTGACCAGAAGTGGCATCTTCTTTTAAAGCAGGCTCTTTTAATAAGGCTTTGAAATTAGTCGCGCCCTTCATTTCTAAAACACGCGTGATTGGAGTTGGAAATAATAATTGATAGGTTACAATTTTTGTATCCCATCCCGAAGCTTTAAATTGTTTAGCAATTTCATCGGCAACAAATTTTCCTCCAACAGATCCAATATGGTGTGGAACAGAAGACATTAATTTAATGTTTTCACCAATTCTTTTTGCGCTTAATTGACTATCAAAATTTAATTCTAATTTTTTTTGAGCATCCGTGTTTTTGAATCCCGTAAATTGTTGTGCAATACTATTTAAGCAAAAGCTTGATAAGATTGTGCTAAAAATTACAATACTTTTTAAGTTTTTCATATTCGTATTATTTGTTTTCTCATTTTAAAAATTGCTTATTTGAAAAATATTTATACTTTTCTATTTAAATAATTAATATAATTAGGAAGCTTGTATTCATATTCGCCCTGCATAAATGGAGAGGTTACCAAAAAATCGGCGGTAGTTCTGTCGCAGGCCATTGGTAAATTCCAGGCGACGGCCAATCTTAATAACGCTTTTACATCACTATCGTGTGGTTGCGCCTCCATTGGATCGAAAAAGAAAAAGATCATATCAATATCTCCTGTTGCAATCATGGCGCCAATTTGTTGGTCGCCCCCTAGCGGACCGCTTAATAATTTAACTACAGGTTGGTCTAACGCCTCTTCTATTAAGCGCCCCGTGGTGCCTGTTGCAATTAGGCTATGTTTAGAAAGTACAATTTTATTATGCACCGCCCATTCGATAATATCCCTTTTTTTATTATCATGCGCTATTAACGCAATTTTTTTTCTTTTTTCTAGTTTTCTAATGGATGACATGGTTTAATTTTAATGGTTTATTCTTGTACCCCTTTTGCTATAATTGGAACCGCAACTAAGATAATTAAAATAATGGTTGTAGGGAATTGAAACAATTTAAGTACTAAAAATAATATGAATAAAAAAAGAGGATAAGCAAAAAGCAACACAGAGAATAGTACAGAATCAAAGAACACGGTATTATTTGTTTTTTTCGCTACAAAATTTGTAATGAGTTTATAAAAAGGCTTGTGTAATTTATATAACAAGTGGTTTTTATTAAATTTTGTTGGGATGGTTGGAGTTAAAATATTGTCTTTAAGTTGATCGAAAACTATTTTATTAAAAAGCACACGGTCTCTGCTATTTTGAATCTCTGGAACTGTTGTCATTTCTGAAACAACAAGGTTAACTATTTTTCCAATACCCCTAAACTGATTGAAGGCGATTCCTGCTATATGAATAGTTGGGTTTATATTTTGTTTTTGAATGCCCTCTAAAATTCTAGCAGTGCCTTTTTTAAAAGGTTGTAATTCATTACTATTAACACAAATGCCCTCTATAAAAATTAATACCGCATTACCATTGCTTAATAATTGGATTGATCTACTAAAGGCATAATCATTTAAATGTAAAAACTCCTTTCCCTCTCTTAGCCTATACACGGGAATCATATTTAATGATTCTAATAAAAAGCGGTGAATTGGTTTTTTAAACGCATCCCCTCTTGCTAAAAAATATACCCTTCTTTTATAATAAGATCCAATAATTAAAGCATCTAAAAAAGAATTTGGATGGTTTGCTATAATTAATAATGGCCCTTTTGTTTTAAAAAGGCGTTTATTTTTAAGGTGTATCTTATTACAGAATAACCATAATCCCGCTTGTATTAATATTTTTAATAATTGCACCACCCTATAAATATAAAAAAACCGCATCACAAATGATGCGGTCATTACCTACTAACCTTAAAAAAACACTTTTATATAGACTATTGTGCAGCAGCGGCTTCTACTTTTGCTGCTATTTTAGCTCTAATTTTAGCTTCGATTTCATTTGCCATTTCAGGATTATCGTGAAGAATTGTTTTAACTGAATCACGTCCTTGGCCTAATTTATTTCCTTCATAACTAAACCAGCTTCCGCTTTTATTAATTATTTCTAACTCAACACCCATATCTATAATTTCTCCAATTTTACTTATTCCTTCTCCAAAAATAATTTCAAATTCTGCGGCTCTAAATGGAGGGGCTACTTTATTTTTAACCACTTTTACTTTAACCCTGTTTCCTATTGCTTCATCACCATCTTTAATTTGTGCCATTCTTCTAATATCTAATCTTACAGAAGCATAGAATTTCAAAGCATTACCACCAGTTGTTGTTTCAGGATTACCAAACATCACACCAATTTTTTCACGTAACTGATTGATAAAAATACAAACCGTCCCTGTTTTATTAATTGTTGCAGTTAATTTTCTTAATGCTTGTGACATTAATCTTGCATGTAATCCCATTTTTGAATCACCCATTTCACCTTCTAATTCACTCTTAGGAACCAATGCGGCAACAGAATCAATTACCACTACATCAATTGCTCCTGATAAAATCAAACGATCTGCGATCTCTAAAGCTTGCTCTCCATAATCTGGTTGAGAAACTAATAGATTATCCACATCAACACCTAGGCGTTTAGCATAAGCACTATCAAATGCATGTTCTGCATCGATAATTGCACACATACCACCTTTCTTTTGTGCTTCTGCAATTACATGGATAGCCACAGTCGTTTTACCAGAAGATTCAGGTCCATATATTTCAATAATTCTTCCTTTTGGTAAACCACCTATTCCTAACGCAGTGTCTAAACCAATTGATCCTGTAGAAATAACTTCTTGAGGCTCTTGACTGCGCTCATTCATCATCATTACACTTCCTTTGCCATAATCTTTATCGATTTTATCGATTGTTAACTTAAGGGCTTTTAATTTTTCTGCGTTACTCATAGCTTGTCGTTTTATGTTTTCGTTTAAATAGAATGTGAAGATAGGGATAAAATGTTAATAAACTAAAATATTTAGTATTATTTTACTAATTTGATTAGTTATTTTTTAAAATCTTCCTTAAATTTAATATAAAACATTGATTTTTAATTATTTATAATATTTTTTAATTTAGTAATAAATTTAGTATTTATTGCTAATTCTTTTTAAAGTATTTATCTTCTGGTTTAAACAGGTGTTTCATAGTATCGAATAAAAGTAGTTTATTTTTAAATAATCATTCAAAAAGCAAATGTGTATTACGACCGTAGTATTCTTTTATAATACATTTATATAAATCAACTAATACTATTACGGCTGTTAATATCTTAATAACTAAGTTATCCACGTCTAAATTTATTTTTTTAGAGCTTATTTAGTAATATTTAACTTGTTCTAATCCTTGTATTATAGGTCTTATATTTTTTTTAATAGATATATAAATATTTAAGTGATTCCAATAAACACAGTTTATCCACTGTTAATTAACGGGTATAAGTTGACCTTAATTTTCACTAAAAACTACTTATTTATAATACCAAATCTGGTTATTCCATTTTTATACCCAATTTTTTATTCAAAAATGGAGCTTATCCACTGTTTTTTTATTTATCCACTAAGCCTTTGTGTATTTTATTAAGGATTCAAATGAATTTCGTTCATATAATATACTAAATTTGCTGCCTATATAATTATAAGATACATATGTCTATTATTCAGAACATTCGTGATAAAGGTGCTTGGATCATCTTTACAATTATCGTAATCGCATTGGTTGCCTTCGTATTACAAGATGGAATCGGTAAACAAGGAAATACAACTGTTACAGATCTTGGAACAGTAAATGGTGTAAGTATTAATAAAATCAATTTCGAAGAGAAATTAGAAATGCAAGTACAAAACTATGCATCTCAAGGCGTTAAGCGTGAACAATTAATTGGTTTCTTATGGAATCAAGAAATTGATCGTATTTTATATATTAAAGAAGAAGAAGCTTTAGGAATCACAGTTGGTAATAAAGAAATTACTGATGTTTTATTTGGTACAGAATCTCCATTTAGACAAGAATTTACAGATCCTAATACTGGTGAATTTAGAGTGAACGATGCTAAACAGGCGATTGCGCAAGTGAAAAAAAGCAAGAATCAAGAACAAATTAATCAAATCGAAAAGATGTATATCGAGCCATCTATCGAGAATAGATTAAGAAATAAATACCAAGCACTTATTGTAAAAGGAGTTCAACTTCCATCATGGATGGTTCAAAAACAATACAACGAGTTAAATAGTATTGCAAGTGTTGATATTGTAGGTATTCCTTATGCTAGTATTTCTGATAGTACAATTAAAGTAACAGATGATGAAGTTGCTAGCTATATTAAAGAAAACGCAGCAGCTTTCCAGGTTGAAGAAGCTTCAAAGACAATTAATTTTGTTGGCTTTTCTGCAGCACCCACCAGTGCTGACTCTACGAGTATTTTAAATACAATTACAGCATTAAAAGCAGATTTCCAAGCAGCCCCCGATGCTGCAGCTTTTTTAAACAAAGCGGGATCTGATTTACCTTTTTATAATAGCTATATAAGCGGGAAGTCTTTACAGGTGCCAAATAAAGAAGCCATTTTAGCTGCTGGAGTTGGAAACACTTATGGCCCTTATGTAGATGGTAAAAACTATACGATTGCAAAAGTGATAGGTGTTAAACAATGGCCAGACAGCGCAAGTGTAAGACATATATTAATAGCTACTGCTGGACAAAATGGACAAATTATTCGTGACGATAGTGCCGCTAAAAAATTAATTGATAGTATTAAGACTGCAATAGCCGGTGGCGTTTCTTTTGATGAAATGGTTTTAAAATATTCAGATGATGCGGGCAGTAAAGAAAAGGGTGGTAAATACGAAATGTTCCCACAAGCACAAATGGTAGGCCCTTTTAATGATTTTTCTTTTGATAATACCGTTGGCTCAAAGGGTGTGGTAAAAACAGATTTTGGATACCATTATATAGAAGTATTAAAACAAACTCCAAGAAGCCCTGCTTATAAAATTGCTTATTTATCTAAAGCAATTCTACCTAGTAGCGAAACTATTGGTGTAGCGTCTGCTGCTGCTGCTGCTTTTGCAAGTGCTAGTAAAGATATTAAGTCGTTCAACCAACAGGCTGTTAAATTAAATAAACAAACCTTCCCAGCTGCTGGAATCAAGTCAATGGATTATGAAATTCCAGGACTTGGAGAATCTAGAACCCTAGTGCGCTGGATTTATGAAAATGATATAAACTCAGTATCAGAACCTACAGAAATAGGCGACAGTTATTATGTTGCAATCATTACTGGTGAAGAAAAGGCTGGTCTAGCATCTGTTGCTTCTGCAAAACCACAAGTAGAAGGAATTTTAAGAGATCAAAAGAAAGCAATTCAGATCAAACAAAATTTCAAAGGAAGCACGATGGAAGCAATCGCTGCGAGCGCAAAAACAATTATTCAGCCAGCAGATAGTATCAATTTCAATTATTCTTTAATACCTGGTATTGGTAATGAACCAAAAATAGTAGGTGCTGCTTTTAATAAAGCGCTCTTAAACAAACCTAGCGCTCCAATTGCTGGAAATGCCGGTGTTTTTGTAATTAGTGTAAAATCACAAGGTGCAAAAGCGACGACCCAAGATATAGCAAGCTTTGAAGCGGACTTGCTTAATAGAACAAGATCGGTGGTGTATAGAACAAATATTGGTCTTAAGAAAGTTGCAAAGATTAAAGACAACCGCATGAAGGTTTATTAGTCTTAACTAAATATTTTGAAACCCCCGAAATTTCGGGGGTTTTTTATTCGCTTTTCGAAACAAGAATTTGTAGGGGTTTCTAAAAAACAATTTAATTTTACAGTATGTCAGAGCCCTTTATCAACAAAGTAGCAGAGAGCGGTTTAATTAGCTTAGACCTTGCGCAATATATTCCAAACAATGAAATAGTTGTTTTTGATATAAAGCCCTACTTGTTTATGGAACTAATTCTTAAAGAGAAAGATTTTCGCGCAAGCCTATCTTCAATAGATTGGACACAATTTGAAAATAAGATTGTAGGTATTTTTTGTAGTACAGATGCGATTATTCCAATGTGGGCGAACATGTTGATTGTTGCCAATCTTTCTCCTTTTGCAAAAGCTATTTATTTTGGTGATGAAAATAAAACTAGAGAGTTGGTTTTATTAGAGGAGATACAAAAAATTGATGCTAATACATTTATTGATCAACGTGTTGTTGTAAAAGGCTGTGGTGATACACCTATTGGAGAATCTGCGTTTATTGCGATTACGCAAAAGCTACGACCAGTTGTAAAAAGCATTATGTATGGGGAACCCTGCTCAACTGTACCCGTTTATAAAAAGAAATAATTAAATAGTTTTTTATAATGCTTTTTTAATTTTTCTTCTTTTCATCTGCCTTCAGGAACGCTCATTTAAAATAATTATTTCTTTCGATTTCTAGTCTTACTTGTTCTGGCACTAGATAACGAGTTGTTATACCATCTTTACAATTATTGCGTATAAGTGTTGCGGATAATTCTAACATAGGGGCTTCTAAGTATTGCATATCGGCTCCATAATCTTCAGTAATATCAAAGCCAGGTCTTCTATAAACAATGAATTGATAATTTTTTACAAGCGCTTCAAAGTTTTTCCATTTAGGTAAATTTTGAAAACTATCACTTCCCATGATAACATGAAATTGATGTTGAGGATATTTTTCTTGTAAATAAGTTAATGTATCAATAGTGTAAGAGGGCTTCGGTAATTTAAACTCAATATCACTCACTTTAATTTGAGCATCATCCTCAATAGCCAATTGAGCCAAGTGTAAACGATCATATTCGTTTAATAAACTGGTTTGTGTTTTATGTGGATTTTGAGGAGAAACGACCAACCAGATTTGTTGTAAATCTGTATGATTTGCAATAAAGCTTGCAACCATTAAGTGGCCATGGTGTATGGGGTTAAATGAACCAAAAAATAAACCAATTTTCATCTTAATGCGTTGATTTTCAGTTTGTTATATCTAAACTAGGTAATAATAATACCTTCCGCCTCGTCGTTCCTTAAGCTTAATTGATAGCCGGCAACAGAAATTGAAATAGGATCTCCAAGGGGCGCTATTTGTTCAACCCTTATAGTTTCACCTGGGATACAGCCCATTTCCATCAACTTTAAAAATATTTCATCGTTTTCAAAGGAATGAATGACACCCGACTCTCCAATTTTTAAATCTGACAATTTCTTCATAATAGACCACAAAGATACCATTGTTTATATTTAAGTACTTACGAAATATGGAGCATTAAATTTCGTTATAAATACAATCAGTTTCAATGAATTATGGGACAAACTATTTTTTTCAACAACGCGGATAAGACCACCAGCCTTAGATTTAGGGCTAAACTAAAGTCTTTTATCAATAAGCATTGTCTTAAAGAGGGGGTTCGCATTGAAACACTCCAATATGTTTTTTGTTCTGACGCCTTTGTGTTAGATATCAACAAGCGCTACCTTAATCATAATTACTATACCGACATCATCAGTTTTGATTTATCAGAGCAGGGGGGACAACTAATTGGTGATGTATATATAAGTATTGATCGCGTTAAGGAGAACGCAAAAACCGAGGGTAATCTGTACACGCATGAATTATTAAGGGTTATTTTTCATGGTGCCCTGCATTTTTGCGGATATAAAGACAAAAAGCCGGCCGATGTGAAGGTCATGCGTGCAATGGAGGACAAATGGCTGAAGGCGTATTTGAAAACAATTGCCTAAGATAATATTCCATTGATCGAATGTTCCACGTGGAACATTATAGAACCGCCTATGAATATAAAAATTGAGAAAATATACCTATTCCTTGGCTCTCCGCTCGCTACGCTCGAAAGTTCGCTACGGAATAGTATATTATTCTCAATTACTTACGGTGTTAATACTAGTTTGAGGTTCTTTTGATTCGATATTGACCCAGGTTGAATAATTAGAAAACAATACAAATATTCGACGAACTTTCGAGCAAGGCCAGCAGAGAGGCGAAAATTTTGGTATTTTTTCTAATATATACCTGTAGAAGCGGATTTAAAAAGAACACTTATTAATAGAGGAAAAAATACAAGGTGTTCCACGAGAAAACACGAAGTGTTTGATATTCCATATAAATTAATGACGTTCCACGTGGAACGTCATTAATTTAGTAAAACCATCTTATCTTTGCAACCTTATGTTTCCAAAATACAATGTCATAGTAGTAGGAGCGGGCCACGCTGGTTCTGAAGCCGCGGCGGCAGCGGCCAATATGGGCTCTAAGGTCCTATTGATTACTATGAATATGCAGACCATAGCACAAATGAGTTGTAATCCCGCGATGGGTGGCATTGCGAAGGGTCAAATTGTGAGAGAGATAGATGCCTTGGGTGGATACAGTGGAATTGTGTCTGATTTAAGTACGATTCAGTTTAGGATGTTGAATAAAAGCAAGGGACCTGCAATGTGGAGTCCTAGAGCACAAAATGATCGACACTTGTTTGCAAGCAAGTGGAGAGAAATGCTAGAGCTTACACCGAATGTTGATTTTTACCAAGATTCTGTAAATGAATTAGTTATAAAAAACGGAAAGGCCTGTGGAGTTAAAACCAGTATGGGCCATGAAATTTTAGCCGACGCGGTGGTGATCACTAGTGGTACCTTTCTAAATGGCATCATGCATATTGGTGAAAAGCAAATGGGCGGCGGCCGTGTGGCGGAAAGAGCAGCTACTGGCATTACAGAACAGCTGGTTTCATTTGGCCTTGAATCAGATAGGCTAAAGACAGGAACACCTCCAAGGGTGGATGGAAGAAGCCTTGATTATTCTAAAATGGAAGAACAAAAAGGAGACGAAGAGGTAGTGGGCTTTAGTTATATGGATATTCCAAGGGTTAAAGCGGCAGATCAGCGTTCTTGTTGGATTACCTATACCGATCCAATCGTACACGATATTTTAAAAACCGGATTTGATAGAAGTCCAATGTACCAGGGCCGTATAGAAGGTGTAGGTCCAAGATACTGTCCAAGCATTGAAGATAAAATTAATCGATTTGCGGATAGAGAAAGACACCAATTATTCGTAGAACCAGAAGGCTGGAACACGGTGGAGGTTTATGTGAATGGATTTAGCACTAGTTTACCAGAAGAGGTTCAGTATCAAGCACTTAGAGGGGTTCCTGGCTTTGAAAATGCTAGAATGTTCCGTCCTGGCTATGCGATTGAATATGATTTTTTCCAACCTACTCAATTAAAGTACACACTTGAAACAAAGGCAATTGACAATTTATACTTTGCTGGACAAATTAACGGTACAACAGGTTATGAAGAAGCGGCATGTCAAGGGATGATGGCTGGCATGAATGCACATTTAAAAATCAATGAAAAGCCGCCATTTATTTTACAAAGAAGCGATGCCTATATTGGAGTGTTGATAGATGATTTAATTAGCAAAGGAACAAATGAGCCCTATAGAATGTTTACTTCTAGGGCGGAGTTCAGAACCCTATTGCGTCAAGACAATGCAGATTTAAGATTAACAGAAATATCCTACAATTTAGGTTTAGCAAGTATTGAGCGCATGCGCAAAGTACAAGATAAAAACAACTACGTAGCAGAGATAAAAAACACATTGAATACACATTCAATTGAACCAGACGAAATCAATGCATTCCTTGGTACCATTGATTCTGCGGCGATGACCGAAAAACAAAAAGCAGCTAAATTAGTTTTAAGACCTAATATTAGTTTACAACAATTAATGGACCACTCGGTTTCATTAAACGAAAAACTACAAGGCAATGATCCTGATTATTTAGAGCAAGCAGAGATTCAGGTAAAGTATGAAAGGTATATAGAGAAAGAAAAAGAAATCGTTGAAAGAATGTCTGCACTTGAGCACAAGGTCATACCAGATAGTTTTGATTATGATAAAGTGCCAGCGCTCTCTATAGAAGCAATGCAGAAGTTTAAAAAAATTAGACCAATCACCATTGGCCAGGCAAGTAGAATTAGCGGCGTGAATCCCAGTGATATTCAAATTCTGATGGTCTACATGGGTAGATAATACATCGAAAACCACCCATCGCCAGTTATCAAAAAAAGACCAGTTCCCCTTTGTTGAATCGTTGTTTTTAGTAGCTTTAGAAAGACGAGTTTCCATCATTTCCCCAAAGTATTTTGGTGTAAAATTGGGGCCTTATTTTTTTATTCAAAACTAAAATCAACCGCGTATGAGGAGGATTATTTTATCTCTTCTTTTACTTGTAATTGGAGCAACTGCATTTTCGCAGGAGACTTTTCCAATTAATGGAGTGAGAGACATGAGAACAGGTGTGTATGCGTTTACCAATGCAACCATCGTTCAAAACGAAAAAACAAAAATTGAAAAAGGAACACTTGTGATTAAGCAAGGAAAAATTGTTGCCGTTGGTGCAGCAGTTGAAATTCCAAAAGAAGCAATTATTGTTGACTGTAATGGAAAGTTTATCTATCCTAGTTTTGTGGATCCTCTAACAGACTATGGTGCGAATACACCAAAGCGTGGTGCAGCAGGATTTAACTTCGGTGCACCTGGACAATTTCTTTCTAATAAGCCAGGCGCATACAACTGGAACCAAGCAATTAAGCCAGAAGTCAATGCAGTAGAGTCTTTCAGTATAGATGATGCAACAGCCGTTGGTTTTAGAAACAATGGTTTTGGTGTTGTGTTCACGCACGTAAAAGATGGTATTGCAAGAGGAACAGGTGCTGTGGTTACTTTAGCGTCCACAAACGAAAACCAAACTATTTTAAAATCTAAAGCCGCACAAGTATTTTCTTTTGATAAAGGAACTTCTACACAAACATATCCAAGTAGTTTAATGGGCAGCATTGCTTTATTGCGTCAAACTTATTTGGATGCAAAATGGTATGCAACTAAGCCAGCTTCAGAGGGTGTAAATTTATCACTAGAAGCTTTTAATGCAAATGCTAGCTTACCACAAATTTTTGTAGCAGACGACAAGTGGTCCACATTAAGAGCAGATCGTATTGCAAAAGAATTTGGAACACAATATATTATTAGAGGAGCCGATAATGGCTACCAAAGAATAGACGAGTTGGCTAAAATAAAAGCGTCTTATATATTGGGTCTTGATTTCCCAGCTGCATTGGATGTGGAAGATGCAAATGATGCTAGATTTGTAGCCTTATCAGAAATGAAACATTGGGAGTTGGCACCAACCAATCCTGCAGCATTTGAAAAAGCGGGCATCAGTTTTAGTATCAGCATGGCTGATATGAGAGACGGAAAGCAATTTTTGACTAATCTTAGAAAAGCGGTTCAATATGGACTTTCTGAGACAAAAGCTTTAGAGGCATTAACAAAAACACCAGCACAACAAATTGGAGTATACGATCAGGTAGGTTCATTGGAAGTGGGCAAGTTGGCCAACTTCTTAATTACTACAGAATCTATTTTTAATAGCAATGCAAAAATTATTGAAAACTGGATTCAAGGAAACAAGTTTGATGTGAACGGTTCAGAGTGGAACAGCTTTGCAGGTAAATATAAATTAACCGTTAACAATGCTGGTACAAAAACAGATTACACGGTTGAAATTAAAAAAGACTTATCAGCAAATGTAATTTGGTCAGATACCGTAGCTGCAAAAATTGCAGTGAGCGATGCCTTGGTTAAAATAAGTTTTCCAGAAAAAAAGGGTCGTGGTGTTGAAAGCATTCGCCTAAGCGGTGTGATTGCTAGCGGTGGATGGAATGGATTTGGAACAGATGCAAAAGGTGGTAAATTAACTTGGTCTGCAAGTCTTGTTACGCCTGCAACTGCTGCTGTGGAAGAAAAGAAAGCAGCAGAGCCAGTAAAATTAATTTCAAAAGTAACTTATCCATTTGTTGGATTAGGTAACGAAACCATCCCTCAACAAGAAACTATTTTAATTAAGAACGCTACAGTGTTGACCAACGAAAAAGAAGGTACATTACAAAATACAGACGTCCTTTTAAAAGCAGGTAAAATTGCAAAAATTGGAAAAGGATTAACAGAAACAGGAGCAAGAGTTGTAGACGGTACTGGTAAATATTTAAGTGCTGGTATCATCGACGAGCACTCGCATATCGCTGCTTTATCTATTAACGAAGGTTCTCAATCAACTACTGCAGAAGTAAGGGTTGGTGACAATATGAATCCAGAGGATATTAATATCTATCGCCAGTTAAGCGGCGGTGTGACTTCTTCTCATATTCTTCACGGAAGTGCGAACACAATTGGCGGACAAACACAATTGATTAAATTAAGATGGGGCGCTACAGACGAAGGACTGAAATTTGCAGGCGCAGATCCATTTATTAAGTTTGCCTTAGGTGAAAACGTAAAGCGTACCACATCTACTAACAACAATCGTTTCCCTGATACTAGAATGGGTGTTGAAGAAGTATTGACAGATGCATTTGACAAGGCGGTGGATTATCAAAAAGCGATGAAAGCAAATCCAACAACAACAAGAAGAGATTTAGAATTAGAGGCGTTGACGGAGATTATGAATAAAAAGCGTTTTATCACTTGTCACTCTTATGTACAAACTGAAATTACGTATGCAATGCGCGCGGTTGAAAAGTTCAAAGCTCAGGGCTATGATTTTAACATCAACACTTTCACCCATATTTTGGATGGCTATAAAGTTGCAGATAAGATGAAAGTACATGGTGCTAGTGCAGCAACTTTCTCAGACTGGTTTGCATATAAAACAGAAGTGATTGATGCAATTGCATACAACGCTGCAATCATGCATAATGTTGGTGTAAACACAGTGATTAATTCTGATGATGCTGAAATGGCGCGTCGTTTGAATCAAGAAGCAGGAAAGGCTGTTAAATATGGTGGCGTATCCGAAGAGGAAGCATTAAAGATGGTTACCTTAAACCCAGCAAAAGCGCTTCATGTAGATAACAAAGTAGGAAGTATCAAAGTGGGTAAAGATGCAGATGTGGTATTATGGAGTGAGCATCCTTTGAGTATCTATGCAAAATCATTATACACTATTGTAGATGGTACTGTTTATTTTGATCGTGAAAAAGAAGCAGAGCGTAGTAAGCAAGTAACTGCAGAAAGAACGAAGCTGATCCAAAAAATGTTAGGTGATAAAAGAGCCGGCATGCCAACAAGACCAGCTACACCAACTACGCAAATATTATTAGAGTGTGGAGACCACGATCATAACGAAGGTCTTAACACTATTTACGAATCTCAAAAAAACTAAACCATGCAAAAGAAATATTTAAGCATTTTTGCTCTTGCGTTGTTAGGTTTAACTGCAAGTGCACAAGACAATGTGTATCCAGCTGCAATACAAAAAGGGGTAACGGTCATCACACATGCAACAGTGCATGTAGGAAACGGAACCACTTTGACAGACGCGTCTATCGCGTTTGAAAATGGAAAAATTATTGGTGTGGGCACTGTTGCAATACCAACTGGCGCCAAGGTGATTGATGGAACCGGCAAACAGGTATATCCAGGTTTGATCCTTCCTACATCTGATTTAGGACTAAGAGAAATTAGTTCTGGCGTGCGTGGTAGCAATGATCATACAGAAATCGGAGAGAACAACGCAAACATTAGATCGATCGTTGCATACAATACAGATTCAAAAATTATTGGCGTGCTTCGTGAGAATGGTATTTTGTTAGCTGGTGTTGCACCAGAAGGTGAATTGATCGAGGGTCAATCTAGTGTAGTACAATTAGACGCATGGAATTATGAAGATGCTGCTTATAAAATGGACAATGGATTGTACATCAATATGCCAAGCTTGATGCCACGTCGTGGTGGTCGTATGGCATTTATGCGTCCGGGTCCAGGTGGCGATCCAGTAAAAGCGGCGATGGAAAAGATTGAAACTATCAAAACCTTTTTCACAGACGCTAAAGCGTATTACCAAGAAAAAACGCATGCTGCGAATAATTTAAAATTGGAAGCGGTGCGTGGTTTATTTGATGGCAAGCAAAAATTATTTGTACGCGCAAACGAAGTAAAGCAAATGTTATTGGCAATGGACCTTGCAAAATCTTTTGGATTTAAATTGGTCATTGTGGGTGGAACAGAAGCTTATCAAATTGCAGATCTATTGGCTGAAAATAATGTACCAGTTATTTTAGATCGTCAACATTCCTTACCAACGATGGAAGATGACGACGTAGATCAACCTTATAAAACACCAGCAACATTGCAAAAAGCAGGTGTATTATTTTGTTTGAATGATACGCATGATCAAAGTCGTTTTCGTAACCTTGCTTTCAACGCTGGAACAGCTGCTACTTATGGCTTAACCAAAGAGCAAGCGCTTTCTGCGGTGACTTTAAACGCTGCTAAAATTTTAGGTATCGATGACAAAACGGGTACGATTGAAACTGGCAAAGACGCGAACCTTTTAATTGTGAATGGCGATTTATTAGATATGAAGTCTAGTGTGATTGGCCAGGCTTTTATCCAAGGTCGTAATGTGTCTTTAGACAATAAAGGCAAGCAATTATATGAGCGCTACAAGCACAAGTATCAATTGAAATAAAGTCAATCCCATTTTTTACACTGCTATTTGAAATAGTAAAGTAAACGTGGAAAAATAAGTTTCCTCCCAGCTCGGTAAATCTGAACTGGGAGGATTTTTTTTGGCTAACTTAGCAGCATGTCTAAAAAACTATATTTACTAGATGCCCTGGCTTTAATTTATAGGGCCTATTATGCACTCATCCGCACCCCAAGAATCACAAGTACCGGCATCAACACCAACGCGCAGTTTGGTTTTACCAATACTCTACTAGAGATTATTAAAAAGGAAAACCCTTCCCATATTGCTGTATGTTTTGATACGCACGCACCTACAGAAAGACATACCGACTTCACCGACTATAAAGCCAACAGAGAAGCTGCACCCGAAGACTTATTAAGCTCGCTACCACATATTAAAGCCATCATAGAAGGATTTAATATTCCTGTTGTAGAATGTGACGGTTATGAGGCAGATGATGTAATTGGTACATTGGCTTGGCAGGCTGCAGACATGGGTTACGAAGTGTACATGGTCACGCCCGATAAAGACTATGGCCAATTATTGGTGAAAGAGAATGTGTATATGTGGAAGCCACCAGCATTTGGGAATGAAAGAGAAATCTTAGATGCCGAAAAAATAAAAGCCAAATGGGATATTGCGCGCGTAGACCAAGTGATAGACATGTTGGGCTTAATGGGCGATGCGGCAGATAATATTCCAGGAATTCCAGGCGTGGGTGAAAAGACCGCGGCTAAATTATTAAAAGAGTATGACACACTTGAGGGCGTATTAGCAAATGCAGATAAGATCAAAGGTGCGATGGGTGAGAAAGTGAGAGCCGGAAAAGAATCGGCAATCATGAGTAAAAAATTAGCCACCATCATTACCAATGTACCGGTTCAGTTTCACGAAGAAGATTATAAATTATCCGAAAAAAATATACCTGCCTTAACAGAGATTTTTAATTTACTAGAATTTAAGACCCTTGGCAAACGCATATTGGGTAGTGATTTTGAGGAGAAGACGCGAACAGCGTCTGATGAAAAAAAGAAAATTGACAACGACGAAGTGCAAACAGATTTATTTGGCAACGAAGTCAAGTCTAAAAAGACAACTGTAAAAACAAAAACAATTGTCCTTGATTCCGAAACCGGAACACAATCTGTATTGGAACCCAATGACGAACCGGGTAATGCTGGTTATGATGACGATGAAGAAGACTCCGATTTGCCTAAATTAATTGCCAATAAAAATATTGAGAATACACCACATACATATGAAACGATTGTGGGCGATCAAGCAATTGAGGATTTCATAAAAAAGATAATAGCAAAAAAGGAAATTTGTATTGATACCGAAACAACAGGGATTGATGCAAATAATGTGCAGCTGGTAGGATTAAGTTTTTCAAATACCACACATACTGGTTATTATTTACCCGTAGCGAACGATGGTGATGGAACTGATGGCGCAAAGCATATTTTAGAAAAACTAAAACCTTTATTTGAAGACGAAACAATCACGTGGATTGGACAAAATTTAAAATATGATTTCTTAGTGTTGAAATGGTATGGTATCATTTTAAAAGGAAAAACTTTTGATACCATGTTGGCGCACTATGTGATAGAGCCAGAAGGCAGGCGTAGCATGGATATCCTTAGCGAACAGTTTTTAGGATATGCACCCGTGAGCATCGAAAA
>Ga0315903_10002991_pt1 | contig 24008 bp, 21 predicted proteins | sample LakEriMetagenome_7_FD_203524 | JGI IMG/M metagenome (GOLD analysis project Ga0315903, IMG submission 203524) | Freshwater fungal communities from buoy surface, Lake Erie, Ohio, United States - Buoy 2 MA119 | ecosystem: Environmental > Aquatic > Freshwater > Lake | place: USA: Lake Erie, Ohio... | reverse complement strand
AGTAAGCGTTTGCGTTTGCATTCATTTTTGTTTTTTTGGAGTGACGTGATGTTTCGTCCTGTTCCCATGACCGCACTGCTTGCGCCCGTCGCATTGTGCGTCTCGATTCATGCAAGCGCCACAGCGCTTGCGCAGACAAGATCCGCGGCGCAGGCGCCGCGGCTCGATTCCGCTGTACAAATCACCGGCAACCCATCGATGCAGCGCATCAATATGGGCGTCGGCAAATCCGTGATCGTCGATCTGCCACGCGACGCCGCTGAAATCTTCGTCGGCAATCCTAAAGTGGTGAATGCGGTCGTGCGCTCGGCGCGTCGTCTCTATGTGATCGGCGCGGCGGCGGGCCAAACCACCATTTTCGCGATGGACGCGGCAGGGCAGACAATCGCAACGGTTGAAATCAACATCGGCCGCGATGTCGGCGAGTTGATGCGCATTCTACGCCTGTCGCTGCCCGACAGCGATGTGGTGGCGCGCACCGTTGAAGACACGATCATCCTGAGCGGCAGCGTGGCGAACCTCGCCGACGCACAGAAGGCGATGGATATCGCCGCTGGATTCATGAACAACGGCGCAAACGCGGAAGGCGGCTCCGGCGCCGGCGCGGGCGCCGCCACACAGGCGAATGGCAAGCTTGTGAACACGATCACCGTGCGCGGGCGCGACCAGGTGATGCTGAAAGTGACCATCTCCGAGGTGCAGCGCACCGTGGTGAAGCAGCTCGGCGTCACATCCTCGCAGCTTAGCGGCAATTGGGGAGCGTTGAAACTCGCCAGTCCGATCAGCAATCCCAATAATTCGCTTACGCTTGGCGGCGCGGGCAACATCACCGCGACGCTCAGCGCGCTGGAGCGTTATGGCGTCGCCCGCGTGCTAGCCGAACCGACGGTGATGGCCGTCTCCGGCGAAGTCGCGAAATTCATGGTCGGCGGCGAACTGCCTATTCCGTCCGGCCAATCGTGCTCCGTCGACGCCAATAACAAGCAGGTCTGCATACCCGGCGGCGCGGCCTTCAAGCCTTATGGCATCAGCCTGAATTTCGCTCCGCTCGTCCTCTCGGAGGGCCGCATCGCGCTGAAAGTGTCGACCGAAGTCACCGAAGTCGACAATATTCAGGGCACGACCATCGCCGGCGCGAAAGTGCAGGCGTTCCGCACCCGACGCAATGAGACGAGCGTCGAACTGCCTTCCGGCGGCTCGATCGTCTCGGCCGGCCTGCTGCAGATGAACTCCCGCCACGCGATCGAAGGCATGCCGGGGCTGATCAACCTGCCGATCCTGGGCAGCCTGTTCCGCTCGCGCGAGTATCTGCGCGACGAAACGGAGCTTCTGATCATCGTCACCCCTTACATCGCGAAATCCTCGAGCGCCTCCGCGCTCGCGCGACCCGACGAGGGCTTCGCGGACGCCACCGACCCGCAAGGCTGGTTCCTGGGACGCGTCAACAAGCTTTATGCGGCGCCAGGCGCAAGCCCCGTCAGGCCCTCACAAGGCCGGTTTGGATTCATCGTCGATTGATCAGCGGAACGGAAATCGCCATGTTCATCACACACGCCTCTTCCCGCCGGCTGGCGCGCGCTGCGCGCTGGCTGGGCGTCGCCTGCCTCGCCGGCGCCGCCGCCGGCTGCGCCTCTAAGCCGCCGACCGAAGTCACCAGCGGCGATTACAGAGCGCGCCACCAGATCGGCCTTACGGAAGGCCCGCGCTCCGTCGACGTTTTCCCCGTCGGCATGGGCGCGCTCGACGCCGCATCACGCGAAAAAGTGCGCGCGTTCTCGCACTCCTACCTGCGCGAAGGTCGCGGCCCGATCGCCATACAGACGCCGCGCGGCACGATGAATGACGCGCATGTGCGCGCCATGACGGAAGCCATTCGTCGTGAGATGGCGGCGTCGGGCGTCACCAGCGCCGTCGCTGTGGGCCCCTATGACGTTGCGGACCCAAAGCACGCTGCGCCGATCCGCATTTCCTATCTCGGCCTCGTGGCCCGCGTTCCTCATCAGTGCGGCCAGTGGCCGTCGGACCTCGCCTCGGGCTCCTCCCTTCAGGGATGGGAGAACACGAGCCACTGGAACCATGGATGCGCTTTCCAAAACGCGTTCGCGCAGCAGGTCGCCGATCCGCGCGATCTTGCAGGCCCGCGCGCCGAGGGCGCCTCCGACGTCGTCATGCGCACGCGCGCCATCAAGCAGGCGCGTGAAGGCTAAACTCAGGCATTGCCAGCAGCGAGCGCGAAACAGTGAACACGCAAACTCCCAGCGAGGGGAATGCGAATCTACAGATTGCGCAGATTCCCCGGGTCTCCATCCAGGCCTTCTGCGAAACGCAGGCGACGGCCAGCGCGATCAATCAAGCGGCCATGGACCGTCGCATGAGCAAGGCCCATGTGAAGGTGAACATGGGCGGCGGCGCCGCCGCGATCGAAGCTTATCGCGACTCGCCGACGCCCAATCTCCTGATCCTTGAGGGGACAGGCGACCGCGAGACGCTGCTCGGTCATCTGGAGCAATTGTCAGAATTGTGCGAGCCCAGCACGAAGGTGGTCATCATCGGCCCCTTCAACGACATCACGCTCTATCGCGAGCTAATGTCGCTGGGGGTGAGCGAATATCTGTGCGCGCCGGTGGACGTGATCAATTTCGTCGCGCTGGTCGCCAACCTGTTCGCGAGCACCGCGGGTAAGCCGATCGGACGCGTGATCGCTGTCATGGGCGCCAAGGGCGGCGTGGGCTCGTCAACGATCGCCCATAACCTCGCGTGGAGCATCGCCACAAGCTTCAATATGCCGGCGATCCTGATCGATTTCGACGTCGCGTTCGGCACGGCGGGGCTCAACTTCAACCAAGACCCATCAACGACCATTATGGACGTGATCGGGCTGGGCGAACGTCTTGATCAAAGCACGCTCGACAAGGTGATGTTCCGCTGCTCCGAGATGCTGAATCTCATCGTTGCGCCAGCGACGCTCGACACGGTTTGCGACTTTTCGGAAGACGCCTTTGATCCATTTCTGGACCTGCTGCGCACCGCGGCTCCGAACCTCATCCTTGACTTGCCCCACGCATGGACCGGATGGATCAAGTCTGCGGCGATGAGCGCGGATGAAGTCGTCGTCGTGGCCTCGCCCGATCTGCCCAATTTACGCAATTCGAAGGTCCTGCTCGACACATTGCGGGCATCGCGACCCAATGACGCTGCGCCAAAACTGGTTCTCAATATGGTCGGCGCGCCCAAGCGTCCTGAGATCGAGCTGTCCGAATTCGTAGGCGCGCTTGATACTCAGGCCGCAACGATCATTCCCTATGATGCGAAATTGTTCGGCTCGGCGTCCAATAACGGACAAATGCTCGCTGAGACCGATCCCTCGAGCAAGATCAACGAAAACATCGCCGAACTTGCCCGCAGGGTGATGTCGCAGGTCGCCGAGCCGCCGAAGCCCGCCAAAAAATCATTGCTTGCGCCAATTGGATCAATTCTTGCGCGCATGAAGAAAGCTTCCTGAAGGACGAGAGCCCGATGTTCGGAAAACGCAGCAGCACCACGTCCCCGCTCGCCGCTCGCATGAATGTGGCGACAGCGAGCGTCCCGAGGCAGGACGTCGCTCCGCAGGTCGCCGCGCCGAACGGCGCGGAGGCCATGTTCGAATCACTCGCCGCCGCGCCTGCTCTTGCGCCCGCGCCCGTGCGCAAGCCGCCGCCGCCTCCGCCCGTGGTCGCTCATCGCTCGGAAAGCTTCTACCAGACCAAAACGGTCGTCTTCGGCGCCATGCTGGAGGCGATCGACATCGCGTCGCTCGCGAAAGTCCCTCCGGCCACCGCACGGGAGGAGATTCGCGACATCGTGAGCGAGATCATCCAGATCAAGAACATCTCCCTGTCCCTTTCGGATCAGGAGGATTTGCTCGACGACATCTGCAACGACATTCTGGGCTTTGGCCCGTTGGAGCCGCTGCTGGCGCGCGACGACATCGCCGACATCATGGTGAACGGCGCCGAACGCACCTTCATCGAAGTGGGCGGCAAGATCCAGCTCACCAATGTGCGCTTCCGCGATAATAACCAGCTCATGAACATCTGCCAGCGGATCGTCAGTCAGGTCGGACGGCGCGCGGACGAAGCCTCGCCCATCTGCGACGCGCGCCTGCTCGACGGTTCGCGCGTCAACGTGATTGCGCCGCCCTGCGCTATCGACGGCCCTGCGCTCACGATTCGTAAGTTCAGGAAGGACAAGCTGACCCTCGACCAGATCCAGCGCTTTGGCGCCATCTCCGAGGCGGGCGCGGAGCTTTTGAATATCATCGGCCGCGTGCGCTGCAACGTTCTGATCTCCGGCGGCACGGGCTCAGGCAAAACAACGCTTCTCAACTGCCTCACGAATTTCATTGAGGATGGAGAGAGAGTGATCACCTGCGAGGACGCTGCGGAACTGCAGCTCCAGCAGGCGCATGTGGTGCGGCTCGAAACCCGCCCGCCCAGTCTCGAAGGCAGCGGCGCCATCACCATGCGCGACCTCGTCAGGAACTGCCTTCGTATGCGTCCTGAGCGGATCATCGTCGGCGAAGTTCGCGGACCCGAAGCCTTCGACCTTCTGCAGGCGATGAATACAGGCCACGACGGGTCCATGGGAACGCTGCACGCCAACTCGCCGCGCGAGGCGATCGGACGTCTGGAATCCATGATCACCGTGGGCGGCTTCTCCCTGCCCCAACGTACGATTCGTGAAATGATCGTCTCCTCGGTGGACATCATCATCCAGGCCATGCGCCTGCGCGACGGCTCCCGCCGCATCACGCATGTGACGGAGGTGATCGGCATCGAAGGCGATGTGGTGATCACGCAGGACCTCCTGGTTTACGACGTCGTCGGCGAGGACGAGAACGGCAAGATCATCGGTCGGCACCGCTCAACCGGCATCGGACGCCCGCGCATGTGGGAACGCGCCCGCTACTTCAACGAGGAGAAGCGTCTCGCAGCCGCGCTCGATCAAAGCCTTGAGGGCTGACCAGAACCAACGCTGAGGAGGCGAGAGCAATGTGGATCGGTATCCTGCTAGGTGTCGCCAGCGTTGGCGGGATCGCTTATGCGCTCGTGTTGCCGTATTTTTCTGGCGAGCTGAAAGCTGAATCGCGCCAGCAGGCGGTGGTCGGCAAGGCGGCGCAGGAAGGCCGCCCCGCTTCCAAGAAGGATCGCGACGCAGCACGCCGGAAGCAGATCGAGAGCGCGCTCGACATTACGAGCTCCGCCAAGCGTAAAATGTCGCTGGCGACGCGCATCGGTCAGGCGGGGCTCAACCTGTCCGAGAGCCAGTATTTCATGTTCTGCGCCGGCTGCGGCCTCGTGATCGGCCTGCTGACCTTGTTCATCAGCGCCTCGCTGTTCATGGGCCTGCTCGGCGCGCTGATAGGCGCCGTGGGCGTGCCTACCTGGATGCTGGCCTATCTGCGAAAAAAGCGTCTTGAGAAATTCGGCGCGGACTTCGCGGGCGCCATTGACGTTATCGTGCGCGGCATCAAGGCCGGCCTGCCCGTCTCCGAATGCATCAAAATCGTCGGGAATGAAGCGCCTGAACCGCTCGCCACCGAGTTCCGCGGCCTCGTGGAATCCCAGCAGATGGGCATGACGATGAGCGAAGCCGTCGAACGTATGGCGCAGCGCATCCCTACGCCGGAAGCCAATTTCTTCGCCATCGTCATCACGGTGCAGCAAAAGACAGGCGGCAACCTCTCCGAAGCCCTTGGCAATCTGTCGCGCGTTTTACGTGAACGCAAAAAAATGCGCGGCAAGATCCGAGCCATGGCGACGGAAGCAACCGCTTCCGCCGCGATCATCGGCTCGCTGCCTTTCATTGTCACCATTCTCATTTACGTGACGAGCCCCGATTACATCAAGCTCATGTGGACGACGCCGACGGGCAAGGTCGTCCTTGTGGCGGCGGGCATGTGGATGTCGTGCGGAATCGCCGTCATGCGCAAGATGATCAACTTCGATTTCTAGGCGAATGTCATGATCGATTACATCGCATTGAAGATGGCCGACGGGCAGTTCCTTTTGGGACTGCTCATAGCGATTGGCACTGTCGCGACGCTTGTGACCGCCCTTCTGCCCTCCTTCAAGAAAGACAATCTCGAAGGGCGCATGAAAGGCGTAATCTCCGAGCGCGAAGCCATTCGCCAGCGCGAACGTGAAAAGCTCGCCACCCAGAAGCCGAAGGTTCGTCAGAGCGAGGCGCGCGGGACGCTGAAAGAGATTGTGGAGCAATTCAAGCTCCAGGATTATTTCTCGACCTCTAATGCGAAAACTCTTCTGATGCAGGCAGGCCATCGCTCGCAGAAGGCGGAATACACGTTTCTGTTCGCCCGCGCGACGCTGCCGGTCGCTCTCTTTATCGCAGCGACCTTCCAGCTGGCCCTGCTCGACACTGATCTTCCCCTCATCATGAAGATCCTGATAGGCTTGGGGGCGGCGCTGATTGGGCTGCAGATTCCCGAAATCTTCCTGAAGAATACGATCCAGAAACGCCAGATGACGATGAACCGCGCCTTTCCTGACGCGCTTGATCTGATGCTGATCTGCGTAGAGTCGGGAATGGCGCTGGAGCCGGCCTTTAACAAAGTCGCTGCGGAGATCGTCACGCAATCGCCGGAACTGGCTGAGGAGATCGCGATCACGACTGCGGAATTGTCTTATCTGCCGCAACGGCGCACGGCGCTTGAGAATCTGACGACGCGGACCGGTCTTGATTCCATCAAGCAGCTGACGACCGTTCTGATCCAGTCGGAGCGCTACGGCACGCCGCTTGGATCGGCTTTGCGCGTGATCTCGCAGGAATCGCGCGATTACCGCATGATGGAGGCGGAAAAGAAAGCCGCCGCCCTGCCGCCCAAGCTGACCGTGCCGATGATCTTGTTTTTCCTGCCGGTCCTGTTCGCCGTCATTATCACGCCTGCGGTGATTCAGATCTCCGCGTTGAAGTGATCCGGCTCAGCGCGCAACGGGCTGCTGCAGGCGCCGCCAGGCGTCGGATTGCGCGATCATCTGGCGGATAGGGGCCACAGTGGCCGCCGCCTGTTCGGGGCTTGCGTCCACGCGCTGCACGTCTTCGGCTTCCTGGAACTTGCCTTGCAACGCCAGAACAAGCGACAAGTTCTGACGGACCCGCGCATCGGCGCGCGGGCTTTGCGCGGCCTGGCGGAGCGCCTGCTCGGCCTGCGGCAGCTTTTTGGTGAGCGCGTAGGACAGGCCGAGATTGGACAGAACGCTGGGCTCGCCCGGCGCTATCTTCAGCGCAGAGACGTAAAACTTTTGGGCGGCGTCGTGGTCGCCCATCTAGTCGGCGATCGAGCCCTGCGTGGAGAGAACGGACCAATCGGGACGTTCAGGCGTATGCGCGCCCTGTAAAACGCTGAGCGCTTCCTGGTGCTGGCCGGCATCGGCCAGAGCCTTGCCGAATGCGGCGAGCACTTCCATATCCTTGGGATTGGTGGCCGCGAGCCGCTGCAGAACGGCGGTTGCTTCCTGATGGCGCTGGGTGGCGCGCAATCCGCGCGCATAAGTCATAGCGGTGTTCTTGTCATTGGGCGCGGAATCATATCTGCGCCCCCATTCCTCCACGAAGGCGCGCGCCTTCGTAGGCTCCATGGGCACAGCCACCTGAAGAGGCGCATTGCGCGAGGCTCCGGAACCACATCCGCCAAGCGTAAGCGCCATTACGAAAGCGGCGGCGCAGGCGCGCGCGCGCCTCTGGACGCAGGATTGCGCAGAGGCGCTGGAAATACGAGACTGCTGGCCTTGAAAAAGCGAGCTGCCGACGCTGGAGGGACGTAATCTCATCGGGCGGCCTGAAATGAATTGTCACGCAATGGAACGATCAATAAAGCGTTAAGGCTAACGAGCCGTTAACGACGGCGGCATGGAGATGGAGCGGGGCATGGTGCGAGCACTGGCGCAGCGGGCGGCGAAACAGAAGGGCGCGACACAAAAGCGCAAGGGACAAAAGCGCAAGGTCCAGAAGGGCTCGCGCGGGGCGGCCTCGCCGATTTGGTTCGCCTCCAGCGCGAACTGGGATCAGGTGCGCGCCGCGCTTCCCCCCGCCGCAGCCGCCTTCGCGAAGGCGAGCGGCTTTGAGCCGAAACCCGGCGCCTTCCTGCTGCTCCCCGACGCCGAAGGCGAACTCGCCGGCGCCTTGTTGGGCGTGGAGGCTTCGCAGGCGGGCGCCCGCGCAGGCGCGAAACGCGGCGCTGCGGAAGATCCCTTCCTTCCAGGCAAATTGCCCGCAAGCCTGCCCGCCGGCTCCTGGCGCTTCGCCAATCCGCCCGGCGACGCCCGCACGCGCGAGCTCGCCGCGCTTGGCTTCATGCTGGGCGATTACGCTTTCACGCGCTACCGCAAGGCCGGCAGCGCAGGGCGCGCGAACCTGCAGACGCCTGACGGCGTCGACGGAGAACGTCTTGCGCGCCAGCGCGACGCCGTGTTCGAGGCGCGCGACCTCATCAACACGCCCGCCAACGACATGGGCCCTGAGGCGCTGGAGAAGGCCGCGCTGCGCCTTGCGCGCAGCTATGGCGCGAAGGCGCGCGTCATTCGGGGCGACGCGCTCTTGAAGCAGAACTTTCCCCTCATCCATGCGGTGGGGCGCGCGGCCGACCAGGACCCGCGGCTTATCGATTTCACCTGGGGGTCGCCGCGAGCGCCGAAGGTGACGCTCGTGGGCAAGGGCGTATGCTTCGACACCGGCGGGCTCGACGTCAAACCATCCTCCGCGATGCTGCTTATGAAGAAAGACATGGCGGGCGCGGCCACGGCGCTCGCGCTTGCGCGCATGGTGATGGACGCCCGGCTCGACGTGCGGCTGCGCGTTCTCCTGCCGATGGTCGAGAACTCGATTTCCGATGAGGCTTTCCGGCCGGGCGACGTCTATCCCAGCCGCAAGGGGCTGACGGTTGAGATCGGCAATACGGACGCGGAAGGCCGCCTCATTCTTGCGGACGCGATGGCGCTCGCCGATGAGGAGGCGCCGGAGCTTCTGCTCGACTTCGCCACGCTCACCGGCGCCGCGCGCGTGGCGCTGGGGCCAGATCTTCCGCCCTTCTATTGCGACGACGACGCGCTTGCCGACGAGATCGCCCGCATGGGCGCGCAGGCGCATGATCCGGTCTGGCGCCTGCCGCTGTGGGACGCCTATGATTCCATGCTCTCAAGCAAGATCGCGAGCGTGAACAACGTCAGCAGCGGGCCCTTCGCGGGGTCGATCACCGCCGCCCTGTTCTTGCGCCGCTTCGTGGAGAAAGCGGGCGCCTGGGCGCATTTCGACATCTACGGCTGGAACCCGGCAGGCAAGCCCGGCCGGCCGGAGGGCGGCGAGCCGCAAACCGCGCGCCTGCTGTACGCGCTCCTGGAGCAGCGCTATCCTGCGCGGCGGCGGCGCTGAGCCGCGACAGCGCGTGGAGAGCTGCGGGCGTCCATGGCCATCGAACTGAAACCCTCGCAGGCCCTGCGCCTCATGCACGATATTTCCCTCGGCCTCGTGCGCGAGGACAAGGCGGGCATGGCGCCGGATTTCACGCTGCGGCAGATCTCGATCCTGCTCACGGTCTATCTGGAGCCCCCGCCCCACACCGTGCGCGGGCTCGCCGCGCGGCTGAGCGTGACGAAGCCCGTGATCACCCGCGCGCTCAACACGCTCGGCAAGCAGGAATTGCTCTCTCGCAGGCGCGATGAGGCCGACAAGCGCAACGTCGTCGTGCAGCGCACCGTGAAGGGCGCGCTCTATGTGGAGAAACTCGGGGATCTCGTGATGGCGAAGGGACGCGAGCTATGACCACGGACCGCGGCGGCGCGCCGGACGGGCTTGATCGGCGTGTGACGCCCGCGCGCCCCGACCTCGCCGCCGAAAGCCTGCGCGGACGCGTTGCGGCGCAGCGCTACGCCGCGCCCGTCTCCATGCGCGTGCAGGCCGAAGCGAGCGCGCTGCGCGGCGCGCCGACGCCCGAGGCGAGCGTGGACACGCAGGCGCTGTTCGGCGAACGCGTCGACGTCTATGAGCGCACGATCGAAGGCTGGGCCTGGGGGCAGCTTGCGCGCGACGGCTATGTGGGCTGGCTTGCGGCTGAAGACCTGTGCGCCGACGATCCCGCCGCTGCGCCTGCCCATCGGGTCGCCGTCGCGCGCACGTTCATCTATCCCACGCGCTCGATGAAGGCGCCGCCGCTGATGGCCCTGCCGATGAACGCGCTTGTGCGCGCGCAGGACGACGACGGCGCCTTCGCCCGCGTGGGACAGGGCTTCGTCTGGTCGCGCCACCTCGCGCCGCATGACTCCAGCGAGCCGGATTTCGTGAGCGTGGCGGAGCAGTTTGAACACGCGCCCTATCTGTGGGGCGGCAAGACTTGGCTCGGGCTTGATTGCTCAGGCCTGATCCAGATCGCCCTGCATGCGGCGGGCCGCGAAGCTCCGCGCGACACGGACATGCAGGCCGCCGCGCTCGGCGCGCCGCTCGCCGTGACGGACGGCCTCGCCGGCCTGCGTCGCGGCGACCTCGTGTTCTGGAAGGGGCATATGGGCGTCATGCGCGACGCCTCGACGCTGCTGCACGCCAATGGTCATCACATGCAGGTGGCGAGCGAGCCTCTGGCGCAGGCGCGCGCACGCATCGCGGCCGGTGGATCGTTTGGCGCGATCACGATGATCCGCCGACCGTAAGCCTCAAGCGATGGCGACGTCCATGGCGCCGATCCTGTCGATCCACGCATGCATGACGTCGCCGGATTTCACTTCGCCCACGCCATCGGGCGTGCCGGTCATGATCACGTCGCCGGGATGCAGGGCGTATACGCGCGAGGCGCGCACGATCAGGTCGCGGCAATCGCAGATGAGCTGCGACGTGTTGGAGCGCTGACGCTTCTCACCGTTGACCTCGATGCCGAAATCCAGCGAATCCGGATCGGGAATCTCATCGGCCGTCACGAGCCATGGGCCCAGCACGGAATACGTGTCGGCCGCCTTGCGGAAGCTGCGGTCCTCGGTGCCGCGCACGGTCATGTCGAGGCCGATGGCGTAGCCGGCGACGTGGCTGAGAGCCGCCTCGCGCGAGATGTCCTTGCCGGTCTTGCCGATAACGATGGCGAGCTCCACCTCGTGATCGTTGCGCCGCCCATCCCAATGCAGGCGCACCTTCTGGCCGGCGCCGATAATGCCGGTCTGCGACTTCAAGAACAGGCCGTATTTGTCGATCGGCGTGGCGAAACCCTCATGGGTGGGCATGTGCACGCCGTGATTGATGGCGGGATTATGCGACTCGGCCACGTGCAGCGGATAATTGAGCGGCGCCGCGATCACGCGCGCAGGATTTGCCACGGGCGACAGGAGCGTGACCGAGGCGAGCGGGCGCGCGGGCGCGGTTTTGGCGGCTTCGCGAATCTTCGGCGCAAGCGCCTCCAGATGGGCGACGAAATGATCCCCGAACGGGGCCGGCCAACGCAGCGGCGGCAGGGCGTCCAGAACGGGCGTGACGTCGCGCACCACGTCGCCCTCAACCACGCCGAGACGGTCCGCGTCGAAACGGCAGATTTTCATGGGTTCTCTCCTCGCCCCGCAGGATGTTCGTTCGCTTGCGCGTAGCCCAGCGCGCGCCTGCGCGCAAGGCTCTCGCGACTCAGCGCAGTTCAGCTCTGGACGGGAACGCCCATGAAGTCCCGCTTGCCGATCTCCACGCCGCAATGGCGCAGGATCGCATAGGCCGCCGTATCGTGAAAATAGAAGTTCGGCAGGCTGAAATTGAGCAGAAGCGTCTGCCCGGTGAAGTGACGCTCGCCGCTGGGGAACTTCACGACGATTTCGCGCGCTTCCTGTCCGTCGAGCTCCTCCGGCTTGAACGTGCGCACGAAATCCATCGCGCGCTCGACGCGCTTCTTCAGATCGTCGAAGGTTTTCTCGTCATTCGCGAAGGTGGGAACTTCGCGCCCCGCGATGCGCGCGCAGGCGTTCACCGCATGATCGCAGGTCGAGCGCACCTGACGCACGAAGGGGAACATGTCTGGATAAATACGCATGTTCATGAAAAACGCTTCGTCGAGTTTCTTCGCCTCCACATGGGCTTTCGCCTTATCGAGCACGTTCGAAAGTCCGCCGAGATATTGCAGGAAGATCGGCGCGGAGCATTTGTACATGGAAACAGTCATGGCGTTCTCCTGTTGAAACGGAATCAGGCGTTGAGAGCGGGCGGCGGCGGCGCGTGGCCGAGGATCATGTCGGAGGCTTTCTCCGCCATCATCAGCACGCAGGCGTTGATATGGGCGGACACGATGTCAGGCATGGCTGAGGCGTCGACCACGCGCAAGCCCTGCGCGCCGAGCACGCGCAATTGCGGATCGACCACGGAGCCGATCGCGCATGTGCCGCAGGGATGATGGGCCGTGATCGCCGTGCGACGGAACCATTCCTCGATGTCCTTGTCGCTGGCGATCGTGCGCGGGCCCGCAAGCTCGCCGCGATAGGAATCGAGCGGCTGGCGCGAGGCGACGTCGATGGCGCGGTGCGTGCCCTCGATGATCGTTTTCAGATCGTCGGGATGGGTGAGGAAATCATATTCAATGCGCGGCTTCTCGAAAGGATCGCCGGAGCGCAGGCGCACGCGCCCGCGGCTCTTGGGATGCAGCAGAGTGGGCCGGATTCCATAGGCGTCCTGAAAGGCGGGCTTCACGCCGGGGAACCAGATATGGTTCTGGCCTGCGACGCCGCGGAACATGAACTCCACGTCCGGCGCATCGCTCGCCATGGACGTGCGGATGAAGGCGAACAGGCCCGTGGGCACCATTGTGGCGGGGCCGCTTCCCAGAAGATAGGCCTGCGCCATCGCCAGCGCGATGCGATCCGCGCGCATGATCCCGTGGAAATAGCCCGGCCCCCGACGCGTCCATGAGAACCATGCGGCGAGATGATCCTGCAGATTGTCGCCCACGGGCAGGTCGAGCGCCGGCGTCACGCCATTCGCGCGCAGATGGTCCGCATGGCCGATGCCGGAGAGCATCAGCAATTGCGCGCTGTTGAAGACGCCGGCGGCCAGAATGACCTCGCGCTCGGCGCGCACGCGCGTGAGCAGGCCGTCGCGCTTGTATTCAACGCCGGTCGCCGTGGAGCCGTTCATCAGCAGGCGGGTGGCCTGCGCGCGCGTCTCCACCACGAGATTGCGGCGCGCGCGCGCCGGGCGAAGATAGGCGGATGCGGCGGAATGGCGCCGCCCGTCCTTGATGGTGAACTGCACGCGCCCGAAGCCTTCGCCTGACGCTGCGTTGAAATCGTCCGTGGCCTTGTAGCCGGCAAGTTTTCCCGCCTCGATCCATGCATCGAAAATGGGATCAGGCGTACGCGCGCTTTGCACATGCACGGGGCCTGAGCCGCCGCGCCAGGCGTTCTCGCCGCCCTCCCATGTCTCGCCGCGCTTGAAGTAAGGCAGGACTTCCGCATAGGACCAGCCCTGCGCGCCATTGCGCGCCCAACGGTCGTAATCGCCGCGGTCGCCGCGCGTATAGGCCATCACATTGATGGAATGGGAGCCGCCAAGCACCTTGCCGCGCATGGCCTCCACGCCGCGCCCATGCAGGGCGGGATCAGGCTCGGCGTCATAGCCCCAGTCGAACAGACGATGGTGATGCAGCTTGCCGAGGCCAAGCGGGATATGGATCAGCGGGCTCCAGTCGCGCCCGCCCGCCTCCAGCAGAAGCACGCGCGCGCCCTCCTGCGAGAGCCTGTTGGCGAGCACGCAGCCAGCGGAGCCGGCGCCCACGATCACGTAATCGTATCCAGCCTCCGCGGCCATTCAGGCATCCCCCCGGCTTTTCGCATTGGGGGCGAAATCTAGGCGAGCGAAGGCGCGCGCGCAAATCCCGCCCTGCGTCCGCAGGACGGGACGGGCGAGACGCGGCCCACGAGGTCAATGGGCCATCAGCACCGGCACGGTCATGGAGGCGAGCACGCTGCGCGTGGCGCCGCCGAGCACGAATTCACGCAGGCGCGAGTGCCCATAGGCGCCCATCACCAGATAATCGGCGCCCGTCTGCGCCGCATGGGAGAGCAGCGCCGCGCCCACATCGTCGGCGGGCGCGAGCTGGCGCAGCTGCGCGTTGACGCCGTGGCGCGCCAGATGCCGCGTGATGTTGAAGCCCGGCAATTCCTCCACCGGCTCGTCACGCGGCGCGATGGTGACGACTTCCACCCGGCGCGCGCGCGTGAGCAGCGGCGTCGCGCCAGCGAGAGCGCGCGCGGCCACAAGGCCGCCGTCCCACGCCACGACCGCATGATCGAGCTTCGCAGGGCCCTCATGAATATAAGGCACGACGAACACCGGGCGGCCGGAATCGAACAGCGCGGAGACGATATAGCCGGACTCATCGCCCGAGGCGCCGTCATGTTCCTGTCCGATGATGGTCATGTCGAAATGGCGCGCAAGGCCGGCGAGCCGCGCCGCCGCGAGGCCGGAGACGGCTTCAATGGCGACAAGCTCCGGCTCCACGCCCACAGGCGCTTCCGTGCGCAGAGCCTCAAAGCCGCTCGCCACGGTGGCGCGCGCCTGCTCAAGCGCCTGCGCCATCAGTTCGTAGGGATATTCGCCGCCGAAGGAGACGGGTGCGACAATTTGCACCGCCAGCCCGGCAGCGGTGAGATGGGCGCCGGTCTGCGCGGCGAGACTGAGCGCGAAACGCTGCGCCGGCGCCTGTCGTCCTTCCGCGTCGAGCACCACCAACAGGTCTTTCGTCATCATAGTCTCCTCCATGGCTGTTCTCCTCTGTCATGCGGGGGCGCGCGTCACCGGCGGCTCATGACGTAAACGGCGAGCGCCTCGATCTCGTCGGGCGCGAGAATGATGTCGGGCATTTGCGCGTGCGGCGTGCGCAGAAAGACAGCGAGCGCGCGCTCGTTCATGCCCGGCGCGCCGGCGATCGCGTGAAAGGACGGCGCCGCGCCCGATCCTTTCCCCGCGCCCGCGCCCGGGCTCGCGCCGACGTCGTGGCAGGACGCGCAGATTTGCGCCGCAAGACGGGCGCCGCGCGCGAGGGGGTCTGCGTCCTGCGCAAGCTCCCGCATGGCGCCCTGCGCCAAAGCGCCGGGCGCGGCGAGCGCCAGGAGACTGGATAGACAGGACAGACAGGCTGCGATGAGCCTGGGAAAGGGCGACAAGGCCAAGGCGTTTCTCCAAGCAACCCGTTTTCACGAGTGGTTTGCGACCCACGCCCCCCGGAGGGCGACCCGAGCGTCACGCGCCCGCGCCGCCGCCACATTGACGAGGATCAACCGATCTTCGACGCAAGGCAAGCTTATGCTCGACCTTTGGCCGCCCGCGCGCCACGCTTGCGGCGGACCGCGCGACGGGGTTAAAAAGCGCAACGACGAACGCAATCACGCGGAGGAATGGAATGGGGCAGTTCGGGATCGGCCAGCCTGTTCGGCGCAAGGAAGACACGCGGCTTCTCACCGGCGGCGGGAAATTCACCGACGACCTGAATTTCGAAGGCCAGTTCTACGCCGCCTTCGTGCGCTCGCCCCATGCGAACGCGAAAATCCTCGGCGTCGACGTCTCCGCCGCGAAAGAAGCGCCGGGCGTGGTCGCCGTCTACACGGGCGCCGACCTTGAAGCCGCCGGCGTGGGCCGCCTCGTCAACGACGCCAATTACGTCGACCGCGCCGGCAAGCCGATGCACAAGACGAGCCGGCAGATCTTCCCCACCGCGCAGACGCGCTTCGTGGGCGAATGTCTCGCCATGGTGGTGGCCCGCAGCCACCATGAGGCGCGCGACGCCGCCGAGGCGATCGTGTTTGATTTCGACCCCCTGCCCGCCATCGCCGACACCGCGCGCGCCGCGCAGGCGGACGCGCCGGTGGTGTGGCCGGAGTTCGGCTCCAACGTCGTCGTGCACTGGGAATATGGCGACCAGGCCGACGTGGAGGCGAAGCTCGCCAAAGCGGCGAAGCGCGTCAGCGTCGATCTCGTGAACAACCGGCTCGTCGCAAGCCCGATGGAGCCGCGCGTGGTCACCGCCCTGTGGGACAAGGCGGAGGGCGCGCTCACGGTCTATACGCCGAGCCAGGGCGGGCGGCGCCTGCAGACGGCGCTTGCGCAAAACCTGCTGAAACTGCCGATGGACAAGGTGCGCATCATCTCGCACGACACCGGCGGCGGCTTCGGCATCCGCAGCAAGATGTATCCTGAGACCGTGGCGGTGGCCTTCGCCGCGCGCGCGCTCGACAATCCGGTGAAATGGCGCGGCGACCGCTCCGAGACCTTTGTGTCGGATTATCACGGCCGCGATCAGGTGAACCATGCGGAGATGGGGCTCGACGCCAACGGCAAGATCGTTGCGCTGAAGCTCGCCACCTTCGTCAATGTGGGCGCCTATCTCTCCGAGAACGGCGTGCGCCTGCCGATGGAAGGCGGCGGCCGCATCACGCCCTGCGGCTATCACGTGCCGGACTTCTATTTCTCCGTGAAGCCCGTGTTCACCAACACCGTGTGCACCGACACCTATCGCGGCGCGGGAAGGCCCGAGGCCAATTATATCATGGAGCGGCTGATGGACGAGGCCGCGCGCGCCTGCGGCCTGTCACGCGAGGAGGTGCGGCGGCGCAATTTCATCACGCCTGCGCAGATGCCCTACAAGACGCATCTGGGCTTCACCATCGATTCCGGCGATTTCGCGGGCACGACGGACAAGGCGCTGAAGGCGGCCGACTGGGCGGGCTTCGAGGCGCGCCGCAAGCAAGCGGCCGCGCACGGCAAGAAGCGCGGCATCGGCGTCTCCGTCTTCATCGAGGGCGCAGGCTCGCGCCCGACGGAGGGCATGCGCCTGCGCTTCGAGGACAATGGCGATGTGAGCGTGATCGCCGGCACCTATTCGCACGGACAGGGCCATGCGACGGTCTATTCGCAGCTCGTGCACGAATTCCTGGGCGTCGATTTCGACAAGGTGAAACTCGTCAACGGCGACACAGCGCTCGCGCCGCAAATGTCGGTCGGCACGTTCGGCTCGCGCTCGTCCATGGTCGGCGGCATGAGCATTAAAATGGCCGCCGGCAAGATCGTCGAGAAGGGCCGCAAGATCGCCGCGCATCTCCTGCAGTCGCAAGAGGACAAGGTGAGCTTCGAGGCGGGCGTCTTCCGCACCCAGAGCGCGAGCGTGACGCTGGCCGAGGTCGCCGCCGCCGCCCGCGATCCCGCGCGCCTGCCCGAAGGCGTGGCGCCCGGTCTCGACGAGACGGTCACGTTCAACGGCGACAGCGAGAACTTCCCCAATGGCGCGCATGTGTGCGAGGTCGAGATAGACCCCGACACCGGCGTGCTCGAGATCGTGCAATATGTGGCGGTGGACGATTGCGGCGTCGTGCTCAATCCGTTCATCGTGCACGGGCAGGTCTACGGCGGCGTGGCGCAGGGCGTTGGCCAGGCGCTCGTCGAGAACGTCGTCTATGACGCGGAAGGCCAGCTCATCACGGCCTCCTACATGGACTACGGCATGCCGCGCGCCCATCACCTGCCGAGCATCGAGGCGCTGTTCAACGTCGTGCCCAGCAAGACGAATGAACTGGGCGTGAAGGGCGCCGGCGAGGCGGGCGCCACCGGCGCGCCTGCGGCGGTGCTCTCTGCGGTCGCCGACGCCTTGCAGGAATATGGCGTGCGCCACATCGACATGCCGCTGACGCCCGAGCGCGTCTGGCGCGCCATACACGCCTGACGCGTTGCGCCGGCGCGGCCCTCAGGCCGCGCCGATGCGCAGAAGATCGTGCAGATGGACGATGCCCAGCGGGCGTCCCGCCTCATTCACCACGAACAGTGCGCCGATCTTGCGGCTGCTGATGAGCTGCAGGGCTTCCGCAGCCAGCTGATCGGGCGCGCCGACCTGCGGTCCGCGGGTCATCACGTCGCTCACGCGCGCGCTCATGAGATCGGGGCGCATGTGGCGGCGCAGGTCGCCGTCGGTGACGATGCCGGCGAGCTTGCCCTGCGCGTCGAGCACGCCCACGCAGCCAAAGCCTTTGGCTGAAATCTCCACCACAGCCTCGCCCATCTGCGCGTCGTCGCGCACGAGCGGCAGCCGCTCGCCCGCATGCATCACGTCGCGCAGGAAAGTGAGCCGCGCGCCGAGCTTGCCGCCGGGATGGAACAGGCGGAAATCCTGCGCGGTGAATCCCTTCGCCTCCAGAAGCGCGACGGCGAGCGCGTCGCCGACGGCGAGCTGCATCGTCGTCGACGTCGTCGGCGCGAGCCCGTTCGGGCAGGCTTCCTCCGCGCGCGGCAAGCACAGACGCACGTCGGCCTCACGGCCCAGCGCGCTGTCGGCGCCCGACGTGACGGCGATGAGCGGAATGGCGAAGCGGCGCGAATAGGTGATGATGTCGGCGAGCTCCGCCGTCTCGCCCGACCAGGACAGGGCGAGGATCGCGTCGCCCGCACGGATCATGCCGAGGTCGCCGTGGCTGGCTTCGCCGGGATGGACGAAATAGGCGGGCGCGCCGGTGGAGGCCAGGGTCGCCGCGATCTTGCGCGCCACATGGCCTGATTTGCCCATGCCGGTGACGATCGTGCGGCCCGTGGCCGCGCCGATCGTTTCGACCGCGCGGGCGAAGGCTCCGCCAAGCCCGTCGGCGTCCGCCATCGCCGCCTCAAGCGCGGCCAGGCCTGCGCGTTCAAGGCGCAGGGTCCGCAGGGCGGAGGCGCGCGGGTCGAAGGCGGAGCGGGAGACTGGAGCTGAAGCACAATCCATAGCGCAATGTACACGCGCGATCTTCGCCCGCCAACCAGGCTATCGCGGCGGCAGGCGATTGCGCGCCATCTGCGCAAGCGGGCGGCTTATGCTTCCTTCAAGCGTGGCGCGCGCGGAGAAGGCGCGGCTTAATCCTCCGCGCCGGCCTGCATGCGCGCGACGCGTTCGCGCGAGGAATTGCGCACGACCACGCGCGCGCCCTGCGGCACGCGGTTGAACAGGTCAATCACGTCGTGATTGAGCATGCGGATGCAGCCGGAGGAGACCGATTGCCCGATCGACCACGGCTCATTGGTGCCGTGGATGCGGTACATGGTGTCCGCACCGTCGCGATAGAGATAGAGCGCGCGCGCCCCAAGCGGATTGTTCACGCCGCCGGGCATGCCGCCCGCCCAGGGTTTGTTCTTCTGCGGATTGTCCGCGATCATATTGGGCGTGGGCGTCCAGCCGGGCCAGGTGGCCTTGCGGCCGACGACGCCCTCGCCGCGGAACTCGTAACCCTGCTTGCCGACGCCGACGCCATAGCGGATCGCGCGGTCAGGCCCGGTCACGAGATAAAGGAAGCGCGCGGTGACGTCGACGACGACGGTCCCTTTCGCCTCGCTCGTGGGATAGCGGACCTCGCGACGCAGCAGGCGCTGGTCGATCTCGCTGAAGTCGAGCGCAGGCACGGTGTGCGGCCCGTCCTGCAGCTCGCCGTACATGCCGGCGAAAGCGGGATCTACGCCCGAGGCGATCAGCTCGGCGGCGTGCTGGCCAGCGGGCGTGCACGCCCCGAGGGCGACGCAAGCGGAGCCGGCGAGGAGGAATCGGCGAGAAAAGGCGGTCATGGCCCGCTTACTCGCGCGGGAGGGCGGCCTCGTCAAGGGAAAATGGCCTCGCTCTGGCCTGAAATGGAACGCGCCGGGCGCCAGCCGCATTGCTCCGCCATGGCCGAACCTCCGGCGAGAGCGCGACAATCCGCCTCAGTCCCCGCCTTGTCGCGGGCGCGACTCGAGGGCGGGCGCACGAGCGAATGGCCCTTCGTCCGGCGGGTGCTGATCGTCGTGGCCGCGGTCGCGCTGTGCTACGGCCTGTGGCTGTCGGCGAGCGTGGCCCCGCTCATCTTCGCCGCCATTCTCATCGCCACCCTGTTCGACTGGCTGGCCGACCTGCTCACGCGAGCCCTGCGCCTGCCGCGCCGTTTCGCGCTTGGCCTCGCCGTGCTCGGCGCGCTGGGCGCGACGGGCGGCTTCCTCTTGCTGTTCGGGGCGCAGGTCGCGGGCCAGATGACGAATGTGTTCGAGAAACTGCCGCAGGCGATCGAGGCGATCGGCGACAAGTTCGGCGTCATGGACGCCAGCGCCACGCTGGAGGAGGCGATCTCTGGCGGGGGCGGTGGGCGCAGCGTGCTCACCCGCGCGGCGAGCCTCGGCTATACGCTGATCGGCGCGCTGGGAGACCTCGCGCTCGTCCTGTTCGCGGCCGTCTATCTCGCCGCCGACCCCACGCTCTACCGGCGCGGGACGGCGAAAATGTTCCCGCTGGAGCAGCACGCGCGCCTCGTGGAGGCGATGAACGTGACCGGCGCAGCGCTGCGCTTGTGGTTCCTCGGCCAGATCGTCGCCATGGCCATCGTCGGCGTCATTTCCTTCGCCGCTTATCTTTGGATCGGCCTGCCCTCTCCGCTCGCGCTCGCGGTGATCGCGGCGCTCACGAATTTCGTGCCTTATGTCGGCCCGGTGATCGGCGCCGCGCCGGCGCTGGTCTTCGCTCTCACGCTGGATCTCAGCTCCGTCGCATGGACATTGGCCGTGGTGATCGCCCTGCAGCAGATCGAAGGCTATCTGCTCACGCCGATGATCCAGAGCCGCACGGTGGATCTTCCGCCTGCGCTGACTCTTTTCGCCATCGTCGTGTTCGGCTTGTTGTTCGGCCTCGCGGGCGTGCTGCTCGCAGCCCCCGCCACGGTGGCCGCGCTGACGCTTGTCAAAAAAATATGGGTGCGCGAAACGCTGGGCGAGAACACGAACGTGCCCGGCGAGGAAGAAGCCTGAGGCGCAGGCTCAATCCGCCTTGCCGGGCGTCGCGAAGACGCCGGCACGCGCCACGGCTACAGCCAGCGCGCAACAGCCCGCCAGCAGAAGCGCGCCGATCGCGACGAAGCCCCACATAAGGCCGAAAGCCTGCACGATCAGACCCATCAGAATGGGCGTGAGAATAGAGGCGAGACGATTGTTGGTGACGCGCAGGCCCACGATGGCGCCCTGCAGATTGCGCGGCGCCGCCCTCGCCTGCAGCGAGAACATCAGCGGCTGGACGACGCCTTCCGACATGCGGCGCAGGCATTGCGCGCCCGCCAGCAGCACGAAGACGCCACCTAGAAACGGGGTGAGCGCGAGGAGAAAAATCGAGAAGCCGGTGAAGGCCACCATGGTCCAGTGCAGCGGGAAGCGGGTGATGAAACGCCCCACAAGCAGAGAGCCCACGCCGTTGAGCACTTCAGCGAGCGAGAACATCGCGCCGATCTGCGCGCCTGCGAAACCCAGTTCGCGCAGATAGACGATGAGGAAGGAGTTTTCGGCGGCGTTGGTGGCGTGGCGGGTGAAGGAGATCGCGAGCGTGAACGCCACGGCGGGAATGAGCGCGAGCTTCAGCGAACCTGTGTAATCGCTCAGCTTCGGCAGCACGTCGCGCCAGGACACGCGCGCGACGAGCGTGTGGGCCGCTTGCGGATTCTCAATGCGCGAGACCACCAGAAACATGCACGACGACCAGAACGCCACGCCGAAGAAGGAGAGCGTGGGGCCGGCGAAATCCCACAACAGGCCCATCAGGATCGGCGCCGCCACATTGCCGATGCGCGCGAAGAAGCTGAACTTGCCGATCTTTGCGGGATCGCCGCCGGTGGTCTGCGCGATGATGGTCTGCGCGCCGATCCAGGTCATGTTGCTGGCGAAGCCGATCATCATCTGCATGACGACCATCAGCGGCAGCCAGGGCAAAAAGGGATAGAGCGCGGCGAGCAGGCCCGTCAGCGCGGTGAAGAACAGCATCACCCGGCGCGTGCCGAGCCGGTCCATCAGCGCGCCCCCGTGGATGGCGAGCACGAAGGTGAGCATGGATTTCGCGCCCACCAGCAGGCCGATTTCGGCCGGCGAGGCGCCCTGCAGCACCGCCCACAGCGGCACGATGAAGGTCAGCAATTCAGCCTGGCCCATGCTGAACAGGCCGGCGGCGTAAGGCGCGGCGAGCGATGACGTCCGGCCCCCGGCGGCGGGTTGGGGACCGTGGATCGGCTTATCGCTCACCTGGCGTCATCCTCGTTCACAGCGGCGTCTTGGCGCGCCGCGAGTCGGGGGCGATCATAGCCGGGCGGGAGAGCCGCACAACTTGCGCCCGCGGGCGCGCCTTCGATCCAAGGAGGCGGCGGCTGCGTAGCAACACGGTCGGGGTCTGTTCGGGCCCCGCAGGCGCGTCCTCGCGCCGGCTCAGGAGCGTCGCGCATGACAAACCCCGCGCCCACCTCTTTCGTGGAGCACCCCGCACGCGCCGGCGCGCTGGAGGAATTGCACGCGCGCCCGGCCCTGCGTCTGGCCGGCGACGCCACGATCCTGCGTCTCGTCTTCGCCTTCGACCAGAGCTATGCGGGCGCCGACGACGCGCTGATCGCCGGCCTGAGCGCGGAGGCGGGCGCGGAGTCTCCGGCGGGGCGCGCGCGCGCCATGCGTTTCTCCTGGCGCGGGCTTGAGGCGCGCTGGGAGCGCCATAACGAATTCGTCACCTACACGTTCATCTCCCATGAGGGCGGGGGAGATCCCGCGCGCCTCGCGCAGGCGCGCGAACGCCTGCAGGGCGAGCAGCCGGGACCGCTTGTCGCCGCGCTGCGGCTCACCGTGCGCAAGCGCGCCAGCGCGGAGCCGACGGGCGAGGCCTTCGCCTGCGCGTCGCGGCTGGGCGCCGACAGGGCGGTGCTGGAGACGAGTTTTCAGGCGGACGCGGACGGCGTCGTGGCGATCGCGCTCACCTGCGCCGACCTGCGGCCCTCGGAGATCGGCGCGCTGGCGCAATGGTCGCTCGAATTCGAGACCTATCGCACGCTTGCGTTGCTCGCCCTTCCCATCGCGCGGCGCGTGGGCGCCATGGTGCGCGACGCGGAATTGCTGCTGGGCGGCCTCACGCGCAAGCTCGCCGACCAGAAGCGCGACGAGGGCGCGGAGACGCTTTACGGCCAGCTCACCGAACTCGCCGGCCGCATCGAGGCGGAGACCGCCAACAGCACCTATCGTTTCGCCGCCGCGCGCGCCTATGGCGACATCGTGCAGGACCGCCTCACGCGCCTGTCTGAACGCGCGCTCGACGAACGCCCCATGGTGGGCGCCTTTCTCACCACGCGGCTGACGCCCGCGCTGCGCACCTGCCAGAGCATGGAGATCGCGCTGCAGGACCTTGCGCGACGCACGGCGCGCGCGGCGGACCTCATCCGCACGCGCATCGACCTTGAACTGTCGCGCCAGAACGTGGAGCTGCTGCGCACGCTCAATCAGCGCACCAAGCTGCAGATGCGCCTGCAGCAGACGGTGGAAGGCCTGTCCGTCGCCGCCGTCAGCTATTACGTGCTCGGCCTTGTCGGCTATCTCGCCAAGGGCGCGAAGGACGCGCAGGTCTCGCCCGTCGAGCCCAGCGTCGTCGTCGCCGTGCTCATGCCGGTCGTGGTGCTCGCCATCGCCTGGGCGATCCGCCGCGTGCGGCGCGTGCATGCGGAGTGAGGCGGGCTAACCCGCCAGCATGAAGCCCGGCGGGATTTGCGCGCGCAGCGCCTCGCCCGCGCGCCGGCCAAGCGCTTCCGCCTCTCCCGCAGCGCCTTCCGCGGAGATCTCGCGCGCCTCGCTGCCGTCGGGGCGCAGCACTTGTCCGCGAAACGACACCCGCCCCGCGCGCACCGTCGCATGACCCGCGATCGGCGTGCGGCATGAACCGTCGAGCACGGCGAGAAAGGCGCGCTCCGCCGCAAGCGCCACGCCCGTGTCCGCGCACAGGATCGGCGCGAGCGCGTCAAGCGTGCGCGCGTCCTGCGGGCGCGCGGTGATGCCCACCGCCCCCTGCCCCACGGCGGGCAGGAAATCCTGCATGTCGAGAACGCTCGCCGCGCAATCGGCCAGACCGAGCCGCTTGAGGCCGGCGAGCGCGAGCAAGGTCGCGTCGAACGCGCCTTCCTCGATGCGGCGCAGGCGCGTCTCGACGTTGCCGCGCAGCAGCGCGATCTCGATGTCGGGGCGCA
>Ga0315903_10002989_pt1 | contig 24018 bp, 20 predicted proteins | sample LakEriMetagenome_7_FD_203524 | JGI IMG/M metagenome (GOLD analysis project Ga0315903, IMG submission 203524) | Freshwater fungal communities from buoy surface, Lake Erie, Ohio, United States - Buoy 2 MA119 | ecosystem: Environmental > Aquatic > Freshwater > Lake | place: USA: Lake Erie, Ohio... | reverse complement strand
CGCTCAACGCGTTGCTAGAGCGTGGTGCGGTGCCGGTCATCAACGAGAACGATACGGTTGCCACTGCCGAGATTCGCTACGGCGACAATGATCGACTCGCGGCGCGTGTTGCACAGATGATCAGTGCCGATTGCGTGCTGTTATTGTCGGATATCGATGGTCTCTATACCGCAGACCCGAATCGCGATCCTGCTGCGCAATTCATTCCGTTGGTGCGCGAGATCACACCGGCCATCGAGTCGATGGCGGGCGGATCTGCGTCGGAGGTCGGCAGTGGGGGTATGACCACCAAGATTCTTGCGGCGAAGATCGCCGTGGCAGCGGGTGCGCATTTTTGCATTGCGGCCGGAGCACCTCGACATCCTGTGCGCCGTATCGAACAGGCTGCGCGGTGCACGTGGTTTCGACCTTCTGCGACACCGGTCGCTGCGCGCAAGCAGTGGATCGCCGGCGCTTTGAAACCAGTCGGTGCCTTGGTGATCGATTCGGGTGCCGAGCGTGCCTTGCGCTCGGGCAAGAGTTTGCTCCCCGCTGGCGTGACCGCGCTGCGCGGACGGTTCGAGCGAGGCGATACGGTGAGCGTGCAGAACAGCGACGGTCGTGAAGTGGCGCGCGGCATCGTTGCGTATTCCGATGCCGATGCCGCTCGTATCATCGGTCGACGTAGTGCCGATATTCTGGCGATCCTCGGCTTCACGGGTCGCGACGAATTGATCCACCGAGATGATCTGGTGATGCCATGAGCGAGACGACGAGCCCCTCTGTGTTGACATCGGTTGCGCTGGCATCGGTGATGAAGAGTCTGGGTGAGGCTGCTCTGGCGGCTCAGCCTGTGCTCGCTGCGGCAACGCGCGAGCAGAAGGATGCGGCGCTGCTTGCCGCAGCGACTGCGTTGCGCGGTAACGTCGAACGGATACTCGCGGCGAATGCCATCGACATGCAGGCCGCCGAACAAAAGAACCTCAGCGCGGCAATGCTCGATCGACTGCGGCTCGATGCCGCGCGAGTCGAAGCGATGGCCCGAGGGCTCGAAGATATCGCGCGTCTGCCAGACCCGGTCGGACGAGTGTTGGCCGAGTGGGATCGGCCCAACGGTTTGCGTATCTCGCGCGTTGCAGTGCCGCTTGGCGTGATCGGCATCATCTACGAGAGCAGGCCCAACGTGACCGCCGATGCCGGTGCATTGTGTTTGAAATCAGGGAATGCCGTGATCTTGCGAGGTGGCTCTGAGAGCGCACACTCGAGCGCTGCGATTCATGCGGCGTTGGTGGCCGGTTTGAAGGCAGCCCAGTTACCGGAGGCTGCGATTCAACTCGTGCCGACCACGGACCGCGCGGCGGTGGGGTATCTGCTGTCGGAGATGACCGACTACCTCGATGTCATCGTACCGCGCGGCGGCAAGAGTCTCGTGGCGCGGGTACAGCAGGAGGCGCGCGTGCCTGTGATCGGCCATCTCGATGGCATCTGTCACGTGTACGTCGATCGGGATGCCGATCTGCCGATGGCCATCGCGATTACTTTGAACGCCAAGCTGCGCCGCACCGGTGTTTGCGGCTCGGCCGAAACCTTATTGGTAGATTCGGCAGCAGTCGAGTCCTATCTTGCGCCGCTCGTGACAGCGCTACTCGATGCCGGTTGCGAAGTGCGCGGTGACGAGCAAGTGCGGCGAGTCGATCCGCGTGTGCGTGCCGCCACGGAGCAGGATTGGTACACCGAATATCTCGACGCCATCATCGCAGTTCGGGTGGTCGACGGGGTCGATGCGGCGATGGCGCACATTGCCCGTTACGGTTCATCGCACACCGAATCCATCATCACCGCGAATTCGAAAACAGCCGAGCGATTTTTGACGGGCGTTGATAGCGCGATCGTTCTACACAACGCTTCGACCCAGTTCGCCGACGGCGGCGAGTTTGGGATGGGCGCTGAGATCGGCATTTCCACCGATCGCTTCCATGCGCGCGGTCCGGTGGGTGTGGAGCAGTTGACGAGCTATAAATACGTCGTGCGGGGTTCGGGTCAGCTTCGGCCTTGAGCATCGTTGCGAGTCTGGGCCTCGCCTAGGCCTTGTGCGCCGCCGCGCAGTGAATACACCTCGCTCATGCCGCGCTCGCGCAGGGTGAGACAGGTCGCGAGACTGCGTTTGCCGCGACTGCAGATCAGCAGGTAACGTCCGTCGTTCGGCAAGTTCCGGCCACTCAAAATTTCTTGCATGGGAATGGCAAGCGATTGGGCCATCGACAAGGGTGCGACCGGTAAAGGCTCGCGACCGATTTCGTCGGGATCGCGAATATCGATGATGACGAGCTGGTCCGAGAGCGCGGACTCGAGATCGGGATACTCGAGCGATTCGGACGACGCTGCCGATGCGTGTGCCGGCAAACGCTCGCAACGGGACTGACACTCCGGTGCGCGCTTTGCCTTGATACGGCGCACCGCGAGCGTCAACAAATCGAGCAAAACAACTTCATCGCGTAAGCGGCCCGGCAGTGCGAGCAGATGTTTGAGTGCTTCGAGCGCTTGCAGGCTGCCGAGTACGCCCGGCACCGGCCCGAGCACACCCGCCTCGGCACAGTTGCCGACCAATCCATCCCGCGTGGCTTCCGGCCACACGCAGCGAAGACAACTCGTTCCGTGCGCAGGGTCGATCAACTGTAACTGACCCTCGTACTGGTGCACGCTGGCGAGAATCACGGGTTTGGCGAGCCGATGCGCAAGGTCGTTGAGCAGGAACTTGCTAGCGAAGTTGTCGGTGCAGTCGAGGATGAGATCGCAGCCTTGAAGCATCGTCTCGGCTGATGTGTCGGTCAATCGCTCGGTGTGGGCGGTGGCCCTCACGGTTGGATTCAATGCTTGCACGCGCCGCGCTGCGAGCGTGGCTTTCATCTCGCCGCAATCGGTGAGGGCGTACCAAGTTTGTCGATGCAGATTCGAGGCTTCTAGGCGATCACCATCTACGATGATGAGTTCACCCACCCCGGCGCCAGCCAAATATTGCAGCACGGGCACACCGAGACCGCCTGCGCCGATCACGGCAACTTTGGCCGACTGTAGGCGCTGCTGTCCGTCGGCACCGACCTCAGGCAGAGCCATTTGGCGCGAGTAGTCGGGGCTCAATGTTTTGGCCGGCGGCGCGTTTTCGTGCGCATGCTGATGACGATGTTCGTGGTGATGTTGATGATGGTGCCCATGTGCATGTCCATGCCCATGCTCATGTTGATGCTCGTGCGACCCGTCATCCGACTTGACCGTCGTGGCGTCGGCCGCGCAGCGCTCGCAATTCACCCAACCTGAATCACCATCGACGTAATGTTCCTTTTTCCAGATGGGAACTCGGTGTTTCACTTCGTCGATGATGTAGCGGCAGGCGCGGAAGGCCTCGTCACGGTGCGGCGCGCTGACACCGACCCATACGGCTATTTCGCCTAGTGGCAGATCGCCGATGCGGTGTACGCAGCGCGCATTGGTGACACCGAACTTGCTGCGGGCTTCTTCGATGATGCGCTTGCCTTCGCGTACTGCCAAAGATTCGAACGCTTCGTACTCGAGGCGTCGTACTTCGCGCCCTTCGTTGAGGTTGCGCACCCAACCCTCGAAGGCGGCATAGCCACCACAGGTGGGGTCTTCCAGCGATCGCCGCAAGGCGAGGGCATCGAGATTACTAGAGCTGAACTCGAAGTCCGCCATCGACCGATCAGCCTCCTGCAACGGGTGGGATGAACACCACCGAATCACCAGCGAGCAGTGGCTGCTCCCAGGAGCCGAATTCCTCGTTAACGGCGACGCGTAGCGATCCGCGATCCAGCGTGAAGCCGTGCCGGGCGCGAAGCTCGTCGTAGAGCTCGCCCGGATTACGTGCGCACGTTTGGAGTTGCTCTTCGCGTAGCCCCGACTGCTCGCGCAGGATCGCGAAGTACTGAACGCGCACATCGCGCATTTGCTGAGAGTTCTCTGGGGCCAGCTGATCCATGGTGTGCCAGTATTCCGCGCTGGAGTTGACGTTGTCGAGAGCGTGGCTGTGTGCGAGATCGAACAGCGCCACATCGTGGTTCAACAAGAACTTCCGCGGGCAGCGACCCCCGCTGGCGGCATAGGTGGCGATAACCGGTGCGGCGGCGGGCTCGTAGAGCGCGCAGAGCGGTTCAGGCAGTCCGTCGCTACTCGAGCGGAATGCCGTCGCGAGGCGGCCGGCGTCGCGCTGCGTGATGAGCTGACTCAAGGTGCCTGCGTCCAATCGTGGCAGATCACAGGCGACGACGAGCCACGCGGCTGTTGGCACCTCGGCTTGAGCTGCCAAGATGCCTGCGAGCGGTCCAAGCCCCGGCTCTCGATCGACGATCTGTGCATAGCGGGCGCGTAGCGGATCGTTTCTTTGATCTGGTCGCACCGACACGAAACTCTCGCTACAAAGCGGCTCGAGCAAGTCCATGGTTCGCTCGAGTTGGCTGCGTCCGTGGTAGGCGAGACTGGCCTTGTCGCGGCTCATGCGCGAGCTGCGCCCGCCGGTCAGCACGAGACCGAAAATCGGCGCAGAACTCATCGTCGTTGGAAGTCGCGCTTACCGCCGCGCTTGGAGAGCAGCCGCACGGGCCCGATGCGAATATCGTGTGAGAGAGCCTTGCACATGTCATACACGGTGAGTGCGGCAACCGTAGCACCGGTCATCGCCTCCATCTCGACCCCGGTCCGATGCATCGTTCGTACCGTGCAGCGAATTCGAACGATGCCGGTCTTGGCGGAGTCGATGTCGACGTCGCAGTGGTCGATGGGGAGCGGGTGACAGAAAGGAATGAGTTCGTGGGTACGCTTGACTGCCTGGACGGCAGCGATGATCGCTGTATCGAACACGGGGCCTTTGTGCGTTCGGTGGCCACTCGCAGCGAGCGCGCTCGCCACGGCTTTCGGTAGCGTCACCACGGCTTCGGCGGTGGCTTCGCGTGCCGACGCGGCTTTATCACTGACATCAACCATGCGCGGTCGATCGTCGGCATCGAGATGGGTGAGACCGCTACGGGAACTTTTTTTCTTTGCGCGTCGAATCGCCATGTTCATCTCACCGTGTTCATCCGCCTACGTGGAACATTTCCACCTTATGCTCGGGTCGAGACCGAAGCTCGGCTCGCTGCTCACTGTACCGGTCCCGACGATTTTCCCAAATGCCGCGCAGCAGCGTTACGAGTTCTTCGTCGCGGGCTCCTTGACGCAAAGGGGTTCGTAGGTCGATGCCGACACTGGCGAAGAGACAGGTGTACAACTTGCCATCCGAGGCGAGGCGTGCACGCGAGCAGGCTCCGCAGAAGGGTCGAGAGACCGAAGAAATGAAACCGATCTCACCAGAGCCATCGGCAAAAGCGCGCCTTTCGGCGACCTCACCTGAATAATTGGCCGGCAGTGGAGCGAGTGGCCAGCGCGCATGGATGCGCGCGGCCAGCTCAGCCGAGGGCACGACCAAGGACTCGTCCCATTGATTGCGATTGCCGACGTCCATGAACTCGATCAAGCGAACGATCACACCAGTGCCTCGAAACCTTTCGATCAGATCGAGCACGGTATGGTCGTTAACGCCGCGCTGTACCACCGTGTTGATCTTGATGGGGGTGAGACCGACGGCGCGGGCGGCCTCGATTCCCTCCAGCACTTGCGCCACCCCGCCGAAGCCGCCGCTCATCGAGGCGAAGACCTCGGGATCGAGACTGTCGAGACTCACCGTGATTCGGGAGAGACCCGCGGCCTTCAATTCGGTCGCGTATTTGGCGAGCAGGATGCCGTTGGTGGTCAGAGCGATATCGTCGATACCTTCGATGGCGCCGAGATCACCGATCAAATCGGCGAGGTTGGGTCGAAGCAGCGGTTCACCGCCGGTGATCCGGATTTTGCGTAGTCCCAGGTTTGCCGCGACTCGGGTGATTCGCAAGATCTCATCGAACGAGAGTCGCTCTTTCGACCCGAGAAATCGATAACCATCGTGAAAGACACTTTGCGGCATGCAATAAGGACAACGGAAATTGCATCTATCCATCACGGAGATTCGCAGATCCCGTAGCGGCCTCTGCAATCGATCACGCGGTTCGGTGTTGTTCATCAACGTCATCATCGGTTGCTACCATCGATAAACGCGAGTGACGAAGCCCTTCGGATACTCGTTAGGGCCCGGTGGTAACTCGACGAACCCGTCGGTGCCGCTGAGCGCGGCGTAATCGCCGGAGCCGTTGGTCGGGCGAGGCTCTGCCCAGGGACGACCCCACTCGTCGATAGTGATCGACACGGGCATGAAGTAAGTGAGTGCCGGTGTCACTTTGACACTCTCAGCCAGCGCGATTTTCTCAACAGTGCGGGACGACTCACCCATCGCGGTGTAAAGACCGGGTATGACGTAGCGCGCAAGGCACACGAGCGTTGAGACTGGGTTACCGGGTAATGCAAAGACGGCGGTACCCGAGGGGGCAATCCCAAACCACATGGGCTTGCCGGGGCGCTGCGAAACCTTGTGAAAGATTTCACGTACACCGAGATCGGCGAGAGCCTTCGGTACGAGATCGAATTTGCCCATCGACACGCCGCCGGAGAGGATCACGACGTCGTGCGTATCGAGATGTACGCGCAAGCGTCGTCGCAGCGCATCGAGGTCATCCGGCAGATGATCATCCGCAATTCGCTGAAAGCCTCTGCGTCGTAACGCAGCGACGATCCCGTAGACGTTCGAACGTCGAATTTGATGGGGCTCGATGGGATCGCCGGGTTCGATCAGTTCGTTGCCTGTCGAAATCACGCTGATGGTGGGCTCGGCACTGACGCGGATACGCGCCATACCGGCTCCGGCTGCGATCGCGATTTCGGGTGCGCCGAGTCGGATCCCCGAGTGCAGCAAGGCGGTTCCTTGCAGACAATCGGAACCTCGCGCATGCACATTAGCGCGCGCAGCCACGTTGAGCTCGCCCGGCAGAGTGGCTCGTCCGTCACCGAGACGAACTTGCTCTACGGGGACGACGGTATCGCAGCCCTGCGGCAAGACGGCACCGGTCATGATTTCGATCGCATGCTGCGCACTCGCGAGAGTGAGAGGTGGATCGCCAGCGGCTTGCACGCCTTGAATCACGAACTCACGCTGTCCCGTTACGACAGCGGCACTGTCGATCGCGATCCCGTCCATGGATACCCGATCGAACGGTGGGTGGTCTCGCTCGGCGTAGATGTTTTCGCGCAGCACGGCGCCGACACATTGCACGAGCGGCAATGACTCGATCGGCAGGCAGGTCAGCTGCTGCTCGATCAGGTGATCGGCTTGGGAAGGGGAGATCATGCCGGGAGTGTATCCCGGCACGTATCCACGGCAATCCGCCCTGTGGCGGAAGCCGTTACTTCTTCGCGTTCTTTTCCTTGTAGACGCGAATCTGCGCGTTCAGACGATCGGCCCAAGACTGGGCATCATCGACGGCAGCATTCTGCTTCTGCGCCAAAATTTTCAAGCGCTCGTTCTTCTGCTCATCCGTCAGCTCGGGGTTGGCAGCGACCGCAGCGTTGTGCTCCGTCTCGAGGCAGCTCTGGTAGGCCGTGATCTCGGCGTCGAAAGCTTTGACGGCCTTCTGAGCAGCGAGCATGTCTTCGAGCTTTGCGGCACCACCATCAGGGATGGCAGCCGGTGCTTTCGGATAGGTGCAAGCAGCGTAGGCGGGAGCCACCGACAAAGCGGCAGCGATGGCGAGCGAAACAATCGTCTTCATGATGTAGGACCCCTCGGCGACCCCGCGCCGGACGTGATCGATTTTAAGGACTCGGCGCCACAGGTGCTAGACTGCGCGCACGCGCCCGTAGCTCAGTTGGATAGAGCATCAGGCTTCGAACCTGAGGGTCGGGAGTTCGAATCTCTCCGGGCGCGCCATTTTCCTGCCAGGGTTGCACGCTCCGGGAGACGCATGGGACGGTTCATCCGTCGGCAATTTGCCTTGTTCTGGCTGGGGCTGGCCTCGCTGGGTCTTGCGTCGTCCCCCGTTGTAGCTACGGCGGCCGAACGCATTCTGCACCGGGTCGGCACTGACGACCCTGCCACGGTCGACCCCCACAAGGTCTCCCTGCCGGGAGAGCAGTTGATTGTGCTCGACCTCTTCATGGGATTGACGACGCCTGGTATGAACGGCCGACCGATGCCGGGCAGCGCCGAGTCCTGGACCGTGAGTCCCGACGGGAAGACCTACACCTTCAAACTCCGTCCGAATATGCATTGGTCCGATGGTCGACCGTTGACCGCGACGGACTGGGTTTGGTCTTTCCAGCGCATGCTCGATCCGAAAACGGCATTTCCGTTGGCGTCTCGGCTATTTCCGATCAAGCATGCTCGCGCCATTGCCACAGGCGTCATGCCGATCGAGCGATTGGCAGTGCGCTCAATCGGCACCGATACGCTCGTGATCGAGCTTGAGAATCCGACGCCGTATTTCACCGACGTCATCATGTCCTCGGCCATGCCGGCGCCACGCCACGTGATCGAGAAGCACGGTACGGCCTGGTTGCGCCCCGGAAATTTCGTCGGTAACGGCGCCTTCGTATTAAAAGACTGGCGACCGAACGCGCATGTCGAGTTGGTGCGTAACCCGAAATTCTGGGGCGCCTCGCGAGTGCGTCTGGATGGCGTGTTCCATTATCCGCTCGGCAATCCCGCCACGTTGGTGCGGCGATTCGATGCAGGCGAGCTTGATCTCATTCTCGTCGTTCCGCCTGAGCGCACCGCGGAGCTGCGTCAGCGGCATGGGGAGTCCCTGCGTTTGGGTCGCGGAATCGCCAACGAAGTGGTGGTATTCAATTTCAAGCGAGGGCCGACCGCCGACGTTCGCGTGAGACGCGCACTCGCCATGTTGATCGAGCGCGAAGTGATCGCGCGCAACATCATCGGCTTCCCGGGCGTTGAGGCTTATTCTTTCGTGCCGCCTGGCGTGCTCAATTACAGCGCCGCTGCGGTGCCAGATTTTACGAAATGGCCCGAAGCGCGTCGTGTTGCCGAAGCGCGCAAGCTCTTGACGGCTGCGGGCTACGGCGCGGGTAAGCCATTGAGTCTGCGGCTCGCGTTTCCGAGTACGGATCTCAATCGCAAGGTCGCCGTCGCCATCGGTGCGATGTGGTCGCGTGCCGGTGTGAAAGTCGAGTTGCAGTCCAAAGAAACCAAAGCGCTGTTCGCGGATGTCGGTGTGGGTAATTTCGACAGCACGCGCTCGGTTTGGTTGGCAGCTGCAAGCGACCCGTATGCCTATCTCGAGCGTCTCCTGTCGACGGGATCGGCGGTCGGCGTGAATACCTCGGGTTACGCCAATCCCGCTTTCGATGCGTTGCTTGCCGAGGCTGCGGCCGAAGTGGATGTGGAGCGACGGGCGGCGAAGCTGCGGGAGGCGGAGGCGCTGGCACTCGCCGACATGCCCGTCGCGCCCGTGTACTATCTCGTGGGACGTCGTCTCGTCTCGAAGCGCGTGCAAGGTTTCGGTGACAACCCGCGTGGTCTCTATCCGAGTTGGTTGATGACGGTCACACCCCGCTGACGGAGTAAGCCTGACGTGAGTGCGCAAACCTTGTATACCCCGAATCGTGACGAGCTGGCGAGGCAGCAATTCGTGCTGAGTCTCAAGTTGCTCGCCAACGGTCGGGCACAGCAGCAAGTGCGCGAGTCGTATCGAGCAGACGTGCTGCCGGCAATCGTGTCGAGTCAGGGCGCGGAGCCGACGCATCGCCGCGAAGTTGCCACGCCGCTCTCGCAGCGTAACGAATTCAAGCTTTGGGCGGTCCTCACTCATCATTCGCAGACCATGATGTGGGATGCGATCGAGCGCACCGTGGCGCGGGTATTGCCCGATGTCGAGCGTCGATATGCGGCGCTGCACTCTTCGGATACGCGATATGGCTCCCTGTCGCTCAATCCGAAGTTAGCCGTGCCGCCACCAATCGGGAATACCGAGATCCATCGTCAGCCTGGTGGTTTCGTCGGGCGCCAAGATGTCGATGACGTCGCGCCGGGTCTGCGCTACTTCGGTGCGTCAGCGATCTATGCCGTTGGCAAGGGTCAAAAAAATGCGACCGGGGATGGACGTGCAGCGCCCTTGCTGAATCAGCTGCAAGAACGCTTCGGTTCTTTGTCGCCGCGTCGCGTCCTCGATCTCGGTTGTGGAATCGGCGTGCATTCGCAAGCGATCTCCCGCGCTTTCCCTGACGCGGAATATCACGGCGTCGATGTGGCCGCCGGCTTGCTTCGCGTCGGACACTTGATGGCCGAAGAGCGGGGCGTGCCGATTCACTTCCATCAGCAAGACGCGGCCAAGACATCCTTCGAGGCCGGCAGTTTCGATCTCGTGTTGTCGAACATCCTGTTCCACGAAACCAATTCGGCACGACTACCGCAGATTCTGCGTGAGTGCCGACGGTTGCTGCGACCCGGTGGCGTGATGCTGCACCTCGATGTGCCGACGCAGCTCAATCGCTTGGGGTTCGATGATCAAGTCATGAACGACTGGCAGGTACGATGGAACGGTGAGCCGTTCTGGACCGGGTTTGCCGAGCGCGACATGCTCGAAGAGATCGTCGCTGCCGGTTTCGAGCGCGAGCGTAGTTTTGCGGCGCACGTGAGCACACACGGCAGCACCGTATACGTGTTCGGCGCGAGCGCCTAAGTCGTCATCACGAGCCGTTAGCGCGCTGCGGCCGAGCCCGTTTCGATCAGCTCGATCAATTCGCCTGCCGGTCCACGCAGCGTGCCCGCGCGCTTGCCCTGATAGGCCAAGCCCTCATGACGAGCCGGTGGTGCGATCCAATCAACTTTGAGAGCGTCGAGGTCGGCGACGGCAAAGGTCGTTGAGACGATACCCGGCGGTAACTGGCCGGGTTCGACCGGGCGTGCCCGAGTACGGCTTGAGTAGCCATCGAACTCGATCAGATTGCCGCGTTCGGCGAGACGTGCAGTGGCAAGCGGAGTGAGTTCGCCGTCGGCCAACTGCTGAGCACGCTTGACGACACCGACGGCGAGCATGCGTGCTGGATTGCGCACGAGGTTGAAGCGACTCGAGTAGAAGTCGAGCAGCGCGTCGATGTCAGGGCCGCCGACGACCATGATGAAGATGCGTCCCACCGGGCCACCGGGTGGCGGCAGGATGGATTTGCTCCGATCGCCCGTCTCGGCGGTCAGGTACAACACTTCACCGCTCGGACCTACGACCTGAAATGCTTTGATGGTGGGAAATGCGCCGAGCGGCGCGGGTTCACCAATGACGCGGAAGGGTGACTCACGCAGTTGCTCGCGCAGCGCAACCGGGTCATCGATGATGATTTCGATGCCGTTCCAACCCCAGGTGGTCAGCGGCAGCAAGTCCGCCGGGGCCGCTTTTCCTTCGATCACTCGAACGAATACATCGGGTGACGGCTCGGAACTCAACAACAGGTAACGTTTGCCGGCAGCACCGGGCGCACCCCAGGCCTTGGCAAGTTCAGAGCTCACGACACCTCGCTCGCGCACCTGGTATCCCAACCAGCGCGCATAGTCTCGCTCGACGCCCGCCAAGTCTGCTGAAGTAAACGTGGCCATCGTGATGCGCTGCAACGCCGGGCCATTCGCCAGCGCAGTAGTGACATCGAGACAGATCACCGCCGCCATCAAGGCGAGCGCACTTCGGAAAATCGATCGACGGTTGTTCATAGGCTCACGTGAGTTGTCCTGACGATGGCATCCTACCAACACAACGCTATGATGAGCAGCGTTTGCGGCTAACATCGGTCTTCGCGTGACTACTCCTTACCCAAACCTGTTTTCGCCGCTACGTTTGCGGCACGTGACGCTGCGTAACCGACTGGTGCACGCGTCCATGTCTACCCGCTACGTGGCCGGCGGCAAGGTCACCGACAAGCTCGTGATTTACCACGCTAATCGTGCGCGCGGCGGCGCCTCGATGCTCATCACCGAGCCACTGAATTTGTTGCCGCGTCAGCGCAATCTGCAGAAGGTGATGGTGCGCGATCCGGATAATCGTTCCGGTCTTGCGCGTTGGGCTGCGGCGGTGCGCGCGCACGACTCGCATTTGATGGCGCAAATTCAGGATCCGGGTCGCGGACGCCATCAGCCTGGACGATCTCATGACGCGATCGGTCCTTCAGCGTTACCGGATGATCTGAGCTGGACTGTGCCGCATGCGCTCGAGACGTACGAAGTCGATGCGTTGATTCAGGATTTTGCCGATTCAGCGCTCATTTTGCGTGATGCGGGTTTCTCGGGCGTCGAGATCTCCGCCGGTCACGGCCATCTGTTCCATCAATTTCTGGCATCGCGATCAAACATTCGTCGTGATCGATTCGGTGGAGATCTCGAGGGGCGAGCGCGTCTGCTCACAGAGCTTTGCTTGGCGCTACGCGCGCGTTGTGGTGACGAGTTTTTGATCGGCGTTAAATTGCCCGGCGAAGATGGGATGCCGGACGGCATCGACCTCGAGACGGCAGCGGCGGTCACTCGTCTGATCCACGCGACGGGTGTCGCTGACTACCTCACCTGGTGCTGGGGTGCGCACTCCAACACGCTCGACTGGCACTTGCCCGATCTGCACGGACCTCGCTCGCCGTACATCGACAAGATCGCGATGCTGGCGAAGGAAGCGCCGGGTACGGCGATCGGCGCACTCGGGCTCATCACCGATCCCAATGAAGGCGAAAGGTTCGTGCGAGATGGTCTTGCCGATCTCGTCATGCTCGGCAGGCCGCTCGTGACCGATCCGGCTTGGGGAATCAAGGCCGAGCAGGGCCGCGAGGCGCAGATTCGTTACTGCGTTTCCTGCAACACCTGTTGGGGCGCGATCGTCGGTGGCAGCACGATCTCCTGTGACAACAATCCGCGCGTCGGTGCCGATGACGAGGCGGATTGGCAACCGACTCGAGTGGCGCAGTCGCGCCGTATCGTTGTGGTGGGCGCAGGTCCTGCGGGGCTCGAGGCTGCGTGGGTGGCTGCGGCGCGAGGTCACGAAGTATCGGTGTTTGCGGCGAGTTCCGATGTGGGTGGCAAAACGCGTTTGCACTCGCTGCTGCCCGGAGCTGAGAACCTCAGCAGTGTCTACGACTACCAGCGACTCCGTGCCGATGAGTTTGGCGTGAAGTTCCACTTCGATCATCGGGCGAGCGCGGAAGACGTGCTTGCCTTGCAGCCGGATGCCGTGATCCTCGCGTGTGGTTCAACCCCTGCTTGGCCGCACTGGTTGCCTGAAGACTATCGCGACGAAGAGTTCTTCCCCGACGTGCGTGCGGTTGCAGCGCGATTTTCGATTCGTCGTGCGCGAGAAGCGGGCACCGCGGTGATTTACGATCAGGATCACACCGCGTTCACTTATGCAACGGCGCAGTTGTTGACGCAGCGATACGATCGAGTCGTCATCGTCACGCCGCGCGAAGGCGTGGCCGCCGAGGAGCCGCTTGTGAATCGGCAGGGCATCCATCGGCGTTTGCCTGCGCTCGGCATCGAAGTGCAAAACTGGTGTGAGCCCGTTTTCGATGAGGGCTTGTTCGAAGGGCGCATGACTTTGCGACCGGTGAATGCAGGTCCGATGCGATACATCGATGACGTCGCGCTGGTCACGCATGCGACACCGCGTGTGCCGAATGACGAGTTGGTCGGTCCGCTGCGAGCAGCGGGTATCGAGTTGTTGCAGGTGGGTGATTGTCACGCACCGCGTTCTTTGTTGATTGCGACGGGCGAGGGTTATCGCGCCGGTATGGGGGTTTGAAGAGCATGAGTACGGAAGCTGAGAAGCCGTGGCCGAATCGCGCCTATTCGTGGTACGTCGTCGCGCTGTTGGTGATTTCCTACGCGAGCGGCGTCGTCGATCGCATCGTGATCGGTTTGCTGGTCAAGCCCATCAAAGAAGATCTGAATCTGAGTGATACCGAGATCGGCATCATCCAAGGTCTTGCGTTCGCGCTCTTCTACAGTCTGTTCACGTTGCCTATCGGTTTTCTCGTCGATCGCTGGAGTCGCAAGACGGTCGTCTGGGGTGGCTCGTTCATCTGGTCGTGCGGCACGATCGCAGGCGGTCTCTCGAACTCGTTCTGGTCGCTGTTCGCCTCGCGCGTCGTCATGGGAGCAGGTGAGGCGACGATCACGCCGGGTTCATCTTCGCTGATCGCCGATTACTTTCCGCCCAAGGATCGACCGCGCGCCTACGGTGTGTTCGCGATGGGTGGCTCCATCGGCATCGGGATTGCCTATTTGTTGGGTGGTGTCGCGATCGGCTTCGCCGACACGGTTCGCAGTTGGATGCCATCGTTGCTCGGCGGTTTCGCCGATTGGCACATCGTCTTCTTCATCGTGGGTGTGCCCGGTGTGCTGCTGGCAATTCTGATGGCGTTGACCATTCGTGAGCCTGAGCGCCGCGGCGGGTATGTCCCGCAGGGGACCAAGATTTCTTTGGTGCCGCTGTGGCGTGAATTGTCCACTAATCGAATTGCGCTGATGGCGGTGATGATGGGAACGATCATGAACGTCATGATCGTCAACGCTCAGTTGGCGTGGTTCCCCACCTTGTTCGTGCGTGTGCACGAGTGGGAGCCGACGCGCATCGCAATGGCACTGGCGCTGGTGGGTGTGCCTTTCGGCATCATCAGCGCCATTACGGCGGGTTGGTCGCTCACCTGGCTCGCCAAGCGCGGTCGAACGGATGGCCCCATCCTCGTGATGATGTTGCAGTGTGCAGCGTGGGCGGTTTTCGGTACGGCCAAGTGCTTGGTGCCGACTCCGGAGCTTGCGCTGATCGGACATGTCTGCACCTCGCTATTTGCCACTTGGGCTATCACGGCTGCCTTGACCGCTCTCAACCAGGTGACGCCGAACCAGCTGCGTGGTCAGGTGGTAGCGGTCTATACGCTATTGACTGGCCTCGTCGGTATCGCCGTCGGTTCTGGAGCGGTGGGGTTGCTGTCGGATTACGTCTTCAACTACCAGACTGGCATTGCGCCGGCGCTCGCACTCGTTTGTCTGACCGGTGGCCTCGCGGGCATTGCGATGTTGGCCTACGGACGCAACAGCTATAGGGTGGCTGTCCAGAGAGCCGCCAACTGGGGCGAAGGTAACTGATCCATGCGCAACAAACCTTGTCTGACTCACGATGATGTTCGGCGTATCGCCGAGGCGGCTAGAAATGCGGCGCTTGCGGAAAAGATCGCGATGAGTATCGCGATCGTCGACGACGGCGGTCATCTGCTGTGGTTCGAGCGTCTCGATGCGCGCGCGAGCACCATCACGGTTGCGACCGGTAAGGCACGAACCTCGGCGCTGATGCGTGGGCCTAGCGGTGCACTCGAGAGCCGTGTTGCCGCTCAGCCTGCGTTGCTCGCGCTCGATGCGATGCCTTTGCAAGGCGGGCTGCCGCTGATGGTGGATGGTGATTGTGTCGGCGCCATTGGCGTATCCGGTGGCACTGGTGAGCAAGACGAGCGGGTCGCCTCGGTCGGGTGCCGCGCTCTGTGAAAAAACTCGGCGTCCTGTGGCTGGTCGTTTTCATCAGCCTCGCAGGTTTTGGAATCACGACGATTCCTTTTCCGTTGGTCGCCGAGTCGATGGGAGCATCCGATTTTTGGAAGACGTTCGGTGGCTCGGGCGTTTTTTCTTTGTTTCAGTTGGTGGCCACCCCGATCTGGGGGCGATTTAGTGATGCCTACGGCCGCAAGCCGATCCTGATCATCAGTTCTGCGGGCACAGTGTTGTCATTTGTTTGGCTTGCTTTCGCGCCGACCTTGGAGTCGATGTTGCTGGCGCGGGCCTTCGGCGGTATCACCTCGGGAAATCTGGCCGCCGCTTTCGCCTATGCGACCGATGTCACGGACCCCAAGGATCGTGCCAAGGGCTTGGGCATCGTGGCCAGTGCATTCGGCGTCGGCTTTGCGGTGGGTCCGCCCCTGGGTGGGGTCTTGGGATCGCTCGACGGTGTTCCAAGCATGTACTGGGCGGGTCTCGCATCGGCTGCCTTATCGCTCATTGCTTTCCTCGGCACCGTATTCCTGTTGCCCGAGAGTTTGCCCGCAGAGTCACGCAAACCCCTGAGGCAGGTGGTCGTCGAGGGAACGGTAAGCGTGCCGTCGGCATCTTTGCTCGACTCGTTGCGTGCTCGTCCGGTGCTGTTCGGATTGATGATGGCTTCGCTGCTCGTCGGGATCGCGGGTGCGGCGATGCAGTCGGTGTTCCAGTTTTGGGGTCGTGACTTGTTCGACTACTCGCTGCGCGATGTCGGCTTGCACTTCGCTGCTTTTGCGCTCTTGTCGGCCGTGGGGCAGGCTGGACTCGTCGGCCCCTTGGCGAAACGTTTCGGCGAGAAGCATGTGGCCGTAGGTTCCATCATCGGCGTGACGATCGGCCTTGGTTTGTTTGCCGTTGCGCAGACGGATGCCATGGTGTGGGTTGCGATTTCCGTCTTCGGCCTCGCCAACGGACTCTTCCTGCCTTCGATTAGCAGTCTCGTGTCGTTCGAGACGGATGCAGGCTCGCGCGGTGCGGTGATGGGCATTTTCAATGCCTCGAGTAGTGCAGGGCGGATCTTGGGGCCTGCGATCTCGGGTCCTCTGTATTTCAAACTGGGTCCGGCAGCGCCTTTCGTCTTCTCTGCCGCGTCGACGGCGCTCGGCGCGCTGATGCTCAGTCGTGCTCGCGCTCGTAAATCTGACGAGGCAAACTGATCGTGATGCAGCGGCGCCTGTTTTTATCTCGATCATTGGCTACGTCTTTGGCGCTCGCCGGCTCTGCAGCGACTGTTCCGAGTTCGCTTTGGGCTGCGAATCCTGCGGCCGGTGGTGTATTACGCCGCTCGCGGGGTGGCACGCTCACGACTCTCGATCCGCATCGTGCGCTGTCATCGGTCGATCTCGAAGTGGCAGCCGACTGTTTCACCGCCTTGACCCGAGTCGATGCCGACGGTGCAATCGTGCCGGCTTGCGCAAGTCGCTGGCAGATTTCGCCGGACGGTCGTCGCTACGAGTTTTTTCTGCGTAGCGGCTTGCGTTGGTCGGATGGGTCCTCGATTGAAGCCGCTGATGTTGTCGCGAGTATTCGCCGGCTATTGCAGCCGGAAACGGGCGCTCTGCTCGCGTATCGCTACGATGCCATCAAAGCTGCAGCCAATTTTCGAGTTGGCAAAGCGACTGCGCAAACACTGGGTGTTTCGGCGCCGGCGCGTGATCGCGTGACGATTGAGCTCGAGCATCCAGATACCGATTTATTGAAACTTTTGGCCTTGGCGTACATCGTTCCGACTCGGCTCATCACCGAGCGTGGCGCCGATTGGTCGAAGCCGCCCGCGATCGTCGTCAGCGGTGCCTACAGGCCGATATCCTGGGCGCAGAACGGCAGTCTCGTCCTCGAGCGACAGCCGCATGTGCTGGGCGCAGTTCACGGTGCTGCTGCCATTCGTCGCGTGGAATGGTTGATGGGTGTGGACGACACGACGCGATGGCGCTTGTTCAAATCCGGCGAGCTCAATCTCGCACAGATCGGCGAACCATCGGTGTTGGCGACTGCACGACGCGAGTCACCGAAGGCGCTGCGCAGCACGCCCTTCTACGGTGGCGGCTGGGTGGGCCTCAATTTGCGCAAACCGTCGATTCGCGATCTGAAGTTTCGACGGATGTTGGCTCTCTCGGTCGATCGACAAGTGCTCGTCGAGAAGGTCAGAGTGCTCGGTGAACGTGTGAGTGAGAGCCTCGTTCCCGAGGCCGTGCTCGACTATCCGAACCGTGCGACCCCTACGTATGCGAGTTGGCCCATGTCGCGTCGGATGACTGAAGCTAAGGCGTTAGCGGAATCGCTTGGTTTGTCGCGCAGTCGACCGCAGCGACTCACCGCGATTTTCTCCTCCAACAATCTTACGCAGCGCACCTTTCTCGCGCTCGATGCGATGTGGGCACCGCTTGGCGTACGGCTCGACCTGCGCGGGCTGGAGTCGCGTGCCTATAGTCTCGCGCTCAATCAGGGTGACTTCGACTTAATGGACTATTCGCCGTTTTCCGCGGTGCAAAGTGCCACGAGCTTCATCGGGCGATTCCAGAGCGGTTCGTTTCTGAACTATTCCGGCTATACCAGTGCCGAGGTGGATCGTCTGATCGCGCTAGCCGAACAGCAGCAGGTGGCGACGGAGCGTGCACGCTACTATCGTGACGCCGAAGCACTACTGTTGCGCGATCTGCCGGTGATCCCCCTGTACTCGGGTATCACACATCGCTTGATCGGAGCGCGTGTAAGAGGTTGGACGGCGAGCGCCGCGTTGGCGTCGCCCTCAGCGTATTTGTCGATCGCTTAAGGTTAGGAGAAGAACATGACGATACTCGACTTGTCGGCGAAAACGCTCGAAGGTGAAGAGCGTTCGCTCAAAGACTGGCAGGGCAAGGTCTTGCTGATCGTCAACGTGGCAAGTCGCTGTGGTTTTACCCCGCAATATACGGGCCTCGAGGCGATCTATCGTCGTTATCGGGACCGCGGCTTTGAGGTATTGGGTTTTCCCTGTGACCAGTTTGGTCATCAGGAGCCGGGCGACGCCGAGGAAATTCGGCAGTTTTGCTCTACGCAATATGACGTGAGCTTTCCGATGTTCGCGAAGATCGAAGTCAACGGCGACAACACGCACCCGCTTTATGCGCAACTGAAGAGTGCTGCCAAGGGGCTGCTCGGAACTGAGTCGATCAAATGGAATTTCACCAAGTTCCTTGTCGATCGTGACGGACGAGTCGTCAAGCGGTATGCACCGCAAGATAAGCCAGAGAGTCTCGCGGCGGATATCGAGGCGTTGTTGTGATCGGCGGCAATGCGCGCATCATGAATGCGACTCGGGGGTTTTTGCGCCAAACAGCATGGGTCGCTGGTGTTGTTTTGGTTGCGGGTTGTTCGGCGCAGGTCGATCGTCCGGTCGTACCAGTTCCACCGGTCGCAGTCTCGACGACCATCGAAGCAAAGCCCTATGTGGGCTCGACCTCCGGAGCCTTGGTCGCCGCGGCCAATCCGCTTGCTGTCGATGCGGGTATCGAGGTGCTTGCTGCTGGAGGTTCCGCCGTTGATGCGGCGATTGCGGTCCAGGCCGTGCTCGGCTTGGTGGAACCGCAATCCTCCGGTTTGGGTGGTGGGGCGTTCCTCGTTCACTATGACGCCGCGACGGGTGACGTCGTTACCTACGACGGCCGCGAGATTGCGCCGCGCGGCGCAACGCCTGACATGTTTCTCGATGCCAACGGCCGTCCGCTCGACTACACGACGGCCATTCGTTCGGGTCGTTCGGTTGGCGTGCCGGGTGCCGTCGCGATGCTCGAGATGGCACATCGCGAACATGGGCGTCTGCCTTGGCGCCAGCCTTGGCAGCGCGCTGCCACGATTGCGAGCGAAGGCTTCGCGGTATCACCGCGCCTGCATCAAATTATCGGTGCGGCACTCGAGCGAGGTCCGTTACCGCCGTCAGCGAGTCGTTATCTCACGGTCGATGGCGTCAAGCCGTTGCCGATTGGCGCTCGTCTCGTCAATCCCGCCTACGCGAAGACTGTGAGTGCTATTGCCGATGAGGGTGCCAAGACTTTCTATAGCGGTGCGATTGCCAAAGAAATCGTGGCGGCCGTTGGCGAGGGGGCGATACCGGGCAGCCTCAACGCTGAGGATCTCCGCTCCTATCGTCCGAACAAGCTGGAGCCGATCTGCGGCAACTATCGGGTGTATCTCGTTTGTGGCATGCGACCGCCTTCATCAGGCGGTGTCGCGGTGTTGTCGGTGCTCGGCACTCTCGAGAATTTCGATTTGGCAGGGATGGGCGCAACAACCCAAGGCTGGCATCACTTCATCGAAGCGCAGCGCTTGGCCTATGCCGACCGCGACATGTATGTGGCCGATGATCGCTTCGAAGCGGTCCCGCTCGCGGGCTTGATCGATAAAGACTATTTGCGTTCGCGCGCCGCACTGATTTCTGCCGATAAGGTCATGGCGCGCGTAGAGGCGGGCGATCCGCCGGGTTCGACGCGTCGCGGTAAGGATGCAACCGGCGCTGTTACGGGAACGAGTCACTTCGTCGTGGTCGATCGTCGCGGCAATGTCGTTTCGATGACCACGACGGTCGAGAGTCTCTTTGGTTCTTTGCGTATGGCCGGTGGATTCTTCCTCAACAATCAGTTGACCGACTTCAGCTTCAAGCCGGTCGATGATCGCGGCGTACCCATCGCCAATGCCGTTGCGCCGGGCAAGAAACCCCGATCCTCGATGACGCCGACGATCGTGTTTCGCGATGGTCAGTTCGAACTCGCCGTAGGTTCACCCGGTGGCAACAACATCATCGCCTACGTCAGCAAGAGCATCATCGCGATGCTCGATTGGAATTTGTCGCCGCAAGCAGCCATCGATTTGCCGAACATGATCGCGCGAAACAATCTTGTGGTGGAGCGCGGTCGTGCCGATCCCGCATTGCTCGAAGGTCTTACTGCGTTGGGTCACGACACCAGTCGTAGTCGAGGTGGTGAAGGCTCAGGCTTGCATGCGGTGCGGCGCTTGTCCGACGGTCGGTTGGTCGGAGCGGCTGATCCTCGCCGCGAGGGCAAGGTGGGCATGATCCCGTAAGTCGGTTTTTGATCATGCAGTCAACGGGGGTTTACGCATGAGTTCTGCTCTCTACCGCAAGCCGTTGGTCGGCTTGCTCGGCCTGATGGTCGGCTTCCTGACGCAGCCATTGGGACACACGGTGTACAAGGTGATGCAAGCCGTCTTCGCGGACGGCGTGTATGTGGCAGCGGTCATCGTTGGCATCGTGGGTTTCGTGATCGTGTGGCACGGTCTGAAGCAGGACGAATTGAAGGCAACCTGGATGGGCATGCTGGGCGGCTGGCTGATCTGGATCGGTTGGTTCGAATACGCCTTCAAGTTCTTCTCAGTGCTCTATGCAGTCCCGTCCTTCCCCGTGGAAGTTGACGGTTACGCCGCAGCACCGCAGGCCAACATGCTGCAGGCAACCATCACGATCATGTTTGCGATGTTATTGCTGTACGGCATGTTCAACCTGCAGACCAAGTGCAACTTCATGCGCTTCTTCCATCGCAATCTGCATTTTTCGCCGGGGATGCCGACGCCCGAAAACCATCGCAGCTTTGCGCGTATCACCGCGATGGAAGTGATTTTTGTGACTTGGTTCTGTTACCAGTTCTGGCTCTACATAATCTATTTCGGCACGCGCGGCACCGGTGTCCAGGTCGTCATGGCGACCTACTTGGCATGGAGTGCTTGGGCTGCTTATCTGGTCTACAAGTGCACGCAACAGGTGCGTATGGCGCCCGCACTACGTTACGGCGTGGGAGCGGGAATCGTGCTGTGGGGCTCAGCTGAGATGCCGGCTCACTTCGGTGCCTATCGCGAGTATTGGTTGTACCCGCTCGAGTACCCGATATTCAACACGATTCTGAGCGTGATTTTTGTAGGAGGTATCGTCGTGATCGCGCGACGTCCCTTGCCTCAGTCGGCGGCGAAGTCGGCCGGCGTCAACACCTGACGCCGGCGGAATAGCGATCCGAAGAAGCGGCGGGCGGCTTTGCCGCTTGTCAGCCAGGCGATGCGCGCGCCGTTAGCAGGCATGCGCAGGATTTGCTCGACCAACCATGGCGCTACAGTTTCGACGCGATCAGCCAGGATTTCGTAGACCTTGCGGGTGCGCTCGAATTCAGTCGAGTCCGCTACGCCCATGTCGCGCTTGAGTAGGTCCGTGACGACGATGCCGGGGCTCAGGTAACACACTTTGACCTTGCTCGATGGCAGTTCCTTGAGCAGTGCTTGGTTGAAATAGGTCAATGCGAACTTGCTGGCGCCGTAGAGCGACATGCCCGGCCGCGACATTCCGTTCGATCCGAAGCCTTCCATGTTATAGATCGTGCCGCCCTCGGCCTGTAGCGACATGCCCTTTAGCGCAACTTGAGTGGCATGTATAACGCCGGTGAGATTGGTCTGCTGCACGGCGACGATATCCCGAGAGTGAAGATCGTCGGCGCGCTGGCGCGGATGCGACACACCCGCGTTGTTGATCCAGATATCGACTTTGCCGAAGGCGTCGACACTGCGCTGCCATAGTGCTTCGATATCGCCGCGACGAGCGACGTCGCAGCTCACACCGATGAGGCGGCTCTCCCCGCTTGCTGACGGCTGAAGCTCGCGAGCGGCGGTTTCCGCGGCTTCTTGCGAGCGTCCTGAGAGGACGACATGGTGTCCGCGTTTGGCGAACTCGACCGCCATGCCCTTGCCGATGCCGCGAGTACTACCGGTGATGACGATCACGAGAGGCTTTGTCATGCGAGACAAACTGCCTTCGCCACGGCAGGGCGCCAAGGGACGCGCTGTTTGCGTCCAATGCGTGGTCAGCAACGGGGCGCTCCTGTATCGCCTGGCGTGCGCCAGTATTCTTTGCGCATGTCTTTCGGGGGCAACATGAATCCAGTCGCGATCGTGACCGGCGGCACGCAGGGGCTTGGGTATGGTTATGCTCGTGAGTTCCTCAGGCGAGGCGCGCGTGTCGTACTGACGGGTCGAACGACTGCGGGCGTCGATGCTGCTATCCAACGGCTGACTCGCGAATTTCCGGATGCTGCAGATCGTCTGGCAGGTTGTGTCTGCGAGATCGCCGATATTGGCTCGGTGCAGTCGGTGTGGGATTTTGGGGTTGCGCGATTTGACTCGATCGATATCTGGCTGAACAACGCGGGCTTCGCTCGCACCGGGGTTGGATTTCTCGAGACAAGCACAGAGGAGATTGAGTCGATGATCTCCGCCAATGTCGTCGGTTCTATGAACGCGGCACAAGTGTCCATCGCCGGTTTTCGACGCCAAGGCTCCGCAGGCAAGTTGTATCTGACCCTTGGGGGTGGCGGCGCTACAGGTCGTGTCGTTCCGGGGATGTCGGTCTATTCGACCACCAAGCGTGCGGTCAAATATTTCGCCGACACTCTGGTCAAAGAACGTAAAGAAGCTCTGGATGGCATTCTGATCGGCACCATCAGTCCCGGTGTGAATGTCACTGAAGGGCTGTTGCGCGAGATGCAGCGCGTGCCAGAGTCGCGGCGTGCGCAAGCGATGAAGCAATTGAACTTTGTCGGTGAACACGTCGAGACGACGACGCCTTGGATCGTCGATCGCATCCTGTCCGACAAGCGTCAGGGAAACAACATCACGTGGCTGACGACAGGTCGCATGTTGAGCCGCAGTCTTGCCATGCTTTTCGGTCAAAAGCGCGATGTCATATCGCGATACGAGTCATCACGAGGTTTGACATGAGTGCTGCCGGTTTCAGTGCATGGGCTGCAGGGGATGTATTCGTCGCCGCCACCGAATTGAATAACGCCGATGACGATCACGCCGGCCGCGGCCGTCTCCTGCAGTACGACGCCGCGCTCAATCTGAAGGGCACGCTCTACATCGAGCAGACGACGCATTTGCTTGGCGGGCTCAAGTTTGATGCCGACGGTGTTCTATGGGCGTTCGACAGCCAAGGCTTCCGGATTCTCAACATTCATCGCGACGGTCGCGTCGTTCTGCGCAGTGAGTTCGGTGCGCGTGCGTATTCGCATGTACATTTTTGTCGCGATGGTTCGTTGCTGTTGGGTGAGCATGTGGTGGGTGATGCCGTTCGGCCCGAGATGCAGGCGCGCATGAAGACCCGGATTCCCTTTATGCCCGGTACGAGTCGTCTGGGCGACGGACATGTTTGGCGATTTTCGCATGATGGCCATTTGCTCGCCGAATACGCGACCGCGACGCATGGCGGCATGGGTGGGTTTCTCGGCGTGACGATGTCGTCACTGTCGCCGGATGAGCGGACACTAGTCTACTGTTCCGAGACCGGTCCGCGTCTGATGCGCTATGACCTCGCCATGAATCGCCAGTTACCGGATCTACAAAATTGCGTACCGCCGTTTCCGCCAGGGCCGCCGCCGATGTTCTTCGGCATGCAGTACGCGACGGATGGCACGCTTTATGTTTTGCGTGGCGCTGCTATCGAGGTGGTGGACGAACAAGGTCAAACCCAGCGC
>Ga0315903_10002986_pt1 | contig 24031 bp, 22 predicted proteins | sample LakEriMetagenome_7_FD_203524 | JGI IMG/M metagenome (GOLD analysis project Ga0315903, IMG submission 203524) | Freshwater fungal communities from buoy surface, Lake Erie, Ohio, United States - Buoy 2 MA119 | ecosystem: Environmental > Aquatic > Freshwater > Lake | place: USA: Lake Erie, Ohio... | reverse complement strand
GACGATCAGCGGCGGACGGGAGCGCCTGGCGGCGTTCCTCACGCAAGCCGAGGGGATGGCTCCGCTGCCAGCACGCCTCGATGCCCTGGTCGAGGCCAAACAGACCCATTACGCCGCCCTGGTGGCGGCTGGGGAGCTGGGCCTGCGCCCCGGCGTGGCCCGGCTGATCTTGGAGGCCCGCGATGCCGGCCTCAGCCAGGCGATCGTGACGACCAGCTCGCGCCGGGCGGTGGAGGCGCTGGCCAGCGGCGTGCTGGCGGAGTTGCGCCAGGCCTTCAGTTTTTGGATCTGCGGCGAGGACGTCACCGCCAAGAAGCCTCACCCCCAGGCCTATCGGTTGGCCTTGGCGCGTCTCGGCTGCGCCGCCGACGCGGTGCTGGCGGTTGAGGATTCAGTGAACGGCCTGGCGGCGGCCAGCGCCGCGGGGCTGAGATGCCTCGTGAGCCTCAGCCAAGCCTCCGCCCTGGAGCCTCTGGCGCAATTTGCCGCGGCCCGAGCGGTGGTGGATAGCCTCGGCGACAGCCAGCGCCGGCTCACGGTGCTCCACGGGCCCAGCTGCCCCGCTGGCCAGGTGAGCCTGGAGTGGCTGACGACCTTGCTGAAGCGGTGATCCCATCGCTGCGCCAGTGCCAGTGCCGCTGCGCCAGTGCCATTGCCAGTGCGATTGCTAGTGCCAGTGCCACCGGTAAGCGATCGCGACCCGATCAGCGACAGGCGCAGCGGGGCTGTTTGGGATGCACTCGACAGCTCATGCGGCCGTCGGGGGTTCCTGCCGAGCCGAGGCCCTTGCCGGCAAGGCGACCCCCGCTTGGGCGGAGCTGGAGCGCTGGCTTGACCGATCCCTGGAAGCCGGTTCTGATGCAAGGCTGAACCGCGCTACCGCCAGGACCTTCTGGAGCCGAATGCCGCCATGAGCTCACCACCACCCCAATCGACCCGCTTCGAGGCCGCGGTGGAGGGTTTGGGCCGCGCGCTTGGAGCCCAAGTGCGGAGCAGCTGGCGCGGGGCCAGCTTGGCGATGTTGGGCCTGTTGGTGGGTTTCTGGCTCGGACAAAACCTCACTTCACCCTGGCTTTTGGCGGCTCCAGGCGGCAGACCGGGGGCCGTGCTGCTGATGCTGCTGCTGGTCGAGGTGGGCATCCGGTTGCGCTCGCGCTGGCTTAAAGGCGAACCCGGTCTTGGCTGGGTGCTGGCCGACAATCTGCGCATAGGGGCCACCTATGCCGTGGTGCTCGAAGCGTTCAAGCTCGGCTCTTGAGTTCAGCTGCCAGGTGTGACATGGGGGAGTGCCACGCGGCGCACGGACCAACGCTGCCTCTCCAATGCAAGGCAAACACCACCTTTTCGATCGAGGCGTCTTCGATAGGAGCATCGCCAAGGCTGAGCCCAGAGAGCCTGAAGCCCAGCGATGCCTGAAGCCCAGCCACGCCTGTGGGTCCAGCCATGCCTGAAGGTGCAGATCGCGAGGAAGAGGACCTCAGCCCTCCTCCTCGGCGCCCTCTTCGCCGGTGGGATACACGAAACCTTGGGCGCGGCCACTCAGCACCGCCTTACCCAGCGACAGGGCCCGCTGGGCGGCATCACCCGCCTTGGCCTTCCAGTGGGCATGGCGCTGATTGCGCTTGCCTTTTGATGTTTTCTTCTTGGGAACCGCCATCTCGGCTGAGCAACGTCAAGCGATCATCCATCCTCTGTCGCCGATCCACCCTTCGTCAAATCGCTAAGCTGCCTAGATCGGACCAGCGGTGTGAGCAGCTTCCCCAGACCGAACAGCCCAACGGCCCTTGGCGTGGCCCCAAGCGACATGCTGGCTCAAGCTGGCCAGTCGCGCCAAGGAGCATCGGGCACCAATCAGCTCGGCCCTGATGGAACGGCCGCACCCAGTGCATCCCCTTCGGCGGCGCGGGGTGCGGCTAAGGACGTAGTCCAGCGCACCGATGCCGGCCCATCGATCCGCTCGGCGATCTCCGCCAAGCAGTCCCCAGGCCAGGACGCCCCAGGGCTACGGGGCTGGAGCCTGGGGGGTCAGGCGGACGACCTCAGCTACAGCCAACTGCTGCAGGCGATCCGCGATGGCAAGGTTGCTGAGCTGGAGTTCTCACCACGCCAGGGCTTTGTGGATGTGGCCCTGAAGAGCGGGAACCGCACTCAGGTCACCGTGTTCCGGGACTCGAACCAGCTCCTGCTCAACACGGCCCAGCAGGCCAACGTCCCGCTGACCGTGCGCGACGAACGCCGGGATGAGGCGATGGCCTCCCTGTTTTCGAACGTGGCCCTCGTGTTGCTGGTGGTGCTTGCCCTAGGCCTGCTTGTTCGACGTTCCGCCCAGGTGACCAACAAGGCCATGGGCTTTGGCCGCAGCCAGCCCCGCATGCAACCGGAGGGCACCGTGTCGGTGAGATTTGAGGATGTGGCGGGCATCGGCGAGGCGAAGGAGGAGCTGCAGGAGGTCGTCACCTTCCTCAAGACCCCGGAGCGCTTCACCACCATTGGCGCCAAGATCCCGAAGGGGGTGTTGCTGGTCGGTCCCCCCGGGACTGGCAAGACCCTGCTCGCCCGGGCGATTGCCGGCGAGGCGGGGGTGCCATTTTTCTCGATGGCGGCGTCAGAGTTTGTGGAGCTGTTTGTGGGCGTTGGCGCCAGCCGCGTGCGCGACTTGTTCCGCAAGGCCAAGTCGAAGGCTCCCTGCATCATCTTCATCGATGAGATTGATGCGGTGGGGCGTCAGCGTGGGGCTGGCATCGGCGGCGGTAACGATGAACGGGAGCAGACCCTGAACCAACTGCTCACTGAGATGGATGGCTTCGAAGAAAACTCCGGCGTGATCCTGTTGGCGGCCACCAACCGCCCGGATGTGCTGGATTCAGCCCTGATGCGGCCAGGGCGATTTGATCGCCGCATCATCGTGGACCTGCCGGACCGCAAAGGCCGGGAGCAGATCCTGGCCGTGCATGCCCGCTCCAGGCCCCTCGATGCCAGCGTGTCGCTGAGCGACTGGGCGTCGCGCACACCGGGCTTCGCGGGAGCCGATCTGGCCAACTTGCTCAATGAGGCCGCCATCCTCACCGCCCGCCGCAACCAGACCACGATCGACGACAACGCGATCAACGATTCCCTGGAACGCATCACCATGGGACTGACCGCCGCCCCCCTTCAGGACAGCGCCAAGAAACGCCTGATCGCTTACCACGAGGTGGGCCATGCCCTGCTCACCACCCTGCTGCCCAACGCCGATCGCCTCGATAAGGTCACGCTGCTGCCACGGGCCGGCGGAATCGGCGGCTTTGCCCGCACCATGCCCGATGAGGATGTGCTGGATTCTGGCTTGATCAGTCGTGCCTACCTGCGCGATCGGCTCGTGTTTATCCTCGGCGGAAGGGCTGCCGAAATCGTCGTGTTCGGCCCTAGCGAAGTAACCCAAGGAGCGAGTTCCGACTTGCAGCAGGTGAGCCGTATCTGCCGCGAGATGGTCACGCGCTACGGCTTCTCGAAGCTGGGCCCTCTGGCCTTGGATGAAGCCGACGGAGAAGTGTTCCTTGGGGCTGATTGGTTACGTCCCAAAAAACATTATTCGGACAAAACGGGTGACCTCATCGACCACAACGTGCGTCGCTTGGCCAAGCGGGCCCTGCGACTCGCGGTCGAGACCCTCGAAGCGCGCCGCGAACTGCTCGACATCCTGGTGGATCGGCTGATCGCCGAAGAAACCATCAACGGCGAAACCTTCAGATCCATGGTTTCGGCCTGGGAATCGGCTCATCCAACCCTTCCCACCCCCATCTGGACGACGGAGGATGAGCAGAGCGAGGAGCCCAGCCCAGCAGAACCCGTCTCAACCCATCGGCTCTCAGGCGGGCTTCAGCCCGCTGGAGAAACGAATGTCGAGGCTGCGAAGGTGGGTGTGTAGGCCGGCGTCCTGAATCGGCAGCAATCGGGCCGGTTGCTCGGTGGGATTGACATGGGCATGCCAGAGGCCGGGTGGGGTGATGAAGGCTCCTCCCGGTTCCCATTCCACGCGCTGTGGAAGGCGAATGCTGCCGTCTTCCGCCAGCTCGCTGCCCACCAGGGTGTGACAGCCGGGCGGGCAATCGATGATCAGATCCAGCGCCACGGACTGATGGCGATGGGGCGCTTGCACGGCGCCGCCTGGCACCACCCCGAGCATCGCCCAGAGCGTGTGGGTCACCGTGCGGCTGGTGGGGAAAGCGGCGTGACCAAGCAGGATGCTCAGCCGGTTGCTGCGCTTGGCCGCCGGATCCGCAAGCAAGCCGGCCAAAGCATCATCTAACTGCCGGGCGGGGTAGTGGCTTGCACTGAAGCGGGGCTGCTGTGGCGCCACGCCCAAATAGCTCAACAAGGGGCCGTCATGAACCCAGTAGAGAGTGGCCGAAGCGTCCGTTTCAAGGCGGAGCGGCTCACCAGCGGGAAGCACAAACAAATCCCCCTGGTCCCAGGCAAGGCTGAGCCGGGCCTGATCAGAGCCTGCGGGACGGCTCAAGTGCCCGGTTCCGGAGAGCACGTAAAACAGGGAACTCGTGGCCTTCGCCGCCACCAGCAGGGGCTCCCCAGCCACGAGCCGCAGAAAATGAGCCGCTAGCGCGGGGCTGGTGGCCGGACCGGCGCAACCGAGTTCCGAGCTCAGATCGAGGGGAATGATGGCGCTAGGACCATGGCCGTAGAGGCTGGCAGACCAGCTGCGCAGCGGGATCGGTTCAGTGAGGCCATGGCGCACCGGGTTTGCCGCTTCGGCGTAGCTGAAGATGCGGGTTTGGGAATGCCAGTCGTGGGATGAAGGGTCGCTTGTTGCCGGGACGAGGGGAGTGGCGGCGAACGGAGCGTCAGCATCAACGGCCGGTTGCCGGCCAAGCACAACGGGGCCTTCAGGTTGATCCATAGCCACTCGACGGGCCGATCAGTCTAGGCAGCTCAACGGCGATCAAGGGGCCTCAGCCGCCCGCCACGGCCGGAACGATCGACACCTCGTCGCCATCTTTCAGGTTTGTGTTCTGGTTGTCCAGGAAGCGAATATCTTCGCCGTTCACATAGACATTGATAAAGCGACGTAGGGTGCCTTTCGTGTCACAAATCCGATCCAGGATGCCAGGGAATCGCTGCTCAAGCGACTGGAGCAGCTCGTTGATGCTGGCGGCTTCCAGCTCAACGCTGCTTTCGCTCGCTGTGAATTTCTGCAGGGGTGTTGGAATCAGAAGTTGAACACTCATCGAACAAGCTGGGAGTTGGAAAAAAGGACGCGGAGGGAAGCGGGCAATGGCCAGGACGCCCTGAGCTGGGGCTGGATCCGATCGATGCCTCGCCTCAGGCCGTTGTGCCAGGGGCAGCCTGCCGATGCTGGGCCTGGGCTCGCTCCCAGGCCGCTTTGAAGCTATCGAGCTGGGCTTCGATCAGCAGGGGCTCGCCGATGGAGCCAGCCACCGCCTCGGTGGTCTTGAGGCCATTGCCGGTGATGTAGGCCACGGTGGTTTCGCCGGGATCGATGCGGCCCTGCTCCACCAGCTTCTTCAGCACCGCAATGGTGGTGCCACCAGCGGTTTCGGTGAAGACCCCCTCGGTTTCGGCCAGCAGCTTGATGCCCTCAATGATCTCTTGATCGCTGACGGCGGCGATTTGGCCACCGGTGGCCCGGGCAATATCGATGGCATAGGGGCCGTCGGCGGGATTGCCAATGGCGATCGATTTGGCGATGGTGTGGGGCTTCACCGGGGTGATGAAGTCGCGGCCGGCCTCGAAGGCCTGGGCGATCGGCGAGCAGCCTTCAGCCTGGGCGCCGCTGAAGCGCACGGGCTTTTCCTCCACGAGCCCCACCTTGATGAACTCATCAAAACCCTTGCGGATCTTGGTGAACAGGGAACCCGAGGCGAGGGGCGCAACGATGTGATCGGGGAGTTGCCAACCGAGCTGTTCGATGACCTCATAGCCAAGGGTCTTGGAACCTTCCGAGTAATACGGACGCAGGTTGATGTTTACAAATCCCCAGCCGTAGGTGTTGGCTACTTCAGAACAGAGGCGATTCACCTGGTCGTAGTTGCCATGCACCGCCATCAGGGTGGGGTTGTAGATCAGCGTGCCCAGAACCTTGCCCAGCTCCAGATCGCTGGGGATGAAGACGCAACACTCCAGGCCAGCATGGGCCGCGATCGCGGCGGTGGAGTTGGCCAGGTTGCCGGTGGAGGCGCAGCTCACCGTGCGGAAGCCCAGCTCGCGGGCGCGGGTGAGGGCGACGGATACCACCCGATCCTTGAAGGACAGGGTGGGCATGTTGACGCCATCGTTCTTGATGTAGAGCGAGCTCAGGCCGAGCCGGCGGGCCAGGCGGTCGGCCCGCAACAAGGGCGTGAATCCCGTGCCCACATCAATGGGATCCCCTTCGATCGGCAGAAAGGCCCGATAGCGCCAAATCGAAACGGGGCCGGCTTCGATCGTGGCGCGGCTGACCCGGTCGCGGATGGCGTCGTAGTCGTAAACGACCTCTAGCGGCCCGAAACAGACGTCTTCGCAGACATGGAGGGGGCTCGCGGGGTAGGCGTGGCCGCACTCCTTGCAGCGCAAACCCGTGAAGGTGGAGCGGGATAGGGCGACCGTCACGGCAGAAGTCCTAAGTGAGGGGAGCGTATCAGGATCGTCTGGGGCGCGCGTTTAAATCCGACTTTTAGAGTCGGAAAAAAATACGATGCCTGGGCTGCCTTGGGGTGGTTCGGCGTGGTGGCCGGGGGTGGTGGTCGGGGGTTGTGGTCTGTGGAGCGCTGCCTACGCTCTGGTTGTGCCCGCTCCAGACGCCCCTCGGGCCATGCGCCCATCGCTTCGTTCACGCTTCGGCGTGCTGCTGCCGGTCTTTGTGGCTGGGGGACTGGTGCTGGTGCTGCTGATCGCCAGCCGGTTGCGGGTGGAGTGGGAGTGGTTCGCTCAATTCGGCTTCGAGGCGGCCCTGCTGCGCCGCTGGCTGCTGCAGCTGTTGGCCTTCGCGCTGGTGTTTGGCCTGGGCTCCCTGCTGCAGCTCAAGCAGCTGCAGCGCTGCTGGCGTCTGCGCCAGATCGCCGCCAGCAAGGAGCTGCCGCCCTCCCCCCTCTTGCCGCTCGGTCCTCGCGGCCTGGTGGCCCTGCTGCTGGCGCTGGTGCTGCTGCTGCTCTCCGGCCTCAGCTACCTGATGCTTCAGGCCAGTGATCTGATCAGCAATCCCTTCGGCGGTCGTGTGATCAGCGGCCTTGGCGATCCGGGAACGCTGCGGCCGGCTCCGTTCCTGGGCATGGCCGTGGTGCTGGTGCCGCCGTTGCTGCTGCGGCCGCTCACCACGCTGAGGATCACCCTTGCCGCCGCCTTGGCGGCTTCCGCCACCGCTCTGGCCCGGGGCTGGAGCCTCTGGTTGCCGGCTCTGCTGGCCGTTCCCTTTGGCGAGGGCGACCCGCTCACCGGTCTCGACCTCTCGTTCACGGTGCTGCGGCTGCCGGCGCTGCGCCTGTTGCTCAGCGTGCTGTTGACCCAGGCGATCGTGGGTTTCGCGGCCTGCCTGCTGCTCACCGTCAGCGAAGGAACCAGCCTCACGGATCTGCGCTTCCGGGGCCTTAGCCGCGACCAGCAGCGTGTGCTCCAGCCCCAGCTGGCCATCGTGGCCGCGGTGGCCGCGCTGCGGGCAGCCTTGGCGCCCTTCGACCTGATGGTGCAGGGCAGCGGTGTCGCCGCAGGGGCCGGTTTTGTGGACCTGCATGTGCGGCTGCCGTTGCGGCTGCTTCTGGCGCTTCTGCTGCTGCTCACCGCCCTTGGCCTGCTGGTGCCGGTGCCGCGTGGCATGTTGCGCCGCTGGCTGCTGGTGCCCTTGGCCAGCACGGCCCTGCTGCTGCCCTTCGGGGAGCTGCTCTTGGTGCCGCTGGTGCAGAAGCTGCTGGTGCAGCCGCGGGAACTGGCCGTGGAATCCCCTTACCTGGCCCGCAGCATCCGCTCCACACGCCGGGCCTTTGGTTTGGAGCGCCTGCGCACCGAGCGTCAGAACCCCGTGCAGCGCATCACCCGCGCCGACCTGGCCAGCGCCCCAGGAACCCTCGACAACATCCGCCTCTGGGACAACCAGCCGCTGCTGGCCGCCAACCGCCAGTTGCAGCAACTGCGCCTCTACTACCGGTTTTCATCAGCGGCGGTCGATCGCTATCCCCTGCAAGGACGCGCTGGTCCCAAAGACCAAACCCAGCAGGTGCTGATCTCTGCTCGCGAACTCGACAGCGCCGCCCTGCCGCTCCAGTCCCGCACCTGGTTGAACCGCCATTTGGTGTTCACCAACGGCCACGGCTTCACGGTGTCGCCGGTGAATGTGGCCGGCAACGACGGGTTGCCGTTGTTTTTCGTTAAGAACCTCGGCCGCGGCACCCGAGCCAAGGGCATTCCCCAGCTGGGGGTGAGCGATGCCATGGCCCAAGCCGCTTTGCCCGTGGGCCGACCGAGCCTCTATGTGTCCTCCGGGCCGTCTCTCTATGCGATCGCGCCGACCCGGATCCCCGAATTCGCCTTTCCTGAAGGCGATGTGAACGTTTACCGGCACTACAACGGTGAGCGGGGCATCTCCTTGGCCCAGCCCCTGAACCGGCTGGCGGCCGCCTTCTACCTGGCGGAGCCGCGCCTGTTGTTCACTGGCTCGATCACGCGACAATCGCTACTCTTAATCCGCCGCCAGGTGAACCTGCGGCTCGCGGCGCTGGCGCCCTTTCTGCATTTCGAGAGCGAGCCTTACCTGGTGACCGCCCGGGTGGGGAATGCTCCGGGCTATCGGCCCGAGCAGCATCAATACTGGCTTTTGGACGGCTTCACCAACAGCAGAAGCTATCCCTACAGCGATCCAAATCCGGCTGGCTTGCGCTATTTTCGTAATCCCGTCAAGGCTGTCGTGGATGCCCACGATGGCCGGTTATGGCTTTATGTCAGTGATCCTGATGATCCGCTGCTGCGCACCTGGCAGCGCGCCTTTCCGGAGATGTTCCAACCCCTGGCGGCGATGCCCCAGCCGTTGCTGCGCCACATCCGCGTGCCGATCAGTCAGTTTGCAATCCAGGCTGAACGACTGCTTCGCTACCACGTCACCGACGTGCGCACCTTCTACAACGGCGATGATGTCTGGGCCGTGCCGATGGAGATTTATGGCAATTCGAATGTACCTGTTCAGCCCTACTACGTGACTCTGCAGCTCCAGAAAGCCAACCCCAGTGAGTTCGTGCTGCTCCTGCCATTCACGCCGCTCAAGCGCACCAACCTGGTGGCCTGGCTGGTGGCCCGTAACGACGCCCCCCACTACGGCGAACTCGTGCTGGTGCGACTGCCCCAGCAGCGGCTGCTGCTGGGGCCCCAGCAGATCTCGGCCCTGGTGGATCAGGATCCCGCGATCAGCCTGCAGTTCGGTCTCTGGAACCGGCTGGGCTCCCGGCTGTTCCGCGGCAATATGCTGATCCTGCCTGTTGGCCAAGGATTGTTATATGTGGAGCCCATCTATCTGCAATCGAAGAACAATGATTTGCCAACACTGGTGCGGGTGGTGGTGACCGACGGCCGCCGCATCGTGATGGAGCGAGATCTTGCCAAGGGCCTGGCTCGGCTCGTGGACGTGCCCCCCTCGCTGCCAGGGATTTCGGAGGACGCCGCGGGCTTGGCGGCACAGCCCGCGGCTGGGGAGCTTGGGGCGCCTAGGGCCGATCTGAGGCCGCTGCTGCAGGGCATTGAGTTGCCACAAGGATTTACCCCCTGAGTCGCCAAGAACCTGGCTCCCAGCTCAGGAGTGGAGGTGCTAACCCGCGGCCCGGCCCCCTCATGCCAGGGATGGCGCTCCATGCCTAGCCCCCAAGCTTCTCGACCAGGGAGCCGGGTGAAGGGCGCAACAAAAAAGGGGCCCTGATCGGCCCCTTGAGGTTTTTTTAGCTGAGAGCCAGGGGATTCGCCGTGCGAGGTGGCCCCTACAGCGCTCGGTTGAGGATCAGGCGGCGACTGCCGTCTTGGGATCGAGTTCGCCCTTGGCGTAGAGGGTGGCGTAGTAGTTGATGTCGCGCTGTTTGATCTTGCTGGCGTTGCCGGCGCACCAGAACTGCTGATAGCGATCCAGGCACACCTGCTTCATGTAGGCCCGGGCGGGCTTGTTGAAGTGGCGGGGATCGAAGTTGGCGGGATCCTTGGCAGCGGCTTCACGGATGGCGGCGGTGAACGCCAGGCGGTTATCGGTGTCGATGTTCACCTTGCGCACGCCGTTGCGGATGCCTTCCTGGATCTCTTCCACGGGCACGCCGTAGGTTTCGGGGATGGCACCGCCGTACTTGTTGATCATGTCCAGCCACTCCTGGGGCACCGAGGAGGAGCCATGCATCACCAGGTGGGTGTTGGGGATGGCCTTATGGATTTCGGCGATGCGGCTAATCGCCAGCACCTCACCAGTGGGCTTGCGGGTGAACTTGTAGGCGCCGTGGCTGGTGCCGATGGCGATCGCCAGGGCATCCACCTTCGTTTTGGCCACGAAGTCGGCGGCTTCGGCGGGGTCGGTGAGCAGCTGGCTGTGGTCGAGCTTGCCGTCGAAGCCATGGCCGTCTTCGGCCTCACCCATGCCGGTTTCCAGGGAGCCCAGGCAGCCCAGCTCACCCTCCACGCTCACGCCGATGGCATGGGCCACATCCACCACCTCTTTGGTGACCGCCACGTTGTACTCGTAGCTGGCTGGGGTTTTGGCGTCGGCCTGCAGGGAGCCATCCATCATCACGGAGGTGAAGCCGTTGGCGGCGGCGCCGTAGCAGGTGGCGGGACTGTTGCCGTGGTCCTGGTGCATCACCACCGGGATGTCGGGATAGGTTTCCACGGCGGCCAGGATCAGATGGCGCAGGAAGTTCTCACCGGCATACTGGCGCGCACCGCGGGAGGCCTGCAAAATGACCGGAGAGTCGGTTTCATAAGCCGCCTCCATGATCGACTGCACCTGCTCAAGGTTGTTCACGTTGAAAGCAGGGATGCCGTAGCCGTTTTCTGCGGCGTGATCGAGCAGCAGCCGAAGCGGGACGAGCGCCATGGGGAAACCTCTGGGGTTGAAGCGTATGGGAGCGACAACGGCAGGGGGGAGCACCGGCCGCGGCTGGGCGGAGTCTAGTTGATGCCCTTCCGGTTCCTGATCAGTGGGGGCCAAGGCTGAGGCGCCGCGGCGGCGGGCCAAAGACAGCCGTCGGTTTCCGCCGCGGCACAGCCAGTCACAAAAAAGCCCCGCGATGCGGGGTCCGAGAACGCAGCTATCAGGCCGATGGGCGGCATAGCGCTGCGTCTTGGCGATGCCTTATGGCGATGCCGTGAACGATGAGGTGAGCGGTTCGGTGAATGCCGGGCGGCTTGGCGCCCCGCTGGAGAGCGAGGCATCCGCACAGAGCCCGGAGCTCAGTCGATCAGCTGGTGACGCCGCAGGGAACGAACGACGTAGTCGTTCTGCTTTTCAGCCCGGCGGATCTGCTCGGCTTGGCGGACCATTTGTTTGGCCGTGGTGATGGACATCGGACGTGCCTCCTGGGTTGGGATGGCGCGTTGCTTCGGGGGGGCGGAGGCGAAGCCACCGCATCCCTACTTCCGCCACGACGGGCACAGGCGAAAACCGCCGTGTGTCGTGGTCAACGATGAATGAATGGTAGCGGTTGCTACGGAACCCGTGTGTTCGCTGCGATACGGAAGGCCGAACAGCCGCTGACAGCGCTCAGCCCGTGCCCCGCCCGGCAGTGGCCCGCCCGTGCGCCCCGCCCGCCCGTGCCTCGCCCGGCAGTGGCCCTCCCGTGCCCCGCCCGCCAGCTGGCGGCAGCGGCGTGCTGCCGGCGCCGGTCCGGGATCAGTGGCAAAAGGCCGCGGCGCAAGGCAGGCGCGTTCCGCTTTATCCCGTGGCCCCCGCCCCCGCCAAAGCCCAGTCGCAGCAGCGCTGGCTCAGCACCGCTTCCGCCAGCCCTGGGCACATGGGCCGCCCACTGGCGATCGCGTCGGCCCACCACTCCAGCAGCCGTCGCACCGGCGCGATCCGGCCGTCTTCCCAGGTGCGGGGAAAGGCCAGGCTCGGATCGGGCGGCACCGGGCGCAGGGGCTCACCAGGGGTGGCCAGCTGCAGGCGGAAGCCGTGCACGTAATCGCTCTGATTGGCGGAACCCAGCACCAGCGTGGCTGCGCTGCCGTAGAGCTCGATCCAGTAGCCCCGGCCGGCGCGGGTCACCGAGGCCAGGTTCAGCTGGCCCGGCACGCAGCGACCTTGGGCATCCTCGAGATCAAGCTGAATCAGGGCGAGATCCTCGGCATCCACCGGCAGGAACCGGCTTGGATCGTCGGGGTTGGGCCGTTCCCGGATCGCCGTGGACAGCCTGGCCTGGAGCCGCTGGGTGGGGCCGATCAACCAGTGGAGCGTGTCGAAGGCGTGGGTGCCCAAGGCGCCTAGCACGCCACCACCGGCCGCCGCTTGGGAGTACCAGCTGTGGGGCCGGCGCGCGTCGGCGCGGCTGCTCATCAGCCAATCCACCTTCACCAACCACGGCTCCCCCAACACACCGCTGCCCACCAGGGCCGCCAGCTGCTGGAACTGCGGCACCGCCCGGTATTCGAAATCCACCGCCACACAACACCGCCGCGCCAGGGCTAGCCGCTGCAGCTCTTCCACCTGGGAGGCCTCGAGGGCCACCGGTTTTTCCAGCAGCAGATGCTTGCCGGCGTCCAAGGCCGCCCGGGCGAGGTCGAAACGGGGCGCGGGAGGGGTGGCGATCACGATGGCGTCGATGCCGGGATCTTCAAGCAGGGACTCAAAGACGCTGGTGCCCGCCAGCCCCGTCGCCCGGCAGGCGGCTTCGAGGCGCTGAGGGCGAGGATGCCAAAGCGCCACAGGTTCGGTGGCGGGACAATCACGCAAGGCAGGCAGATGCACCGCCTGGCCGAAGCCCAGGCCGGCGATCGCCACCCGTAGGCGCTTACTGGAGGAGACGGTCATGGCGTTCAGGCGCTCGGCCGCAGGTCGGCGCCGGCCTGGCAGGCGGCGGCGAGCACGGCGGCCACCAAAGGATCCTCCTGGCCCATGTGCCATTCGGCGTTCCAGCGGGGCAGTCCGTTGACCGAGGTGTCGCGGTAGAGATCCTGGTCGCAATCGAGCTGCATCACGTAGAGATCAGCCAAGGGCGGGCGGCTCTGGTCTTCCTTGGCGGCCGGCAGGAAACGGCTGAGCACGCTGAGATGGCCGCTGCGATCCCACCGCAGGCTGCCGGCATCCCACCACTGCTGACCCACTTCGCTGGCGGGTACCTCGCGCCACTGCACCGGGGCGCCCCACCCGGCAGTGGCGGGGCTTAGCAGGAGCAGCAGTGCCAACAACGGGCCCAGCAGGACAGTGACCTGGAGGCGAGGCGGGCCGGTCATCGTGCCAAGGCCGCACCGCGGCGAGCGCCTTGATGGGCCCGCAACAAGAGGCTCAAGGTGGCCCGCTGCTCTGGACGCGGCACGATCGCGTCAACAAAACCGTGATCGCTCAGATATTCCGCGGTCTGGAAGTCGTCGGGAAGTTTCTCGCGCAGGGTCTGCTCAATCACGCGGCGGCCCGCGAAGCCGATCAGTGCCTTGGGTTCGGCCAAAATCAAGTCGCCGAGCATGGCGAAGCTGGCGGTCACCCCCCCGGTGGTGGGGTGGGTGAGCAAGGGCATGTAGAGCAATTCCGCCTGACGATGGCGCTGCAGGGCACCGCTGATCTTCGCCATCTGCATCAGGCTCAGCATCCCCTCCTGCATGCGGGCGCCGCCCGAGGCACAGACGATCAGCACCGGATGGCGCCGGGCTGTGGCCGCCTCCACCAGGCGGGTGAGCTTCTCGCCCACCACCGAACCCATCGAGCCGCCCATGAAGCGGAAATCCATCACTCCCAGTGCCAAGGGCTGCCCCTCCAGCTGGCAGATGCCTGTCACCACCGCATCGCGGAGGCCCGTGGCCTTTTGGCTGTCCCGCAGGCGATCGGCGTAGCTGCGGCGATCTTTGAACGCCAGGGGATCCGTGGGGGAAAGGCCGCTGTCGAGCGGCTCGAAGCTGCCGGGATCAGCCAGCAGCCGGATGCGCTCTGTGCTGTCGATGCGGTGGTGGTAGCCACAGTTGCGGCAGACGCTGGCATGGGCGATCAGGTCTTTGCGGTAAACGACCTGGGCGCATTCAGGGCATTTGCTCCAGAGCCCGTCTCCGTCGTCAGGCCCCTGGGTGGAGCGCAGCGGCGGAGCGGGCTTGCGGCGGTCTGCGAACCAGTCGAACAGCGACATTCCTGGACGGCTGTGGGCGGGAGATCGGGCCTGCCGCTCCGCATGGCGGAGAACGGCGCCCCCATTTAACGCCGGCGCCTGCTGAGGGGCCATCCGGACGGCCAGCAACGGGATTCGCCCGCCGCCCACCGGCTCTGGCTGATCCGCGCTGACGACGCCGAGTTCAGCCCAGTGCCAGCAGCCTCAGGAACGGGGCGGGTCCTAGGCCCCAAAGGCCGAGGGTTCCCAGCACCAGAAACGGGCCGAAGGGGATCGCCTGATGGCGCGACAGGCGCCCGCTGAGGCGGCCGAGCAGTCCAACCAAGGCTCCGCTGATCACCGCCACCGCCACCGCCAGGCCCAGCCCGAGGGGTCCGAGCCAGGCGCCGATCATGGCCGCCAGCTTGGCGTCACCCAAACCCAGGGCCGGCCGACCAAACAGCCGGAACGCCAGCGCTGTGGTGGCCTCGAAACCGAGCAGACCGAGAGCCACGGCCAGGAGGTGTTCCAGCAACAGGCGACTGCCGCTGGCACTGCCCTGAAGCCCTCCCACCAGGGCTGTAACGGCAAGCCCGCAGGCCAGCCCCCAGCGACACAGGGGTTCAGGCAGCCACATCTGCTCGAGGTCGACCAACGCCAGGGGGATCAACCAGCCGATCAATAGCCAGCCGGCCAACACCACCAGAACGGGATCGGGAGCTGGGCCAAGGCCGCCGGGCCTGGCGAACAGGGTCAGGACCCCCAGGCCGGCTACCAGCCACTCCACCAGCACATAGCGGCTGGCGATCGGCCGCCGGCAATGGCGACATCGGCCCCGCAGCAGGAACCAGCCCAGCAACGGCAGATTCTCCGCCCAGCTCAGCCGGGCGCCGCAGTGGGGACAATGGCTGGGAGGCCGCACAATCGATTCCTGCCGCGGCACGCGCCAGGCCACCAGGTTGAGGAAACTGCCGAAACAGCCTCCCAGCAGAGCCAGCACCAGGATCAGTGGTGCGGTGCTGATCGGCTCGGCCAACATGCCCATGGGGTGGCGAACGGCGGCAAGGGTGAAGCGGGCTTAAGGGCCCCAAGGGGGTGGACCAAGCCTGCCTGAGTGAAGACCGAGGGATCCGGCAGGACGAGGTTCAACATCGCACGCATGCCAGCGGCTGTGAGCCCAGATCAAGGCTTGAGGTGGCGCCCAGGAACCCCAACACAACAACCTGGAAGCGCTGGGCTGAACGATCGTGCTGCTTCAGCCAGGGCGGTGGCGTTGGCCCTGAGGTTCAGGCAAATCTCTGCTTATCTTCGATCATGCGGTGGATGATCGGTGTGAGGATGAGCTCCATCGCAAAACCCATCTTGCCCCCGTTGACGACAATGCTGGTGGGACTGGACATGAAGGAATCCTGAACCATGCTGAGCAGATAGCGAAAATCGATATCCCATTTCTCGCGAGCGCCTTTGCGAAAGTGGATGATCACGAACGATTCATCGGGGGTGGGAATATCACGAATCATGAATGGGTTTGAGGTGTCTACCGTGGAAACCCGCTGAAAGTTGATATCTGTGAGACTGAACTGCGGGCAGATATGATTGATGTAGTCAGGCATGCGGCGCAGGATCGTATCCACCGTGGCCTCGGCTGAATAGCCCCGCTCTTTGTTGTCGCGGGCGATCTTCTGGATCCACTCCAGGTTCACCACGGGCACAACGCCAACCAGCAGGTCGGCCAAGCTCGCCACGTCATAGCCATCCCCTTTCACGCCCCCGTGCAAGCCCTCGTAGAACAGCAGGTCGGTACCGGTGGGGATGTCTTCCCAGGGGGTGAATTGGCCGGGCTCAAGGTTGGTGCCGAGCCGCCCATTGTGTTCGGCAGCCTCATCGAGAGAGTGCAGGTAGTAGCGCTTCTGGCCGCTGCCGGTCTCGCCGTAGGTGCGGAACAACTGCTCAAGCTTGTCGAACAAGTTGGCTTCGGGGCCGAAGTGGGAGAAGTTTTCCCCATTCGCCATGGCAGCGGCCATCGCCTGCTTCATCGGGCCCCGCTCGTAGCGGTGGTAGCTGTCGCCCTCCACCACCACCGGCGTGATCCCCTCCCGCTTGAAGATGTGCTCGAAGGCGCGTTTGACGGTGCTGGTTCCTGCCCCGGAGGAACCGGTGACAGCCACGACCGGATGACGCTTCGACATCGACGCAGGGGCGAATGAAACGAAGAGAGTTTCGCAGATCACCGTCCCCGCCCCCCTGGCCAGGCGCCCTGGGCGAATCAACACCGGGCTGGCGACGCCCAGAAGGCTGGGGTCAGGCCGACCCGATGCCGGCCGCCGTCGGGAGCAGCCTGGGCCGGCCGCAACGGCACTGGCCTCTCAGCCGGCCAGAGCGGCCAGCAACTGCTCGCCCATGGCCGAACAGCCCAGGAGCACGCAGCCCTCGGCCATCAGATCGGCGGTGCGGAACCCGGCGGCCAGCACCCGATCGACCGCGGTCTCCAGGTCGGCGGCGGCGGCCTCCTGCTTCAGGCTCACCCGCAACAGCATCGCGGCGGAGAGCACCATCGCCAACGGGTTGGCCACGTCTTGGCCGGCGATGTCGGGGGCGGAGCCATGCACCGGCTCGAACAGCCCCGGTCCGGAGGAGCCGAGGGAGGCTGAGGGCAACATGCCGATCGAGCCGGTCAGCATCGCCGCCTCATCGCTGAGGATGTCCCCAAACAGATTACTGGTCAGCAGCACGTCGAACTGGCGGGGATTGCGCACCAGCTGCATAGCCGCGTTGTCCACATACATGTGGCTGAGCTCCACGCCGGGATAGTCGGCGTGGAGCGCCTCAACGCGATCGCGCCAGAGCTGGCTCACGTCGAGAACATTGGCTTTGTCCACCGAGCAGAGGCGGCCGCGCCGGCTCACGGCCAGGTCGTACGCCACCCGGGCGATGCGATCGATCTCATCATCGAAATAGGCCATGGTGTTAAAGGCACGGACCCGGCCCTCCACCTCCACCCGGCCCTTGGGCATGCCGAAATACACCCCGCCGATCAGCTCCCGCACCACCAGCAGGTCCACCCCCTGAATCACCTCCGGCTTGAGGCTGCTGGCGCCGATCAGCGCCGGCAGGATGCGCACCGGGCGCAGATTGGCGAACAGGCCGAGCCCGGCCCGCAGCGCCAAGAGGCCGGTTTCCGGGCGCAGCTCCCGGGGCAGGGCATCGCAGCGGGGGTCGCCGATCGCCGCCAGCAGTACCGCATCGCTGGCGCGACAGGCGGCCAGGGTGCTCTCCGGCAGGGGCACACCAGCGGCATCGAGGGCGGCGGCACCGATGGGCTGGGCATCGAAGGCGAGGCTGAAGCCGTGGCGCCCGGCGACGGCCTCCAGCGACGCCTGCGCCACCGCCGTGATCTCCGGTCCGATGCCATCACCGGGCAGCAGCGTGATGCGGTAGCGGGACATCGGCTGAAGGAGACGACGCAAGGGGCCGAGGCTACCGGCTCAATCGTCCCCGCTCCTGCCGCTTCTCCCACAGCCAGCCAGCCAGCCTCAAACCGTTTCGCCACGTCCGTTACAGCTCAGCCTTGCGCAGCTGCCGCAGGCTGCGGGCCATCTCCGGCAGACGGTTGAACGCTGCGGTGCAGCGCAGCCAGAGGCGGTTCTCGATCGCTGGGCTGCCGCTCACAACCTGTCCCGCTTCGATCACCCCATGGACGCCCGACTGGGACGAGACGATCGCCCGATCGCCGATCCGGGCCCGGTTGGCGACCCCCACTTGGCCGGCCAGGATCACGCCATCGCCGATCCGCGCCCCACCGGCGATACCCACCTGCCCCGCCAGGGCGCAACCGCGGCCGATCACGACGCCGTGGGCCACGTGCACCAGATTGTCGAGCTTGGATCCGGCGCCGATGCGGGTCTCGCCAACGGCGGGCCTGTCGACCATGCTGCCGCAACCAACTTCGACGCCGTCCTCGAGCACCACCTGGCCGGTCTGGGGCATTTTGCGCCACCCCGACGCCGTGGGCACGAAGCCAAACCCCTCCGACCCGATCACCGCCGAAGAGTGGATCACACAGCCGCTGCCGAGCCGGGTGCCGGGGTGCAGCACCGCGTGGGCATGCACCTCGCAGCCCGGACCAATGGCGACATCGTGGTAAAGAACAACTCCGGCGTGAAGGATGACCCCATCCCCCAGGCGGCAATCGGCCCCCACCACCACCTGGGCGCCAATGTGAACCGCCTCGCCCAGCATGCAGCTGGGGTCGATCACGGCGCTGGGGTGGGTGCCTGGCTGGGGCCGCCGCGGGGGATAGAGCCGCTCCAGCGCTTCGGCGAAGGCGAGGCGAGGGTCGGGACACGCCACCCAAGCGATCCGCGCCGCTGAGGCCTGCATTTGCACGCTGGGGTCGGCGGGGATCAGCAGCGCCGCGGCGCCGCAACCCTCCAGGGCGCTGGCCAGGGCGTTACCGGATTCCAGGAAGCTCAGCTGGCCGGCCCCAGCCCGCTCCAGCGATTCGGCCCCATGCAGGTCGGGGTCGTTTGCCAGATCCCGCGGGCTCTGCTCCAGTAGCGAGGGGAGCTGACTGAGCAAGCTGCTGAAGCGCATGCCACCGACGCGGACGGGCGGATCGTAGGCCGCGCACTCCGGATTCCCTGGCCGGGGGCGGTGCGGCTGCCGCGGCCCCGGGGGTGGGCTGGGCTGGGCCGCACCGGCGGTGGGCCGGGTTGGTGCGGCGAGGCCGGCTGCCGCGGCCCCGGGGCGCCTGGCGGATCGTCGGCGCTGATCAACTGCGGGGTGGGTCTCCCCCGTCCGTGGCCACCCCGCCATCCGCAACGGCCGAAGAGGAGGGGCGGGCTCCCGGAGCCAGCACCAGATGATCGCGATGCACCACCACCTGACCCGAGCCACCCAAGCGCTCGCGCAGGGCCGGGCCGCTGAGGCCGAGCAGGGGGCGCAGCTCCTCGCTGCTGAGCAGGCTCAGGCCGCGGCCCAGCTCCTGGCCGGTGGCATCCAGTAGGCGCACCGGTTCATGGCGAGCGAAGCTCCCTTCCAGCCGGCGGATGCCCACCGCCAGCAGGGACGCCCCCTGGCGCAGCAAGGCCCGTTCAGCGCCGGCGTCAATCTCAAGGGCGCCCTTGGGCAAGAGCGCATGGGCAAGCCAGCCCTTGCGGTCCGGCAATGGCCTGGCGCTGGGCTGGAACACCGTGCCCACCCGCTCACCGGCCAAAAGGGCTTCGAGCACGGCGGGATCGCGGCCATCGGCCAGCCGAACCCGGATCCCACTGGAGGTGGCGATGCGGGCGGCGGCCAACTTGGTGGTCATGCCACCGGTGCCCCAGCGTCCACCGGAGCCCGCCACCTGGCCAAGCCGTTCCAGCTCCGCCAAGTCGCTCACCTCCTCGATCGGCTCGGCGTTGCTGTCCTGCCGCGGGTCGCCGGAGTAAAGGCGATCCACATCGGTGAGCAGCACCAGCTCCTGGGCCCCCACCGCCACGGCCACCACGGCGGAAAGGGTGTCGTTGTCGCCGAAGCGCAGCTCATCGGTCGCCAACGTGTCGTTTTCGTTGACGATCGGCACCACGCCCCAGGCCAGCAGCTGATCGAGGGTGCAGCGGGCACGCTGATAGCGGCGACGGGAGGCCAGATCGCCGCGGGTGAGCAGCACCTGGGCCACCTTCAGGCCCCGCACCGCAAAGGCCTGTTCATATAGGGCCATCAGCCGACCCTGGCCGATGGCGGCGGCGGCCTGCAGGGCCTGCAGCTCCTCCGGTCGCCGTGCCAGGCCGAGCGCTTCGCAGCCCAGGCCGACCGCGCCACTGGTGACCAAAGCCATGGAATCCCCCTGGCGCTTTTGGCGACTGAAGCTGGCCGCCAGGTCGGCGATCACCGCCGCCGTGGAGCGCTCCGGGCTGCCGCGCAGCAGGCTGGTGCCCACCTTGATCACTCTTCTCATCGCGAACGTGCCAGCAACGGCGATCAGGGCAGGGCGGACACCAACCAGTGGGCCATGCGCCGCTCAAAACCCTGAAGTTGATCGTGGCGGCAGGGCAGGCCATCGGCGGCAATCGGCTTCACCAGAACGGTGAACATCCCCAGGCGGTTCCCCGCCAGCACGTCCGTGAAGACGCGATCACCGACCAGGGCCACCTGGTGATGGGGGAGATCGAGCTCCGCCAGCACCCGTCGCAGGGCACTGCCGCGGGGCTTGCCGGCCGCGGCCGTGAAGGGAAGATCCACGGCGCGACCCACCGCGCCAATGCGACGCCGCGAGGGATTGTTGCTGAGCAGATGGATCGGCAGCTGCTTGCGGGCCTCCAGCAGCCATGTTTCGGCCGCCGGGGGGAGGGAGGACTGGCGCCGCGGCAGCAGGGTGCGGTCGACGTCTAACACAAGGGCCCTGATTCCCCGCTCTAGGAACATGGATAACTCCAGCTGGGCCAGGGTGCCCTGGGAGATCCAGTCAGGGGTAAGCAGGGGGCGCAGCATCAATCCTCGTTGGGCTGCTCCTCGATCGCGGCTTCAATCAGCGGGCCGACCCGCTCCAGTTCCTCATCGCTCACCAACTCAGCGCCACCCTGCTCTAACCGGGCAACAAGAAACAAGGGATCGAGCGGAATGAACAGGGCATACTGCTCTTCGCCCACCCAGAAGGGACGATCAAGAAGCATCTCGTAGGTGTCGGACTCGCCGTCCTCCTCGAGATCGTCCAGCTCGTCGAGATCGTCTTCGTTGACATCCTCGTCCTCCTCCTCAAGATCGGGACCATCAATGTCACCGTTCACGGTGAGAATGTGGGCGGAGCGCACCAGGGTGAGATCGTGCTCCTGCAACACCGCATCCGCGATTGAGAGGATGTCCTCCGCTCCCTCAAGGTCTTCGATGATCTCGTGGTCGGCTTCGTCCTCCGCGAGCCGCACCAGGCAGACGGGGGTGTCCACCGGCGTGAGCAGGGCATAGGTGTTGCCCTCAAGCTGCACGGGCTCCTCCACGTAGCAGACCAGCTGCCGGCCTTCGTCGTCCTTGAGCACGACGGTCTCCATGTCCCCCGCTGCCGAGCTGGAGGGTGTTTCGGCACTCATGGCGAGGTGGCGTGTGATCTCACAATGCCGCAGCGCTGGACGGCCCGCCGCCGGGGATGGTCGCCATCCCGACCGGTTCGCCGCGGCAGGGCGGCGACTGGGGCTCTGGTCCCTCCCGCAGCCACTGCTCCAGCAGCAGGGCCGCGGCGAGGCTATCGAGCCTGCCGCTGCGATCGCCCGACAACCCGAAGCGAGAGGCCGCCTCCCAACTGCTGGCGTGTTCATTGACCCAGGCCAGCGGCATCGCCAGGCCTCGCTCCGCCAGCCCCCGCTGCAACGCCAGGCCATAGCGGCGACAGCGCTGGGATTGGGGCGTCGGCTCGGCGGTTGCGGAGAGGGGTAGGCCCACCACCAGGGCGCTCACCTGACGCTGCCGCACCAGCAGAAGCAGCTTCCCCACATCATCGGCGAAGTGTCCACGATGCAAGGCTGCCAGGGGGCTGACCGTGAGGCCGAGGGCATCGCAGCCGGCCAATCCGATGCGTCGACGTCCCACATCCAAGGCCAACGCAGAACGGGGTGCCGGGGCCGGCATTCAGCGGGGGACCAAGGATTGGGGCCCAACCGGGGTGGGCAGCGGCCGCCGCCGGGGCTGCAGCCGCTCCAGCACGGCCGACAGGCGAGAGGCCACCCGTGGGGCGGTTTGCCATTCCTGGCGGCGCCAGACGCTGCGGGCCATTAACACCTGCTCGCCATGGGGCTCGGCACCCAGCTGGGCCAACCAGCACTGACGGGACTCATCGCCCACCTCGCAGGGGATCCATAGGCGTGAGCCGATACCGGACTCGCCGGCCAGGCGATGGAGCAGCAGCTCGGCCGGGCCGCCGAGCAGATGGGACCAGCCGGGATGCACGTTGAACTCGATCACGGATCCTCCGGCAGGGTGATCGGCCTGCCAACGGGCGGAGAGGACTGCCTCATTGCGGGCCCGGTCGACCAACATCCAGCCGCGGCCATTGCTGTGATCCAGGACGTCTTCAATGCGGCGATCGAGCAGCTGGCGCAGCGGGGCCGGGCAGGTCGCTTGTTCGAGATGCCAGAGCAGTGGGGCGCTGCCGCGATCGAGACGGCGCAGGATCAGTTCGGCATCTCGCGGTGTGGCAATGGTGCTGGAAGGCTGCCAGCGCCAGAGGGCCTCGGTGCGCTGAGGCTGGAACCCAAGCTCACGCAGAGTGCCCAGCCTGGGGGTATCCAGGCTGGGCACCACGGTGATCCAGCTGGTGGCGCCTCGGCCACGGTTGATCGCCTCCCGCACGAGCGCCATGCTCACGTCGCGGCGGGCGGGGCCTTGGGAGCCCTCACCGCAATCCAAGGCGAGGCAGAGGTGTTCGAGTTGCCAGCAGCTGCCGCGCCGATTGAGGCGGCGACTGACCGCCAGGCCAAGGGCATGGCTCCCACCGGAGGACTCGCGAAGCAGGGCGACCAACACCTGGGAGGCCAGGGGCTGCCGGAAGGCCACGGCGGTGATCAACTTTTCAGGCACCGCCAGCAGCAGGGACCGTTGCAACAACGGCTGAAGATGCAGGAAAGCCGGGTCGTTGAGCAGGGGCAGATGCCAACCCTGCAGGCGTTCAACGCTCCAGGCCGGGGCTTCAGCTCCCGGAGGGTGGGAGGGGACGGTGGGCGGTGTCGTGGCAGGCACCGGCACGGAGGAACGGCGAGAGGAGGCTTGAAGCAGCAGCATCCTAGGCGTGCCGCTCGGAGGAACCAGGGCGGACGCCCATCAGGCCGGCCGCACCAGAACCAGGGGCGTGCGCTCATTGGCGTTGCCGGCCGGATTCGGGCGCAGGGCTCGCTGCAGCAACGCCTCGTCGCAGTCGCGGCTGGCGGCCAGCACCTTGACCCGACCCAGATCATTCACATCGACGACGGCGATGCCGACCCCCAGCTGCAGGGAGACCCGGTCGCAGAAGGTCTGGGGCTCGTCGGGCCCCAGCACGATGGTTTGGTCGTAGGGCGGGGTGGTGCCGGTGATGTCATCGATCAGGCGGGCCTGCTCGCCAGCGAGGCGGTAGAAGCCTCCCTTGCTGCCCAGCAGCTTGAGGGCCGTGCCGAGGATCCACGCGCTCAGCACCCGGGCAGGGCCAACGATGTCGATCAGGCTTTGCAGGCCGCAGGCTGTGGCCAGGCTGCTGGTGGGGTGAAACACCCGGCACAGCGTCCGGGCCAGCCAGGACGGCTCGACGGTTTCGGGATGGTGATAGCGACCTTGCATCACCGCCAGCGGCGTCTCGCCGATCGTGAGCACGTCACCGGGTTGCAGGACGCCGCTGCCGTAGTGCGCCATCACGTCCTGGGGGTCATCCAGCACCCCGAGAAGATGGGTTCGAATCGGCAGCACCCGGCAGTCCTCGCCCTGCCGCCAGGTGGCCGTGGTGGTGGTTGGCGGTTCCGGCCGTCGTAGCGGCACCAACAGACCCTGGCGCCGCTTGAGGCGGCCGAACGGCCCGTAGTTGATCCAGTGAATATCGATCCAGAGGGTATCCAGCAGGCCTTCGAGATCAACGCCGCCTGGGCCAAGCAGGCGAAGATTCAGCTGAGCGCTGGTGGTTTTGTGCCCCTTGACGATGTAGGCCGGCCAGTAGCCGTCAGGGCGGCTCTCCTCATCCGGGTGCTGCGGCGTGACGCGGGCCTCGCAGCGCACCTCGGCCAGATCGCCGCGGCCCAGCAGCACGGGCTCGAGCCGGAACTCCGGCACCATCACCTCCATGCGCGCGTGGGGGTTGTGGATACTCA
>Ga0315903_10002985_pt1 | contig 24037 bp, 24 predicted proteins | sample LakEriMetagenome_7_FD_203524 | JGI IMG/M metagenome (GOLD analysis project Ga0315903, IMG submission 203524) | Freshwater fungal communities from buoy surface, Lake Erie, Ohio, United States - Buoy 2 MA119 | ecosystem: Environmental > Aquatic > Freshwater > Lake | place: USA: Lake Erie, Ohio... | reverse complement strand
GCTGGTATTAGTAAGCTAATTGGTTCCGCAGAAGGTGGTTTGACTCGAAGTATGGCTAACGGTGGTGTGGCTATGTCTAACGGCGGCGGTCTTGGCGCACTTGCTTTGAACAACTTGGTCTAAGGAAATATCATGGCAATTGATATGGCATCTGTCTATGCCGCACGGTATAGAAAACAACCCGACATGCTTCGTGCTGCGGTAATGGGTCAAAGTCCTGATCCCAAGTTAGACTCCTACACAGCGCTAAACGCACTGCGTTTGGTTAAAGAAGCCGACATGATGGACATGGCGGGTAAGGCACAGCAGCCTACTTCGGCTCCTTCTTTGGTTGCCCAGAACATGGCTCCTCCCCCTATGATGCAAGGTCTAGGCGCAATGGTGCCCGGCACAATGGGTCAAGCCCCTCAAGGTATGCCTCCGCAACAACGAGCCCCAATGCCACAACAAACTATGCAAGCTGCTTCTGGTGGTTTGGCTGGTATGTACACCCCCGAAGAAGACTACGCTGCGGGCGGTATTGTTGCATTCGACAAGGGTGGTTTGAATAGCGGTGAAGGTATGGAAGCCAACGCAGTTACGGCTAATCCTTTGGACGATTACATAGCAGGGGCAGGGGACGGAACGCCAAACCCAACAGCGTTAAGTATGGCGCAAGAAAGGCTTGATGAGTACATGAACTTTGCACCTAGAGAAATGTCTGAAAAAGAACAAGAAGCGTTCTTAGACAGATACATGGCGCGTGTAAAGAAGGCTGGTGGCCCAGATATATATGCTCCTGCTAAAGAAGAATTAAAAACACGTAGAGAAGCGTTAGCTGGTGACAGAAGATTTGGTGAAGGTATGGCATACCTTACTGCCGCTGGAAAAATATTAAAAGGCCGTAACTTGGCTGAAGGCGCAAGTGAAGCAGCGCCAGCATTTGCCCAACAACTTGGCGAATCAAGACGCGCCGAACAGCAAGAAAAACGTGCTATTGAGCAGATGAATTTTGCTCTCGCCGACGCAGAACGTAAAGAACGTATGGGTGATGCTCGCGGCGCTCAAGCTGCTTTGGCAGAAGCTCGTAAATTCCAACAAGACGCCAACAGAGCTAAGGGTGATAAGCTTCGTTACGGCGCGGATATTGCAGCACGTACTGTTGGGTATAGTAAAACTTCTGGTAAAGGCGCGGGTTCTGGCCCTAAATACCAAGAACAAATCCTACAGAATAATGTAGATTACTTTAAATCAACACTACAACCAAAACAAGGCGAAACCCCTGAAGCGTTTGATGCGCGGGTGCGCAAAATGGCTAGCGATGAAACAGCACGCGCACTTAAAACTTCGTTCTCTACTGGCGAAATTGGAGCCGTTAACGCTGCGACTAGGCTTGCACCTACAATACGTGCTATTGATGCCGACGTTATAGCAAAATTAGGGGACTTCAAAGATAGCGATCGCGCCTACAGAGCAGCCGTTCGTAAAAAAGACACGACTGAAGCCAATCGTCTATTGGCAGCGGAAGAAGCTAGACTGCGTGCGGCGTACCAAACGCCGGAAACCGCTACTAGTAATGCACCTGCCGCTGCACCAAAACCCAAAGTAATTAAACTTGATTGAGGCTTTAAATGCCCATTTACGAATACCAAGGTCAGCAATACGATATTGCTACCGAAGATCCGGCTGCAGCTAAAGCTAAAATTCTTAAGTACATTGGTACGCAAGGAGAAGCTAAGAGTGTAGATAAACCTCAAGCTAAGGATGCGGGTTTTTCTTTTGGTGACTTGGCTAAGTCGTTTGGTATGGGCGCTATTGGTAGCACTAAGGCTCTTACCGATGTTGCAGGTGCAGGTAATGTAGCATCAGAGAAGTTAGACGAAACTACTAAGAGTATTCAAAAAAGCATGACGCCCGAACGTCAGGCAGAATTAAAGCGCCAAGCCGCTCGTATGAAAGCTGCCGAAGAGTCCGGTAGCATGTTGCAAGAAATGAAAGCAGGTGCACTAAACGTTATTGAAGCGCCTCTTCAGTCCACTGCGCAAGCTCTTGGTTCTTTTGTTCCCTACCTCCCAACATTGTTTGCAGCCCCCGCCGCCGTTGCGTTACGCCTTGGCCCCGCTGCAAGGCAAGTAATTACTAAAGTTGCCGAACAAGCCCCCAAAGTTATTGGTACTGCTCAAGGTGTTGGCGCAGTCAAAGGGTCTATCTACGAAGGCGTGCTTGAAGCTGAGATTAAAGCTGGTGTAAAACCAGAGATTGCTAAAAAGAAAGCTGATGCGGCGCAAGCTTACTTTGGCCCTAACTTTGAACAGATTGCCCTTGGTGGTGGTCTTGGTTTTGTAGCTGGTAGTTCTGGCGTTGAAAAGTTTTTAACACCCGCTGGTCGTGCTGGCGCTTCTAAAAATTTAGGGCGTCGAATCAGCGAATCTGCGGTTAAAGAATCAATACCAGAGGGCGCACAAGGTGGCCAAGAAAGACTAGCGCAAAACATTGCTTTGCAACGTGCGGGTTATGACGTAGATACATTTGCGGGGGTAACTGGTGCAGCTACACAAGAAGCTTTAACAGGAGCTTTAGGTGCCGCGCCTGTTGCCGCAGTGTCTAGACCGTCGCCTACTCAAACTGAAACTGAAACTGAAACACAGGGAACAGCGCCCCCACCTCCACCTGCTACGCAGACAACAGCAACAACGCCTGAGCAAGTACGCGCCGAGCGGATTGCCGCGCTGACTGAGATCAATATACAGCAGGGTATACCCGCAGAGAACGCCGAGGGTATTGCCACACGTAAGGTTGATGCAGAGTTAAAGGCCGAGGCTAAAGCTGCGTCTATTAAAGTACCTGAAGGGCGTGTTGAGCAGATTACACAAGACTTGATTGCCGCTGGTGTTGACCCACAACAGGCAGTACTTGACGCACAAAGATTAGCCCAAGAGGAGTCACAAGCAGATGAGCTTGCGCAAAACGAAACAGGAGGAGTTGCAAATGTTGCAGAGCCTATCAATGAGCCAATTAGAACAAGCCCTGATTTGGTTGAACAGCCCAGTACAGAACTCCCCCCCGGAGGAGTTGCTGGAGTTGACACAAGTGGAGTGGTTCCTCCTAGACCGACTACTGCAGGAGCTACTGTTGGAGAAAGAGTCGAGCCGACTGCATTAGAAGAAGCGCCACCTGCGGAAACACCTGCGGAAACACCTGCGGAAACACCTGCGGAAACACCTGCGGAAGCCGCACCTGTAGCACAAGCACCAGAACCTAGAGACGACTTTGTAATTGAGCGCAAGTCAGGCTTCCGTGGCGGTACTTCTGAAAAAGTTGAATGGGTACTGCGTCGTAAATCTGACAATCAAGTTATTGGGTACTACCCAAGGAAGAAAGATGCCGAGCAAACGCTTGATGTTTACACGCTTCCAAAAGAAGAAGTATTTGCTAAGCACCCAGAATTAAGACCCCCTGAAACTAAAGGAGCCGACCTTGGCACTGAAACCACTGAAGCCATCGAAACAACGCAAGAAGGACAAGAAGCACCACCAGCCGGAGCAGTAGCCGGTAAGCGTGGGCCCAAACCTAAACCCGCTGAAGTTAAAGCGCAGATAAGAGTAAGCCGTAACGAGCAAAACCGGATTAATAACTACGCCGAAGACAAACGGAAGAAGTTTGTTGCCCAACTTCAGCAGACGTTAACCCCCGAGCAAATTGAAGAACTTAGCTTTGAAGAGGCCGAGCAAGCTGAGATTGATGCACGCCAGTCTCGGCGCAGTGCGCTTCGTGGTTTGGTTGAACTACAGGATAACCCTAACATTGCTCGTGGCAGCGCGGTTGGTAAACGCATTAGCGCAGCTCTTAAAGACTCTAAGGCTACGGAAGCAGAACTAGCGGACATCCGCCGGGGTATCAAAGCAGCCAAAGATGTTCTTACTGGCCCTAAAGAAGATGTACTCGGCTCAGTTGCAGCCCCCGGTGTGTCAGGGAAAACAGAAGCTAAAGCTAACAAATCAGCGGATGCTAAGGTAGGCAAGCCCGATGCAGGGTTTAGCAAACTGACTAACGGTTCACAGGCAATCACGCAAATCATTAAGACTGGTAATCTATTCCAGCGTTTTGTTGCGCAGCGCATCCGCAACTTTATGGTCGGCGTTAAGTTTGTGGTTGTTGAAAAGGGTGATGCAACCCCAGCCAATATCCTTGCGGAGATGGAAGGTGCACGTGGTTTATTTGTTTATACCCCGGGCCAGAAAGACCGTACTGTATACGTGCGTGGTAGCAGCTTCGGAGACCAACAAGGCATTAATAACATAACAGTGCTACACGAATTGCTGCACGCAGCAACGGCTAGTCGTATTGAAGCAGGTCTACTGAAAGGTTTTAGGAACGCCAGCCTTCAAAAGTTTATGCGCGAGATGGACGCCGTAATGAAGCGTGCCGAGCAGGAGTACAAAGACTTAACGTACCTTGACATGGTTAGCGAAGACCTTAACGACTTGGTTAGCAGAACCTATAACCCTGAAACAGACAGCTACGATATATTTAAAAGCCCCCATGAGTTCTTAGCTTATGGCATGTCTAGCCCTGAGTTCCAAAAGTTCTTGATGCGTGTAAAAGGCGTACGCAAAGAGCCAACTCTCTTCTCTACGTTTGTTAATAGCATCCGTGACTTATTTGGTATCAAGCAGGGTGACGCTACTGCGTTCTCCGATCTGGTTGACATTACTGACAAGATGCTCGGCACAAGGCTAACTGCGGTTGAGACAGGAAGAACTTCGCTCCAGCAAAAGGGCAAGTTCACTCCCCCCGAGTTTGACGAAGAGGCTGACTCCAAAGTAAAGCGCTCTGCTCTTCAGCTTGCCAGAGACACAAAGATTGCAAAAGAAAAAGTGCGCTTGTCTAATGAAGGCGATGCGGCTAAAAATGTTGAACTGATGCAGTTGGCACGCGATCCCAAAGCAGTGCGCCAAATTTTGGCTAACGTAACTAGCGACCTAGGATATACAAGACTAGAAGCTACTGTGCGCTTGCCCACGTTTGACTTCTTGGCTAAGTGGGCCGCTGATGTGGGTATACCTGCGCTAAACAAAGCTAACACTCAAATGCAGCGTATGTTGGGTATGTCTCAGCAGTTCTTAGTTGGCGCTGAACGAGTGATTGATTCTTTGAATCGCGGGTTTAAAGAAGACCCCAAGCTTAGTCGCAAACAGTTTGCAGATTTTGTGTATGCCACTACGTTGGCAGAGGTAGACCCATCTGATACCAACACCCGTATACGTAGCAAACAACTTGATGCCGACTACAAAGCACTTGGCTCTGTTGGCCAACGCATGTACAAACAGTTGCGGGACTACTACGAGTCAATCATTGAGTTGTACTCTGACATATTAGATGAACAGATAAGCAACATGCAGGGCATGTCCCCTGATGAAAAGAAAAATCTGATGGCTGTCTTGCGCAAGACGTTTGAAGCTGAGTCACGGATTAAACCTTTCTTCCCGTTGGTACGCCGTGGTGATTTCTTCTTAGCTATTGGCTCCGGCGATACACGTCAGTTCTATTTGTTTGAGACTCGCGCAGAGCGTAATGAAGCCGCTAAACAAATGGCGGCAGAGCGCGGAAAATCTTTAGCTGAACTAATAGCCGATAAAGAGTTTGTGCAAGGTAACGACTTGAAAGAGTTACGCGCCGCATCACAGGATGCCAGCACAATGCTCAAGGAAGTCTTTGCGGCAATTGATGCCAAAGACATGGGCTCGCCCGAAGCTAAAGAAGGTTTAAAGGATGCGGTTTACCAAATCTATCTGACCACAATGCCGGAGCAATCATTCCGCAGGCAGTTTACGCATCGTAAGGGTCGTGCTGGTTTTAGCACAGACTTGCAACGCAACATTGCTACTACTGCTTCTAAGCAATCCATTCAGTTAGCGCGTTTGAAGTACGCACCGCAACTTCGCCTCGCCTTATCAGAGGCACGTGACTCAATTGGTGAACGTGAAGAGTTGTCTCCGTTTGTGCAAGAAGCTGAAAAGCGTGTCAACATGGCGCTGTCCGGCGCTCATGGCTCATTAAGTGAATCTGTTGCTGGTGTAGCAAACAAAGCGTCTTACTTTTGGTACTTGTCTTCTGCTGCGTCGGCGTTGATTCAGCCTTCTAGCGTATTCATTTCTGGTTTACCTGTACTGGGTGGTAACTACAACAACGTTACCGGTGCGGCTACCGAGCTTGCAAAGATGGCTACGTTGGTTAATCAATACAGCGTGTTCCGTCCCAACCCAGACGGCACAACTTCTATCTCTGCGCCAAGCATTGCTAACAACAAGTCCCTCCCTGCTGATGAGCGTAAAGCAATTAGCGAAATGACTTCGCGTGGTGTGTCTGAGTCAACCTATGCCTCTTTGGTGTGGGGCTACAAGAGTATGTCCACCGAGCAGTTTGAGGGTGTTGTAGGTAAAGGCAAGCGTCTTGCAAATTTGATGGTCGGCGCTCTGATGCACAACACTGAGCGTCTAAGCCGTGAGGCCGTCTATCTAGCTGCGTATCGGTTGGGCAAGAAGCAGGGGCTTGGCTACGATGCTGCTGTTCAAAAAGCGGTTGACTCTACGAACGAAGCCCTTGGTAACTACGACATTACAAACCGTCCACGGTTTATGCAACAGGGTATCGGTAAGATTGCGTTCCAGTTTAAGACGTACCCATTGCAGATGTCTTTGCTGCTGTTAACCAACTTTAAGAATATGCTTCCTTACCTCAATAAAGAGGGCAAAAAAGAAGCAGCTACTAAGTTCTTCGGCATGATGGGCACCTCTTTCCTACTTGCGGGTGCGGCAAACATGGCTTTGATTAATCCCATTTTGGGACTTGCTGGATGGGCTTGGAGTCAAATGAGTGACGACGAAGACTGGCCTGAAGAACTCAAAGGCATTAATTTCCCAACTTGGGTCTTTGAAGTATTCTTACCTGAGAAATTAGGCGACATTACGCTTGGCGGTGTACCCGTAAGCGATCTTATTACCCAAGGCCCATTTAATGCGCTCACCGGATTGGCAATTGGTTCTCGTATTGGATTAGCCGATCTGTGGGGTAGAGATAGTAAAGAGACTAAGACTTCTCGTGAAAGTGCAATTGCTTTCTTGTTAGATCACTTTGGTGGCCCAACTGCAAGTATGGGCTTAGGTTTTGCCGACGCCTACGATGCTTACGCAATGGGTGACTATCAGAAGATGCTGGATCGTATGTTACCCGCCGTAGCCCGTAACCTTGTAATAGCTAACAGGTATGCAGATGAAGGTATGAAGACTGGTCGCGGTGTTGAGCTGGTCGGCAAAGACGATGTAAAGACAGGTGAGTTAATTGGTCAAGCGATTGGTTTCCGCCCTGACATTCTTGCATCAACTCAAGGCCCTGCATTTAAGTTGTCTGGTATTGACCAAAAAATTAACAACCAACGCAACTTGTTATTGAACAAACTTGACTTCCAACGCCGTAAAGATACTGACGAAGGGGATGAAAAGTTTGACGACATCATTGACAACGAAGTTGCTAAGTTCAATGATAAATACCCGTCTTACAGACTCAACAGAGACACAATTAACGAGTCGTTAAAGAAGCGAGCGGAGCAACGCGCAACCTCTCGTGCAGGTGTAAACGTTACAAAACAAAATAAACCAATTATTGAAGAGGTCACAGATACTTTGGAGAATCGTTTAGACAGACGAGCCGAAGAGATGGCGGCTAAACGTAAGGCCGAAAAAAATCCCCAGTGATTAGCCGGGGATAAAAGGAGAGTAGCAACCAACTTAAAAAATCTTAGGGTTCAGTCTACTTTAAACCCGCCATACACGCAAGCCTTTGATCCCGTCTTCTATAACTACTTTCGTAACAGTAGTCATCTTTAACCGCCTACAGATTGTTGCAATCGTTCCCCGGGCGGCTTTCTCGTCAATGCAGGGTACAAAGAAAGAATAACCGCGCCGGAACTTAGACCAGTCAATCTGATACGTTACTGTCTCGATTTTCATCGGGGGTTACAAAAGCGTCCATCTGTAAGAACTCAGCGGCTGATGCGTCAAACTTCAATACACGCACCGCAGGGGATACAACCTTCATGCCCTTGGACATTCGCTTGTTCACACCCTCCAAGTAAATCTTGGCGTTGCCTAACTCTTTCAAGGTAGTCTTGTAGTTGATCTGCTGTTTGACACAGAAGTCTTTGAATTGTTTGGCCGCGATAAAGAGTTCTTTGGTATCTGGCTCGTAGCGTATGAGCAGCTCTCCACGGGGCTCAAGCATGGGCATGGACTGCAGGTTACTACGAGCATCAACTTCACCATTTACAACTAAAGCATTATTAATGTGGGCGTTAACAAACTCACCAAGGATTGTTACGGGTGTTGAGTTTGGTGCTTGGATTTCAAACCGCATCTCGCCTAACATGCCTTTGAGCCAGTCGTACACGGCCTTCATGTCGTAGTTGTGCAGTTCCAACTGTGACGCAATCAAACCACCGGCGATGTTGCAAGCTGATACACCTGACCAGAAACGCTCCTTCTGATTAAACTGTACTTCCCTATCAAGCCGAGCTTGAATCTTGCGCACTAAGGCTATTGCCTCTTCCAAGTTATTAACAAGCCATTGAATGTAGATTTCACCGGCATGACCAAAGTTCTCACGAAGCTGGTGGTCAAACATCTGCTTACCCTCTTGCACATCAATGATGCCGTTGGGTTCAATCTTGTACTCAAGCAGACGCATGGACTCGCCATCGGGCGTATTCTTTGCCACACCTAACTTCTCGTAGAAGCTGGCATTTGCCGAGCACAAAGTCATACCCTGCCAGCTAGTGTTGTTAACACGCAACGTATTGGTTTGCCCGTTCATTTTGTTTTTGCCTCGGCCTTGGCTGATGCTGTACGCCAAGTCAGAGAACTCCATGCCACTAAGATTGGTGATCTCGTCAATGGTGTTGGGCAGATTGTTCATCACGCCAAGCTGGTGCATCTTTGCGTTGAACGTATCCTTGTACATGGAGGTCAACCCCTTGGGTTCACCATACACACTGTTGCACATAAACAACGCTGTAGACTTACCTGAACCAGACTCAGGGTGAATCACGTTAATGATTGCGCCTTCAAGACCTGTAAATTTCAACAGTGGTGAGCCAAATGCCGTGAGTGCGGCAAACGCATGGGGTTCAAGCCCGGGCTTAGCGTACATGTTGAACGCTTCTTTCCACTTCTCCATAGAGCCTTTGGCGATTAGCTTTCCGGCAATATCTTTCGTAACGCTTGACGGGGGGCTATAAAACACGCCGTCTTTTGTAATCTCCCGATCGCCAAGGATGAACTTGCTGTTCCCCTCGACCCAACCAAACTGAGTTCTCATGGTCTCTGCCTTTTTAATGTATTGCAAATTTTTTATAAAGAAAACAACATACCTTGCAAGCAATTCGTACTGTGACTTATGGGCTACAACTCCGTTGTGTGCCAACTGTTTGCGCAACTCATCGGGTGAAGAGATACCCATCGTAGGGATGCTGAACTCTCGAACACCGTCATGCGGTAAGTGCAAACGAAACAAAGCTATCTCGCCAAGCTCAGGGTCACGCATGCGCTTGACCACATACAAGTCGTGCTCGTAAACAAGTTTGGGCTCGGCTTCGTCATCTTCGCTTTCAGGGCGGATGTAAACACCACCCTTCTTGCCACGGAAGAACGGAAATGGGTACTCTGGTATATGCTGTATCTCAACCTCACCGTCTTCATCTTCGACGGCGTATTCGTTATCTTCTGCGTCGGCTTCTTCAATCTCAACACCGAGCATGATGGGCGATTTAATTTTGCCTCTATGGATGCAACCCTCACAACCTTGCGGATTGAGTTTTGCAAATGTTGAGCAGTGGTGCGGGCCACCCTTCTTGCGCAGATTGTTAACCTTGTTGTCAACTTCTGCGGGATCGTAGCCCTCATGTTCGCTCGACAGTTTGTGTGCGGCCTTGTCTCCGTCTACGCAAAAAGCTGCAATAGAAAGAGCGGAGCGCCACAGTGGTTCTTCAATGCTGTTTTGGTTAGCAAAACAGTGGTTAAGTTGGGCGCACCCATTCTCAGCCTTGAGCATGATGGTCTTGAACCGCTTGACCTTGTTACCCATGAGTGCTTCCATCATCGGGCTCATTGAGCGCGGTATGAAATCGGGTACGTCGTCTTTTGGTTCAGGCGCACCAAGCAAGTCTTTCAACTCTTGATACGTCATGCGAGGCGTCAGTTCATTAAGTACTGTTACCTCTTTAGGCTCTTTCTGCTTGAAGTTGAATGTGCCGGGGATACGCAGGATGCGTGAAGCCTCAAATACTGAGGAGTCCACAATCAACCCTTGCTCAACGCACAACTCACGAAGCCGATTGGCTAGTGGCTCCCACTCTCGGCGAGACACTGTTTCTTCTAGTAGCCAGTACGCATGTATGCCGTAGCCAGAGCTAACTAGTATTGGCTTTGGTAAGCCGACCGCAACGCAGAACTTCTTGAACTCATCGAGTCCAGTTTGCTGATCGAGATAGCCCTTGATAATGCCTTTTTCGTCGGGTACACCTTTTGTGGGGCCACAGTCAATGTCCATCCACAGAGCACGGAAGTATTTGGCATTCTCATGAGTGCGGTTATTTAACGAGCCGTACTTGGCGCATCCAAAGAATACGTCAATCTTCCGTTTAACAAATCGCTGCGCTAACTCTTCAACCTCTTCCTTAGTATCTACAAATTTTTGGTCAGGGTACTTACCAATCCCCATCACACAGTAGCGCCCTTCCGGTGGCAGTACCGTATCAAGTAGATCGAAAGATGACATGTTTTACTTTAATTGTTGGTGAGCTTTGGTGTGAATGATGTAGTCGCTAATTGCTTGCGCATAGCTTGAGTGCGGTTCTCGGTCTCCCTTAAACCAATTGTAGATAGTCATCCGAGTCACCCCGAAGTCATCTGCAATCTTGGTCACGCTTATGTTTGCGCGAATACATACACGACCCAAGGCTACACCCAAAGACTTGATACTTGCTTTTTTGTTGGCGTACACCAAGCTTTGGCTATAACCATAGGTCATGCGTTTACTCCTCTTCGCTCCAAGCCTTTACCACAGAGTCAAGGTCTTTCTTAACTGTAGGTTTGGGGTCGGCTTTCTTCTCGCGCTTAGTCGGCTCCTCAATAGGAGACTCAGCTTTAGGCGCGGCTTTAGGGGCTGGTGCTTCTAGCTTAGCTTGCTTACCCGCCATGTCAGCTTGGTATGGTGTCATAACTACCATCTTCAGCACGTCAGGCTTCTTAGCCACTTCACTGGTAACGCCGTACTCAGCTTGCTTGATGAAGCGCGTTGGCGTGAACAACACTGACTGATTGTCGTTCTCTTCATTGAAGCTGATCTGTGTAATAACGTAGTCCAAGCTCTTGCCGTTGTTGGCTAAGTACTTAGAATAGTTTTCAAACGTGTGTGCATTGTCGCCATGCCCATCACCAAACAATGACTTGGATGCCAAGTTCATTTGATACACTTCGCCTTCGAGTGAAGTACCGAAGTCTTCTTCTAACACGAGCGCAATGCGACGTGAATAGCGGCAAGCTTTTGAGTTGCCCATACCTGAACCCTTGGTGTTTTGGGTACAGTTATCGCAACGCTCAGCTTGTTTGTTTGATGAACCCTCATCAGGCGTACGACCATCATTAGAGAAGCAGTCGGGCGCAGTCGGCTCGGCATCGGGACTCCATGCTTTTGCATAGAAGATACGACCCACGGCAGGGGATGCGTTAACAATGATGGCGTTCAGGTTGCCCTTGATCTTGCCCATCTCTTCACCGCCGACCGTTTTACGGAAGATTCCGTTTTTAGGCACGATGCGTTTAACGCCGGACTTGCCAGCAAGTTGTTTTGTAAGCTCGCTAACACCTGCGGTTTGCAGGAAGTCGGGGAGGTCTTGGTTGAGAATAGTGAGATCACTCATTTCATTTTTCCTTAGAACGTCTAACAACCACGGTATAAGCATTCTCCACATTGAGACCAAGTGGTAGAACTGTGGGATTCTCAGAGAGGAAATCCTTCATGTTTGTTTGATGAAGTCTCTTCTCTAACAGGCCAAATGCACCATGCTCCTCTATGAAGTCGTACATTGAATCCCAATCGTTCGTCCAGTACCGTGACTTTACCGAGCGAATGATTGTGCCGTGTGGGGTGCGAATGCTGTCGGCATTCATCTCTTTGCATACATCGAGCATCTGTGCTTCTAACACTTCCATCTGCTCTTTGAGATCGTTGTCTTCAGCTTCAAACATGCGCTTGTTGTCGGCACGTTTGTCTCTGATCTTGATGTAGATTGTGGTCAGCTTGTCCAAATCCATGGGGGTGACTCTATCCTTGACTTCTTCGTCCATCTAATTCTCCTAATGGTTAAGTGTGTGACAATAGCAGTTCACATGAAGCAGTGTTTCGTCCACTTTTAGGAGGCGCTGTATCGGCGCTAACCCGATACCCACCACTGCCACACAAATCTAATTATATACTAACATTTGACATTGTCAACATCTTCTGAAGAAATTTCTTGTTTGTACAAATCAATTACTTTTTGGTGGTTGTCAATGTTGCCTTGAAGCATTGTGTACATCTTGGCTTCTATTGGACTGCCTTTGATGTGTACCACAGTCATGTTATTGACTTGCCCGGGGCGGTCGATACGTGCGTTGGCTTGCAAGTACGTCTCAACACTTGTACATGGAGCATACCAAATGATTGTGTTGGCGGCAGTTAGAGTTAACCCGTGTGACGCCGCCTTTGGTTGAATGATTAATACTTTTGGTTCCGGTTGCTCTTGAAACTGCTTGACAATATCCGAGCGTTTGTTTACAGGAACCGAGCCGTTAATCACGTCGCATGTAATGTTGTTTTTCTGCAAATGCTTTTCAAGCAGTTGTATGGTGTGCGTAAACGGAACAAACACAAGCACCTTGTGGCTTGACTCTTCAATGACCTCTTGAACTACGTTGAGCCTACTGCTCACATCGAACTCAATGACTTCGTTTGTATCCGTATACACCGCACCTCCAGCTATCTGCAGAAGTTTGTTGATTTGTACGGCAGCGTTAACGGCTGATACTTCTTCTCCAGCAGCCTCAATCAGCATCTGCTTCTTGAGTATGTTGTAGAACTTAATCTGCTGCGGTGTTAATGGTGCATCTCGCTCAACAAACGTAACAGGCGGCAAGTCGAGGCAGTCGGCTTTCTCAAACCGAATGGCGGGTTGCAGTGCCTTGTGAACGATTAGTTGCGCGGTCGGCTTGGGTATCCACTTGTACATAGTGAGCTTCATCATCACTGTGTCTCGGAACTGACCGAAGAATGGTGACACACCCTTGGGGTTCACAAGCTTTGCCAATCCGTAAGCATCCACAGGCGACTGTGCGGCAGGCGTACCGGTCAACATCCACAAGCCCTTGATAACTTTTGTTAGGTCTCGTAGGTCTTTCCAACGCTCAGTCTGTGCATTCTTATAGGCTGACGCTTCATCTACTACGATGAGGTCAAATCCACCCGCCATGATTTCTTTCTTGACGATGCCAACGCCATCGAAGTTAATGATGACGAATTCAGCACCCATACTCACAATCTCTTTGCGCTTACGTGCGGCTCCATAAGCGACTGATACGGTGCGGTGAATAGCAAACTTAAACAAATCGTTTTGCCATGCCGACTTCATGATCGACAAAGGGCAGATCACTAACACACGCTTCACTAATCCAAGGGTCATGAGGTAGTCGACAGCCCAAATAACTGATGCTGTTTTACCTGTACCCTGCTCGTTGAAACAAAACGCTTTGCGGTTTGTTGTGAGGAATTCTGATGTTGTCTTCTGATGCTCAAACGGCGTGAACCCCGGGGGACGAGGCCACGTATATTCTGATAGGTTCATTTTTTCTTACGTTCCTTGGTGCTTACTTCTGATACGACTTTGTGGTTTGAACCACGTTTGAACGAGCGATTGGCTGATGGGGTTTGAAGTTTGACTCCGTTTCCGTTTGTGCCACCTTTAGATAGTGCCTTGATGTGAGCAACATCTTTGCCTTCGCGGACGTCAGCACGTCCATCTTTGTTTCGGTCTGCATTCTTTTTATCTATGCCTTCTCTAGCACGTTGACGCTCTAAGCGTTCTGGGCTTTCGCCACGTGCAATCTGTTGTTGATACTCTTTTTTGTAGGGGCGGGGTTTGTTTACGTAGGGCATGTTAGTTCCTGTTGTATTCACATTCTCTCACTGAGCAGAACTTGCACAGTGGGCCTTGGATTGGATTCCATACCCCATTTTCTAACGCCGCTTCAATTCTTGCAACGTCTTGGGCGGACTTCTCAATGTATTTCTCTACCATTTCTGAATAGTGCGTAGCCTTCACGAATTCCTTGCTGACTACAAACAAGAGAGCCGACTTTACCCTCTTGATCTCCGGAAACTTGGCGAATAACCCACAGGCGACAAGATCGAGTTGCTTCACGTCCGCATATCTCGCACTCTTGCTCGTCTTGTAGTCTATGGAGTGCGCCGTCCCCGTCTTCTTGTTGATAATCACCAAATCCGCTACCCCATGCCACCATACATTCGGAGCATCGAAGTCGCACGACTCTAAGTTCTTCGTCAACCCAAGTTTTACTTCGCATAACTTATCTCCGGGGATGTCCTTTAAGGTATCTAGGGTAGCTTGCATATACGCAAACTGTTCAGGGATCGGGGTTCCGTCACGAATATATTCCTCCGCCACGGTATGAGCTGTCTTTCCATACAGTGTTGCCTGTGTGTCGGGTTCAACAACGTCCTTTGCAATCTTGGTGTGATAGTACTTCTTAGGGCACTGCTGAAATGTTTTCAGGCTACTGAATGACCAAACGATACTCATAATTTCTTTCTGTTATAGATACGGCCCGGGCACGTATCTTGGTTGTACTGCAATAGGCTTTGCTTGTGGTTGACCTTCGCCATGCTCAAACCTTGCACCACGTGCGGCGGCATAAGCTTTTACCACATGCGGGTAGTGCCTGTCCGATGGCGCGTGTTTGGTGTCGATGCCCCAATCAGCCCCCGATGAGTCTAAACCATGCACAGGACTAACATCCAACATGTCTGACAACGGCGACCTTTGTACAACAGATAGCCCATCCCCGCCAAAAAACGCATAGCTCTTAACTAAACCTTTGTTGTGCTGAAGCACCGGATGAAAGTAAATTTTATGTTGTGAAGCCTCGGGTACTTCAGAAAGCAAAAGCAACCCTGCGTTACTCTTGCCTTCTGAGTCGTGAAAGTTAGGCAGTATGTTGTCATAGTCGTGCATCAATGCGTTGTCTTGCCAATTTTTCTTTAATGCGTCCTTGTCGCCTTTAACTTCTACGAACATGCCACCACCCCAACGGCAGGGTAGAAAGAAGTCGGGTAAATACCGCATGGTTCTAGTCCCTTGGACAGTATCAACTTCCTTTTCGTACCCTTCGTTCTCGTACTTCCAAGGTATACCCAAGGTATCAAAGAACACAGCCCATCGTGCTTCCAACCTCGAGCGAAAGCGATAGCCCTTGTACATAGTTTCGATTGCTTTAATGTGATTCATTATTCTTCCCAATCCCAAATGTCGTTAGGCCAAACTAGCACAGGTGTTTGCGCACCCAAGTAGCCGCCCTCAATGTTGTATTCAATAAACTCACGAGCGTCTTCGTGCGCCATGCCATCACGCTTCATGAGAATATCCCGTATCTTCTCGGCGTCGTATACCAATACAGATACGTGGGTACTGTCACGCCAAATGTAGGCTGGCCCAATGATCGCTTCGTCGTAGCCGTCGTACTTAATCATCGCTTCATGCCTCGTACGTATGCCGCAAAGCTTGCCATTGTGTCCTTCTCAAAGGCTTTCATCTTCTCGATCTCTTTGGCTACCTCTTCCAACACATCGTTTCGCTGCTTGTTTAGATTTACGTATTCTTGAATATCGTCATCGTCGTACATAGTGGTGCGTCCTCGTGGTTATCAGGGTTGAACTTGGGGACTCGATTGCCCTTGTCCTTGGGGTTTGGGAATGGTGGGAAAGGCCAAGTCATGCTTTGGCTTTTGGCTTAGGTTTAGTCTTCATGAAATCAATGTCGGGTTGCTCTTTGCGTAGGTCTGCATACTCTAGCTGTACGCGCTGAGCGTTAATGATCTTACCCGCTGTGTTGTTCATCTCTGTGGCAATCTTTACTTCAATCGTGCCATCTTTGAGTGAGTGATATAAAGCTGATAATTCTGTTGTCAAGTCACTGATGTGGTTCATTTTCAATTTCCTTTATTTTGCGTTGGATTAACATTTGTACTCGTTTAGCTTCTATAAGCTCGGGAGTTAAGACCTTGCGTGGTATTTGCAGTAACACTGCTACATACGAAGGGGCTAACTCTTCAATATCTTTGCGCATGCGTTCGTTGGCCTTTGCTCGGCTGGCTTCTATATCCTTGCGGTAGTTTGCGTAACTCCACTCGGCTTTCTTTTTACGAAATTCGTCGCGTTTTGGCCCATTACGGTACTCCTTTTGTTTTACTTTTAATTTTTCTAAGTTCTCTTCTCTATACCTCCTATTAAAATTACGTACATATTCTTTGTTGCCCGCCCGCCACTCAGCGCTCTTGGCAAGGTTAACTTCTCGATTTTTCCACCAATCTTCACGACCTTTGGCGTTTATTCTTTCCTTATTGGCTTCTCGATATGCCCGTTTCTGAGCGTTGCGTGTTTCTCTAACACGCTCTCTGTATGCTTTACCTACCTCCGCAATGCGTTCTTTGTTAGCTTCTTGATACGCTTTCTGCCAAGCGGCTCGGGCAACTGGGTCTTTAATTGGCATCAGCAGTCTCCATAGCTCTCTCCGTATCCTGCTTCGCAGTTAAGTGGTAACTCCATGCCCCAACTGGGTCGGGTGCGCATACACATCTCAACGTACTCTTTGGCTGTATCAACTTGCGCAGTCGGCACAATGCAAGCGATGGCATCATGCACAGTCATCACAACTCGGTACTTCTTCGCAACCATGAGCATCTGCTCACCAATTACGATACGGGCTAGGGCTTGGCACACGTTCTCAATTACCTTACCGCCATAGATACGGGTCGGTATAAGTGCCTTGCCCTTCTTGGTGTCGTATGCCAGCTCCGTCTTCCCTTCGTCGTTCTGAAGTAGGCGTAGGTTGGGGTAGCGTAGGTATAGATTGTTGGGTAGTAGGATGCCATCACTGCCTTCGATCTTTAAGATACCACCTCGGCCTAACGTAGTCTGTTGATTCTGAAGTACGGCTTTGAGGGCTGACGCCGCAGACTTCCATAGTTCAGTAATCTTCGGATACGTAGTTCGATATGTGTCAATAATCCTCTTCGCTTCATCCAATTCGATCGTGACATTGAAGTTCTTAAGTTGCGCTTGGAATTTTGCCGCGCCCATCCCGTACCCGCACCCAAGGATAGTGGTCTTGCCAACAAACCTTTCGTCCTTTGTAATCTCCGAAATCTTCTTGCCATAAATAGCCGTTGCCATGATTTTGTATACATCTTCGCCCCGATCAAATGCGTCTACCAAGTCGTCTTGTTCCGCAAGCCATGCTAGCGTGCGGGCTTCAATTTGTGATGAGTCTGAATCAATCATCATGTATCCGTCCGGGGGAATGATTGCTCTCTTCAAGGGTGAGTTGCGTTGTAGGTTCTGCAGATTTAATTTGTCATCCCCGCCCCATCGACCCGTGTGTGCCGCATAGTAGCGTAGGGGTACAGGCAATGAACCTCGTTCAGAGATGCCAAGAAACCTTTCAGTCCTTGTCTCTTCTATCGTAGACTTAGTGCCCAATCTCGCTGCCACTAAAGATTGAACCTGTGTATTTGGATGCTCGAGCAGTGCCTTGAACTCTTCGTCTGTTTTAGAGAAAGCATAGGTTTGTTTGCCGTTTGCGGGGCTGACTTTCATCGGTGGCGATACACCATAGCCTTCCAAGATAATGGCAAACTTTATGTTGCTCATCAAATCATCTTTGTCGAAGTTCTCGAGCAGTTCTTCCTTGCGTTGTTTCTCACGCAACAAATGGTCTTTAATAAGATCACCATTCAACTGCAACACAGGCTCAGTGAACATGCGCACAGTCAAATCAATCAGGCGCAACTCAATGGCGGGGAAGCCAGCAGACATTGCGTTAAACAATTCCCACGTAAGGGTAACGTCATTCTTACAGTAGTCACCATACCGAGCTAACTGTTCGGGGCTGAAGTCCTGACGCCGCAGACCTAGTGCGTTTTCTACCTCTATGCCTTTCTCGCCAAGGCCGTAATAGTTTGACAGCACCTTCAAGCTACCGCCTACGTTAGTGCCATGCAAGGCTCTACCCATAGACAAAGTATCAAGCCAACCTTTGGGGCTGAGTCCGTAGACCCACTTCAAAATTGCGCCATCGAACGGGGCGTTGTGCGCAAGCGCCAAACTGTTAGCCCAATCGTATCGGGTGAGGAACTGGTGCATGGCTTCGCCATCCCCGCTAAACCATTCCGGCTCACCATCGTTGACCTGTACGGCTACGCCAATAGTTTCGAACTCAGGGCTACGAATGTATTCCTCAGTGGTAACTTTTGTTAGGCTGAACTCACGGGAATAATATGTCTCAAAGTCTATCGTTAATATGTTCACTGCATACCCCTTGCCAACCTAATGTGCATTTCAATATCGGCTAAGTTTGTTTCGTTGATGACCAACGCTACGCCACCGGACTCCCTAACATTTGTTAGGTTTTTTTCTTGTAGCGCGGTAGTTGTACCATTACCCGCTTTGGCTTCAATTGCAATGAAGTACCCGTACACACAGCACAGGAAGTCGGGCACACCGCTATTGCCGTATCCAGTACCGATAGGCATAGCGTAGTAGATGTTATGGGCTTTTAAGATAGCCTTGATCTTTGCCTTGACCTTGGCTTCAGGTGTCATTGCCATAGATCATGCTCTTCCATACTGAGACCGAAGGCATGTGGTTGTGCGACTTGGTCGGTGTCGTGTAACCATTGTGGGCAATCCATCCGAGCGTACTCAGAGTGCGTACGCCTGACACCCATACGTTAGGGTGCAACTCTTTGGGTCGGAATAAAAGTTTCTTGCCGCAGTACTCTCGGAACTCATCACCAAGAACAACGGGCTTTGATACTAGCAACTCTTCGGCTAGCTCTAAGTAACGCTCAACAAACTCGGGGCTTGTTCGGTTGGCCTTTGACCAACACTTATCTGCAAGGGCTAAAGCTGACTCCATGCGTGTGTCCATCTGATACTCCAAAATATTTTCGAGCCTCGATGATAGCACAACCTTTGACAAAGTCAATAGTACAGACGTAAAAAAGCCACCCGAAGGTGGCTAGTAGTTTCCCTAACTGTTTCTAACAAATGTTAGGTGTCACTTGAGTGAATTGATCTCACGTGTCAGATACCATTGTGCCTTACGCAAGTCTTCTAACTTGTTGTCTTTGTGGTCGGCACGTGTGATGTACTTCACCACGTTGCCAAGGTTGTATCCCAACTTCTTAGCTTCAATGAAATCAATCGTCTCGATTCCACCTACTTTGTAATGAGCAGGGTGATTTACCGCGTCGGGTTTTGGCTCAAACATTTCGATTTGTTGGGCTATGGATTTATCTGAACTAAACACACCAATGTTTTCCCATTGCCCTTTCGCCTTCACCGCTTGCGCTCTACCCTCTAAGAACTTAAGTGCAGGGGTCAAGTCCACCTTGGATTTCTTCTTCACTACCTTGGCTTTCTTCTTTGCAGTCCACATTACTGTGGCTACATAAGCAGGGGTTACACCTATCGCCTTGGCTACGTCTGCTGACTTAGCCTTTGGGTGTTTTGCAACGTAGTTACGAATCTGTGCTGACTTGGTCATTTTAGGTATTGTTGCTAATTCGATCATGATTTATTTCCTGTTTGGTTGTTAACGTACTCAGTAAGAATTTCTCTCATCTTGGCTTGCTTTGTATACGCAAAGTTTGTGTTGAAGTAATCCATCACATCCTTTGGTAGACGCAAGCTCGTGCAGAACAGCGCGGGTTTCTTACCTAACCCCCGCCCCTTGCGTTGTTGTTCCGGTTTTAGATTCTCGATTCCTGTCGTCATCTTTCAGTCTTTCATAGTATTGTTTAGGGAATGGGTCTTTCTTATCCAATAAATCACGTAGCCATTGCGCACCACCGAGGTGATTAAGAATATGAAATTGCCTATCGCTTAGTCGTACTTGCCTACCAATCAAAGGCTCAGGCGGTTTAGGTCTTGGCATTTAATAAACTCCTTGCTATTACTCTGTTAGCCCAACATCTAGCACATGACCATCTGTTTGGGGACAATTCAATTCCCCCCTCGGGGGGCTTCAACTCTTCGCACTTGTTGCATAGCTTGTACTTGTGTACGGGTTGCTTACTTCCAAGCTCAAGTTGTCGGTTTACAAACCCATTCATTCGTATATCGCCTTTGCTAGTAAGTCCGCAATCCTTTGGTTACTCTCTCGAGTAGCCTCTGTCTCATGGAATATTCTTTCTACCTCAACCAACGCCAAGTAATACTCTTCACCTTTGAGCGCATGCTTGAGCTTGCCTTCGTCTTGTGGATACGTGAACTCAAGTACGGCTTTCATACGCTGCCCCTTTGGTAATGCGTATAAGCAAGCGAGCCTTACGCCATGTTTTACGTACGTCAGTATTGGCGGCGTTGTAATATTTAAACTTGGGGTCAGTACACCCCCGTAGGGGGATAGCCTTTGAACTGTATTTAATTTCTTCTCTCATCTCATACTCCTTCGCTAACATTTGTTAGCTCATCTACCAACAAAACAAATATCTCACTTGATACCTTACAACCTACGTCAGTAAGATACTGCTCATCTTCTACTAACTTAAGCATACCCATCTTCATACGCATATCCAAGGGGAGCGTATTATCTTCGTATAGGTCAACCTTGTCACCTATTTTGACTAGGTACTTACCCAAGTCTTTGACTACTAGCGCAGTCTTATTATTACTAAAGTCCTCTTGCACTTTCTCGATAGTCTTCATCTCGGTGTCGAGTAACTCTACCTTCTCCATAGATACAGTAACCTTGTGCCTGAGCGAGGGTATCGCTTCTGCTTTTAGGTATTCCAAGAACATAGCATTACCTTTGGTCTCAGCCCACGCCAACATCTCATTCTTAACAAGGCTTTGGTGTTGGGTACGCTCACGCTCTTTGTTCCAGCTTGCTCGAGACACTACACGTTCTGCCGCATCCTTAGCCTTCTGTATACGCTCGGATGGGTTCATCTTGCCGAACATCTTCTTCGCCATGAGGATAGCTTTGTCGGCATCCTGAGTGCGATATGAGTCCGAGCGTTGTCTGCCCTTACCAATACGATCGTTACTGATAGAGATAACCTTGCCTCTGTTACCCATGTACGACAAGCCGATCTGACCCAACTCTTCACCATCTAGCTTGACCGAGAACCCCATAGCTATTCGGTTGTTACCCGAACCATGACCACTGCTAACAACAACGAAAGTCCACAGTGGATTTAGCGTAGCCAGTCGGCTAACCACAGGGTCAAGTGTGTCGTAGACCGCAGACATTTTCATGCCCTCTTTATCCAAAGACTTTTGCAAGTCTTCACCAATAACTACGTTGCTCAAACTCAATGTATTCATACTCATATTCAGTTACTCCTAACAAATGTTATTACCACTCGAACTTACCAAGAATAGCATCTACCTTGGACTTCAAATTCTCACGAACCAACGCATCCTCTTTGACCTCTTCAATGTCAGCACCAAGCATGGCTAGCTCTACTTGCCTACGTGCATCCTCTAACTTGGGGTCGTTAGTCACGTTCAGCTTCGTCAACAACTCACACAACTCCAATGGGTTGCTAATCAATGAGTCGTGATACCGCTTCTTCCCGTCACCTGTATCTTCTAGCTTCTTGGACATACCCAAGAGAACTTCATGCAGTCTCTCCCATGGTGTGCGCATTGCTTCGGCCAGCTTCTCCGAATATTGTGTTTCATAAGCCGATCGCATTTCCTCTAAGTCATGCGCAGGAATGTCTAAGCGAAAGTCGCCAGCCTCGGGCAAAGGCTTCACGCTACGTCTAAAGCTAAACTTCTTCCTAACTTCTGTTAGATCAGGGTAGTCCTCTGCCTTGTACATAGAACCCAAGTTAACCTTCGCCTCTTCAACCAACCTCTCGTACTCGTCAAAGAAGTTATCGCACAACATGTTGAACGTACGCTCGTAGCCATTCATGGTCTGCTTGTAGTCCATGAACAACTTGGTCGGCAACATGCGCTCACCCTTGTCTGCCCAAGGTAAGGTGTGTTGGTTGTTGTAGAGTCGTACCCTTGCGGCGAACTTCTCAATGTCTGCTCGTAGGCTTGTACCCGCAAACAGATTCTTCTTGGTTTGGGATGCGTCTTTATGTGCAGACGCGCTCGCATTAACTTGGCTCGTGATTTCACGATCGATCTTTGCGGCAGGCCAAACGCTAATGTTCAACTCGACTAATACTGCTGATGCGCTAATACTCATTTCATTTCTCCTGTGGTTTTCCGGCTAATCTAGCCATTTGATAATGTGTGTCACTAACAATCCTCATCCCAAAATGGGCTTCATTCGGATACACGTGGTAGGTGTAAGTGCTATCCATTCCTTTCTCTTTGCGCACGTCATCACTCCACCACTTCTCTTCGTATACGTCAGCACTCTCAAGGCACTCGACCAACATCATTGCTTTCTCTTTGGTCATCACTAACTTGCGAGAGCCAATATCGACTACTACCATCTGATACCTCCTAACATTTGTTATGAACCACCACAATTTAATCCTTGACAAGAATCGTTTTGCCGTTGTCTGCAACACAATCGTTTCCTCCTACGATCGCCCACAGTACAGGCGCAGTCCAATCCCTGCCCCAATCGCTACCAACATACCCATCGGTGAGCATGATGACGCACTCGGGTACGATACGTTTCTCTTTCAGATACTCTGATACACAGGATGGAGACGTACCACCACCGCCCCTAGGCTTAGTGGAATTGATAATGTCGCCCACCATGCTCTCGGTGTACTCCTCGTGTCCGGCTACTCGGCTATCCCAATAGATCAAGTCCACTTGGCTCGGCTTAACTTCTTCTGCGATACCCTTAACTTCTGTTAGGAATCCAGACAGCTCTTCCTGACCTACCGACCCTGAAGTATCCACAGCGATAACCATGTGACCAACCTTCTCACCGATCAAGCTAGGCATGTAAGTGCCAGTAGATAAGAACCTACGATTAACCTTGCGCCATGACGATGTATCTTTTGCGCTACACGTAGACTTCACGAACTCACGCAACATCTCACGCCAGTCAACCTTTGGCTCGAGCAACTCAAGCAAGTCCCGATCGAGATCACCACCACCAGTTCCCGCTATTTTCTGATGCGCCATTACACCTTGGCGGATAGCCTGATCGATCTCACGCTCGAGAACCTTCTTCTCCTCCTCGGTCATCTCCTTCGCACCATCCCAATCGTGGTCATCGAATCCACCTTGACCTTGACCTTGGCTCGTACCTGTACCACCGGAACCCTTTCCTGCGCCGTCGCCTTCATCGTCACCACTACCGCCGCCTCCGCCCTTCTGCTCCTCTTTGAGTAGGTCGAACACTTGCTTGGCATTGAGTCCACGATACTTCTCGTCAATCAAGCCCATCGGCTTACCCTTCAACTCACCATCTGCCCAACGTGGCATCGCAATGACACGCTCGCTAGGATCGAGGTCTTTAAGCTTAAGGTTAATTACGTAGTCACAAGCCGCATTTGCCAGCGAATGATTCTCGTCATGTAACTTCTTCCATGTAGTCAAGTGACGATACGCCTTGTGCAGATTCTCATGGAGTACCACGAAATTCAACTCGGGTTCTTTCAACCCTGCCACAAACTTGCGACCATACTTCTCGTCACGCCCGTTGGTGCATGCAGTTGGGATGTTATCCACTACACTCGTACGAC
>Ga0315903_10002984_pt1 | contig 24052 bp, 20 predicted proteins | sample LakEriMetagenome_7_FD_203524 | JGI IMG/M metagenome (GOLD analysis project Ga0315903, IMG submission 203524) | Freshwater fungal communities from buoy surface, Lake Erie, Ohio, United States - Buoy 2 MA119 | ecosystem: Environmental > Aquatic > Freshwater > Lake | place: USA: Lake Erie, Ohio... | reverse complement strand
GGCAGGATAGAAATCCGGCGGCATGACGACGTTGAAGCCGGCGCGGAACAGCCGCCCGCTGAACTCCTGACTCGCGAAGCCCAGATCGCGCAGCTTGATGCGCTCGCCCCCGTTCAGCCGATAGCCGGGAAAAGCCGCCGCAGCGCGCAGGCCCTCGGGCGAGCCGCGCGTGACCACCGCCACCGCGAATTGCTTGAGCGCCTCATCCACGTCGGCGTCGTCGCGTCCCGTGACGACGACGGTGGTGCGCCGTCCCTCGCCCATGGGAGAGACGAGAACGCGCGGCCCCAGAACCGCGCCGACGGACAGGCCGCCCAATTGCGGCGCGAGCTGCGCGATCGGCCCGATGGCGAGGTTCAAACCGAAATCGCCCTGGGCCATGGGGCCGAAATCCACCACCGGCTGCGCGAAACGCCCGGCGAGCGAGATCATCTGCACCGCGCGCACGATGCGCTCCACCGCGCCCGTGGAGGCGCGCGGCGGCGCAATGGCGCGGATGGGGAGCGCGCCCTGTTCGTTCACCGGCAGGGCGGCGAGATCGCCAATGGTCTGGACTGCGGAATCCGCGCGCGCCAGTTCAAGCCCGGTCTGGGTGGGATCGATCTGCGTCCACAATTCATAGGTCGCCTTGAGCGAGCAATCCACGCGGTGACGCTGTTCGGCGGAGATGCGGATCGCGTTGAAGCCGGGCTTCATCAGCCCCGGCGGCACTTCGAAGCTCGCCGTGCGCACGCCGCGCGTGCCGATGATATGCGCCTGGCCGATCGGCTGGTCATTGATGCTCAGCGTCAGTTTCGAGGCTTCGGGCATCACGGAAATGGCCGCGAGATAACCAATGCGAAAGGACAGCTTGCGACGCGTTTGCGCCTCGGTGAGATAGATCGGCCATTCCGACTGGCCGATCTCGCCCGTCAGGCGAAAACCCTGCACGTTATTGGTGAGATGGCGCATGAACGTGTCGGCGTTCGTGCGCTCGGGGCCGGTTTCGGCGAGAGGAACGGGCGTGCGCACGACCACAGGCGCAGCGCGGACGCCAGACGCCTGCGCGCTGGCGAGCGCGGGAGCGAGGACAAACGCGAGAGCGGCGAAAGCGGCGGCGAAAGCCGGCCGCAACAGCGAGAAGGGCGTCATCTCACGCGTCATGTCACGCCGCTCCCTTCTGACCGCCGAGATGCGCTTCCTGCGCGCTACGCCGGCGCATGCGGGAGAGAAGGCGGCGCAGCCCCAGCGTGGAGGGCTGAACGCCCGCCGGCTGCGCGGCCGCCTCCGCCTTCTGCGCGCCCAGCGCATAAGCGAAGGCGCGCACCGGCTCGCTCACGCCCCAATAAAGGAACTGCAGCAAGCCCAGCAGCATGTTCTTGTGCTTGCGGCGGCTCATCAGGAAACGCAGCAGCGCCTCGCTGTCCGCGTACATGAGATCGGCGTGAACGAAGTGATCGCGTCCGCGCAATTCGCCGAATTCGAACCCGTAAAGCATGCCGCCTTCACGCGCGGCCGCATGGCGGAAAACGAGCGGCAGAGGCTCGTCGCGCCCCACGATCTCGCCCATGGGCTCGATAGTGAGGAGAACCTGCTGCGTGCGGAACGCCTCCGGCAAAACGCCCTCGACCCGCACGTCGACGCCGCCTGCCGACACATCCAGGATGCGCGCGGGAACCGCCATTCCATCCGCATGTAGAAAGCCCGCGCGTTCAACGCCAAGGCGCGGATGACGATCCGGCTGGCGACGCTCCGCGATGGCGCCAAGCGCGACGCCGGCGATGAGCAGATTGAACGTGTTCCACAGGCCTACGACCAGCATCAGCTCCGCGACAGCGGGCTCGCTGAAATAGCGCCAGGCCGCCACCCCGCTGCCAAGCGCGAGCAGGCCGAAGATGACGAAGAAGGGCCAGGACAATTCGGACAGGTGATCGTTTTCGAGCGTGAGCCCCTTCGCCGTGACGTTGAACGTGGGCTTGCGCGGATTGGCGACCACGGAGACGATGGCTTTGGCGAGAAAGACGCCTTGCAGATATTCGTAAAGCTCCGACATCAGCGGCCAGCGCACGCGGCCGTAGAGATAATTCTGCATCATCAGGTTCACGGCCATATAGGTGAGCGTATAGGCGATCGCCTCATCGAGATTGGAGACGAAGACCTTCACGTCGAACAGGATGAACAGAAGCGGGGCGAGCATGAAGGCGAGCCGCGGGAGCGGAAAGAACCAATAGGTCATGCTCGACAGATAGGCGACGCGCTGGATGAAGCTAAGCCCTTTCTTGAACGCGGGATTCTTAAGGATCAGGATCTGGAATATGCCCTGACACCAGCGCGAGCGCTGGCCGATGAACGAGGCGAACGTCTCCGGCTGCAGGCCCGCAATGAGCGGCTTATCAACGAACACGCTGGTCCAGCCCTGCGAATGAAGATCGAGCGCTGTCTCGCAATCCTCCGTGATGGTGACGCCGGAGAAGCCGCCCACCCGTTCGAGCGCGCTACGACGCAGGAGCGCGGCGGATCCGCAAAAGAATGAACCGTTCCACTTGTCGAGCCCGCATTGGGTGACGGAATAGAACATCTCGTTCTCAGACGGCATCTGGTGAAACGTGCGAAGGTTCTTCTCAATCGGATCGGGATTGAGAAAGACATGCGGCGTTTGCACGAGAAAGCATTTCGGATCGCGCAGGAAGTAGCCGATCGTCTCACGCAGAAAAGAACGGAAAGGCGCATGATCGGCGTCGAACACGACCACGATCTCGCCGCGGGAGACGGCGAGCGCATTGTTCATATTGCCGGCCTTGGCGTGTTCATTGCGCGCGCGGGTGAGGTAGAGGGCGCCCAGCTGCGCGCATAACGCCTGCAAGGACGCGCGCCGCTCGCGCGCGGCGAGCGCCTTGGCGGGGTTGGGATCGTTGCATTTCTGGTCAGTGCCGCCGTCGTCGAGCAACCAGACCACGAGTTTCTCGGAGGGATAATCCATCGACTTCGCCGCAGCGATCGTGGCGGCGAGGATGTATTCGTCCTCGTTGTAGCTGGGAATGTACACGTCGACGACGGGAAGCGCCTCGTCGGGATCGCGCGGCAGCGGCTTGCGCTTCAGGGGCTCGGCGCTGATCGTCAGGCTGATCACGAGGATCAGCACGCAATATATTTCAGCCAGCAGAAGCAGCGCGCCCAGCGATAAGCCGAGCGGATCGGTGGCGGGCGGCAGCGTGCTGGTGATGCGCCAGTAGAGATAGCGGATGACCACGAAACTGCCGAGCGCCACGAAGAGCGGGCGCTGCAGCAGGCCCGACCCCAAGCGCCAGACGGCGGCCATGGCGATGAGCACGGCGAGCGCGAGAGCGAACTGCGTCTCCACGCTGACCGGCTGGCCAAGAAAGAGGACAGCCGCCACCCCTGAAAAGATCCACGCGAACGCACGCAAGGCGGAAGCCATTGAAAATAACCTTCAAGAACGCATTGACGCTACGCGAGGGAAGGTTTGAATAAGGTTAAGACCAAGCAGATCATGAAAGAACGGTCGCCGGACGCTGCGTCATGGTTGACGCATCGCTAACGGCTCAGAAGGTGACGCGGGCGTCGAACGTCCCGTAGCCGCCCGAACCGCGCACGCGGTCGTTGGAATAGCCGCCGGAGACGCCGAACTGCAGCGGCCCCACCTTGAAGCCCGACACATGCGCGCCGAGCCGGTATTGCTGGCTGAAACTGTCGCCGATGGCGACAAGCTCTGGCCCGATGAAGGTCTTCTCCGACACCGCCATGCCCAGTTTGAAGCGCCCGTAATAGCTCTGGTGCGCGGTGGTGAACGTGACGCTGGCGGAGGCCATCGTGAAACGCGTGGGATTCACATAGACGTCGGCGGCGAGCTTGAACCCGATCGTCGTGCCGGCCGTCTCGTTCGAAGGGTCGTATTTGTCGAAAACGTTACGCCACACGTCGAGACCGCCATAGACCGACGCCGTCATCTCGGGCGCGACCCATTCATAACCCGCAAGCGCGGTGATGATTCCCTGATCGCCGCGCACCTCGCCCACGCCCGTCACGCTCGATGTGTAGATGAAGGCGCCGATGGTTGCGGCGAGCCGCAGCCGCATGCCGCTCTCGTCCAGAAAGGCGTAGGGCGCAAAGGTGCCGATGCCCACGCCGTGCATGGAGGCCATGGAGGCGCCCGACAAAGACAGGTCGAAGGAGGCGGTCGGGCGATGGGCCGCGCGGGTCGAGGCGCCCGTGTACCAGTCGGCCGCGTGAGCCTGGGGAGCAAGGGTGAACGCCCCGATCAGGAGGCAGGAACGCAAACGCAAGGCCATGACTGAACCCATCCCGCGGGCGGCCGAACCTGCGGACCCCGACGGACCGCAGACGCGTTTCGACCTTCCCATGCGGGAGGCTGCGCGCGCAAGCTTACGTCCAAGTTAAGCGAACCTCTCCACCCTTTCTCAAAGTTAAGGCAGCGTTAAAGCGGCGCCCGCGCGCAAAGAAAAACGCCCTCCCGCAGAGCGGAAGGGCGTCGAAAGGCGCGGACTGCGCGGCGCGCGGACGATCAGTCCTTGGCGCGCTCCACATAGGTGCCGTCTTCGGTCTGGATGACGATGCGCGTGCCGGCGCTGATATGCGGGGGCACCATGCAGCGCGCGCCGTTGGAAAGGGTCGCGGGCTTGTAGGAGGAGGACGCCGTCTGGCCCTTCATGGCGGGCTCGGTCTCCACCACTTCGAAGGTGACGCGCTGAGGGAGCTGCACCGCGACAGGCACGCCGTTGAACACGCTCAGGATGACTTTCATGCCTTCCTGCAGATATTGCGCGCCGTCGCCCAGCACGTCGGTGGAGACCTGCACCTGATCGAAGGTCTCCTGGTTCATGAAGTGGTAGCCTTCGCCGTCCTGATAGAGGAACTCGAAGTCGCGGTCCTCCACATAGGCGCGCTCGACCTGTTCGGTGGTCTTGTAGCGGTCGGAGACCTTCACGCCGTCGGAGATGCGGCGCATGTCGATCTGCGTCGTCGGCGTGCCCTTGCCGGGATGGAAGCTCTCCGCGGAGAGCACGACGTAGAGCTGGCCGTCCTCGCGCTCGATGATATTGCCCTTGCGGATGGAGCTGGCGATCACTTTCACGGGTTCTGTCCTTGATGTGCAGGGGCGGCGCGGCTTATGACCTGCGCAAGACTGCGCGCGCCCGGCGGAATTCGGGCGCACAATACCGATTCACGCGCGAATGGCCAGCCGTATCCCGCCCCATACGAACGTTGAGAACCCGCCCGCCCCCCGGAAGGCCGGCCAGCCCGGCGCGCCGGCGGCGGTGAGCCCGTTCTGGGACCGGCGCGTCCACGAGGATCGCAGACCACTGCTGCTGGCGCGCGCCCGCACCTTCGCCGCCTGGAGAAAGTGGTTTACAGACAAAGACTTCCTTGAGGTCGACCCGAACGCGCTGCAGGCGTCTCCGGGCAATGAGGCCCATATAGCCGCCTTCGCCACGGATTTCGTCGCCCTCGACGGCGCCCGCCGGCGCCTGCACCTGCACGCCTCGCCGGAATTCGCCTGCAAGAAACTGCTGGCGGCGGGAGAGACGCGCATTTTTTCGCTGGGCCATGTGTTCCGCAACGGCGAGCGCGGCCCCCTGCACCAGCCCGAATTCACGATGCTGGAATGGTATCGCGTCGGCGCGACCTATCGCGATCTCATCGCGGACGCGAGCGCCCTGTGCGCGCTGGCGGCGCAGGCGGCGGGCGCTGACGTTTTCCGCCATCGCGGCGCCGTGTGCGATCCCTTCGCCGCGCCCGAACGCATCGGCGTGTGCGAGGCGTTCGTTCGCCATGCGGGCGTCGATCTCGCCGCGACCCTGCGGCCTGACGGCGCCAACGACCGCGACGCGCTGGCCGCCATGGCCGCAAGCCTCGGCCTGCGCGTCAGCGCCGACGATTCCTGGTCCGACCTGTTCAGCAAGATCCTCAGCGACCGCGTGGAGCCGCGCCTTGGCATGGGCCGCATGAGCGTGCTCGACGAATATCCCGCATCCGAGGCGGCGCTGGCGCGCCCGCTTGCGGAAAACCCCTGTCTCGCAGAGCGATTCGAGATTTACGCCTGCGGCGTCGAAATCGCCAACGCCTTCGGCGAACTCACCGACGCGCAAGAACAGCGCCGTCGCTTCGTCGCGCAGATGGACGCGCGCGAACGCCTCTATGGCGAACGCCACCCGATCGACGAGGACTTCCTCGCCGCGCTCGCCCACATGCCGCAGGCGAGCGGAATCGCCATGGGCGCGGACCGCGTCGTCATGCTCGCGACCGGCGCGGGCGACGTCGCCCGCGTCATGTGGACGCCCGATCCCTGACGCCTCAGCGCGCGCTGTCACTGGAGGCGGGCGCGCTGTCCTGCGAGGCGGGCGCCGGCGGGCTTTCAGACCGGGCGGGCGCCTGCGCCCCCAAGGGCGCGGGAATGGAGGCGGTGCGGCTTGCGCTGCGCGGGTAATGCTCGACGCCAACCCAGGCGAGCAGCGTCAGCGCGAGCCCGGCGATCAGCACATAGAGGACAGGTCGGCCCTCGCGCCCCTGTCGCGCCTGCTCTGGCGTGATGCGCACGCCCCCGAGGCCATCGGAATCGGCGCACCGCTTGGGGTCGAAATCGCTCATCTGCGCGCCTATGCGGTTGGGGGCCCCGCCTGAACCAACCCGTCGCGCGCCGCCGCGTTCCCGCAGGCCGGTTTGCCAGCGGCCGCGCAGCGGCCTAAGCAGCGTCATGCGCGACGATCCCGCACCGTCCAGACCCATCCGCGCCCCGGCGGAGCTTGCGCAGGCCGGGCTCGTCGATCCTGCGCGCGCGGCGGCGCTTGAGGCCGTGACCGCGCGCTACGCCATGGCGATCACGCCCGCCATGGCGCGGCTGATCGACCCCGCCGATCCCAACGATCCCATCGCCCGCCAGTTCGTGCCCGACCTGCGCGAGCTCGACGCGCGCCCCCATGAACGCGAGGACCCGATCGGCGACGCCGTCCATGCGCCGGTGGAGGGGATCGTCCATCGCTATCCCGACCGCGTGCTCCTGAAACTGCTGCACGCCTGCCCGGTCTATTGCCGTTTCTGCTTTCGCCGCGAAAGCGTGGGGCCGGGCGGCGAGGCGCTCTCGCAGGACGCGCTCGCGCGCGCGCTCGACTATGTGCGCGCCGACCCGCGCATCTGGGAGACGATCCTCACCGGCGGCGATCCGCTCGCCATGTCCGCGCGGCGGCTGCGCGAGGTGGCGCGCGCGCTCGGCGACATCGCCCATGTGCGGATCATGCGCGTGCATACGCGCGTACCCGTCGTCGCGCCCGAGCGCATCGACGCGGAGATGATCGACGCGCTGAAAGCCTTCGGCCGCAGCGTTTACGTGGCGCTGCACGCCAATCATCCGCGCGAATTGACGCCGCAGGCGCGCGCGGCCTGCGCGCGTCTTGTGGATGCGGGCCTGGCGATGGTGAGCCAGACCGTGCTGCTGAAAGGCGTCAACGACGACCCTGAAGTACTGGGCGATCTGATGCGCGCTTTCGTGGAATGCCGGGTGAAGCCCTATTACCTTCACCATGCGGATCTTGCGCCGGGCACGGCGCATCTGCGCGTGGACCTTGCGCGCGGGCGCGAGATCGTCGCCGCCTTGCGCGGGCGGCTCTCGGGCCTGTGCCAGCCCCATTACGTGCTCGATACGCCGGGGGGCTTCGGCAAGGCGCCCGTGGCCGCCTCCGCCGCCGAGCCTTATGGCGAAAACCGCTGGCGCGTGACCGATTTTCAGGGCCGCGCGCATGATTATGAAGATCCCGCCTGACCCCCGAGCCTGCGCCTCCGCTATGCTGCGAGACTGATTCGCCGCCTGCCCGGAGTCGCGCCCCATGCGCCGTTCGCGCACCTTTCGATCTCTTCTGACCGGCCTTGCGTTGTGGGCCGGCCTCGCTTGCGCCGCCTTCGCGCAGCCCGAGGAATCCCAGCGCCTCGACGCAGCGCGCGCCGGGCTCGAGCGGATCGAACGCGCGCTGGAGCGCAAGGACATCTCCGACTCTGCGCTGCAGGCGCTGCGCGGCGAGATCGATCCCATCGCCGCCGAGATCGAGGACGTGCTGCGCCGGCTCGAGCCCCGGCGCGAAGCCGCGCGCCAACGCCTCGACCAGCTTGGAAAGCCTGAGACGGCGAAGCCCGAACGGCCGGGTGAGTCGCCGCGGCCCGTGGAGCCGACAAGCGAAGCGGCGGCGGCCGCCGCCGCCGAACGCGCGGAGACGCAGAAAGCGTTCGACGAATGGGACGGCCTGACCAAGCGCGCGCGCCTGCTCGACGTGCAGGCCGATCAGGCGCTCTCGGAAATCGCCAATCGGCGCCGCGCTCTCTTCCGGCAGGCGTTGTTCCAGCGCGCGGCAAGCGTGCTCAGCCCGCGCCTCTGGTACAATGCGGCGCTCGATCTGCCGCGCAGCGCGCAGGCGCTCGCAACCCTCGCCGGCGATTGGGCGGCGGGCGCGTCCGCCAAATTGCAGGGCTCCGCGCTCGCAGGACTCGTCGCGGGCCTCGGCGCCATCGCGCTCCTCCTCGCCTTCGCGCGCGTCGGCGCACGCCGCGTGCTTGAGCGCGCGCCCGCCATGCGCGACCCCACGCCGCTGCAAAAAGCCGGCGCCGCCGTGTGGGTGAGCGTCGTCGTCGCCGCAGGGCCGATCGCGGCCGCGCTCGCGGTGATTGAGCTTGCGCGCTTCTACGAGGCGTTTCCGCCGCGGCTCGATCCGCTCGTCGCCGCGCTGTTCGACGCGGTGCGCCGCATCGCCATCACCGCAGCCCTCGCGCGCGGCCTTCTGGCGATCGACAAGCCGGATTGGCGCCTGCTGAAACTCTCCACCGCCACCTGCGAGCGCCTGGCGCGGCTCGCGGTCTCCGTCGCCGTGATCGTGTCGGCGATGAAAATACTCGACGCGATCCTCGACCTCACCGCCGCCTCCGTCGCCCTCGCCGTCCTGCTGCGCGCCATCGGCGCGCTGGCGGTCGCGGGCGTCATGGCGCGCGCTCTCTATGGCTTCGGCGCGCAGGAGCGCGAGCCCGACCCGTGCGAGGAACTGGGGCCTGCGCTGGAGCCGCGCCGCGACTGGTGGGCCCTGTGGCGCAACGGCGCCTGGGCGGCCATCGTCGCCATCGCCGCCGCCTGCCTTGTGGGCTATGTGGCCTTCGCGAACTTCCTCGTCGACCAGATCGTCTGGACCACGTTCGTCATCGCGGGCGCCTATCTGCTGCATGCGGTGTGCGACACCGCCTTCGCCGCGGCGCTCGCGCCGGAGACGGCGGCCGGGCGCGCCGCGCGCGCCAGCATCGGCCTGAAGCGGGAATCCCTGCGCCAGATCGCCATTCTCCTGCGCGGCGGCGCCAATGTCGCGATCCTGCTCGTGGCGATACTGCTCGCGCTTGCGCCCTGGGGCGTTGAATCCGACGACATGATCGGCAATCTCCGCGCCGCCTTTTTCGGCTTCAAGGTCGGCGACGTCACGATCTCGCTGTCGGCGGTGCTCGTCGCCGTGATCTTGTTCGCGCTCGCGGTGGGCGCGACGCGCGTCCTGCAATCCTGGCTCGAGCGCGAATATCTGCCGACCACGCAGCTTGACGTGGGCCTGCGCAACTCCATCCGCACGAGCGTGGGCTATGCGGGCTTCATCCTCGCCCTCGCCATCGCCTCCGCGCAGGTGGGCATGAGCTTCAACAAGCTCGCCATCGTCGCCGGCGCGCTCTCCATCGGCGTCGGCTTCGGCCTGCAATCCATCGTCAACAATTTCGTCTCGGGCCTGATCCTTCTGTGGGAGCGCGCGATCCGCGTAGGCGACTGGGTCGTGGTGGGCGACGAACAGGGCTATGTGCGGCGCATCAACGTGCGCTCCACCGAGATCGAAACCTTCGACCGCGCGACGATGATCGTGCCCAATTCCAATCTCGTCACCGGCGTGGTGAAGAACTGGGTGCGCACCGACCGGGTGGGCCGCATCAAGATCCCCGTCGCCGTCGCGATGGCGGCCGAGCCCGATCAGGTGCGCGCGCTTCTGCTTGAATGCGCGAAGGGGCAGGAGCTCGTGCTGGAGCATCCGGCCCCGCAGGTGATGTTCGTCGCCATGGCGGACGCGACGCTGCGTTTCGAGCTGATCTGTTTCATCGGCGACGTCGAGAAATCGCAGAAAGTGCGCAGCGATCTCAACTTCGCCATCTTCCACCGCTTCCGGGAAGCTCATATCGACCTGTCGCCGCCGCCTGCGGCCCCGGTCGTGGTGAAGATCGGCAATTAATCGTCAACCTCCGCGCATTATCGCTGCGGCGTCGCAAGGATCGATTCATGACCTCATCGCCCCAGCAGACCGCGCCTTCGCGCCCCGCCATCCGCGCGCGACGCGCAACGGCCGTTCTGTGCGCCGGGCTCGGCGCGCTCGCGCTCGCTGGCTGCGCCGGCGCGCCGCCCACGCGCGCGCCCGCAGCGCCAAGCTTTTATGACACGCTCGCATCGGCGAACATGAAAGTGGACGCGAACGCCGCGCGCGACATGATCTCGCTTTACCGCGCCAACAACGGACTCGCGCCGCTTGTCGTGGACCCTGCGCTCATCCGCGCCGCGCAGGCGCAGGCCGATTCCATGGCCCGCGCCGGTCAGGTCACCCATGGGCTCACTCCGCTCGGCCAGCGCCTCGCCGGACAGGGCGTGACGATGCGCGCCGCGGCCGAGAACGTGAGCGCGGGCTATTACACGCTGGCTGAGGCCTTCTCGGGCTGGCGCGCCTCGAAGCCGCACAATGCGAACATGCTGATGCGCGAGGCGCGCCGCATGGGCATCGCCACGGCCTATGCGCCGGGCACGAAATACAAGGTTTACTGGGCGCTGATACTGGCGGACTGAGGCGCTGACGCGCGCACCTGCGCGGACGCGCGCACGGGCTCACGCGCAGATGCGCCCTCGCCGATCCAGCGGCGCAGGAAAGACGCGATCCAGCGCTCCACCGCCCCGTCATAGCGGTGCCAGGCCTCGAGATGGAGATGGCGCGGCTGCGCGCCGGGCGCGTTCATGCGATCCGCGCCGCGCGTCGTCCAGCGGCAGATGGTGGAATAGGTCGCCTCCGGGTGGAATTGCAGCCCCACCGCCTTGCCGTAGGAATAGGCCTGCACCGGAAACGTCTCGCCGCTGGCGAGCAGGGTCGCCCCGCGCGGCAGGCCGAAGCCCTCGCGATGCCATTGGTAGAAATGGCTGGGAAAGGCCTCCTCGCACATTTGCGCGCCATGGCTTGTGGGCGTGACGGGATAATAGCCGATCTCCACCTCGCCCTGCTCATGCGGGCCCACGCGCTCGCCCAATTGGCGGGCGAGCATTTGCGCGCCAAGGCAGATTCCGAGGAAAGGCTTGTCCTCCTTCAGGGCGAGGCCGGCGAAATCGATCTCGCGGCGAATGTAATCCTCCGGATCGTTCGCGCTCATCGGCCCGCCGAAAATCACCGCGCCCGCATAGCCGCGCAGGCTCGCAGGCAGCGCCTCGCCGAAGCGCGGCCGGCGCATGTCGAGCGCATGGCCCATGAGCGACAGCAGCCGGCCCACCCGGGCGGGGCAGGAATGCTCCTGATGCAGCACGACGAGGATCGGACCCCGGGGGCCCTGCGAAGACGGCGAAGGCATGAGCATTCATCGCCTTCGCGGGCGGCGGGATCAAGACCGGCTCACACGCTTCCGCGTTTTGTCTGGATGGCGCCGACGATCGCCATGGAGAGGGCGCGGGGGGCGAAACGGGCGAGCGAGGCGAGCGCGCGAAAGCCAAGGCCCGGCACCACGACCCGCCGGCCCGCCATCAGGGCGTCATAGCCCGCCTGCGCCACCTGCGCCGCCGACAGGCCGGGCAGCGTGTCAGCGTATTTGATATGGCCGCCGGCGCGGGTGAAGAAGCCGCTGGCGGTGGGGCCGGGGCACAGCGCCGTCACCCGCACGCCGTCGGCGCGCAGCTCATGCGAGAGCGCCTCGCTGAAGGAGAGCACGAAGGCCTTGGTGGCGTAATAGACCGCCATGCCCGGCCCCGGCAGGAAGGAGGCGATGGAGGCGACGTTGAGGATGCGCCCGCGCGCCGCGCGCACCTGCGGCAGGAAGGCGAGGGTGAGATCCGCGAGCGCGCGCACGTTGAGGTCGATCATCTCCACCTGTTCGGCGCGGTCGAGCGCGACGACGGGGCCGATGAGGCCGAAGCCTGCGTTGTTGACGAGAATCTCGACCTGCGCATCCGCCCGGGCGAGGCCTTCGGCGAGCGCGTCGGCGGCGCCGGGTCGGGCGAGGTCCGCCTCGAACACCAGCGGACGCGGGGCGCCGGTCGCAGCGATTTCGTCGGCGAGCGCCTCCAGCCGGTCGCGGCTGCGCGCGGCCAGCGCGAGGTCGTGGCCCTTGCGCGCGAAGACGCGGGCGAGTTCGGCGCCGATTCCAAGCGAGGCGCCGGTGACGAGGACGAGTCTGCGGCTCATGCGCGGCCCGCCCCGCGCAGGCCGGGCGCGCTCGCCCGTCGCAACACGCTCACCTCCGCTTCGCCGACGTCGAGCATCTCAGCGACGCGGGCGACGACGGAATCCTCAACCTCAAGCGGGGCGCCGTCGGCGTAAGCGAGCTCCCAGGCCATCTCCACGATCTTGAGCCGGCCGTTCTCGTCCAGCGCGCGCTTGAGCACGGCGATGAAGCCGGCGAGGTCCACCGCCTCCGCCTCGCTGCGCTCGGCCTGCGCCGTCATCCGCCGGGCCTCCTCGGCCTGCATGGCGAAACGGTCCGCCAGCAAGGCGCGCAGGCGGGCGCGCTCGCGCTCGTCGATCACCCCGTCCGCGTCGGCCACGTGCACGAGCACGGCCGCGGCCGCCATCCTGTAGTCCGCCTCGTCGAACCCGCCCCCGCGCGGCGCGCCGACAAGCTCGGCGATGAAGCTTTTGACGCCCTCGAACATCCCGCAATCCCCGGTCTTGGCCGCCCGCCTCCCCCGCCGGCCGGACGGGGCTTGTCGAAACGCGGCGCTTGCCATGATATGGGGCCTCAATCGCGAGGCGCCACGCCCGCAGCCGATCAGGGGAGAAAACGATGGGTGAATATGCGCTCGGCCAACCGGTGTCCCGCTTCGAGGACCCCAGGCTCATCCAGGGCGGCGGGCGCTATGTGGACGACCTCGCCCTGCCCGGCATGGCCTATGGCGTCGTCCTGCGCTCCAAACACGCCCATGCGAAAATCCTGAAGATCGACGTCGCCCGCGCGCAGGCCGCCCCCGGCGTGCTCGCCGTGCTCACCCACAAGGACTGGGCGGCGTCAGGCTACGGCTCGCTGCCCCTGCCCACCGGCAAGAAGAAGCGCGACGGCTCACCCATCTTCGCGCCCCATCTGCCGGGCCTCACCGGCGACCGCGTGCGCTGGGTGGGCGATTTCGTCGCCTTCGTCGTCGCCGAGACGCGCGAACAGGCGCTCGACGCGCTGGAGCTGATCGACGTCGACTACGAGGTCGCGCCCGCCGTCTTCACCGCCGAGGAAGCGCTCAAGCCCGGCGCGCCCGCCGTGCACGACGCCAATCCCGACAACATCTGCTTCGTCCATCTGGAAGGCGACAAGGCCGCCACCGACGCCGCCATCGCCAGCGCGCCCCATGTGGTGAAGCATCGCTTCGTCATCAACCGCGTCATGGCCGCCACGATGGAGCCGCGCGGCTCGGTCGGCGTCTATGACAAAGCGTCCGACCGCTACACGATCTACACGACCCTGCAGCGCGCGCTCGATTTCCGCGAGAAGCTCGCCGAAACGCTGGGCGTTCCTGAAAGCAAGCTGCGCGTGGTGGCTGGCGACATCGGCGGCAGTTTCGGCATGAAGTCGGGCGTGTACAACGAAGTGGGCCTTGTGCTGCTCGCCTCGAAGATCATCGGCCGCCCGGTGAAATGGACGTCCACGCGCACGGAAGCCTTCCTCGCCGACGCGGCCGGACGCGACAACGTGACCGATGCGGAGCTCGCCCTCGACAAGAACGGCAAGTTCCTCGCCCTGCGCATCAAGACGCTCGCCAATCTCGGCGCCTATGTGCAGCCGGGCTCCGACGGCGGCCCGGTCAGCAATCTGGGCACGCTCGCCGGCGTCTATACGACGCCCGCCATCCACGTGGACGTGACGGCGGCCTTCACCAACACGCACTGGATGCGCCCCTATCGCGGCAACGGACGCCCCGAGGCCGCCTATGTGATCGAGCGCATTATCGACATCGCCGCCGACCGGCTCGGCTTCGATCCGGTGGAGCTGCGGCGCAAGAACATGATCCCGCCCAGCGCCCTGCCCTATAAGACGGCGCTCTCCTTCACCTATGACTCCGGCGAGTTCGAAAAGTGCATGGACATCGCCCTCGACATGGCGGACTGGAAGGGCTTCGAAAAGCGCCGCGCGGAAGCGCGCAAGCGCGGAAAGCTGCGTGGCATCGGCATTTCCAACTCAATCGAGAAAGCCGGCGCCGCTGGCTATGAGGGCGCGGAGATCCGCTTCGACCGCGGCGGCGGCGTGACGATCCTGTCGGGCGCAGTGAGCCATGGACAGGGCCACGAGACGATTTTCAAACAGCTCGTCTGCGACACGCTCGGCCTTGATCCCAAGGACGTGCATTACGAACAGGGCGACACGGACGTGATCTTCTTCGGCGAAGGCACGGGCGGCTCGCGCACCTCCTCGATCGGCGGCGGCGCCATGCTGATGGCCACCAACAAGATCTTGGACAAGGCGCGCAGGATCGCCGCCTATGCGATGGGCGTCGACGAGGTGGACTTCAAGGATGGCGTGTTCATCAACCGCAAGAGCAATGCGACGATGACCATGCGCGAGGTGGCGCTGCTCGCCGCCAATCCCAACAAACTGCCCAAGGACATGGAGCCCGGCCTCAACGCCAGCGCCGTCTATCATCAGCGCAAGGCGAACTATCCCTCCGGCACGCATATCTGCGAGCTGGAGATCGACGAGGAGACCGGCAAGGTCGAGATCCTGCGCTACAACGTCGTGGACGACGTGGGCGTGGTGATGAACCCGCTGCTGCTCAAGGGCCAGATCCACGGCGGCATCGCCATGGGCATCGGCCAGATGCTGCTTGAAGACCTCAAATACGACGAGAACGGCGAATTGCTCACCGCCTCGTTCATGGATTACGCCATGCCGCACGCCGACGACATGAGCTCCTTCGAGGTGAAGAGCCATTCCTGCCCCACGCCCTCAAATCCGCTGGGCGTGAAAGGCGCGGGCGAGGCGGGCTGCGTGGGCGCGCTGCCGGCGGTGGGCAACGCGCTTGTGGACGCGCTCAGTCATCTCGGCGTCGAGGACGTGCCGATGCCCGCCACCCCGCACAAACTGTGGCGCATCATCAACGAGCGCGCGCGCAAGCAGGCGGCTGAATAAGCCGCCCCCGCAGCGCGATCAATATTCGAACAAGGGCTGCGGCCTGCCGGGCGGATCGAAGCGCTGCGGCAGGTTTTCGAGCCCGAGCAGGCCGCGCTGGTTCCAATACACGGGCTCGCGCAGCCATGTGTCCATGCCGACGTAATTGTGCATGGAGCCGCGCGGCACGACCTTGCCGGGATCGAGGAAACTGCGCCGCTGGATGACGAGCGGGGGAGCCGCAGGGCGGGCGGCGCGCGCCGCCGGCGCCGGCTCGCGACGCTGCGTTTGCGCCTGCGCGGGCGCAAGGGCGAGAAGGGCGGGCGCGAGAAGGACGGGCGCCAGCAGCGCCGCGATGCAGGAAAGACGAGAAGGGGCCATGCGCGTTCTCCTGTGTGAGGAGAGACGCGGGGCGAAGGCGTCGGGTTCCCCGCGCCGCGGGATCAGCCGCGCGGGCGTTCGCGCCCCTGCGGGCGGGCGGGCTCGCGCGCAGTCGAGCGCAGCGCCGGCGCAGGCGATTGCGGGGCCAGCCAATTGGCGTTTTGCGCCATGGAGCGGGGGAAGCATTCGGGCCGGCGGTCCTGTTCCGCGCGCGCGAAAAAGGCGCGCAATTGCGAATCCTCTCCGGCCGCCACGAGATCGAAACGGTCGATGACGCAGGCGAGCGCGCTGCGGTCGAACGCCCGGCCCTGCTCGCCGCAGGCGAAACCGGAAATGCGGAAACGCGGCGAGGATTCCGACAGGCGGAAGCCGATGCACAGGCGCACGCCTGCGGGCCCCGACATGGTGAGGTCGCTTGTCTCGAAAGCGCCGAAGCGCGTCTGCAACAGCGTGGGCGTCGAAGCGCGGTCGATCGCCATGCCCACGCCCGCCGCGCGGCGCGCCATCTCAACCCACATCGTGGGTTCGGGCGCGCTCTCTCGTCCGATCCGATAGAAGGAGACGCGCAGATAGGATTCGCCCTTGTCGAAAGCGCCGAGCGACAGCGTGTCGCGCCGGCCGCCCCCGCGCAGATTGTGCTGCGCCTCGTAGACGCCCCAGGAGTCCTCGAACTCGACGGAGGCGACTTCGTAAAGCTGGAACGGCTTCACGATGTCGAGCCAGGCGGAGGCCGGCTCGCCGAAGGAGGGCTCCGGCGCAGGGACCGGAGCCGGCGGCGAATAGCCGAGCCAAAGGCCAAGCAGCGCGGCGATTGCGAGCCCGCCGCGGGCGGCGTTGCGGGATTCAAGAAGCGCGCGCGCCCGTTTGCCGAAAGCGGAATCAGCGAGGCGCGCCCCGCGCCCTTCGGCGGGCTCCGCCCGACGGGCGAGCGCGCCGCGCACCGCCGATAAATCGAACCGGGCCGGCTCCGGCCCGGACGCATCCGCAAAACTCATTCACCCACCCCAACGCTCACGCTCCCCGACAAGGCGGCGCCTGAGCCGGGAACCGTTCAATCTTGAAGCGTGGGCTTCATCGAGTCGTTACTTTTCCGGCCCCGTCTGGGTTCAGGGTCAACGCCCCTTTAACGGACGGGGTTAACGCCGCGCTTGCGCTCCCGATTGACTTTCCCAGCGCGCGCGTGTCTCTGGCCCGCGATCAGGCGGGCCGGGGCTCCCGACCCTTCCGTTTTCCACGCACAGGACGAAAGATCATGGGTTTCAAGGTCGCCATCGCGGGCGCCACCGGCAATGTGGGCCGCGAGCTTCTCGACATCCTCGCCGAGCGCCGCTTTCCGGTGAGCGAGGTCGTCGCCCTCGCCTCCAGCCGCTCCATCGGCACGGAGGTCTCCTTCGGCGACAAGACCCTCAAGTGCAAGCTGCTCGACACCTACGATTTCTCCGACGTGGACATCTGCCTGATGTCCGCCGGCGGATCGGTCTCCAAGGAATGGGCTCCCAAGATCGCCGCGCAGGGCTGCGTGGTGATCGATAATTCCTCGCAATGGCGCTACGACGCCGACGTGCCGCTCGTGGTGCCGGAAGTGAACGCCGACGCCGCCGCCGGCTTCCGCAAGAAGGGCATCATCGCCAATCCGAACTGCTCGACCGCCCAGCTCGTCGTGGCCCTCAAGCCGCTGCATGAGCGCGCCGTCATCAAGCGCGTCGTGGTGTCGACCTATCAATCCGTCTCCGGAGCCGGCAAGGAGGCGATGGACGAATTGTTCGCCCAGACCCGCGCCGTCTTCGTCTCCGATCCCGTCGAGTCGAAGAAATTCCCCAAGCGCATCGCCTTCAACCTCATTCCGCAGATCGACGTCTTCATGGAGGACGGCTTCACCAAGGAAGAGTGGAAGATGATGGCGGAGACGAAGAAGATCCTCGATCCGAAGATCAAGCTCACCGCCACCTGCGTGCGCGTGCCCGTGTTCATCTCCCATTCGGAAGCGGTGAACGTGGAGTTTGAGAAGCCGATCACCGCCGACGAGGCGCGCGACATTCTGCGCGAGGCGCCCGGCGTGCTCGTCATCGACAAGCGCGAGCCTGGCGGCTACATCACGCCCCATGAAGCGGCTGGCGAAGACGCCACCTATATCTCGCGCATCCGCGAGGACGCGACGGTGGAGAACGGCCTCGCCTTCTGGTGCGTGTCGGACAATCTGCGCAAGGGCGCCGCGCTCAACGCGGTGCAGATCGCGGAAGTGCTGGTCAACCGCAAGCTGATCGCTCCGCGCGCCAGCGCCGCGTAAGCCGCGCGCCGCACGACGCACAGACGCACAGACGCGCAAACGCACACACGCGAAAGCCCGGACGATCCGTCCGGGCTTTTTTCGTTCAGCCTGCGCGCAGGCTTTCAGAACCGCGCGCTCGCCAGCGCCGCCTCATGGGCCTCGCCCGCTATGGGCCGGAAGCCTTCGATCTCGGGATCATAGGCGCGCAGGCGTCCGTCCATCACGCCGAAATAGGCGCCGTGCAAAGCCAGCGCGCCGCGTTGCTCAAGCGTGCGCACGCAGGGAAACGTGCGCAGGTTGGCGAGCGATTGCTTGATCGATTCAAGCGCCAGCGCCTCCACGTAATCGCGCAAGGCGCCGCGCGGCGGGCCAAGCCGCTCATGGGCGGGCCCGAGCAGCTTGATCCACTTGCCGATGAAATCGCCCGGCGAAAGCGGCCCGCCGCCGGCCTGCGTTTCGCCTTCCGCATAAGCGCGCACGCCGCCGCATTGCGCATGGCCGAGCACGACCACATGCTGCACCTTCAGCGCCATCACCGCGAACTCCAACGCCGCCGACGTGCCGTGATAATCATCGTCGGGCGCGTAAGGGGGCACGAGATTGGCGACGTTGCGCACGACGAACAATTCGCCCGGCCCCGCATCGAAGATCACTTCCGGCGAGACGCGGGAATCGCAACAGCCGATCACCATGGTCTTGGGGCTCTGGCCCGCCTGCGCAAGCTCGCGGTAGCGCGCCTGCTCGCCGGGAAAGCGCTCCCCCAGAAAGGCGCGATAGCCGCGCACGAGCGCGGCGGGAAACTCAGAATCGACGACAGGTCTCATGCGGCGGCGCCCCTTTGTAAGGCCGGATTAGTGGAACCACGGCCGCAGTTCAACGGGGATGCGAAGGAACCCCGCCGCGGCGCCGCGCATTGAGACCGTGACCCGGAGCTTTGCGGACTGGCCCGGGAGCCGTTCCGCCAACGCCCTTCAGCCGACGTCCGTCAGCGACGGACGCACCTAAGCGAGGCCATCATGTCCCTCAGCGCCGTGCTCCTCATCATCCTCGTGCTGGCGCTGGTGGGCGCCATTCCTAACTGGGGCTACAGCCGCTCCTGGGGCTATGGGCCCAGCGGCGTGCTGGGCGTGGCCCTCCTGGTGCTGATCGTGCTTCTGCTGATGGGCCGCATCTAGGCCCCGCGGGCGACGAAAGCGCGATGGCGGCCCCTGCGCGGCCCCGCTATGGTGCTTAAAAGCCTGAACGCCCGCGGAGACCTATGCATGAGCCTGAAGCCGCGCCGCAGCATGTTGTTCATGCCCGGCTCCAACGCGCGCGCGCTGGAGAAGGCGAGGTCTCTGCCGGCGGACGGACTGATTTTCGACCTTGAGGATTCCGTCGCACCCGAACGCAAGGCGGAGGCGCGCGCAGCCGTGCTGGAGGCCCTGCGCGCGGCGGCGGGGGGCGCTTATGGCGCCCGCGAGATCGTGGTTCGGGTGAACGGGCTCGACACGCCATGGGGCGAGGCCGACGTGGCCGCTATGTGCGGCGCGGGCGCCGACGCCCTGCTCTTTCCCAAGATCGGCGGCGCGCAGGACGTGGACGCCGCCTGCGCCGCCATGGCCGGCGCGCCCCCGCGCACCACCCTATGGGCGATGATCGAAACCGCCGCCGGCGTGCTCGACGTGCGCGCCATCGCCGCCCGCGGCGCCGCGACGCGCCTGTCCGCCTTTGTGCTGGGGCTCAACGACCTCGCCAAAGAGACCCGCGTGGCGCCCGGCCCGGGCCGCGCCAATCTGACGCCCTGGATTCTTGACTGCGCGCTCGCCGCCCGAGCCCATGGGCTCGACATTTTCGACAGCGTCTACAACGATTTCGCCGATGCGGAAGGGTTCGCGGCCGAATGCGCCCAGACCCGGGCGCTGGGCTTCGACGGCAAGACGCTGATCCACCCCGCCCAGATCGCGCCCTGCAACGCGGCCCTCGCCCCCTCCGCGCAGGAGATCGACTGGGCGCGCAAGGTGGCGGGCGCCTTCGACGCCCCGGAGAACGCAGACAAGGGCGCGCTCGCCATCGACGGGCGCATGGTGGAGCGCCTCCATGTGGCTGGCGCGAGACGGGTTTTGGAGCTGGCGGCGGCCATAGAGGCCGCCTCTGGAGCGAAAACTTGAGCGTAAGAGTTCCGTTCCGCGCGCCTCTGGCTTATGGTCGGCCAGCGGAGCGGCGGCGGCCCGGCCCCCGCAAGCCTACGGATGCGCTTTCGGGGTGAAGCAGGATGAGTGACGCAGCATCGCCGCAAGGCCCCAGATCCAGGTCGAAATCGAAAGTGAAGACAAACCCCGCTCCCTCATCCGCCGCCACGCCCAACCGCGACGGCCCGCCCCGCGAGCCCGCCGTCATCGACGGCGAGGCCGAACGGATCGACCCCCCGAAGGCGGCCGCGTCGCCCGAACCCGCGCACCCGCAACAGACGGCTGCGCAACAGACGGCTGCGCAAGAGACGGCTGCTCCAGAACCCGCGCAGGCGCCCGGATCGGAGACGCCGGAAAAGACCCGGCCGCCCCTGCTCGCCCCGCTTCTGGTGCTGGGCGCGGCGGCGATCGTGAGCGCGGGCGCGCTCTACGCCCTCCTGCCTTCGGGCGGCGCGGGGACCGGCGGGGCCGATCCCGCCGCGCTCGCCGCGCTGGAGACGCGCGTGGGCGCGCTGGAGCGCGCGACGAAGGCGGCGGAGAGCCGGGCGGGCGAGGCGCTCGCGCAGGCGCGCCAGTCCATTCTCGCCGAGGCCGTCCGGCAGGCTGGGGAAGCCGCCAAAGCGGCCGCGCCGGCGCCGGCGCCCGCCCCTGCTCCTGCTGCTGCTGAACCTGCCCCCGCTCGCGCCAGCGAGGCGCTGGCCGCGCTCGCCAGCCGGCTCGAGGCGGTGGAGAAGGCGCTGGCCGCCCCCAAGAGCGAGACGCGCGCCGAGCCCGACGTGCGCGCGCCCGCGCCAGCGTCAACTCCTGCGCCCGTTTCCGCGCCCCCGGTCGATCTCGGGCCGCTGGAGGCCCGCCTCGGCGCGCTCGAAGAAAGGCTGAAGCCCTTCGAGGAGCGCCTCGCCGCCATGCCCGGCGCGCTCGACCAGATGCGCGAAACCCTGCGCAAGACGAACGCGGCTGAGACCGCGCGGGCGCAGACGGGCGCCGATCTGTCGCGCGCGGCCGCGCAGGCCGCCGTCGCGCAATCCCTCGTCGCCGCGCTCGATCAGGGCCGGCCCTTCGCCGCGGAGCTCGACGCGCTGGCCGCGCTTGGTGGCGCGCCCGCGCGGCTCGACGCGCTGAGGCCGCTGGCGGCCACGGGCGCGCCGCGGCTGGAGGCGATCGCGCGCGCCTTCGCGCAAACAGAACCGCGGCTCACGCAGGCGCTGGCGAAATCCGACCCGGCGAGCGAAGGCGAGACGTCATTGCTCGACCGGCTCGCGCGCAGCGCAGGCGCCCTTGTGCGCGTGCGCCCGGTGGGCGAGCCCGACGCGACCGCCGCAGCCGACGCGCCCGCGCGCATCGAACGCGCCCTTGCGCGCGCCGACCTGCGCGCAGCGCTTGCGGAATGGGACCGGCTGCCGGAGGAGGCGAAAGCCGCCAGCGGCGAATGGGCGAAGGTCGCCCGCGCGCGCCAGAACGCGCAGGAGGCCGCGCAATCGCTGTTCGCCGAGGCGCTCGCGCGTCTCGGCAAACCCTGAGGCCGTAGGCGAGGCGTCCGAGACATGATCCGCATCCTGCTTTTTCTCGCCATCCTCTCCGCGCTTGCGTTCGGATTCGCATGGGTGGCCGATCTGCCCGGCGGCGTGACTCTCACGCTCGGCGGCTATCGATACGAGACGAGTCTCGTCGCCGCGCTCGCTCTTGGTCTTGCGGCGCTGGGCGCGGCGATGCTCGTGTGGAGCGTGCTGCGCTTCATCTTCCGCATTCCGAGCCTGATGTCTTTCGCCGCGCGCATGCGCCGGCGCAACAAGGGCCTCGCGGCTCTCTCGCGCGGCATGCTGGCGGTGGGCGCCGGCGACCGGCGCGTCGCCACGCGCGCCGCGCGCGAAGCCGAGCGGCTTCTCGAGGAAGAGCCTCTCACGCTGCTGCTCGCCGCCCAGGCCGCCCAGCTCGACGGCGACCGCGCGCGCGCGGAGCGTGTGTTCCTGCGCATGAGCGAGCGGTCCGACACGCAGATCCTCGGCCTGCGCGGATTGCACGGCGAGGCGCGCCGACGCGGGGACGATGCGGCCGCCGACGCCTATGCGCGCCGCGCGCATGAAATCGCCGCGCCTGACTGGGCGAGCCAGGCGATGCTCGAACGCGCCGCCATGTCCGACGACTGGAAGGGCGCGCTCACGATCGTGGAGGCGAGCGCCGCGCGCAAGGCGATCGACCGCGAGAGCGCGAAGCGCCAGCGCGCCGCGCTGAAGACCGCCATGGCGCTTGAACTGCGCGAACGCGATCCCATTGAAGCGCTCTCGCTCGCGCGCGAGGCGATCCGCCTCAATCCCGCGCTCATTCCCGCAAGCGTGCTTGCAGGCGCGCTGCTCTCCCAGCGCGGCGAGTTTCGGCGCGCGGCGAAACTGCTTGAGAGCGCCTGGCGGATCCAGCCTCATCCCGACGTCGCGCGCGCCTATGTGGAGGTTCGCCGCGGCGATTCCGCATCCGACCGGCTCGCGCGCGCCAAAACCCTCGCCCGCATCGCGCCGGGCGAAGCGGAGAGCGCGCTCACTCTGGCGCGCGCGGCGCTGGAGGCGCGCGACTTCGCCCTCGCCCGCAACGCCATGGCGGATCTGTTCGCCAACGGCCGGCGCCCCACCCAGCGCATGTGCCTCGCCATGGCCGACATCGAGGAGACCGAACACGGCCCCTCCGGCCGCATGCGCGAATGGCTGGCCCGCGCAGCCCGCGCCGCGCGCGATCCCGCATGGGTGGCCGACGGCGTGACGTCTGACGAATGGCTGCCAGCCTCCCCCGCGACCGGACGCATCGACGCCTTCGTCTGGGAGACGCCGGTGGAGCGTCTGGGCCCCGGCGGCGCCGGCCGGCTCGATCCCGCAAGCCAGCCGCCGATCCTGGACGCCGAGCCAGCGACGCCGGACGACCCGCCCGCGGACGCAGACGCCAGCCCGGGCCTGAAAAGGCTCGCGGCCCTGCAGGCGACGCTTGAGGGCGCCCGCGCGCAAGGGACCGCGCAAGGGACCGCGCAAGGAACCGCCCAAGAGAATGCGCAAGGAACGGCCCAAGAGAATGCGCCCAAGCCCGCGCCAGCGACGGTTGAAACGACGGCTGAAGCGACGGCGCCCGCGCCGGAGTCCGCCCGGGCGCCTGGGCCAGACGCAGGCGCGCCAGAGGCCGCGGCGGCGGCGACCGGCGGGCACGGAGCCGCGGCGGATTCCGCGTCCGCGCCGGCCCAGCCTGCGCCGAGGGCGGGCGCGCGGCCTGCGGCTCCCGATTCGCCTCCGCGCTTCCTCACCGCGCCCGACGATCCGGGCCCGGACGCGCCCGATCCCGCAGAGGTCCCCGTGCTGCGGTGGCGCCCCTCCGGCCGCTGAGGGCAAGCGGGCCAAGGGCAAGCGGGCCAAGGCGGCGCGCTGGCAAGGGCGCGCTGGCGAGGGCGCGCAAACAGGGGCTGAAGGCGGGGGGCTGACGGCGCGCGGGCGCCTGTTGCCATCAGGGCGTCGAGCGGCTAAGGGAAGCGCGCCGGCGACGCGACAGCGTCTCGCGCGGCGCGCCGCAATAGCTCAGTTGGTAGAGCACGTCATTCGTAATGACGGGGTCGGGGGTTCGAATCCCTCTTGCGGCACCAGCAATTTCAATGACTTACGAGAAGCTCGGTCTTTGAGACCGGTTCCTTTTTCCTTATACGGATTTTATACGTATTTACCCCGCCGGACCGCGCCCCTTAAGCTGACCCAAGTCTCCAATAGCGGGGCGCAGCACTAAGATGACCGAATCGACCACTGGTCGGCCCCCATTGGGTGATCCGGTTTGAATGTTAGTTCATGACCGGCCGTGGCGCTATGGCTGGAGTGGCCGGCGTAGTTGGTCCGGGTTGCGCAGCTGGCCACTGCACGGC
>Ga0315903_10002980_pt1 | contig 24065 bp, 34 predicted proteins | sample LakEriMetagenome_7_FD_203524 | JGI IMG/M metagenome (GOLD analysis project Ga0315903, IMG submission 203524) | Freshwater fungal communities from buoy surface, Lake Erie, Ohio, United States - Buoy 2 MA119 | ecosystem: Environmental > Aquatic > Freshwater > Lake | place: USA: Lake Erie, Ohio... | reverse complement strand
TTGATATTATCTAAAAGATTAGAGAAGCTTGATTTTGTTTGTTGAACTTGACTGCGCATCATGCGCTTGTTGCGCTAATAGGTAGTTTTAGAAAAAGTCAAGTAATTATTTTATTTTAGAGATAATAGTAGATACAGTTAGGGGCTTGTTGCGCTGACCCCAAGCGTAGCGCTTACAATCAAAAAGGCTGATTGTCAACACTATTCGTATTTTTATCTGCATCAGTAGCAATACGATACAGAATCGTAGGCTTGCCACGAACGCTCTTGCGAGTGCCACAGATAACCATAAGGCCAAGTCTCACTTGATCCTTGACGTAGTGGTAAATGGTCGCATGAGACACAGGCTTATTCATGGCCATGGCTTCGTTGATGCTCCATTCTCCGGAACCAAAGATCAGCGTGCTTCGATCAATGATGCGTCCACGGCGCTTTGGCGTTGCGGTTTCGATAGACGTTTCAGTGGTTGCGGTTTCAGCTGCGGTTTCAATGGTGTTTTCCATAGAGTCTTTAGAATAACTGGTTATTTTAGGTTGTCAACGGTTCAATCAAACGAATTGTTTGATCCAAAGCTCACCTGATATTCATGGTAATACCTTGAATCATAGGTGTGGTCATCGCACTCCTCTCCTACTGGAGGGGGTGGAAACACTTCAGAGTGAATCTGCTCCAGCAGGTCCATCTTGTCTTGGTAAGCCCTCTCCATATCGGGAGAGAGCGGTGGAAGTAGCGCCACATACGCGGATAGCTCTTCCAGAAATTGCAAGTCTGCAATTCGTGTTAGTTCATCATCTGTTAGTTCTTCCATCAGGGTTCCTCATAATAATAGTCAGACGGTTCTGGTTCATCACCGTCACAGTCATCACCGGCTTCATCTGTAATGCTATTGGCCCAGTCATCCAACATTGTTTCAATCATGGAGTCAATGGTCTTGATCTCCTCGGCAGTCATTCCGGTCTTGTCGTAACTGTAATCCTCAATGGTCACATAATCGTGACCACGGTCGAATCCAACAGATCCCCAGTACTCATAGGGACCAATACCATCGTTCTCCCAGTAGTAGGAGAGTGTGACTTCGATTGACGTAACATCAGGACGGGAAGCAATTTCAACTTCATCCAGCGTTCGATAGGCAGTGCGTGTGCTCATAGTTCGTGCAGGTTATCTACAGTTTAGAGAAAGTCAAGCCCCCACCAACACTTTTTCCAAAAGTTTCTGCGCCCCCGTCTTGGTGTTGTTCCATCCCATGAATTGGGTGGCCTCACCGATGCCACGGTGGATGCGCCATTCGTTCTTGTCAGTCTTGGTGTCGTGAGGCTTGTAAACGAAGCCAACCTCCACGCCCTCCACATACAACACGTTGAGGTTCGGCAGGCTCGACTGGACACGCTTCCAAGCAAACTTGATCTTCATGGACAAGAGACTAAACGAGTGAATGGTGGAGTCAACAACTTTTTAGAAAAAATCACTCTGCTTTCGTGGGGTTGTCCTGACGTTTGTCAAGCACAAATCGCACATATTCCATCTCGACATTGCCAACCATTGCTCGTATGATGCAAGGTTTGGTAATCAGGATAGAAGTCAGATAAAGCGGACTGAACTGTGTTGGTTCGGTTCCGTCTAACGTGTAGTGAATAGGTCCATCGGCATCCAGCGTTACCATATCGTTGTCAATGATAACTCGGATGGCTGGATTGTAGGTGATTGCAACGCTTCGACTGGTGACTGTGGTGTGGCCATTGTTTGCAACAACGTGGTATGTACCCGCATCACCTTCTAGGAAATAGTCAAGCACAAAAGTGGCGTTAGTTGCACCTGGCAACACTTGACCATCCTTGAACCATTGATAACTGCATGGTTGGTTGGCTTGACTACGCAACACATACCATGACGCTTCTGTTACTGTGTCAGCGTGTGGTTCCAACGTGAATGTCAACGGACGTTCGGTGGATATCCAGACAGACAACGCTAGTGTGATAATCATCATCAGTGCAATCTTCATGCGGTGAAGACTACACTTCAAAGATGTACCGTCAATACCTTTTTATTCTTTGTCTTTGGGATCGACGCGTAAAATTGAGACCCACAAAGCGATGACATCACCGATCTTGTCGATGAGCATGGTACAGAAACTTGTCAAGAGAAAATAAGCGAGGATCATCATCAGTAGCACGCTGAGATAATTGGGGATGCTCTCAAGCATGAACTTGACTAGATCGTTGATGTTTAGAATAATCATGGTCTCCCAGTGTAACCTAGGAGACCATGTTTGTCAAGCAGTGATCTTGACTTTGAGTTGTTCCTGCTTTTCAGGAGGAATGAAACCGATCACTTGACGAGAGTACTTTGGCAGTTTCCGATGTGCGATTGCCAGTTGTTTGGCTGTAAGGGATCGACCCTTGAGCAGTTGTTCTGCGAAACTGGAGAGGATTACCGCATCCAATCCGTTGAATCCGACACCATTGTTCTCTTTGGTGAGACCGGAACATTGTTCGTCCATGGTCTGGCACTCATAGAGTTTCACGATGGCACGGCAGGCCCATGCGGGATCCGAGGATAGTTTTTCCTTGACATAATCGACGAGCTTCATGTTAGTCCTTGAGTTTGATGTTGAGAGTGGCACGAAACCGAGCGTAGTCCCGTGCGACCCGGATGGCATTAGCACGAGCAACACGTTCAGTCAACGACAATCGTTGGTTGATGGAAACCCGAAGGTTGTCCTTGAGATGGTAGCGAGCAGTAGACTTCATACAGAAGACACAGTAGTTTGGCATTATCGGGAAATCAACAACTCTTTTCAGAAATCTTTGGGTTGGGGGGACGCGTAAAACTTTGAGCGTTGACTTTGATGGGTGGTTAGTATCTAGGACGACGCGTAAAATCTTTTCCGTTGACAAAGTTGGTCCGGTAGTATCCAGAAACGGTCATAATGCCAAACCAATCATTAGATAAAAAAGTTGTAGAATTGTGTGGACTCCGGTGCGACTAGGTGGTAGATTGTACTCGTCAAGTCGGTAATGGATACCGATGAGGACACAGAAAACAAAAATTGTAACATAAACTCAATATGAGCAATACTAATACGATCCTGTTCGGATCATACATCAACAAGAACAAGAACATCAACACCGTCGTTTCGGCGCCATCCCTGACTCTTGAAAGTCAAATGGCCAATGAACTGAGCGACTTTCGAGCCAAGCTGGGTTTGACTTCCGTTCGTAACGTGTATCCGTGGTGGACATACACCTTGGCTGCCTTGACCTACTTTCCCAAGGGTCATTATTCTTCACTCATTGACATTGACGCGTTTCTTCAAGATGCGAACATTCGTATTCGTAATCTTACGAAGCACGCGACTCTGTTGAACAATTCTATCGAAGGACAGGCACCTTCCAAGGTGGCCCGTGAGTACACCGGGAAACTTCCCAAGATGGTCCGTATGTTGAAGTTGAAGAGTGAACGGATGACGGCCAATCATTACGGCCGTGGCCGGAAACCCATCGGTTTCTCGTATGTCGATCCGGTTGCTGCGAGGGCTACCCTGTTGGAACAGTACCCCGATACTCTCCATCTCTTCGAGCAGCTTGACTACTTTGTGAAGGGGAACTAAACACCCCTCTCACTATGGTTAGGGGTTACCCAAGAAAACCCCGGTACACCTACCCCCAAACTTTTTCTAAAATCCTCTGGACAACCCCTCTCCCACACACTAGAGTCGTCTCCGTTATGCCAAACCATACCGCTAACAACTTCACCATCACCGGACCCAAGGATACTGTTCTGGCATTTATCGAACGTGCCAAGGATAAGAATCCCGATGAACTGGACCCTCAACAGTTGTCGTTCAACTCCCTACTTCCTCTTCCGAAAGAGTTGAAGGGTATTGCAAGTCCCGTGAGGATTATGACCCAAGACCAAATTGATGAAGTCTGGGCTGTGTGGAACGAACGCAAGAGTCAAGGAAAACTTGGTGCGTTTGAAAAGAACGGTCCCTTTGGATTGGGATTGACAAGGGAGCAGAGTGAGGAACTGATTTCCAAATACGGCGATTGTGACTGGTACAGCTGGTGCGTCTCTAACTGGGGAACCAAATGGAACTGTTACGACGTTACCGAGTGGAACGTCCATGATAAGGGGGATGGAACCATGAGTGCGACCATCTACTATGAAACCGCATGGAGTCCTGCCACCATTTTGTGGCTCAAGGTTTCCACAGAGTACCCTGACTGTGAGTTTTACCATGAGTTTGCGGATGAGGGTGGCGGTTTCTTGGGTAGTGAGGTTATTCTGAATGGCGGGGTTATTTCGGAGGAAGAGCTTGACTGGAACAGTTCCGATGGCATTGAACTGCGTGAAGGACTGGGAAGGTACTGGCCGGGTGAGGAAGAAGAAAACGTGGATGAGGCTCGGGTGAACGAGTAAAAGTCAAGAACAAAAAAACCTTGGGGTTAGGTGAAAAAGCCCCTTGACTCTTTCCAATACCCTGATAACTTGAACCCGACATGAAGATTCGCAAGAACAACATTGTAAAGACCAACATCCCTCTGACCGTGGGAGTCTACGACATCAAGACGCTTCCGGTAGGTACTCTCCTACAGGTTTGGAAGACTACCAAGCAAGGTGAACTGTACTGTACGACTCTGGACAGGAAACTGTGCAGCCATACCGTTATCACCAACGAAGCGTCTGTTACCAAGGAAGAACAACCGCTTCCCACGGTCAAGGTTGGTGACATCTTTGTTTCGAGCTGGGGATACGATCAAACCAACATTGATTTTTACAAGGTGTTGAATGTCAAGAACAAAACTGCGATTCTGGCAGAAATCGGTCAGAAACGTGAGTACACCGGGCACATGAATGGCAGGTGCGTTCCCAATCCTGATGTGGTTGGAAAAAAGACCTTGACAAAACGGATTATGTCGATGCAGGGGTTGCCCTGTTTCAAGATTACCAATTACGCTTCGGCGTATCCTTGGAGTGGTTTACCCTGTGGATTTTCAGAATGGGCTTGACAATTTGACTGAATCGTCTAACCTGTTCCTGACAATGAAAACGACCTTTGTTGACCGTCAAAAGACCACACTCTACAAGTACGAAGTGGACTTCCGTAACAAGACCTACTCGGTGGAATACTTCACCGATGGTAGTGGAAAGTGTGTCAAGGTGGACATCCTGAACGAATGGGGTGTGAGTCAGTTTGAAGTGGAAGACGATGACGTACTTTCAGAAATCTTCAATGCTGTCAAGTACGAAGTTGACAATTTGGACAGGTAGGACATAGGGGTGGAAAAGGTTGTGGGTGATCCGTAAAAACCCTCTTGACTTTCTCTAAAACTTCTCTAAACTGTACACACGATGAATAAAGATAAGATCAAAATTATCCTCGGACTTTTCAGAAACTATCAGGTTTGGATCAATCAAGACTTTTTTTACATTGACAATGTAAATGTACACCTCGCTGAGGTTGAGTTTGAACCAAACAACGAAGTGGTGTATCTTTCTTGGGAAGGATCGGACGGTGAAGAATACCGTATCAAGTTTGATGAATCGGGATTGTCCAACGCCCGTGTCAAAGATGGAAACTTGATTGTCGAAGATACCGAAGGTGATGAAATTGAACTCACCTTCAACAAACTCACAAAATACGTTGTTCAACTGTAAGAAACCCGTTGACTTTCTCTAAAACTTCCTATACCTTATTTAAACGATGAACATTGAACTTGCCGTGGGTGACAAATTCATTCATACTGACATTCTTGGCAAAAAATGGGAGTTAACGTATACTGGAACTCGCCGTGAAGTCAAAGGTTGTGAGTTTGAATTTTTTGTAGATGATAAAGGTGTTGGTTGTTTCTTTACAGATAGTGAAGTAGCTAAAATGGAGAAGATTACCCCCCAAATGAAAACCTACAAAGTTCCCGTGGTTTGGCAGATGTACGGCTACGTTGAAATGCCTGCCAATTCGATTGACGAGGCAGTCAAAAAGGTGGAGAATGGTTACGGCGACGTTCCACTTCCCGCTGACGCTGACTACGTTGAAGGAAGTTTTGAAATCGACTACGAAGCTGTTGACTTCTCCGCAAACTGAACTAGAATGATACCCACGATGAACGAACCGCTTTCATTTTCTGAATGGTGTTATGAGGTTGATATTGAAACTCAGTATCAACAATTTTATGATGAATATGGTGATGCGGCTTGTTTACTTTGTGAATACAAAGATCGTCATTACCGAGAATATTTAGAGAATTTTGAAAAAAGCTGTTGACTTTCTGAAAAAAGCTGATAATCTATTACCACGATGAAGATCAAAGTTACTGACATTGTTTATGACACTACTGACAATGAGGAGCTATATCTGAATATGGATCTTCCTACTGAGTTAGTGTTTGACATTGATGGTGATAGTGATGATATTGAGTATGAGATCGTTGATGCTATTGGCAATATTACTGGCTGGACGGTGAAGAGTTTCAAATGGTCTGAGGTGGTTGACTAATCAAAAAAAGCTGTTGACTTCTCCGCAAACTGACCTAGACTGTTCCTCGACATGACACCGTTGAAACACGCTGAGAGTTCTGTACGACGATGGGGTGGTTCCGTTACCGACTACATCGACCTACATGACTGGTTTGACGAGACCAAAGCCTTTACCGGAGATTGGACCCATCGAGCGCTTCGGCATCACTCGGCTGGTATTCAATGGGCTGTTGAGAAGTTTGGTCATGTGATTGTCAACAGTAAAGGTAACAATGTTCCTGTCAAGATGTTGGCGGAGCAGCACGTGGAAGAGGATTGTGGATTTATTCCCACGGTTCAGGATTACCTCAAGGCGTTGTCCAAGAGTCCTGAACCGTGGATGTTGAAGGTTGGCAAAAAAACTATGACAGCCACCCTAGAAATCGTTTGACTTTCGGTAATAAACAACTAGACTAGAAACGTATGGAAATTGAACCGCTGAGCAAAGAAATCTACAACAAGGCCAAGGCGTTGGGAATCACCAAGATTGTTCTCAACTTCTCCGGTGGCAGTGATGAGGGTTACCTCAACGTCACGTTGTACCCGTGGGACCAAAACAAGTCTGATGAGCACAACAAGTTGAACGCCGAGGTTGAGAACTGGGCGTGGGATGTTTATTCCTACTCTGGCGCTGGTGATGGTAGTGACTATGGTGATGACATTGAGTACGACCTTGAGAACAACAAGGTTTCGTCTCAAGAGTGGTACACGGCAAGGACCGATGGTGATAGTGCCGAGATTGACTTGGTTCTTGACGAGAACGAACAAGATTGAGTGGTAGGGGTTTATTCTCTTCCCCTTCATTATGGGTTTGCGGTTATCCCACCACAAAAAACCGTTTGATCTTTGTGGGAGAATATGGAGTATCGTGACACCATAGGTTGCTTTGTGTTTCTACTTTCGTTCCTATGTAATGTTTGGTAATACTTAGCGGTTCATTTGTTTTTCTCATTTTGCAACGTGGTTACCGCACATATTCTTTTTATCATAGGTTTTTGGTTATCCTATCACAACAAAACCATCTACGGGCCATTAGCTCAATTGGTTAGAGCAGGGAACTCATAATTCCTTGGTTGTCGGTTCAAGTCCGGCATGGCCCACCATTTTTCCCCTTGACTTTCTCTAAAATCCTCCTAGACTGTACACCGTTATGACAAAGACCTATCAACGTATTTGTGACCCCGGACACTCTTGGCTTGAAGTGCCCGTCGAAGACGTGCGTGACCTTGCCGGGGTGTTTGATGAAATTACCAACTACTCTCCTATCAAGAAACGTAAGTTCTATCTTGAGGAAGATTGTGACCTTGATACCTTCTTTATGGCAATGCGTAACAAAGGATACACGGTCAACATGATAAATATCAATGTGCCAGACTTTGATTCGTATCTGGCCAATCAGTAAAACTTACAAATGCCAAACTAACCACCTGTAAAAAGGTGGTTTTTTTATGTTGACAAATCTACACTATCCTGATAGACTTATGGTGTAATATGACTAAAATCTCAAATAACTTTACCGGAAACATTGATGAACTTCTCAACCATTGCGCTAGCGTTGATGACGCTACTATTGACCAAGCTCTTGAACTTGAACGTGCAATCGAACACGTTATGACTGAATTGGAAATGGACCGTGAGGAAGCCATGCAGCTTATCCAAGACATTCATCTTGCCGAAGTTCAACAGACAGTTCTTGATATGGTTGACAAGGGATTGTTGGAAGTGACTGGATTCAATGAAGATGGTGAACCTCTTTATGGCCAAACTGAACTTGGTAAGAAGTTGTCTCAAGATAGCGATATTCTTGGTTCCATCGACCAACAACGTAAGTCCGACGCGTAAAACTTATTGTCTGGACACAATCAAGTCAGGGTTGACGCGTAAAAGTTTCAACCTTGACTTTCTTCATGCGTTGGTGTATTGGACGCGTAAAAGACGACGCGTAAAACCCACAATGGTTGACTTTTCCATTGTGGGTTGTTATGTTATCTGGCTAAACAAAAAACAGCATATTGCTATGCTGTTGCAGTATCTTGCGTCAATAGGATTTACCGAAGGATGTCAGTTATGAATGAATACCGAAGACCTATTGATCACAGATGAACTCCGCAAGCGGTCATAGCAATATACTGTCAAAGATCACTTGATACGTAGCAATTGATTACCACGACCAATTGCAACACCTTTACTATCAACTGTAGTATCAGTTTTACTATTATACGTGCCAATCGTTCGATTGTTACTGTCGTTCAACCGAGTGATGTTACCTTGCGTTTGGACGCTAGCAACAGTTCGGTTATTCATGTCCTTGATATATGATTTACTCATGTTGAATATATACTACTATGGTTTACTAACAAAGTCAACGCTTTTTCTTGCGTTTTTCCAGCTTACTTTGCAATTCCAAGAACTGTTTTACCTTTTCCGGTTCTTGCAATTCTCCTTCTTTGGCATATTGTACATTGATAGGTTGAGCAGCGTTTTCAAACACTTTGCTGGTCAAAAACGGTTTATACATAGATGGTTTATCTACGTCTTTGGCTTTACATACCAACGTTACCAAGCTAAACATGGGTGTGGCTGGATATGGTGCGTCACAATCGGGGTGAAAGTAATCTACTCCAGTTGAACTATCCACTAAACTGATCAATTCACATTGATTGTTTAGTTCTTTCATACCAAACACTGCTTCTATAGCCTGGGTAGCCGCCTCCATATAGGGAGAGGGGTGCTTTGTATCAATAGATACCCTTACCTTCCAATTGCCAGTATCAACAATGTAGTCAGTCATAGTTACAATATAAATATGACCAACTACATCTGTTTTACTCCAAAAGTGTCATGTATGGATGATATTGTATAATCGTCCGACTATAGTTCTTATCCGTCATCGGTTCACATATATACAATACATTGTTGTACTTCAACAAACACTGATTCATATGATCAGTAAACAACATACGATCAATAGTACCCTTTACCGCAGATAACTCCACATCCTCAATAACAGGATACTTCTGCAACGTAGCGTTAGACGACTTTGGCCAAGTAATACCAATAACTTTAGTGGTGGTCATATATTACCAAATACGAATATCTCCAGTCAAATCACCATCGTTCAACAAATCCATGTTGTCAATCTTGAACTGTACACGTTCACAACAACGTTCCTCAATCGTACCAGACGCAAATATAATCTTTTGGATACACGGTGTCTTTCCTTCAGCCCGATGTATACGTCCCAACGCCTGTGACAAATGTATAGCACTAAACGATGGATTCAATATAGCACCCCTAGCATACTTGCCATTCAAATCATGTAACCCAATACCATCATTACCCGCAGCCATATTCACCAACATAATACGTTTACGATCCTCCTGAAACGCATCAATAATGCTTTGACGTTTCTTACTACTCTGCCCACCCACAATAATGCCAACCTCATCACCATACAACGCTTCTAACCTCGTCTGCAACGCTTCAATAGTCTCAGTGAAGTTCACAAACACAACCGGACTAATATTCTCCCGGTACCATTCAGTAACCATATCAATCATCGTTGGTACCTTCAAAACTTCAGCCATACGACGAGCCCTAACCATCTGCGCAAATACATGAGAACTATACTCACTAGCATCCTTGTCCAACCTGTCAATCTCCGCCTGCATCAACTCATACACCCGTTGAATCTTTGAAGTATTATCACCCATATCCACACACTCAGCAAATACACGATTATCAGGAAACAAAGACTTCATCTGTTCCCGCGTCAACCTACTAGCCAATTGCTGAACATTAAACAAACTATTATGTATAGTCCTCATTCCCTGTTGAGTACGTGCACTAGCCAAATTCAATTGCTGTCCAAATTGTGTCTGCACAACATCACAAACACCATCCACCCACGCCTTAAACGTATACCCACTATGCAAATTAGTAGCATACCCAAACGCCCTCATCTCCGTAGGCATAGTAGCAGCACTAGCACTCATCATCAATACCTTATAACCCTCACGCTTAAACCGTATCGGTATCACACTCGTAAGACTACTGCCACCCTTACAACGATGAATCTCATCCATGATAACCAAACTGTTCTTGGGTATCTTGATCTTAATACCACATTCCTTGTCCCATATACTAGAACGCATAAACGTATTGTTATTGAATTCCAATAAATGGTGACACTTTGTCCCACGAATCAATTGCTCATAGTTGACAATATGGTTGTTACAATAACCATCAAACGCCACCGCCTTACCATTCAAAGCACTATTAACCTTAATGCCAACGCTATTCAATATACGTTGCCATACCGGAATAACACCTTTAGGACAAATAACCGTGATAGGCACATTCATCTGTTTGGCAATCCATGTTGCCACATACGTTTTGCCACATCCAGTTTCACTCAAATCTGCAGCAACTCCATTGAGATACAAACTATCCAACAGACGCTTAGCATGATCCACCTGCGGTTCCAATAATGTCATAAATTTTATAGAAAGTAGAGTCTACCACACTTTAGACGGTTGTCAACCCCTTACGACCCTGATTCTTATCGGAATAACCCATAATGCCAACCTTCCTCAATTCACTAATAGCCTTGCTGGCTTTGCTACCCTTCGGCTGCTTTCCATGAATCAATAACGCAAAATCACCCCCGGTACCATACGCATGACTATCATCATGATCAATAGCTAACCCCATATCACTCGCTTCCTTCTCACTATACACCACAACTGCACTACGCAAATCATGTTGCTTAATCAAATAATCATGCTTGCCACCATAACTAGCAGTCAATCGAAAGTTAGCCGGTATCTTATCCAACCTATTCACCCAATACACCAAACTTTTCGTATAAGCATAAAAGATACAGTCAGGACGCTCAATTGCCACCCTCAACCAAGCATCAAAGTACTCCTGACTATAAAAGTCACCAGCCACATGAATACGCACCTTCTTAGCCTTACGACTCAAACTGATATCAATCAACTCATACATACAGTCCTTGGCAGCCACCAACAAATCAAAGTTATGCCACCTGCTAATCCTCACATTAGGATACAAATTCTCCTGACTAGCACTAAAACACCGAAATACAGCATTCTTTCCATCAACCAAATGGCCACCCCCACGATTCACTTTTGCCAAACATTGTTCCGCAAACGGACAAGTCCATCCACTCGGTAAACTAAACGTGTAAATCTCCTTGTCCAGTTTAGCGTTACCACGTCCAAACGAAAGCGTTTCAATCATCACGAACGCAGTGTAAACGACCCACAGCCACTTTCAACACCTTTCTTCAACTTTCTCACACACCCCCAGACGCGTAAAACCCAAACACCCAAACAACCCATCGACGCGTAAAACCTTTAGTCTTGACCAAACCTAAGCGTTAGCGTATCCACCCAGACGCGTAAAACCATACCCCTTGACAAAACACACCAACCATGATACCCCAAGACGCGTAAAACTTTAGCGCTTGACATCCTACCCAAACCATGATAAACTATTAGCGTACACCCCCTGCGCAAATTCGATAACCACAACCCCATCACTACCATTGTTTCACCAACGCTAGCGTTTGTCAACAGCAAACATACCTAGTGCCAAACTTGGTCGTCCCTTTACCAAAAATCGCTTGCTCTGTCAAGCACTTTCTAACGCAGCGTTTGTCAACCTCAAAAGCGTTCGTGAAGCGTTCGTGACGCAGCGTTGGTAGCGTTTGTCAAGCGTCAAAGTAGCGTTAGTGAAGATAGTATCGTAAGTAACGTAAGTATCGTGAGTTCATAACCACCAACGCTTGTCAAGCGTATTCGTATTACGCGTCGTGGTCATATAACGCTTTGTTGTAGCGTCAGCGTCATAGCGTAGCGTTGGTTAATGCAGCGTTAGTAGCGTTTGTCAAGCACATTGCTTATGTTAGTACCGTAAGTACCATACTATCTTTACTCACGTTATTGACACAAATAACGCTTGACAAACATACGCTTTTGTGGGAAAATGAGAGGTTTGACGCTATATATACGAAATTCGTATGAAAAATGGGGTTCGACGCTAACGTCTGGTTATTATTGAGCGTTCAACCATATATACGTATATACAGTTTTGTATATATGAGTTTATAGTAATGTAGTATATATACAAGCGTTTGATCATATATACGGATACTTTTTATAAAATAGTTATGTTAACTGGGGGTATATTTGTGGGGGTATTTGGGTAATTATTTAGCGTTGGGGAGGGGGTATTGTGAGCGTTAGTGGGGTAGTGTATATATGAGTGTAGGGTAATATATATAGCGTTGGTTGGGGGTGAGTGTTGTGGTTGTGTGTGTGTGTGGGGGTGGGGGCAATCCTCTCCCTATGGGGAGGGAGGGTGTTTTGAATTGACGTTATGAGGTGGGTGTGGTAGTGTGTGTTGTATGAGTGTGGATAGTGTTATGGATAGGCAATTTATGAAGGTGGAGAGGGTTATGAATATGCATATGGAGTATGCGGTGAGCAATGGGGAGTGGGTGCGTAGCAATGGTTATTATACGTTGTCACAGTTTATACAGAATGAGTTGTGTATAGTGGGAGATGGCATGAGTTTGTATTCGTATAGGGGGGTGGGGTATTATTATGTGCGTAATGTGTATGGGTTAGAGTATAGGAGTTGTAGTGGTAGGTATGTTGGTGGAGTGGAGACTGGCAGGGCGATATTGGATCCGTGGGGTAGGGTATTTAGTGTATTTCCGTATCAGCGTAGGATGGGTGGTAATATTATACATGGGTATGATGGGTATTATAGTGGGGTGGTGAGTAGTGTGGTATATCATGATGAGCGTAAGGTGGATAGAGATAGAATAGTGGATAATGTTATGGTATTGGTTACGAGTGTGAGTGGGGTTGCGGTGTATTGTGTGGATATATTGGCTGGTGAGTATGATGGAGTATGATGTGATATTTTATTTTATCTGTATATATGAAGAGTGATAATAATAGTCATTTGGAATACCCGGTGGTTAATGTTGAGTGGGTATTGAATAATAGTGGGCATACGTTATGTAATTTGATGGGCAACTGGTTAGATATTAAAAATAGGGATACCGGGCGTGATTTGTTGAGGTATGCTGGAATAACGGATTATTATGTTAGGAATGAGTATGGGTATGAGTATAAGAGCAGTAGGGATGTTCATGGTTTATTAACTAATAGGTATATGAAGGATCCGTGGAACCGGGAGTTTTTGGTATTTCCGGGTGATATGAGTGGCAAGGTAGGCAAGCATGGGTATGAGCGTTATTATAGTGGTGTTGTGTATAAGACTGTGTATCACAATGAGTTTAAGGGAGGTGATACGAGTTATATTAGGCACAATGTGATGTTATTGACTACTACTGTTAATGGTAGCGTTGTGTATTGTTTGGATATATTGGCTGGGGAGTACAAGCATTTTTAAGTCATATATATTGGTGTACCGGGCGAAGAAATGAGGGTGGGTGGGCACAAATAAACCTCTCTATATGGGGGGATGGTTATATTTATTTGATAATATATGAACTACCGGGATTTTTATAAGGATTTATTATTAGAACTTGAATTTAATGTTGCACCATATCCTGAACATCCGCATGGGTTTATTGGATGGAAAGGAAAAATGGTATGGATGTCACCGGACAAGTTTCTTTCATTGGCTAGAAAGTTGGATTTTCCATATGAAGATTCATTGGAATCGTTAAGACAGGCAATGAAACTAGGTCAACCTATTCCTCATCTTATGTTGGGGGTTGATATGGTAAAGAGAAAAGTTGTTGATCATGAGGGTAGGCATCGTGCGACAGTTGCCAAAGAGTTGGGTATAGAGAAGGTTCCTGTGTTTATTTATACTGGAAACTACACAAGAACTCCGAGTTGGACTGAAGAGGACCATGATGTTGTTGATAATTTGAAATTTGACCGTGAGGGTTAAAAAGTATAAAAGGTGACGAACATATATTTATAGCGTATGCAATACCGTGATTTTTTTATTGAAAGTTTGAGTGATTCGTATCGTTATAGTGATGGTTTCAAAACTGAGACTATTGATTATGAGGATGAGGATACCGGGGAAGTTTATAAGAAAGATGTATTACAACCGGTTCAGATAATTCGTTTTGTTGGTGGTGATGGTACGCCCTATATATGGTATGCTCGGCAAAATCATTATGACAATACGTTGTGGACTATAGCGTTTGGTATATTTACTGGTATTGATGCACGTGGGTCTAACAAGTTGGACATTAATTTGAGCAACAAGAATGATGCTTTTAGGGTATTATCTACTGTGATTGACATTACCAATGATTTTGTGGATTTTGATGGAGATAATTATGAGGTACAGCGTATGATGTTTACGTCTGAGGGTGATAAGCGTACATCGTTGTATTTGAAGCGAGTTGTTCCACGTATTAGGAATTTCAAAGTTGACAGTGTGGATAAGGTTGGAACTGAGAGTACGGTTATGTTAGTGAGGACCAATTAAAGTTTTGGTTTAGTGTTTATTGATGATTCTCCATACGGTTACTTCTGACCATGGTTTACTGTATCTGGTTTTGATATTTTGTTGGTTTAGGGTATGGGCTATTTGTTTGAGGGTATGGCCTTGGTTGTAGTATTGTACTATGGTGGGTTTGATATTTTTGTAGAAGTCCAGGCATTTTTGTCTATTTGCGACTCTGCCTATTTTTGATACTTCGTTTATGTTGGGACTGCCGAATGTTCTATCTGGGTGTTGTTGTTTCCATTTTTGCATACCGTTTTTGATTAGGGATGACAGCGATATATTTCTTGGTTTGAGACTGTGCACTTTATCGTGGCATGGTTGACATAGAGGTATGGTATTTTTGCCACCTAGGGATTGTGGTACTACGTGGTGGTGTACGATATTGTTTGGTGATTGGCATTCGAAGCAGTTGTGTATATTTTTCATAGTTGATGTGTATGATATATAGGGTACTATGAATATATAAAAATTGTATTGATAAACTATAACAGTATTTATAGTTTATATGGAGGGTGTTATAAGTGATAATGATAATTGTGTAAGTACCGGGGGTGAAAAAGCGTTAGAGAGTGAGGTTGGTGTTGGTGGGTGGTTTGTTGACAATCGTGATCGGGTGATATGGTGTAAGCGTGGTGGGCGAGTTATCAATGTGTGGGATGAGTATGTGGCGATGTTGGGTAGTATACGGGAGTTTTTGTTTGGTGGTGAGTTTTTGAGTAATGAGAAGTATCGGCGTGGCAGTAAGAAGACGTTGGATGTACAGACTGCGGTTAGGAGGTATATACGTGATGTTTATGGTTGTAGTTTTTCACAGACGTATAGTCTTGTGCATGGTGTTAGTGTGAATGTGAATCACAATGTTATATATGATGCGTTGATTGATTATTATGGTATAGATGGTATGGATTGGGGGTATTTGTCTAGGGGTGTGAGGTGTTTTTATACGGACAATGACAAGATACTGGAGTATATTGCGAATGACACGTTGGTTAAGGGAGGAATGTATGATTATTTTATTAAGAACCACGCGTTAAAAGTTGATGGTGTTGGTATTAATACGAGTCGTAGAGATGGTCGTTCACGTAAGGTGATACGGTTGAAGTGGAGAGATGGTGGTAGGACGTGTGATTTATCAGAGTTGGTGGTTAACAAGCGTCATGCGTGGAAACATATGACTAAGGATGAGGATCGTGTTGGCATACGTGATTATGATAGATTTTTGGATGGTAGAGATGAGAGTTTGGTGATGCCAGATCGTTGTCCTGTGTTTGGAAATGTTGTTTTGAATTATACCGGGATTGATTTCAACAATGGAATGAAGAACAAGAAGCGTTGTAGTTTGACGGTGTATGAGGGCAGCAATGAAATTGAGTGGAGTGCGGCTAGTATAGATAGAATTGATAGTAACAAGGGGTATACGTATGACAACATACGGGTTATTAGTGATTTTGCGAATGGGTTAAAGAATTGTTATAGTGAGTATCATTTTGAGCGTGTGTTGGAGTATGTTAGGAGTAACCCGAAGTAGATTTGGTATATGTGTGTGGTGCAATGCCCCTCTATATGGGGTGGGAGGATGTTTGTATGGTGTTTGTTACTTTGTTATTATATTTATGTTGATATGACCGGGAATAATAACAAACAACGTTGTAATGAAATAGGTGTTGGTGATGTTATCAGTATTGCAAGTGGTATTGTGTTGGCTATATTGGCGATACCGGTGGTGGGTGCTGCGTTTTTGAATGTGATTAAAGCGATGATTGGGTACATGATACCAATTGACAAGATCAAGGCGAAGATTGGATACAAGAAGGGTACGATGAGATTTGCCAATGATAAACGTGGTCATTTGGATGTGCAGAGACATCCTGAGGAGTTACCGATTAACAATGTGTTTACTAATTATATATTTCCGTTTGTGGAGTCGATAGTTGAGTATGCTGATCAGATTGCGATTGCGTATATTAATGGTATAATGAGGATATTGAAGAAGGTACCTAAATTAAAGAACAAAAGTGATAGTGATTTGAAGCATATAGCGTTGACTTTGTATTATACGTTGACTGTGGGGTTGATAATGAAGTTGGTGAAGTTATTGATGTTAAAGAAAGGATTGGTGGGTGATACTGCTGCGTATAAGAGTATACGTGATATAATCACCAATGGTTTGAAGTTTGGCAGTTATGATTTGGATTTTGATGATATGGAAAAAGAGAGCAACATTATGTTTTCTCACAAGTCACTTGCGCCTATTGTGAAGGAGTTGACTGATAGAGTTGGTAGTATGTTACATATATTTGAGGATCAAAGTGTGAGTTACCGTGATTTTTATGATGATTCAAAGTGATTTGTATATATGATTTAAGAACCCCGTTCATTTTGAAGTGGACGGGGTTTTTTGTTGACATTTATGGTGTGGGTGGTAAGTTTAGATATGATACGTACATCAAGTGTTATAAAGGATGGTGCATTGGTTAAGAGTCATACTGATTATCCGGTGACCAATAAAACGTGGAAGTTGATGGAAATTGAGTTATCTGTGTATTTGGACAGTTTAAATTTAACGGATCCAACGAATAGTATCTTTGAAAATTATAATGATATTTGGAGTTGGTATTTAAGGTCACCAAATCGTAATGAGTCAAATTTGGATCCGTGGAATCGATTTTTTGTATTTTATCCGCCTGAAAAGATACCTTCTCAAGCTGCTTTGTATAAGTATCAAATTCTTACCCACGACAATTTTGCTGTGTATGTCATTGTGACTACTGTAAATGGTGAGCGGGTATACTGTGTAGATATAATATTGTGATAAGTTATATTTTATGTTATTGGTTATGTATTTATTTAATATATGACCAAAAACGAATTAAAACAGTTGATCCGTGAGATAATTGAACAACAGATTAGTGAAGGTGGCGTATCAAGATTCTTTCCCGGTAAAGATTTCAGTGGAATACCGGGCGGAGAACATCCTGATGCTGTGGATGCTGGTGATGAACGATTGCATCCTAGAGTAATACCACCAGAGGCATTGCGGTCAGATGAAATTACACCAGAGTATTTGAAAAACCCTAAATTTTTCAAGTTATTGGCATTAAAAGGTGGCTTAACTGACAAAGAAAGGGATGTTATTAATTTTCGATATGGCAGTCTAACAACTGAGTTTGATTCTCTTGCGAATACTGCTATTGCAATGTCCCGTAAGTATAAGAAGAAGTTTACTAAAGAACATATCATTCAGCTTCAGGCTAGGGCGATACATAAGTTAAGAGTTGGGTTATCCAAGTTGAACAGTGCTGAAAGGGCGGAGTTTGAGTTTGGAGCTGAGAACTGACATGTAATGTTTATGAAATACCGCAATTTTTAATTTGGGTATTGGAAACTTAGATATTGTGAGTGTTTGATTTGGTATACTTATATGGATATGACACAAGATATTATACCGTTGACAGAGGAGTTGTATTTTCAAAACGACACCGCAACGTTGTTTCACAGAACGAGACTTGAATTAGATAAAATATCTCAAATTTTAAACAGTGGGTGGTCTGATAGTGGTAGTGGATTGTATGGTCGAGGTATTTATACAACATACAAGATAGACCAACAGTTTACCGGTAAAATGTCCGGTTATGGTGATCGACTATTGAAATTTAAACGCACTACACTTAAAAATATTATTTTCTTTTCTGAGAAATTGGCTAAAAAAGTACATCCAGATGGTCCATCTCTCAAAGATCAGTTTAACAAGATTTATCCAAAACACAGAATTACCGATGCGGAGTTTGAAGACTATCAAAAACAGGTTGAGTCAAGTGTATATTCAGCGGATGTTGCAAAAAGAGTATATGATGATCATCCTGACATAGCTATGCATGTGCCAGGAATTGAATATTTTGGAAGACAAGATGGTCCATGTATGTTGATATATCCTCCTGCCAAAGATACGATTTTATTGGCTGCAGCGAATGTTTCTGGTACAGAAAAAATTGATTTTGATGATATCCCATGGATAAGTGTTGGTGGTGCCCGTCAAGTGAGTCAAAAAGCATTTGATAGTGGTTTGTATGGAGTTCCAAAACATGTATTGCAATTAAATTTAAAGAAATTAGACAAGTCATCATTTCAAATTTTTAAAAGAATAACAAGCAAAGAAAAGTGGTCTTTGGAGGACATGAAAAGTTTAGTTCAAACTCTAAATCCTACATTCGCATTTAATATCATAAGTAATAATGAACACAAGTTTCCCAATCCATATGATATTGACTATACACTTTTGATAGAAATGATTGCTATAAATCAGAACAGTAAATTGCTTACTAAAATTATTAAACACGTGGTTGATAGCAAACTATTGGACGAAAGACAAAAAAATATATTTGTTAGTCGATTACATCATCATGCGATCAATATTCCACAACTTCCTCCGTTAAATTTAGAGGATATAAATGAACTAATTAATTTAGCAAGTCAATATCCATCTGTTGTTGGGTTTTACAGTTACGCGGTGTTATTATTTACACGTAGTAATGTATTTAATAATGTTTCGGATCATATAAGTACGTTTAATAGATTTGAACAAATTAAACAAGGTGGACTGAATCTTAAGACTACGGTTGCATATAATTCATTCAAGTCACTTTCTAGTGTTTATCTTATACGTTTAATTCAAAACGGTACTATTTTTAATCAAATAATATCACATATACAAAACACGTATAAAAATTATGGCCTATCTATATACTTTAAATTTGTAGACACTCTTTTACAAGATTCGCCTAACATAGAGTTTTTAAAATTAATTGTGTCGATTTTGGACGGTCCAAGTCACGATCAGTTAGATCCATCGTTTTTTGCTGCTTTTGAGTCATCGAAGACGCAATATAGACGATATATTGCGGATTATCTTATCAGTTTTAAGTTTAATCAATTAAAAACCGACAGTCATTTGTTTATAATAAAGACATATGTCGATGACGACGCTGCTGATAATTTACAAAACTATCTGCAAAAACTAGAACCAAAAACTGGAGAGATTTTAAGTTCGGTATTAAAACAAAGTTCCAGTGAATTGATGACCCGGTTTTTAAATTTAAATTCGGAGTTCACAAAATACATCCCCGATATTGATGGATTCGATTTAGCTGATTATTTACGTAAATCTGACGGCGCAACTTTTCAACGAAATGTAAATGGAGTAATTAACGCTTTTTCTACTAAACGTTTACTGTCTTTTTCAGATCTTAGTGGTATTGTTTTTGCAGCAGATTCAAAAAACGAACTTTTTAATATTTTTATCGATAAGGTTTTTCCTGATTTGTACTCAAAAAAATCACTTTTTGAACAGAATGTATTTGACTTGGAAAATGTAATATTTTTGGCAACAGATTCAGTTCAAAGACAATATGAATCGATACCACGTCTGATACAAGAGTTTTATAAGGTTGCTCCTAATGAGTTTACTGTTTATAAAAATGCTGCAGATGGACCTAAATGGTTTTCGGACACGATTGGACTATTGTCAGAAGGACTTGACAGAAACGCAATAATGGTTGGCATTACACTATTGTCTGATCCTATATCACTGTTTCCTCCATCAAAACTTGATCCGAAACTCATTAATTTATTTTTAAATTCCGTCAGTCAACGATCATTAACTTTTGGTTTATTATCACAAATAGTGAATGACGATAACATGTTTATTCCAAAAAAAGAAGATAATGATGAAGTTAATAGTATTTTGATGATACTTTTTTCAAGTCCACTTTCAAATGAAACATTAATTAAAATTAAAAAGTTTAACCCGACTTTTTTTGAAACGATTGATGATAGCAATTTAATAAAAATAACAGGCGATATAGGATCAACACTAAGAAATACGGTAAGACCGGAAGGGACAGATAAACTTAGTTGGGATGGATATTTGATTCAGAACTTAAGGTCTATATTCGACCAATTGAAAAAGAACCCAAATTTATCCAATATCGATACCTTTGTTGCGTTTTATTTAAAAACATTACGAGTGTCATCCAATCCAGAAAAGTTTGTGGAATTTGTAAAATTTCTTGTGGACTGGAAAGGCGCATCTTTAGGTATACGAAACATAAATACAATTGTCGGTTCATTGGATCAAACAGATTACAAAACAAAACGTGAATTACTTTATAATAACAAAGGATTATCTGAAGTAATTTTTACAATTTTAGGTGATCTATTGAGATTCGCTAATGATCCTGTTTTCAAGTTTGTTTATAGATTCTCAGTGAACAAAATGTTTATTCTTTCTAAATATTTGGAGTCCAGAGAAGAATCCGCAGATTCAAATATCGTTAGTGACATGTATGATTATACCCCTGATAATTTAAAGGGAGAGTTTGTAAAGAAAATATACGCTGATAACAAAGTGGTGTTCGACGCAGATTTAACTGGTAAATTACTCGCGTCAACTCAAACACCACAAACAGCTGAACTTTTATTGAATCGCACAGATCTTGATAACTGGAAAGTGTGGCAAATATTAGAACTTTTTAGATATAATGATTCTATTAAATCGACTGGAGTAAAAACATATGTATATAAAAGACTCGCAAAGTATTTTCCAAAGTTTACTGAAGATGACTCTCAAGATTTTATTTTCGGGTTGTATAGCTTTAACTCCTTGCTTTTCTTTTTAGCCAATAAACCTAACATTACAAAGAACTCGATTTACGTTTTATTTAATAAGGCTTTGTCTGACGATATCTCCAAAGATAACGTTTTTAGTCGAACAGAATCAATCGCTAAAGTAATTAACCGATATCACAATCCAATGGTTATGACTTGGTTTATAGAAGCAGCTAATTCATCTGCGGCGAGTTCAGTTTATTATTCTACGTCGTATGATGATTTATATTTGAAGATTTTAGATTTACAAAAAAATAGAATCTCACCATTTACGGTAAGAGAAATGTTAAATGGTATTTCACGTGAAACCAAAGATGTCAATGATAAACTTTTTAAATACGTAATATCGTTTGCAACGTCTTTAATTAAAAATAACGGATCTAATATCAATCCAGATATAATTGAACAGGTTTTAAATTATACGAGCAAACGTTTAACTTCAAAAAATAAGTTTAAAGAAATACTAAATTTGTTTCTGACAGCCACAAAACCAAATCTAAATGACCGTTTGGTTTATTTGTTCATGGACACTTTAAATGCAAGCGCTGATTCCGATCAATCATATGAAGTAGCTAAACAGATAATTAGAAGTGTTGGTCCATCTATAACTACATCAATGATCCACAATATTATTACAAAAGGAATTGATCCCACACATGACATTAAATTTCAAAATAAAGAGTTAGTGACTAAAATCATAAACTTAAAAAACAATAAGTTAACAAGAGATGATATTAAAACATTGGTGTTGGGATCTAATGATCCCAAAGATACTGTTAACAAAGTTAAGGATTATGTGGACAATAATTGGCTTAAACAACTGGCATCAGTGTATCGTATTCCGGTTGATGAAAGTTTAATTAAATATTCAGATTATTACAATATTATGAACGAGGACAAAAAACAAGCATATCAAATGGATTTAAATCAAGCATTCGATGTTTTTGATCAATCCTATAAAAAAGCAACAGGAAAGAGTTGGGATAAACAAAAGTTTATTTCACGTGCTCAATCGTGGACATTCTTTGGCGATGACGCTGGATATGTTGCTGTACGTGAACAACGTGGGGGTATGGTTAAATTAGTAGGTGTTGCTGGCAATCCAAAAAGTGTATTACGTGGGTTTCGTGAAATGACAGCCGAATACGCAGGTAAATCAATATGGGGTGCTGTCAGTTCTGATATAGCAGATATGACAATAAGAATTGATCCGAACTTTAAAAAATTAACTGTGCCATCAGGTATGGTGGGTAAATTAATGTTTAATGCAATTAAAGCAATTATCCCCCCTCAAGTATTCGGAGGCGCTGTAATCAAACAAGTTAATGCTGATGGTACAATTACTTTCGATTATCCGGATGTGGGTGAAACTAACAAAGTATTGCTTGGAAACACAGAATATTTCGATTTTCTTAAGACACAAGTATTGAGTGATCCAAGAATCGCACCATATAAAAACATCATACAGAAATTGTTTTAATTTTACATAATAAATAATATTATGACAAAAGACGAACTTAAAAATTTGATTAGACAGATGTTGAATGAAGCACCGTTGGGATCATTTACAACTATTGGTGACTTTGAGAAACGCAAGTCGTTTAAAGATCCTAGGGATCTCAAATCACTTAAACATCCTGATACAATTAAGAAGGTTACTGATCTATTGAAGAACAGTAAAGTTGACTTTGACTTGTATTTTGTAAATAAACCGGGATTAAGAAAATTTAGTGAACGTGGTAGAGTTACTTATGATTTTATTAAGAACCCATATCCTGATGGATTGGGATTAAGTCCAGATGAAATCAAAATAAACAGCGATAATATTACCGTTTTCTTTGTAAGTAATACCGCAGCGGATAAGGTTCCAATGACTCCTTGGACAATTGTTCATAGAATTGGACATGCATTGAACCGAGTTGATCCATTTCAGGAGTATACCAAGTGGTTAGATAAAGAATTTGATGAATTACTTGCTTTATATGGTAAACAAAAAGTAAGTAGAACCTATGATAATGATTACAAAAAGATAAGAAAATATGAATTAGCTAAGGGTAGATTGTTTGAACTTATAGGAACAATGAACAGTGCTAGAACTGGTAGACTACATCTTAGACCATATGAGTTTTATTATGAGTTGTTTGTACAGTATATGAAAGATGGTGAAATCGAGTTTAATCCGTTAACCCAAAATATATTGGTTGGGTTTGGTCCGTATGGTCGAAAATCTATTGCCAAAACACAAAACTTGGAAGAGGCACAAGACAAGTTGGATATGATTGCTAGAACCATACCTTATTATCTTAATGATGTATTGTATGCTAATGTCGGTGAGATATTTGTGATGTA
>Ga0315903_10002979_pt1 | contig 24072 bp, 38 predicted proteins | sample LakEriMetagenome_7_FD_203524 | JGI IMG/M metagenome (GOLD analysis project Ga0315903, IMG submission 203524) | Freshwater fungal communities from buoy surface, Lake Erie, Ohio, United States - Buoy 2 MA119 | ecosystem: Environmental > Aquatic > Freshwater > Lake | place: USA: Lake Erie, Ohio... | reverse complement strand
GAGCAAGATCTTTTTCAGATTGTGCGATTTGTTGATTTATCGCATCCTCCTGAATGGCATATTTTTTCTTTATCTCTACAGTGCTCAATCCTCTTTTTTCAGCATCTTCTATTTCCGCATCTCTTCTAATTTTTAATTGATTCAACAACTCTGCAGTCTCTTGCTTGAGCATTGCAAAGGCATTCTGCATTTTGGTAAAGCTGTCGATCCTTGCCTGCTCATTAGCCTTTTTACGTAGCTCTATTTCAGCAAGTATGTTTTCGCTTCTCGCTGTTGTTTCTGCTAAATTCCTTTCACGAGTTATCTTTAATCTTTCAGCTTCAGCTATTTTATCAGCAGCATCGAGTTCCTGCTTCTTTTGATTATATGCTATCTCTGCATCAATCCTCGCCTGAGTGCCTATTTTGGTGTTGTTGATAATATCCTGCAATCTCTGCAACTCAAGTGCACGTTCTTCGTCTCTGATTTTTTGTAAGGTTTCATTCTTCAGCAGTTCATCCTGCAACAATTCAGCACTTGCCTTTTTGCTGTTTAACAAAACCTGATTAGCACCTTCGATTTGTGATTTGTTCCTCTGCTTTAATTCGAGATCGAGGGCAACAGCATTTTGCTTCTGCTCTGAAAAAAGACCTGTTATCTGAGCCTCAATATCTTTCTTTTCATTTATTGCATCTATTAAGGCTGTTTGTAATTCAATGTTTGCCTTGTTCTGACTCAATTCAACCTGTGCAGCTGCTATCTTTTGATCAGCAAGAGCAAGACTGACCTTTCTTTGCTTTTCTAATACTTCAGACAATTTGTTGTTCGCCTCAATTCTTTCCTCCAAACTTTTGTTCTGATCATCACGATTCTGCCTTAAAAGTTCTGCCTCCCTTTCTGTCTCAGCACGAACACCGGCCAATTTAGAAGCTGCAATCTTTGCATTATTCTGTAATTGAACAAGCGCTTTAGATTGATTGTAAACATTTTTAATGTATTGACCATCGATCTTTTGCGCTTCATCTACCACGCCTACAACTACCTGACCAACCTCTACAACAGCTTTGCCAAGGTTGGTAACAATCTTCTTACCGCTTTCCAGAGATTGATCTGCTGCTTCTTTAATAGCCTTTTTGCTGCCCTCTATACTTTCAGTAAGTTTTTTAATAGTCTCAGGATCTTTATCACCGAAGAATGATTGTTCCCATGCAAGCTGTGCCTCTTGTATTATCAACGCAATACTTGAGAATGCCAACTTCAAAGCACCGCCAATCAGTCCGGCAAGACCTTTTAAAACGTTTGTAAGACCTTCAAAACCTTTTGTCTTTTCACTTACTTTTTTGACTACTTCAACAATAATTTCAATCAGTTTGTTAAATACTGTCGAGATCGTCGTCATTACAGCGGATAAAGTGTCTGCCGTTTTTTGATTTCTACCGAATGCCTCCCTCAACGCCCCGAATGCTGCAGTAACCCCTGCAACAATGCCGAGGCCTTTAATAAACCCTCCTAATTTTACAAATGAACCGCCTGTCTTTTTACCGCTATCAGCAGCCTTGTCTAAAGACTTGCCAAAATCATCAGTTTGCTTTTGTAACTTCTTTTGACTGTCGTTAATCTTTTGAACCGTATCGGCATATTCCTGAGATTCTTTGTCAAGACTATTAAGGCTTTCTTCCAGCTGCTTTATTTCATTTTCAAGCTCCTGAATGCTTTTCGTACTATTTTTTACATCTATTTCAACCGATGCCCCAATTACTGTCTTAGCCATTGCCTAAATATTTTATAAGTTCAACTTTTACAAGTTCATTGTTAGTATAGTCGTAATCTTCAACCTTGTTCAACCTGAATAGAATACCATCGATAAAAATAGGTTTTGCAAAATCGAGATTAATAATATCCAAAGGTGTTAGATATACATAGCATTTAAGAATCTTACTATCCTTATCAGCAATTTCTGCGATATAACTACTCCAAAATCTATTGAATAGATTTTCACTTGGGTAAGTGTTTGCCGTAAAATAGACTTCATTCGGTGCACCATAATTCAAATCATAAGTCGGCGTATTCGGGTCATCTAAATGCCCGGCATAGCCATAAAAGGTTTTTGAATGATTGCCAGTTGTATCCTTTATGTTCCATGATTCAGCACTTTTCTTTTTGCTAAACATGATTCTAATGTTAGAATCCATCCTGTCTTCAGCGGCAAGTTCATTTGACTTTTTGTAAATAGGCACTACATATTTATCAGAACCTGAATATTGAATTAAAGGCGACGAAGCAAACATTATCTCTGTAGTTTGTTTATCTTTTGAAAACTGAAATCCTGTATCGAATTGACGATCGCCATAGTTCTGATTGTATTTTTTGCGGTAAGATTCATTGTAATAATCTGAATCGTCTTTATATTTATATTCGTAAATCCGTGCATTTAAATTGCCCATTGGGGTTATATGCCAACTTTTATCTCTTGCTATTTTGTAAGTCCAATCTATTTGAGAAGAACTCATGTAATCCCTGTACGGCTCTATGTAAAGTTTGTTGTCATAAATCAAATCCTCCCAAATGTACAGATTGAACATCTTTACAATAGATGTTATGAAATCCTTTTGAAAGATGCCCCTTGGTATTGTTTGATTAACAGGAACTTGGTCTCCTGTATTTATAGGTACATCAGTAGCCGTATCCGTATCAATGGTAAGCGTTGATATGATCCTGCTAAGTGTAAGGGTTTTAGTCAGATTTGCATTTATAACCTGAATTCCTACTTTAACAACGTCATTTTGATTTATTGTTTCACTTACGGTTTGATCGATATTTAATATCCCGCTTTGATTCTGATATTCAATTTTTAATAATTCATCGCTGTTTTTGTATAGTATTATAAAAAAGCCAACATTATCGTAATTGCTAATTGAATAATTGCAACTTAGCTTTAATCTTATTTTAGTAGATATTGAATTTGCACTGCTGTAAGTGAATTCATCTTTTAAAGGTGATACTGTGAAATTACCGCTTGTTACCGTTACATAACTCAGCAACTTGAAATCAACTGTTGATGTGCTACCGCTTCTTCTTACCGCAGTTAATTGCCTTGTGTCGACACGAGACAAAATAGATTTATTATGCGGTACAATTAATGATTTAAAATATTCAGAATTAAAAAAATCAGATTCATAAGTATAGCCTGCATCCTCAAACATTTTGTCTATGTATTCCTTAACGTATAATGCAGGTCTGAATGTGCCAATGTCGTAATGATCGTTGTTGCTTTCACGATATGCTCCGTAGTCAATCAAAGGATAAAAATAACCACTGCCACCCGGGTTGTCCCAGCTATTTGAGATATTGGTATGAGTTAAGGCATGATTGTAAGTACTGAAGTCTAAATCTTCGAGTTTCTTGTTAGATATAGCAGTAATGAAACCAGACAATTCACCGAACAAAGCACCTTCGTATTCAATCATATTACCTTCCTTAATTATGCCAGTAAGCCTGAAGACACCTTTCAATAAAAGAAGACCATTTAATCTTAATTCAGCTCTGCTTGTTTGTGCTACGTTAAAGGCAGACCCGACATTCAATTCCCCCGGCGTATATGGGTTGTTACTGCCCATTTCGTGGATGTGGCCGAATATAGAATTATTACGTGCTGTTCCCGGTAAAACTATCTGTTTGCTGAAAGATGTCTCCCGACTTGCAAAGTTGGAGATATCATCTATTGCATAGGTAAGCTGAACGCTTATGCGCTCGTCAATATCTGCAATCTGATTCTCTATAAATAGTTCGTACATTATCGGTATTGGGTGTTAATCCTTTCGCTGAATTCAATATTTACAATAAGTGTTTCTGCCTTGTTTACACGCTCGTCTTTAAATTCATAATTCGTATCAGTTATCATTACAGGGATAAAATCTTCAGTAGTAATATCCAAGTAATAAACCTGCGGACTATTTACAAGTTCAGCAAGCCAATCGTAATCATCAGTACTGAGTATGTCTGAAGTAAGCTGCATTTTTATAGAGTAATCAGAAGTATAATATTTTGAAGATTCAAGGAATGGCCTTTGTTCTCGATTGTACATGGCAATTGGGCCGGGATCTAAATACCAATTTTGTGTTTGAAATTTTTTCTTTTGGTTATCAAATGTTTTCTTACCATGTACAAATGTGAAACTATCCCAAGCACCATAGGCATTCAAAAACAAAAGTGTGTGCGTATCATATTTTGCACATTTACGTTTAACATTATAACTTTTCAACATACCTGCAACACTTCCAGATATTTCAAGTACAGCTCTTTCAGATGTAGGTGTGTAACCATAAATAACTCCGCTATTATTCCCTGAATCAGAATATGAGTTTGTTATAGTGCCGTTAACTCTTTCCTGTCTTACAAATGTCTGTCCACTTGGATAGTAAGCTGATATTACAATTGGTGCATTAGGTTCAGAATAAAATACAATATCAGTTGGCCTGTTAGACAAAACCATTGCCCCGGTGATTTGACTTGTTTTGTTGTCATATGGAGGACGATTGTAATTATTCCATGCTCTGTATGTACCGCTTGCAAGGTTTGCACTAAGAACTCCACCGCTTATTTCTCCGTACCTAACACTGTAATCAGTGAAAAGAATGTCTGTTGAAAAAAAAGCAGCTGTATCAAAACTAAACGGGTCAAAGTTTATTATTTTATTATTCGGTAGTTGTGACCTTACAATATTGTGGACATCTATAATACCGTATTTATCATCACCATAAGGACTGTTGCGAATTCTTGCAAGTAAAGTATTTGATTTATAAATGTCGAAAATGTATTTGAATCCATCTGTATTCTTATGGGATGAATCCACTACGTGCCACAATTCGCTGTGCGCCGATGCATTTGTTATAGTATCGTGAGTGGTTGATATTACTGATAGTGACATTATTTTGGTATTTTAGTTCCTTTTCTGCTTTTAATCTCTTTTGCCATTTGCTCTAAGTTAACTGTTATTGACTGACCTAATGCCTCAGACATCTTTTGCCCAAAGTCTTTAAATGTTTCATCAAATGCATTCTTCCAAAAATTAGTGGCTTTTAATCCACCCATCTTTATTTGTCTTGCCACAAACCAAGCCGCTGATTTTAGAGGCATATTACCGCCTTTATTTTCTCTACCAACACCACCCCACTTGCTAATGTCAGTAACCCTAGATGTTAAGTCATTATCTGTAATCCATTTCTTAATTGCATCAACGTGCTTTTTAGATGGATTCATAAACTTAAATGCGTATGGTGATGAATTATTTTTATTAGTGTATTTTAAACCTTTACCGCTTTTATCACCCGTACCTTTTACACCCTGATCTACAAATTTGTAGTAATCCAATGCCGTGAAATTTATAACATAACCTGTGCTTGTGGTTTCGAGATCAAAATCTAAACTTTCAACAAGCTTGCCAGTTGTCACGGATTCGGTCTTTTTGAGATTTTCAGCAGCGGCAGTAAGGAACTCAGAAATATATTGAGCGACTAATGCCTGCACAATACCAAGGCCACCATAAGCCTTAGAGAAATCAGCCTTAGCCTGACCCTTGCCGGTCTTTACATAATAGACCTTTCCTTTGTCAGTTCCACCCTTGAAACCACCCTGAGAAAAGAATGCTGCCTGTGCTTGTGGTATTGTTGGCATATTGATAAATACTTAAAATGAAAAAGCCCTACCTAAAAAGGCGGGGCGATTCATTAAACCTAAACTTGTCGTTGCTTGCTGATGCAAAGTTAATGCTTTTTGTGCAATCTATCCATCTGTGCCTTTTCTAATTTATCTTTCATCTTTAGATAAGCAAGGTCGTTCAAATATTGGACTACAGGCAATTCGAATGCCTGATCTAATGTTATGCGCTCATGCTCTGCTATCTGTGCCGTGCTGTAAATCCATCCGTAGTACTTCATAAATGTTTGCTCAATTCCTAAATCGCTTTCGCCTTCATTTTCGACTGATTGGGCAAATAATATCGGGTAATTGCTGTCTATTTTGTTTATGATGTTAAGGCACTGAAGACCAATACCGTACGCTATTTTGAATGGCAGAGATAGCATATCTGCAGCATATTTGTCATGTTGCAAAGCATCATATTTTAAATTCTTATATTTGAATCCCCACCTTTTGACAGGTATTGACAATGAGGCAATAATCTTATCGAGGTTTGTCATGTAGTCGTTTGCGTAAAAGCTTTTAACCTCAATGTACCGGCCCGCTGTTATGTTTTTTATTTCATCGTTGATCCTGTAAAACTTCCCACCGGCTTTGTAAACTTCAGGCACTTTTTTATCAAACTTAGTATCGAATAAAAAAGAATATTCCCTTACTTGCTTCTCAGACCATTGATGCACGTTTTGATACTTGCCTGTTAAGATGTAGACTATCTCTTTGAATTTGTCGTATTCAGCCCAATCATTCATGATGATCGGATGTATTTTCAAGTATGTGCCAAGATTGATGTCATCCCATGTCATAAGAAACTGTATTTTACCGATCCTCCCGAATCCTGCACATACATCGACCATGCCAAAGCTAAGGCGTTTACGCAGTCATCATGCAGACCGGGAGGCGCTGTGTACTTTACACCCGTTCCTGTCATTTGATACTCAAAGCTTTCAAGTTCGGCCCGAATAGTACCTTCAGGATAGATAACCTTTCTTTGGTGTATCGCAGCGGCAAGACCCTCCATTAACTGCTGCTTTGATGTGCTTGTGTATTTAAAGGAATGCACATCCGATCTATCTCGTTGTATGTCCTCCGTTATAGGATCACCAACACCTGTAGAATCTATCTTTATGGCAGCACGAGGAAGGCGCCGGATAATCTCTTTCGTCTCATTCCATGGCCGTTGGAATCGATCGAAATGGCATACAGTACCGAATCTATCAAGACCTATGATCACAGTCCAGTCGAAGGACTTTGCGAGATCAATGCCGAAGCAGACTGCAGGTTCGTTTGACATTTGCCCCGTGCAGATACGAATGTAATCTAAGCCGAAAGGGTTGGCTACGTTATCATTGAACTCAGCAAGGTACTCCTGCTTAAATGCAAGTTCGGGCAGGTCTCGTCTTGCCGCCTCGATCTCTGAAGGGTCAATATGTGGATTGCTAATGGTCGGCATCTGCCAGCTCATCCAGTCCTGCTCACCTGTCTGCCCTCGCATCCATAACTTATAAAAGTCATTCTTACCCTTAGGAGTTGACATAAACCACGCCGATCCTTTCAGATCGGTTAAGGTAGGTCGTATTGCCTCCGTCCAACTTTGCCATAGGTTACGATTGAAAGCAGCCTCATCCACAATAGCTAACTTATATTTGCGTGAACGGCCGGCAAGCGGATTCTCTAAGCTCCAAAACTCAATGATGCCACCTGTGATCAATTCAATAAACTGATTATCGTGCTTCTTTCTGATTACAGGACTAAGGGCAGCAAGTAGCTCTTTATACGTTCCCTCAAGTAGTTTGTAAGTAGGTGCAAAGTAAGCGACAGGATGCTTTTTAATAACGTAATGAGAAAGCAGATAGCCGGCAAGTACCGACTTCCCCCACCTTCTCCCACAGTCTAAAACATTAAATCGTTTCCGCTCAGATAATACCGAGGTCTGAACCTGCGTTAGTATCGGAAGCGTTATGTCGATGTCCATAATTTACGTTAATGTTTATTTCGCCGGTATGATCTTGCTGCTCCTTCGGCTTACCCATTGCCCTTGTAATTATTGTTTCAATGTTATAAAGACTTCCTTTCTCAATGCTCTTCCTGATCGCACCTGCAACAGCTTTCTCTAATACAGTTGCCTTCGGATTCTCGAATACTTCCTTCAGTTCGTTTATGTCCATTGATAGCAAAGCCATCAAAGTATCGTTGATCTCTGAAAGCTTATACCCCTGCTCTTTGAGTAAGGATACAAACTTGCGAGGTCGCCCGTTCGGGTTTCCGCTTTCGCCGGGCTTAAACGGCTTATTATTAGGTATTGGATTGTTATTACTCACGGCTGTTTTATGGCTGTTTTTAATTGAGCGGCAAGGTCGCTCCGAACGCCATCTCCCGACTGGAAGCCGGGCACACTACCTTGTGCTATTGCCGCATGTGTTATTTTTTTTGGATATGGTTTACTTAATGATTTGCATAAAAATATTAAACTTTTGTCAAGTGGAAAAATGTATTTTCTTTTTCCTTTTGTTATATATGGTTCAGCATTTTTATCTAAATGCTTTCTAACTTCATCTAAACTTTGTATTACACCCTTTCCATGAACTGATTTATTATGTGTTTTTTTACCATTAATTATGAATCCCGTTCGCATTCCTATATTTGTTTCACCAGTATAATACCAGTTAGTAGCTTGATATATTGTTCCATAATGATTTTCATCAATATCAGCGTATGAAACTACTATTTTACATAATGGCAAAAATTTTGGCAATAGCTTTAATGAAATAGACATAGCTTTAGATGTGCTTTCTTGTTTTCCATTTAATGCCATTCTAACTAATTCACATACTTGTCCTGAAACCAAACCATAAGGCTTTGGCATATTATTATTTGCTCCACTACCATATAAAATAACACCGCACCATTCTTTTTTTTCATTAAACACAGAAAATCCAATTGTATTTACAGGAATAGCCTTTGCATAATGAAAATTCATGCAAGCATATTTGATAGCTTTATATGATGCTTTTTCTAATCTCATAACTCACCTGCACTTACTGAAAAATAAGCTCCTTTATATTTTCTGTCTAAAAGTTCCTGAATATCAATTTCAGCTTTTTGTAATTGTTCTGGGTTTTCAAATGTTATTTTCATAGTAGGTGGTTTGTTTTTTTCTTCGCCTATCAATTCATCTTCACTTGGCATTATTGCAAAGTCAGGCACATCTAATCCCCACTCATTAAGCTGTTCCGTATCCCAATCGGTATTTAATTCGTTCCAATCCCACTCACCGAAGCCTACGTTATCTTTGATAAGAAACTCAGCTTTTTGTTCCTCAGTCCATTCATCGGCAAGGATTATGGGTAATTCTTTCAATCCTAAATCCTTTGCTGCTTTGAGTCGCATATTACCACCCAATACAACAAACTTGCCATCGGTATCGGTGAAGCAAACCAGCGGGCGTTTGTTAAGCATATCCGGGAAGTCCTGAATACTTTTCTTTAATTTCTCAAACCGCTCGTCTTTTATCGTGCGAGGGTTTTTCGGATTCGGTTTGATTTGGTTGATCTTAGCTATCTGTGCCATTCTTTTTTGAATTTTTCATGTTGTCTAATAAAGCAAAGTTTATATTTGGAATACGTGCATAATGATCATTGTAGTCTATCGGCCTTCCATCTGTAATTAAATCCTTATTAATAAACACTTTTACATTTTTAAGGTTGTATTTTTCTATAAGCTCATCATTACGGCCTCCGTAACTTGCGGTTAATATTAAATTATTTGGTATCTCATTTATTCTATTAATCCAATACTTTAAAGACTTTGTATATGCCCACATTTCAATTTGTTGGTTTTCATTTGCTAATTCAAGCCACATATCAAAATAAGCCTGATTAAAAAAATCTCCAGCTGCGTGTATTCTTAATGAATTACAATCCTTTGGAAATATAGGTTTATTATTGTTTTTTACATATTCAAAATTTTTCCATCTGTGTTCTCTTACAGCAGGGAACCTTTCAGGGCTTGCCGCATAACATCTATATTGACCTTTTTTTACGTCAAACTTTCCTGTGAGCCTATTAACGGTTACTTTACATTCTAATGCAAACGGGCATGTAGTTCCTGTTGGCAGGTTCCATTCATATACATCTCCTTCATAATATTTTTTATTTTTAATAAATTTCATATATAAACAGATTAATGTATTCTATCAATTTATACCTCCCCATACATTTGATTCATTTTAATTGTAAATACTATTTTTTCTCAAATAACTTTGACCACGTTGTCGGTACGTTGGTATCTCTTACAAGCCTGTAACCTTTATTTTCGAATAGTTCAAGCCATTCTGCTTGTTCCTTTACGTTAATATGCCCCCAAGCTAAATCCCATGCAGTACGCTCTGAAGTCGATGAAAACAAAATGTATTTAGGTTTTATCTTCTTAAAAAGCTGATCCAATTCTTTGTCAGTCATGTGCTCTGCCACCTCTATAAACAGCATCAGATCCGTTGTAATTGGCTGATCGATTAGTTTAATTTGTGGCAGCTTTTCTTTTATGTAATCCTTATGTGCATCGAACTTCTCCCAAGCTACAACGTTAAAGCCTTCGTTCATGAAAGCATATGAATAAACCCCGGTGCCACATCCATAGTCCATAACCGTTTCAATGCCCAATCCTTTGACAGCGTTTGCAGTTGCATGGCAAAGGTGAACGAATGCACCGTTATTGTGATGTATGCCAGCATCTAACTCAGATTTAAGGAACAGCTCCTCGCTTACCATTGTTTCCTGTATCGGTATGTTTACGCTTTCTAAGCTCATAAGCTAAAGTGATATATTAAATCCTCAACTGCTTTAAAGTAACATCCTTTGCAATATCTATTCGGAAGCCAATTCGGATCGAGTTCCTCTCTATAAATACGTTCAAATTCAATCTTGGCATCCATTGACAGTTCACGCAGATACTGACAATGTTTAACCGTATGCCAGTAGTATTCTATTTTTACAAAGGCAGCACGATTCTTTTCATACCTTGTTGGTTCATTTACAGGTTTCTGCTTTCTGCCCATGCTGCTAAGGCTGCTGCTGTTGATGTTACGAATAGGATTTGCTGAACGAATAGAGGACAAAGGTAAATGATTAAAGACATCCACATACTTAAACAGATCGAGCAATTAAATGGTTTTCTTTGCAACCACCTGTATCGCTCCGGCATCCTGAAGACCCCGAACCATATCCAAGCACAAAGGATAGCTGTAATCGGTATCAGTAAAATCATATTACTTTTTTAACTTTCAGTTCCTTCATCTCTTTGATATATCCGTTCATCTTTTGCTTTGAAGGGATTATCCTGCCCTCAAGTCTTGCCCTCATGTATTCTAATGCTTCATCGAGGATTTCGTTAATATTGCCGGCCGTTACTTCTTCAGGAACATCTATTACGATTTCCTGAGTGACTACAATGTAATTACCCATAAGCTTTCCCCCTATCGATGTTCTCAACTTCTCTTTTGTTTTATCATAAATACGCTTAACTTGCTTCATGCTTATTTTTGTGTCACGGCTGATCTTTTCCATCGATCCCAAATCCTGATGAAGCTGCAGAATTGACTTTTCAACCCAATGCAAATCCTTATCTATTGCCTTTTCAAGTTTGTTCAGCTTTTGTTCTTTCTCGTGCTTGTCTTCCGTTGGTTCTGGTATGGTCAACATAGCCTCGCTGAATTCATAAGTCTGCATCCTGTACCTGCGGGCAAACCTACCGCCGGGCTGAAAGATCATCCTCTGAACGATGCCTGTAGCATAAAAAAGCAATTGACCTTTATTGTGTAGGTCAATTATTAGGCTTTCATCTTTTTCACACAAGGCTGCAAATAGTTCGGATTTCAGGTCTTCCTGACCTCCACCGGCGTTGAACTTGCCGAGCATCTCGTTAGTTCTCGGATCGAGAAATAAATTCGTCAAGATCGACCGGCTCGAAGTAGATGCATCCGAAGGTCTCATCGGTTTCAATTGTGGCGTGAGGAATAACGTTGATGGCATTGTCGTTTGGTATGAGGTTAACTAAATCCATTGCGGCGGGGTTTTCACAGATGCCTAAAGCTGAAGTCAGATGAACAAGTCCAAAAGCCCAACTTTTATCCTTTCGGCTCTTTTTGTGCCAAAATCGGCAATCCCTGCAAAACATAGGTAAATTTATGTATAAAAAAAAATTTTTAAAAAAAACCTCAAAATATTTGCTTTTTGTTGAAAACCTGTTTATATTTGTTATCTAATCAAAACCTAAACACATGACAAATCAAAATGAACTGATTCAGTTCTTCCCCCGCAATTATCAAAAGTATTGGCCCGGTCTTGACCCCAAAGCAGGCGGTTATCCTTACGTGAACCTTCGGGTTACCTATTTGGATAACGGCTGCATGATCTTAAACGAAGTCGGTTTCGAACGCCGTGAATGGCTGCTGTTCGATTATGCGCAGTATAATCTCTTAGTTGAGGAAGTCAGCAACTACATTGCCGAATGTAATACTGTTGAGTTATGATTATGATTATCATCTCAGCCTGCATTATGATCGGCATGGCCTGCCATAGTTATGCAGAAGCAGTCGAATTTATCAACAACCTAAACAATAAAAAATGAATTCTCTATTCTTTAAATTCAGATTCGAGACCGACCCCAAACACATGGAGTTCATAAAAGCCCAATGTGGCAACCATTATCGTTTGAAGATAACTGATAATGATATAGCATCTAACAAATACGTTCAATCTGTTACGATCGAAATGGAAGCAGATTTTATGGAGAATTTTGTTAATAGCGTATTTTGTGCGGGCCGAAACTACGGATGGAAAATACTTAGCGAATCAGAAAAAAATAAACTACTCAATGCAACAGACAGTAATTATTAGTAAAGAAAAAGTGCCGTATCTGCTTAGTTACGTGCCCACGATTGACATTACAGATATTCGTGATTATAACGAAGATCAAAAGGAGATCGTTTTTAATTACGATTCACATGAAATCAGCATCGTTCTTATTCAGTTCTTCTTTGCCGGTATGATGTACAAATCAGATAATAAATAAAACCTAAAACAATGCAACAACTACTAAAAATTCAGGGCGAACTAAAAGCCCCAAAGAATCAATTTAACTCATTCGGAAAGTATAAGTATCGATCCTGTGAAGATATACTTGAGGCCGTAAAAGTGCTACTTACGAAGTATGGATGCACTCTTACACTTACCGATGAAATCAAAACGGCCGGCCCGATAACTTATGTCGAATCAACGGCCACAATATGCCACGAAGGTGATTGCGTTTCCGTAAAGGCTCAGGCTGGTATTGACCCAAGTCGCAAAGGAATGGATCTTAGCCAATGCTTTGGGAGCAGTAGCAGTTACGCACGCAAGTATGCACTTTCAGGATTGTTTTTATTGGATGATAGTAAAGATGCAGATGCTACCAATACCGGCGGAAAGGATACCGATAACAAGAAAAGCGAACTGATTGCATCCGTGTCAAAGCTTCCTGAAAACAAAAGAGCGGCAGCCTTGGAAACGATCAACAATGCTACCGATATGAAGACTCTTGTAATTATCGAAGATCGTATTAACAAACTTGTGCAATGATAAGCATACTTGAAATAAACAGCGAACTTCAAAAGGTAGAGGCTTCAACTCTTGAAAGCATCGGAGCGTGTACTGAATATGGTGCAAAGCTTGCCGGATGGATAGCCTACACAGGTCTAATGAAAGCGCAGGCAAAAAGGGATTTGCTGCAAAAGAAAAAGGAAACTATCGAAAGACTTATGATTGAGAACCATAGATTAACGCCTGCCAACCTCAAAGAATATGTTACCGCTTCCGTATCTATGGAGGAATATATCTTTGAACTGGCAGACCGTACCAACGCAGCCGCTACGCATCAACTTGACTTAGTAAGGTCGATTTTATCAGCACTCAAAACCGAAATGGCATCTGTTAACTTTTACAATAAATAAATAACTATGGAATTTAAAAAATATCTCAAATTAGTAATTTTTTATGCTGCTTTCTTTTTAGATTATTTTATAATAACCAAGCCTGAAAATAAATTAGAAATCTGTGCATTTTGGGCTACAGTTGTTTTATTTAAAATATGGTATGAAATAATAAATATAAATAATAAAAATTTTTAATCAATAAATAAAACAAATGGCTAAATTAACCAAACAGAAATTAAGTTTAATGTTAAATGACATTTACTTAAAATCAAAAAGAAATGAAACATTTAATCCTTCTGATATTATGACATATTATCACTTAGGACAAAATTTTGCAACTATATTAAGAGCATATGGATATTGTAAAAAAATTGATACTGGAAAATATACATACATTGGTAAATCGATAAACGAAGAATTGATTAATGAAATTTACAATCATTATATGAAATATAAGAAAAAAGAAAAAGAAAAAGTAAATGAAAAGCAAAAAGGAAATTATTTATTTGAAGAAAAAGATAATAAACAACAAGTTAGATTTTTAAATGATACTGGTTTGATAGATATGATATTTAAAAGAAATGATGAATTAAATAAAAAAGTTAATGAATTAGAAAAATCAGTAGATAAATTATATGAACATATTAAGGCAAGAGATTTAAATAAATTACATGAAAATAAATTTCCACAAAAAAAATCATTCTTTTCTAAATTATTTTAATAACCAATAAATCAAATCAAATGTCAAACTACGACAACACAAACAGCGGCGTGCTGTTTACTAACGATCAAAAAGGAAATGAAAAAGCCCCTAACTACAAAGGGAAAATAAATGTAGGAGGAAAGGATTACGATCTTGCCGCATGGGTAAGGGAAGGTAAAAACGGAAAGTTTCTATCTGTAAAAGTATCTGAGCCGTATAAAAAGGATTCTGAATTACCGCCGATGCCTAAAGCTAAATCTCAAGACCTACCTTTTTAATCATGGATAGATACAAAGCGATAAAAGAACTCGAGTCTATTATTGGGGAATTAGAACCTCATAAGCTGCTGAAGGTACATGAAATATTCAGGAAATTTAAACGCAAAGAGATACGTGAAAGGGTTGTTTATGCTGAATCAATTATTCAACCCTCAATTGATCTTCAAAGCGAAGCGAATCACATTGCACATCAGCACGGTATAACTTTGGACGAACTGTTAGGTAAAAAAAGGAACTTTCAGTTTACCTATGCGAAGACTCATTTCATCCGATATGTGATGATGAAGTACCGCAACTTAACTACTAAGCAGCTTGCTAATTTTATGAAGGTCGATCATTCTACGATTATTCACCATATGTATCATGTAAAGCATATGCAGCCGCTTCCCAGAATGATTAAAAAAAGGGTCTACTATGAATGAGAAACAGGTTCATAAGGCAATATGCAAGTACTTGGATATGCAGTATCCGGATGTTATTTACACCTCCGATCCTTCAGGAATGCGGGTAAGTATCGGCTTGGTAATGGAAATGAAAGCAAAAAGGTGTAAAAAATATCCGCTTCCTGATCTTATTGTTCTACAACCTTCAGGGCCTTATCACGGTCTTTGTATGGAAATCAAAAAGGATCTTTCAGAAATATTTACAAAGTCTGGGGATATGCGTAAAAACAAACACATAGAAGAGCAGCATAAGACTTTGAAGCAGCTGCAAAAGTTAGGTTATGCGGCAATATTCGCAGCAGGATTTGACCACGCTAAAAAAGCAATAGATCTTTATTTTTCACAAAAATGAAACACGGTAGTTTATTTTCAGGAATCGGAGGCTTTGACCTTGCAGCCGAATGGATGGGATGGGAAAACGTTTTCCATTGTGAATGGAATCCTTTTGGACAAAAAGTTCTTAAACATTATTGGCCACATTCAATCAGTTACAATGACATCACCAAAACAGACTTCTATATTCACAGAGGAGACATTGACATTATCACAGGAGGATTTCCCTGCCAACCATACTCATCCGCAGGAAAGCGACTCGGCAAAGAAGATGAGAGACATCTCTGGCCGGAAATGCTTAGATGCATTCGAGAAGTTTCCCCAATTTGGATTGTGGGCGAAAACGTTCGCGGCCTTACTAATTGGAATGGAGGGATGGTATTCGACGAAGTGCAAGCTGACCTGGAAGCTATCGGCTACGAAGTTACACCGTTTTTACTTCCAGCTTGTGCCGTCAACGCTCCGCACAGAAGAGACAGGATTTGGTTTATTGCCTACAGAAATGCTGCCAACGCCATGCCGATTCGATTACAACAGTGCGAGAACGGAACAGAAATGGGAGGAGGACAAAGCGAAGTATGCGAAGCAGGGAGTGAATCTGCAAATGGGATTGAAACAAATGGCAAGATTCCAAATGCTACCGACTCCGAATCTTTCGACATACAAAACAAGTGGCATGAGCAAAACAGCTTGGGAGAAAAGGATAAACGACAATCGGCAACAGGATTTAAATATGGAAATATACAAACAAACTGGACAACATTCCCAACATCTCAACCCACAATTTGTAATGGAGATGATGGGCTTTCCAACCGACTGGACGGAATTACCTTTCCTAAATGGAGAAACGAATCAATCAAAGCAGGAGGAAATGCAGTAGTTCCACAGGTAGTTTATCAGATATTTAAGGCAATAGAATCTTTTAATAATCAAAACCCAAAACCATGACACGACAACAGGCACTTATCAGCCATTTGCTGCAAGGCGGCAAGCTTTCAATTATGAGCAGTTACAAACTTTTCGGCATCTGCCACATCAGCCGTGAAGTTCGGCGGCTTATCGAAATTCCTTTCAATGTTGAACTTACCCGAACATGGAAAGAAGGTAAGACAAAGTACGGATCGCATTGCAATTGGCTGGAGTATACTTTGACCGCTAACAAGATGAACGCTAAAGGCATTAAGGAAATGCGGAAGGCTCTTGTTTCTAAAGGTAAAAAAAGTGTAAATAATGTTGCAAAAATGGAAGGAAAGATTTAATTTTGTTAACGATGAGTCGCACCATCATTTTTAAACATTTTTGCCCAAAGGGATACTGGAGAGTGCGACCTCCTTTATTCCGGCGGGCATTATCTTTTTATGGCAAAAGATCCTGCATTTTTATTTTACACAAGTGATTTTTTAACCGGAACCTTAACGATGTCAGATGAACAAGTTGGTAGGTATATTAGATTGTTATGCTTGCAACATCAAAAATATGAACTAACTGAAAAAGATATGTTATTCATATGTAAATCTTATGATGAAGATATTTATTCAAAATTTAAAAAGGAAGATGGTAAATTTTACAATGAAAGATTAAGGGAAGAATCTATAAAACGTTCAAAGTATTCAGAATCAAGGAGAAACAATAAATTAAAGAAAAAGATATCTTCAACATATGTTCAACATATGGAAAATGAAAATGAAAATATAAATGATAATATAAATAATAATAATGGTAAAAAATCAAAATTTAAACCGCCTACTTTGGAACAAGTTTCTAAATTCTTTGAAGATAATGGATACATAAACGCAGACACGGCATGGAACTATTACAACGATGCAGATTGGACAGATAGCACAGGAAAGCCTGTACTGAATTGGAAACAGAAGATGCGGATAGTATGGTTTAGAGATGAAAACAAAAAGAAGATAACCCTCAGCCTGCATGATCTCGACCGCAGAGCAAGAGAACTTAACGATCAAATTTTATATCCCCACGAAAAATGACAGGACTACAACCTCAAGCTAAAGACGCCGAAGCCGCTATTCTGGGTGCAATACTCATAGAAATGGGCGCATTCGACAAAGTCGCTGATCTACTTACACCGGATACATTTTACGTAACGGCACATCAAAGAATCTATTCAGCCATATGTGATCTTCAGGCTCAGCATCAGCCGATCGACCTGATAACTGTTACCGATAAACTTACAAGCAATGGAGATATGCAGATTGTAGGCGGTGCTTATGAACTCGTAAAACTTACAAATAATGTAGTTTCATCGGCTAATATTGTCAATCATGCCCGGATAGTTTATGAAAAGTACGTACTTAGAAAGATAATTCAATTATCATCAACGCTAACAGCTAAGGCTTTAGAAACGGATGCGGATGCCTTTGAGATCTGCGACCTTGCAGAAAAGCATATTCTCCAACTTGCTGATAACAAAACCTCTGATGCCTTACATATTTCGAAGGTTGTAGTTGACACATTGAAAAAGATTGACAAGTGGAAGCAGTCAGGATCGGCGATAACAGGTGTTAAGTCAGGATTCAATGAACTTGACTTTAATACACGAGGATGGCAACCCGGTGATCTCGTAATTATAGCAGCCCGACCATCTGTAGGTAAGACAGCCTTTGCTCTGAATTTGGTGCGCAATGCTGCGATGAACGGCACCGGTGTCGCTGTCTGGTCTTTAGAGATGAAAGCCCCGTACTTAGCACTCAGGATGCTTGCCGCTGAATCAAATATAGTTTTGAAAAAATTACAGATAGGCAGAATCGATGAAGTAGATCAGGTAAAACTTACACAGGCTGCTGAACAACTAAGCAAACACAACATCTTTTTTGATGATGCTAATGCTGTAAACCTTAGATCTTTAAAAGCCAAAGCACGAAGGCTGAAGAAGAAAAACAATATTGGTATGATTGTTATTGACTACCTGCAGCTTATGCAGGGAGAATCAAAAAACAACAGAGAACAGGAAATATCTACAATCAGCAGAGAACTTAAAAACCTCGCCCAAGAACTTGAGATACCGATTATTGCCCTGTCGCAATTAAGTCGGGAAGGCGTAAAGAACAGCAATTGGGATACACCTCCGCCAATATCAGCACTCAGAGAATCAGGTGCAATCGAACAGGATGCAGATTTGATTTTGATGTTATGGGGCGCAAATGATGCTGAAAGGATGCAGGATATAAACTATGAAAACAAAAGGAGGATAAGAATAATGAAGCAGCGGAATGGTATGCTGATGACTTGCGATCTTGATTTTAAAAATGAGATTCAATTGTTTAATACGATTGTCAATGGATCACCATTTTAAAAAAATATAGATCGGCTTCAGCTTCTCTTCTTGCAACAAGACCTTTTAATTGTTTACCGCCTGCCTTTGTCCAGCGCAAAAACTCATTACGAATAGTAAGATCATCGGGGTTGGCATTAACCTTTTTCAAAAGTGTACTACTTTTTAAACTACCAACTCCGACATTAAAAGCGAAAGAAGTAAGTGCTCCAATTTGGTTTTCGTTCAAAGGTTTTTTTATAAGTCCACGCACACTGATCTCAAACTTTTGTACAATATCAAAAAGTAAACGATCTGCTCTGTCGATTGTGATTTTGTCGCCTTCCTGAACTTTAGATCCGTTCTCATAAAATGTACTTCCAAAACCTATAGTCCATACTCCGGCAGGACATAAATATGCCTGAAGTCTCAAACCTTCATATTTCCTTATTATCGGAATTCCTCTGTTCATATTCTTTAATGTATTTTTTCAATTTACCTTGTGCTGCAAATATGATTCTAAAAGTGTTTTTCTTTACCGTATTAACATCATCGAGTTCATCATCATAAGTTCTGTATTCGGCATCGGTTAATTCAGCAAGCGTACTGAGAACTGAAAGGCTGCTATCAATAATTTGAAGCAACTCGTTTTCTGTCCATTCCCGAAACTCAGGAACTTGTGAATCTTCGCTCATAGTATTTTACCTTTATAAATTCTGTAGTTCCTAACTTCAAAATCTTTTCCGTTATCCGATAGATCAACCATTGCCATACCTTGTGACCAGCGGTTAAGTGGCATATAAGCCGGATTCAGTTCGCACAAACATCCTAAACTCCAGGTAGTTGTTATTTCACCATTCATGTCTGCTTCAGTGTGTTCCGATACTTGGTGATTATGGCCCTGCATTGCAGATACCTTTCCTTTCATATAAAGCCCTCTTGCTATGTTCACAGGGCTAAAAACTGAAGGATATTCGTGGCCGTGAATAATGTTCAGCTTGTTTGCTTTTATAATTCGTTTTCCACCGATTACATCAATGCCCCTTTCTTTTGCCTTAACTAAATATTGCAGTTCAAATTCCTGCATTCCTAAAAGCTCCGGCGCCTTCAGCATTAAATAATGTTCCAGACGTTCATCATGATTCCCAAGCTTGTAGACAATCTTCGCTCCGAATTTACTAAGCACATCCAAAAGTTCATTCGTAGCTTTCAACTCATGCGCCACGCTTCGTTTGCGAGGGTCTTTCATAAACCTACTTAACCCATAAAAATCAATCAAATCACCATTTAAAAGAATTGTATCGGGTTTTTCTTTTTGTATCAAATCGAATGCAGCGGTAATGGCCGAAATAGAATGATAGGGGACATGGATGTCGGACAAGACCGCCAGCCTTTTAGATTGCAAAATGTGCGGCTTATAATCCGTTTCCTCACTTTCAGGAAGATTGTATGGATTTGTAGAGCGGTGTTCTTGCATAAAGAATTCAGTATTTTGAACTTTTTTCCTTTGTCTCTTTCCCTGCTTGCCTTCGATGTATCTTAATTTGCTTCTTGCATCTTCATAATCTTTGAAAGCTGCTTTGTTTTCTTCATACATGATTTTAGCAAGCGCACTTGTCGGCATCTGCATCCCGAACTTTTTCCGGTATTCTCTTGCAATTTCTGCCTTCATGTTGTGATATAATCTAAGTTGATGTTATGCGCTTCAGCCTCCTGCCACAAGTATTGCCAAATTTCATCTACCGATTTATCCTCGCATTGCCTTTTGCCATTCCTCAGGACCTCAAAAATGAAGCAGGCCATGTCTAAAGAGGCCACCGCCCGCCGGTAATCCATCCTATCTTCAGGGTCGCTCAGATCGTATTTTAATATCGCAAATGCCATAAATACCCGAAAATTGCAGCCGTTAAAACAGAAATCGCACGTAAAGCGTAGAAAGCGCCATAATTTGCCGCCAACCTGTCGATCTTACTATTCGTATGGGTTGAAAAATAATCGAACCTTAAGCCTCTAAATGCGTTTAAAAGCGGGTCGTAAATTGTGCCCCGAATGCCGATATAATATATCCCGTACCAAATGACATCGAAAAAACCGACTTCATCGTAATAATTGACCGACCCCATAAGGCACAAGGCGAAAAAGTAGATCGCAAAATTAATGGTCCAGAACTTGTTCACATTATCAGCCGTGCCCTTCAGCCGATGGATGCGATACCATTCTATGCCGGCACAAGCCGAAGCAGAAAAAACAGGTAGGAGATAAGTCAGCATATTTTTAATTTATAAACCAAACATCGGAATGATCCGGCCACAAAAGCAGCCAAAAGAAAAGACTACCGAAAAAGAACCACAGAAGGCCCATGTAAAATTGAGCCGTTTCATGAAATGGCACATTCTTCTCTGAAGGCACCCAAACCACGTAGCCAAGATCATTTTTGGTTTTTACAAAGCTTCCCGACTTTGATGCCCGCCAAGCAAAATAAAACCAAATTAGTACCGGCACATAGCAAAAAGCCAAAGCGATAAACATATCATAACTTTCAGAAATTGGCGCAAGTTTCAAAAACATATTTTTATTTTTTATTGATTCCAAGTAGGAAAATTATTATTCAGCATTTTAACAATGCTCGATTTTCTTTTGTATGTTTCAGAAGTGAACAGTACTTGCCCATTGCGAGCCTGTATTATGCAATACCATTGTTTATCTTCTGATTGTAGTATCTTAAATTTCATTTGATTAGTTTTATAATTGGTTTACGAAGTGTCCAAACAATTAACAGCAACACCCACCATAAATACTGATTTCGTTGCCTCTTGTACTTTTCGCATTTGTCAGTTAATACCTTTACTTTCTCAACCTCTTTGTCAAGTTTTTTATTTAATAAACTTGACATCTTATTACAACTGTCAAGGATTACTTGAGACCTCGCAGTATTCTCCTGAGTCTTTACAATATACTTTATTTCAGGCTTTGAAGGAAGCTTTTTAATTACCTGAATAATCCTGTCCACATATACCGTATCGCAGTTTGCGATTAGTAAACTATCCAATAAATGCGACAAGTGATTAAACTCTACTTCGTATTGTTTTAGCAATTCTGTGTCCTGCACCTCGATTGTGTCTACAGTTTCCCTTATTGGAAACCGATCAGCACAATAAGCTGCGGCCTCTGTATTGTTGTTATCAAAATATCGAATCGCTTTCTTTTGTGTCGTGCATCCGTACAATACGTACCAAAAAATGCAAAAAAATAAACATTTATATCTCATATAACCAATTATGTGAATATTGCAAGTGCTATCCCGATGCTACCGCCGGCAATAGTGTATAAAAAATCAAAGACATCAGGCCGGCCGTAATCGTGCCAATCCTTTAACTCTTTAAACAATGCCGCTCCGAACACCGTTGATGCAACCCACATCCAATGCGCCCCGATTGCTTCAAAGAATATCAATGCTGCAAAGCTTATCCAACAGCCCGCCCAAAAGTGCATTTCTCTGTCCATTCTCATTTGCTAAATATTTTACGAAGGATTAAGGTATCGTTTTGAATTGGGCCATCTGAAAGGCATGGCAAAGAATAATCACAACCGCTTAAACCTACATTCCAATCAGCATACTTTTTGCTCGTAGCACCTAAAGTCGTTCCCATTATTGGCACATATGGCTTTGTGCCTCCCGTACTGTATTCATTGCATCCTGTGCAGCTTGCAGAACTCTGATGAAACAATCCTAAGGTATGGCCGTATTCATGCGATATAATTTGTGAAATAGAAGCCTGATTGTAAAGTAAGCTGTGCTCAAACACAAAACCCGGGTTGCAATCTGTATTTAAGGCAATTCCATTATTCAAAATATCATCAAACATACTTTGAACTGCAACACCTCCATTACCGCAAAAATCGCAATCAGTTCTGCTGTTAATTACAATACGTAAGCGGTAAATTCTACTGGCAGATTTAAATATGTTTTCATCTGTTGTAATAGTCACATTGTAGTTTCTGAATTTTGACCTTACTGTATCTACAATATTCTTTATTTCAGCGGCCGATAATTTAGAAGCAGGATAGAATCCTGTCGTAAAAAATGAGCCAGCGCATTGCAAATCGTAACCATCAAAATCTAACAAAAGAACAAACTTGTAAACGGGCATCGGTGTTATTGTTGTGTTTGTGTCTGCAGGTGTTACTATTGGCACATCGCAGGCATCACCGATACCATCTTTGTCAGTATCTGCCTGATCGGGATTAAATACATTCGGGCAGTTATCCTGCCCGTTTGCAACACCATCCCTGTCACGATCTCTGCTAACTTCTTTAACAGCTCTGCCGTTGACCATGTCAGGCTCAAGTTGGCCACGCAATACACCTTTAAAATCAGCAGATGCAGGGTCTACAGCAATGCGGCTTTTGCTCTGCAACCTATTTACATTCTGCGCATCTTTATTGCATTTGCCCAAATAAAAGGTAGTTGCCGTAAACATAAACAGCGTAAAAATATAGGCATAAGCCCGCTTTGCTGGATTGCTCATATTTTATCTTTTTTATCTTGTTTGGTAGCACCAAAATAAAAACCTACCACACCGGCAAGAGCACCACCAAATACAAAACCGCAAACAATGTTTACGATATCGTGATTCTCAGCAGGAATAGGTTTTACCTGTAGGATGTACATAAGAGCAAAGCAGCCGAGAACAATCATAATTGCAAGGCTGTTTCTGATGTCGCTCGTAGTGAGCCGCTTAAACCATTCGGGCATTTTACTTCTTTTTAGATTTGAAAGATTGAATTACTTTAATCGCACCGGGCAGGTTGCGTATTGTAACCGTAGTCGATGCAATTACTGTAATATAAAAAGATATATCGCTTTGCGTTAGTATCGTTAAAAGGCTGAAGAGCCATATTGTTGCAAGTTCTATTTTCGCTATCATTTTTCAATCGCTTTTTGATTGTGGTCTTTATCAATTGTATTTAACAGCCATGCAAGCATTTTACCTGCAAAGCTTAATGTATCTGCTTTCTCATTCATACCCAACACGTGACTAATAGTCACATCTTCATTACCAAATTTATAACCATTCTTTTTTATTAATGTCACATTAAATAAATGCTCACAAACTACATTGCCGAGTTGGTCGATGCTTTTAGCCATGCGGAATAGATATCTGTCTATGCCACGAAAAAGTGTGGTAATTATTTGAAAGGTGAAACCGATCGGAAGTATTACTACCGATATTATTATAGCGATTAGAAGTAACACAAACCCTCTCATTTCTTAAATGCTTCCATTAGTTCGCCAAGTATCTGTGGTGTAGCAGCGTTTTTCATCCTTACCGCTACAGCGTCTGAACTTGCGTTTATTTCGGTTAGTAATTGAGTTGTTGTAAACAATGCTGTTCCTG
>Ga0315903_10002977_pt1 | contig 24078 bp, 27 predicted proteins | sample LakEriMetagenome_7_FD_203524 | JGI IMG/M metagenome (GOLD analysis project Ga0315903, IMG submission 203524) | Freshwater fungal communities from buoy surface, Lake Erie, Ohio, United States - Buoy 2 MA119 | ecosystem: Environmental > Aquatic > Freshwater > Lake | place: USA: Lake Erie, Ohio... | reverse complement strand
CTGGAACAAAGATTGGACCCCGAACAATTTCAGCGCATTCACCGAAGCCATATTGTCCGCCGCGATCTGATCACGGGTCTTCGGCATGAAGGTGGCGGGGTCTGGCACGCTTTGCTGGGCGAGGATCAGGCGATGCGCATCGGGCGCAAATATCTCGCCGACGTCAAACGGCTGGCCGGAAAGTAAGAAACTCCGGCAGAGGTCCGCCGGAGTTTTATCGCTCTATAATGTTCAGTTATATACGACGATTGCCCGGCTATCGAAAGCAAGCCGGCGCTTTTCCAGATAAGCGGCGACGACGCGTTCACGCGTTGGCGCAACCTTAAGATAGGCGGCAGCTTCGCAATTCTGCTGGTCTTGGCGTTCGGCCAATGTCCATCCGCGCGGGGTGCCACACACTTTTTTCACGGCCTGCCGGATACGCGTGTCGAGCCGCGCGCGGCCTTCTGCCGACGCAAGATCAAGGTCGGCGTGACGCACATTCTCAGACCTTATATTGGCCATGGCGGGTGCAGCTACCATCATAAATGCGGCAAGGGTGAACGATGAAATCATGTGCTTGGGGGATGCCATAACTATACCTTTCAAATGGGCTGCGGCGTAAGGCCGCAAACCACAGGGGGGAGAGGGTTGCAGGCGGACCAACATATGAAGCTGGGGAGCATGAAAGGCAGCCCGCCTACGGACACATAGCTACGCTGACTGTGTTATCCATGCATGACAGTTTCGATGAAGCGCACAGATGGTCGATGAGCCGACCAAAGTCACGTCCAACGCACCCAATTGGTCGACCAACGACCAAAATGGCCACTTCGTCTATGAAATTATGCTTTTAAATCAAACCTGCAAGCGGGCTGGAGGGGTCCGCATATAGTCGACGCCCCATACGGCCCGCCAGATAGGCCATGCGGCCCGACTGGACCGCCAATTTCATGGCCGTTGCCATCGCGACGGGATTTTTCGCCTCGGCAATCGCGGTGTTCATCAACACGCCATCGCAGCCCAATTCCATCGCGACGGCAGCATCGGACGCCGTGCCAACACCCGCATCGACCAGAACCGGAACCTTTGCGCCTTCGACAATTAAGCGGATGGTGACGCGGTTTTGAATACCAAGCCCCGACCCAATGGGCGCACCAAGCGGCATCACCGCCACGGCCCCTGCATCTTCCAATTGCTTGGCGGCAATCGGGTCATCGACGCAATACACCATTGGCAGGAAGCCTTCCTTGGCCAAAACCTCGGTCGCCTTCAACGTTTCACGCATATCGGGATACAAAGTCTTGGCCTCGCCCAATACCTCAAGCTTGACCAGATCCCAGCCACCCGCTTCGCGCGCCAACCGCAAGGTGCGTATCGCGTCATCGGCGGTGAAGCATCCGGCGGTATTGGGCAAATAGGTATATTTTTTGGGATCGATATAATCGGTTAGCATCGGTGCCTTGGGGTCCGATACATTGACGCGCCGCACGGCCACGGTGATAATCTCTGCACCCGACGCCACAAGCGCGGCGGCGTTTTGTTCAAAATCCTTATATTTGCCGGTCCCGACAATCAGCCGCGAATGAAATGTCCGACCTGCAACGGTCCAGCTATCGCTCGGGGCGCTGCCCTGCCCGCCGCCGACAAAATGGACGATCTCCAGCCTATCACCATCCGCCAAGACCACATCTTCCAACGTTGAGCGCGCGACAATCTCCAAATTACGCTCCACCGCGACTTTTGCCGGATCAAGGCCGATATCGCGGACAAGATCGGCCACAGTGGCATGTGTGCGAAAACGGCGCAGCTCGCCATTCAGCGTCAGGGAGATACTATCGGAGGACAAGGTAGAGGTCATTTCATCTCGCATTTTTTATTCACGGGCATATAGTGACGGGCGAGCACACTGCGCAACCGCTGCTTTGACATTATCTGGGGAATATACTTTGGCTGACCAGCCGGTAATCTTTGTTCTGAACGGACCAAATCTCAATTTGCTGGGCACAAGGGAGCCCGAAATTTACGGCACCGATACGCTGGATGATATCGCCGGCCATTTGGACGACCGTGCGCGCGCCGCAGGGGCAGTGATTGATTTTCGGCAGTCCAACCATGAAGGTCATTTGATCGATTGGCTGCATGAGGCGCAAGCCGTCGGCGCAAAGGCGGTTTTGTTGAACGCCGCTGGCTACACGCACACGTCGATCGCGATCTTGGATGCGATTAAGGCGATTAATGTTCCGGTGTTTGAAGTGCATTTATCCGACCCGCATCAGCGGGAATCTTTCCGGCATTTGAGCTATGTTGGCATGGCCGCGAAAGCGGTGTTTGCGGGGCATGGCGCAAAGTCGTACGAACTGGCGCTGGACGTAGCGTTACAACTTTGACATTAGGCGCTCCAAAGTAATTCAGGGCCCAAGGAGTTTTACATGGCGGCAAAGACAGGAACTACTGGCAGCATGCAAGTCGACACGGACCTCGTCCGCGAACTGGCGGCTATGCTCAATGACACAGGCCTTAGTGAAATTGAGGTTGAGGACGGCGAACGCAAAATCCGCGTATCCCGCAATATGACCGCCATATCTGCGCCGATGATGGCACCGCCCGTCGCTGCAGCCGCCGCTGCGCCAGCACCCGCAGCCGCTGCACCAAGCGCCCCTGCGATATCTGCCAACGCCATGAAATCACCGATGGTGGGTACCGCCTATCTGACACCTGAACCCGACGCCGCTCCCTTTGTCAGCGTGGGTCAGCAAGTAAAGGCCGGCGATACTGTCATGATTATCGAAGCGATGAAGGTCATGAACCCGATTGTCGCCGCTACGTCAGGCACAGTCACCGAAATCTTGGTCGAAAGCGGCCAGCCGGTTGAATTTGACCAGCCCTTGTTGGTGATTGCGTAAATATGACCATTGAAAAAATCCTTATCGCCAACCGTGGCGAAATTGCGCTGCGTATTCACCGTGCTGCGCATGAAATGGGGATCAAGACGGTTGCCGTCCATTCGACCGCTGATGCCGATGCTATGCATGTGCGGTTGGCAGATGAGGCGATTTGCATCGGGCCGCCTTCTGCGACCGACAGCTATTTGAACATTCCGGCGATTATTTCTGCCGCAGAAATCAGCCATGCCGATGCGATCCATCCCGGCTATGGTTTCTTGTCGGAAAACGCCCAATTTGCCGAAATCGTCGAAAGCCATGGCATTACATGGATTGGCCCCAAGCCCGAGCATATTCGCACGATGGGCGACAAGGTCGAGGCGAAGCGGACCGCAGGCGCATTGGGCTTGCCGCTCGTCCCCGGTTCCGACGGCGCGATTGAGGATGTCAATGAAGCCAAAGCGATAGCGCGTGAAATTGGCTATCCGGTGATCATCAAGGCGGCCTCCGGTGGCGGTGGGCGCGGCATGAAGGTCGTGAACAGCGAAGAAGAGCTAGAGACCCAAATGCAGCAAGCAGGGTCCGAAGCGAAAGCCGCCTTTGGCGACGCGACGGTCTATCTCGAAAAATATCTCGGCAACCCGCGCCATATCGAATTTCAGGTCTTTGGCGATGGCAATGGCAACGCCGTTCACCTTGGCGAGCGCGATTGTTCGTTGCAGCGGCGCCACCAAAAAGTTTTGGAAGAAGCGCCGTCCCCCATACTGGCAACGGCCGAGCGGGATCGCATGGGCAATATCTGCGCCAAGGCGATGGCTGATATGGGCTATCGCGGGGCGGGCACTATTGAGTTCCTTTGGGAAAATGGTGAATTCTATTTCATCGAAATGAACACACGGTTGCAGGTCGAACATCCGGTCACCGAAATGATCACAGGTATCGACCTTGTCCGCGAACAAATCCGCGTGGCCGAAGGCAAGCCGCTGTCGTTTAGCCAAGAGGATGTGACCTTCACGGGCCATGCGGTGGAATGCCGGATCAACGCCGAAGACCCGCGCACCTTCATGCCGTCACCTGGCACCGTAAGCTGGTATCACCCGCCCGGCGGCCTGTATGTCCGCGTCGATAGCGGCCTATATCATGGCTATAAAGTCCCGCCATATTATGACAGCATGATTGCCAAGTTGATCGTTTATGGCCAGACGCGTGAAGGATGCCTGATGCGCTTACGCCGGGCGCTGGGCGAATTTGTGATTGAGGGCATGAAGACCACTATCCCGTTGCATCAACGGTTGTTGGAAGAGCCTGATTTCCAAAACGGCAATTACACCATCAAATGGCTTGAAGAATGGCTGGCGAAGGACGCGGAATAACCTTCTCCCGCCGTGCGGCGGCCTTTGGGCTGGCGGCGCTGCCGCTGGTCGGTTGCGCGCCTATAGGGCCCGACCGTGATGTATTGTTTATTCCCGCGGACAAGGCCGCCGCGCTCAAGCCCGATGACCCGAAGCGGCTGTTAGAGCTGATAAAGCTCGACCCCGCGATCCGGCTCGATATGCGCTATGCGACCGCCAATAATTTTACCGGCCAAATATTGTATGACGAAGCCCGTGCCTTTTTGGCGGCCCCGGCGGCACAAGCGGTCGCGCGTGCCAGCAAAATGGCGCAGGCCGACGGCTTTGGCCTGACGATTTATGATGCCTATCGCCCCTGGCGCATTACAAAAAAGCTGTGGGACGCAACGCCAGTTGGCCCGAAAAAAGATTATGTCGCTAACCCCAAACGCGGGTCAAAACATAATCGTGGCTGCGCAGTCGATCTGACCTTGCATGATCTGCAGACTGGGCAACTTGTAGAAATGCCCACCGAGTTTGATGATTTTTCCGAAAAAGCACATCGCGATTATATGGGCGCGTCTGCGGTGGCCATTGCCAACCGTGCGCGGCTAGCACGTTATTTGGAGGCTGAAGGTTTTGTCGGCCTGTCCAACGAATGGTGGCATTTTGATTTTACCGGGTGGGAGCAGTTCCCGGTTATGGATATTCCATTTAACAAGATCGCTTAACGTATCCGTTCATCTAAATGCTTCCTTTCATGAACGTGAATGCTCGGTTCAGCTACGCTTCAGCAGAATAGATGCAGACCGTGTCCGACGCAGACGCATGGTGCCTCTGCCATGGAGACCTGCCATGAAAAAATATATGTTAATGACTTTGGCGACCGCGACTGCGCTTTCGTCCATACCGGCGCATGCTGCACCGGCCGCACCCGTGCGCGCCGACATGATGGTCGAATACTTTGCGGATGTTTCGCGTGAAGAACGGCGTGCCGAACGGCAAGAGGCCCGCGCCAACCCGACGCCCGCAGCAGACGTCATAAATCGCGCCGCGCCGCAACGTGATAACAACCGCGCAGAACGTCCACGGGATATTGCGCGCACCGAACGACCCGACGCGCGCCAAGACGGCCGTTATTTTGATCGCAACCGGGATGGTGACCTCGACCGCCGCTGGGATCGCAACCGGGATGGCCGGCTCGACCGCCGCTTCGACCGCAATGATGATGAACGCATTGACCGTCGTTATGATAGGAACCGCGATGGCCGATTGGACCGGAGCCAAATCGGCCGCTGGACCCACAACTGGCGCAATGACAATCGCTATAAATGGCGTAAATACCGTGAGCAGAACCGGCACTATTTCCGTCCCGGCCGTTATCACGCCCCCTATCGCGATCAACATTATCGCCGCATTTCCATCGGCTTTTCCTTAGGCTCGGCCTTTTTTGGTCCGCGCTTTTGGATCGACGCCCCTTGGCAGTATCGCCTGCCCGCCGCTTATGGCAGCTACCGTTGGGTGCGGTATTATGACGATGTCCTTTTGGTCGATGTGCGCAATGGCCGTGTGGTCGATGTCATTCGCGACTTTTTCTGGTGAATGCATAAAATTAAAAAGCCCGGATCCAATCGTCCGGGCTTTTTTTTGCTTGTAACCTTGGCCTAAGCTGACCAAGCTCTCTCCCATATAAAGGGGAGATTTTTTGATGTTCCGTTGTCTTTTACTTGCAAGCGCCGCTCTATCTTTGGTCGCGCCCGCGTCCGCCGCGACGCAAGCCATCATCGTCGGCAACCTCATCCCCGATGCGGCAACCGGTCCCACTGGGCCAGCGGTCATCTTGGTCGAAGACGGACGGATTAAGGACATCGCCAAGGGCATCAACAATCCGTTTCAGGCGGACAGCTTCGTTGACCTGTCGACCAAGACCTTGGTCCCCGGCCTCATTGACCTCCATGTCCATTTAACTGGCGACCCTGGCGATGATTATCGTGACGAAGCGGTAAACCCCGATGAGTGGGGCGTCGTCATGGGCGTCAAAAACGCGGCGTTGACGGTGAAGGCGGGCTTCACCACCGTGCGTGAGGCGGGCTCTGCACAAAATACCGCTTTTGTCCTGCGCCGGGGCACCGCAGAAGGCCGCATCATTGGCCCGCGCATCATTGCGGCTGGACCCGCTTTGTCGATCGTCGGCGGCCATGCCGATGTTTCGGGTTTCCGCAACGACGTCATTGCCACATTGGAATCGGGCTATACCTGCACAGGGCCTGTCGAATGCGCCGAAAAAGTGCGTAAATCATCACGCGCAGGCGCGGATGTCATCAAAATCACCGCAACGGGCGGCGTCTTGTCGCAACAGGGCCGCGGGTTAGAGGCGCATTTCACCAACGAAGAAATGCTGTCCATCACCAACACCGCCCATTCGCTTGGGCTAAAGGTCATGGCGCATGCCCATGGCGCGCGCGGTATTGAAGCAGCATCCGCGGCAGGCATCGATTCCATTGAACATGGCACATTCGCCGATGAGGCGGCGTTGAAAATGATGAAAGCCAAGGGCACTGCCTTGGTGCCCACGTTAATGGCGCTGGAGGGCGTGCGCGCCCGTCTGGGCAAGGGCATCTATACCCCCACGGTTGAAGTGAAGGCAAAGCAAGCCGTGGAGGCCGCTGGCCGTCAGGTCCGGCGCGCCAAAGCCATGGGCGTCACCGTCGCCTTTGGCACCGACGCGGGCGTATTTGAACATGGCCGCAATGGCAGCGAATTTGCCTTATTGGTGAACGCCGGAATGACCCCGACCGAAGCATTCGCCAGCGCCACCACGGTTGCCGCCAAAACGCTTGGGCTGGAAAATGACATTGGCCGCATTGCGGTTGGCTATTCGGCGGATCTGGTCGCCGTGAACGAAAATCCGCTCACCAATATTCGCACGCTCGAAAAGGCCGAATGGGTCATGGTAAGAGGACGCATCATTCCGTGATTCGGTGATCTTATGCAGACAGATACGCCCAGCAAAGAATTTGATCCCAATAATGATCCCGCCAAGCTGGCGCGGATTGGCGCGCATGTTACCAAAAGGTTGAACGCCAATCCGCTGGTGCAGCAGGTCGAGCATCCCGATGCGCAATTATATGTCTATCAAGGGTTTTTAAGCGCCAAAGATTGCAAGACATTGATTGCGAAAATTGATGCCGATGCCGTGCCCTCCACACTGTACAAAGGCACCGAGGAAAAGGGTTTCCGTACCAGTTACAGTTGCCATCTCAACCGGTGGGACGCATTCATCGCCAAAGTCGAAGCACGGATGAGCGATGTTTTGGGTATCGACAATGATTATGCTGAAACCATGCAGGGGCAGCGCTACCAAGTCGGCCAAGAGTTTAAAGCGCATCACGATTTTTTTCACCCCAGCCAAAGCTATTGGACGCATGAAGGCCCGGGCGGCGGACAGCGCAGCTGGACGGCCATGATCTTCTTGAACGAACCCAAAGAGGGCGGCGCGACCGAATTTCCGCATCTTGGCCTTGGAATCCGTCCGCAAGCGGGAATGATGCTGATGTGGAACAATGCGCAACCGGACGGGACGCTCAATTACAAAACATTGCATACGGGCACGCCGGTCACACGCGGGGTGAAGCATATAATCACCAAATGGTACCGGCAAAATAACTGGCTGGAGCTTACAAGCGCAAAGCCGTCTTAACGGCACATTATATCGCCTGCGCCGCAATAACTGTCGTCTGTCGAAATCATCTTGTGCTTGGCGGCGTTGACGCGGACAGCCATTCCCAATCACACAGCCCAATTTATGCCCATCTTAGAAATTTGTTAAAAAACATTCGGAGAGTTTCCCATGAAAATAAGATCAAAAATCCTTTTGCTCAGCTGCGCTGCCTTGCTGTCACCTGTCGCCGCGCAGGCGCAGGTCACCACGACCGAAACCGCCGCCACCGAAAGCCAAAGACTGGCCGCGTTGTTTGCTGCGGATGATGAGGCCAGCCTGCAACGCAACCCGTTGAACGCAATGTTCCGGGGCGACATGCGCTATGCCGACCGATTTGGTGATTTCATCAGCGATGCCTATTTCGCCAATGAACGCAAAGCTGCCGAAGCCAATTTGGAGGCGCTGAAAAGCATCGACCGCGCCAAGCTGAACGCGACGGACAAAATCGCCTATGACGTGTTCAAGCAAAACCAGAACGATGCGCTCAAAGGCTTATCTAAAGAGATTATGGATCTGACCGTTGTTCGTCCACTCAATCACTTTTTTGGCTTTCACACATTTTATCCGACCTTTGCCAGCGGACAGGGTGCTGCGCCGTTCAAGACGGTGCAGGATTATGACAACAACCTGAAACGGCATAAGGAATTTATCGTGCTCATGGATCGGTCGATTGACCGTTTCCGTCAGGGCATGGCCTCGGGCGTGTTCGAAACGAAAATGACGATCACGAACGTTGTTGATCAGTTGAATACGCAGCTCGCGCAAAAGACCGAAGAATCGCCTTATTTTGGGCCGGTCCTGAAATTCCCAGAAGGTTTCAGTGATGCCGACAAGGCACGACTGACGGCTGAATATCGCGATATCATCGAAAACGGCCTCTACCCTGCCAATGCCCGCCTGCGCGATTTTCTGCGCGACAGCTATTTGCCCTTGGCGCGGGAACAAGTTGGCCTTTCGGCGATGAAGGGCGGCGAAGGCCTGTATCAATATATGATCGAGCAAACGACGACCTTGCCGTTGAAGGCCGACGAAATCCACAATCTTGGTCTGTCCGAAGTCGGGCGTATTAAATCGGGCATGGAGGCGATCCGCAAGGAAGTTGGCTTCAAAGGCACTTTGCCCGAGTTTTTCGAACATCTGCGTTCAGATCCAAAGTTCAAACTCGCCAGCCGTGATGCCTTGACGCAGGGTTATTATGACATTGGCAAGATTGTCGATGCCAAGATTTCGACACAGTTCAAATATCTTCCCAAGGCGCCGCTTGAAATTAAGCCTTATGAAGAATTCCGCGAAAAATACGAAGCGGGCGGCAGCTATCAATCCGGTACGCCCGATGGTTCACGCCCCGGCACATTTTATTTTAATGCCTATGACCTGCCCAGCCGCACGACCCCTGGCATGACCACGCTCTATCTGCACGAAGGTGCGCCTGGACACCATTTCCAAATCAGCATCGCACAGGAAAATGAAAAATTGCCTGCCTTTATGCGCTTTGGCGGCAACACCGCTTATGTCGAAGGCTGGGCGCTATATTCGGAAACCTTGGGCTATGACATGGGCCTGTTCAAAGACCCGTATCAACGCTTCGGCACATTGTCGGACGAAATGCTGCGCGCCATGCGCCTCGTCGTTGATACAGGCCTGCACAGTAAGGGTTGGACGCGCGAACAGGCCATCGACTATATGCTCGCCAATAGCGACATGGGCAAAACCGACGCAACCGCAGAGGTGGAACGCTATATCGCCATTCCAACGCAAGCCTTGGCGTATAAAATCGGTGCGCTCACAATCATGCGCCTAAAGGAAAAGGCCAAGACGCAATTGGGCAAAAAATTCGACGTGCGCGAATTCCACAATCAAGTTTTGAACACCGGCGCATTGCCGCTCACTGTTCTCGAAAAGAAAATCGACGATTGGATATCAGCGTCGAAATAAAGACATAAGCTTCCCGGTGAGAATGCTTGCCGGGAAGCTGCGGTCAGGACCACTTGATTGGTTTGGCACGTTGATATAGCTCCTCGCGCAGGGGAGAGTTATTTATGCCAAGTTTTGCCGCCAGCCTTGCTGGTTTTGTATTGCGCACCACGGGCTATTATCGCCGAATGTTCAGCGGTGGTCCGCAATTTGAAAAGAATATTGCAAAGATCCGTTCCGCGCCCTTGCCAGCGCCCAAGGCGCATGCCGAAGTCGATATACGGCACAGCGAATTTCAGGGCCGTCCTGTTTGGCACCTTGCCCCAAAAAATGCCACGCCAACGGCGCATATCTTGTTCTGGCATGGCGGCGGCTATGTTTATCCGGCAACCGACATCCACTGGAAATTTCTGTCCCATATGGCGGCGCAACATGGCTGGTCCATCACCGCGCCGCTTTATCCGCTCGCCCCGGAAAACACCGCCGCGCATATCACCAATTGGGCGATGGATTATTATGCCGCCTATCTGGCAGAAATGGGTGACACAGCCTTTATCATGGGCGGCGATTCTGCCGGTGGCGGTCTGACCGCTGCATTGGCGCACATGGCGCGCGACAAGGGGCACGCTTTGCCCGCCAGCCTGTTGCTCATCTGTCCATGGCTCAATCTTGACCCATCACATCCCGACCAACAGAAAACAGAACCCCGCGATGGCATCCTGACCATCAGCGGGATTTCCGCTGGCGGCTTGCTATATGCGGGCGACCTGCCACGCACCGACCCACGATGCAGCCCAATTTTCGGCAATTGGGACGGACTACCTCCGATCCTTGCTTTTGCTGGCGGTGACGACATATTGGTCACGGACTCACGCGCGTTAAAGGCCAAGCTGCCTTCAGTGGAACTGATCGAGCTTGCAGGCATGCTGCATGATTGGCCCATTTTCAATTTCCGGGAGTCGCGCAAGGCGCAGGCAAAAATGGCCAATTTTGTCGCACCGGCAGTGACGTAACGCATTTGCGTACGGGCCGGCCAGGCTTTATGCTTTCTGCATGAATAGGGGCACATCATGCCTGCGGTAAAGGCCGCCAATCCGCGCGACGTTTTCGCCGTAGAGGACTGGCGCGCCATTACCCGCCTGTCGCGTTGGCGCGGCATTTGGCTCGTGCTCCATGCCTGGATCGTTGTCGCTCTTGCGGCCTTTGGCGGCGCGGCGGCATGGGATTATCACTGGCTCGCCGGTATTCTGGTGACGCCATTGGCGCTGGCGATATTGGGCGGGCGGCAATTGGGGCTTTCGATCCTGATGCATGATGGCGCGCACGGCTTACTGCACCCCAACCGCCAGGCCAATAACTGGCTGGGTCAATGGCCGACGGGCGCTGCGACGGGCAGCGACTTATTCGCCTATCGCACCTATCATTTGACGCACCATAAATATACGCAGCAGCCCGAAGACCCAGATCTTTCTCTGTCCGCCCCCTTCCCCACCAGCCGCGATAGCCTGCGCCGCAAATTCATCCGCGACCTGACGGGGCAGACATTTTACAAGCAACGCCGCGCGCAATTTGCGGCCGCCCTGCGCGGGCCGAGCACGACCGCGCGCACGGTTGGCCGGTTCTTGGCCTTACAAGCCATATTGCTGACGATATCTTTGCTCGTCTGGGGCTGGATGCCATTTCTGCTGTGGCTGGCCGCACTGGCCACGACTTTTCAGTTGTTCCTGCGTATCCGCAACATTGCCGAACATGCCTGCACCCCGACCGGCAGCGGTGACCCATTCACCCATGCGCGGACCACTTATGCGGGCCTGATCGCCCGTGCGACCATCGCGCCTTATTGGGTCAATTATCACAGCGAGCATCATCTGTTCATGGGTGTGCCCTGCTACAATCTGGCGGCGACCCATCGCTTGCTGGGGTCTGGCGGCTATCATTCGAAGATGACCTTATCGCCCCATTATCGCGACGTTCTGGCGCAGGCCGTCACCTGACGGAGGACGCAGGCGCGCTTTCGCGCTTAATGACCTCCAGAAGCGCGTCGATTTTTGCATGCAAACGCATGATTTCCAATTCGGCCCGCAAATTGACTTCATAATCATGCGCGGCGGCAATGCGATCTTTGGCCGACTGGCGATTTTGACTCATCATGATGATCGGCGCTTGAATCGCCGCAACCGTTGACAGGATCAAATTCAAAAAGATGAACGGATAAGGGTCAAAGGCTTTGCCCAATTGGCCCAATATCCCGGAGTTCAAAAGCATCCAGCCGAGCAGCACGGCGGCAAAGACCATGATGAATTTCCATGACCCGCCCACCGCCGCAACCTTGTCGGACAGGCGCTCTCCAAAGGTCGCCTGTTCATCGACAATATCGCCGACATCACGGCTGGTGCGCTGCACATGTTGAATATGGTGCAGCACCTTGGCCTCTTCGGCCTCCAACTGATCCAACGACTTTCCCAAAAGTTCAATCGCCAGCTTCTCGACGGACGGCAGTTCTTTCATGATAAAACTCCTGCAATGTACCAACTGGACGACGCGCTTTTTGTTTATGCAAGCGCCTCCGCGATGAGCTGGCGCGAATTTTCGATGCCATAGAGTGCGATGAAGCTGCCCATGCGTGGTCCGGCGCTTGAACCCAAAAGCGTTTCGTACAAGGCCTTGAACCAATCACGCAGATTTTCAAATCCGCCCTCTTTCCCAATTTCATAGACGATGTTTTGAATATCCTCGGCGCTGGCATCGGCGGGCAATTCCGCCAGCCGCGCATCCAGCGTTTGCAACGCAGCTATCTCGAGGCACTCAGGCTTACGCTTTTGCAAGGTTGGCGCGACAAAATCGCGGTTATAGGCGAGCGCAACCGGGATCAGCTCGGCCAGTTCCGGCGCGTTTTCGGGCGAGACATTATCGGCATAATTGCCCAGATACGCCCAAACCTGCGCCTCGGTCGCGCCAGCGCCCATCACGCCGACAAGGTTCAGCAAAAGGCCAAAGGTCACGGGCGGCTGCCCGCTGGGTACTTGGCCATTGTGGACATGGTGCACCGGGTTGCCCAGCCGCTTTTCAATGGGTTGGTCATGCCATTGCGCGCGGAACTGGAAATATTCGTCGACGGCCTTTGGCACCACGCCCAAATGCAGTTGCTTGGCGCTTTTGGGTTCGCGAAAAGCGTAAAAGGCCACGCTGTTTTCGGTGCCATATTTCAACCAATCCTCGAGCGCGAGGCCATTGCCCTTGGACTTGGAAATCTTCTCGCCTTTTTCATCGAGGAACATTTCGTAAATCAGGCTTTCGGGCGGACGCCCGCCAAGGACGCGCGCGATTTTGCCCGATTGCACGCCGCTGTCGGTCAAATCCTTACCATACATTTCATAATCAACGCCCAACGCCACCCAGCGCATCGCCCAGTCGACCTTCCATTGCAGCTTTGACTTACCGCCCAAGACCGATTGCGTGACCATGTCGCCATCATCCTCGAACCGCACAAGCCCCGCTTCGGCATCGACAACTTCAACGGGCACTTGCAGCACGACGCCGCTCTTTTCGCTGATCGGCAAAATCGGCGAATAGGTCGCGGCGCGTTCCTTGCGCAACGTCGGCAGCATGATGTCCAATATGCCCTGATAATTGCGCAGCACATTTTTCAAGGCATCGTCAAACACGCCGCTTTCATATTGCGACGCAGAGGAGATAAATTCATATTCAAAGCCAAACTGATCCAGAAAATCGCGCAGCATCGCATTATTATGCGCGGCAAAGCTTTCGAACTTTTCAAACGGATCGGGAATGCGCGACAAAGGCTTGCCCAAATGTTCAGCGAGCATCTTTTGGTTCGGCACATTGTCCGGCACTTTGCGCAGGCCATCCATATCATCCGAAAATTCAATTAAGCGCGTTGGCGCGTCGGATAGCGTCCGGAACGCATTGCGCACCATCGTCGTGCGCAGCACTTCGTTAAAGGTGCCGATATGCGGCAAGCCCGACGGGCCATAGCCACATTCGAAGATAATCGCCTGACCATCGGCCTTGCCATTGGGATAGCGTTTCAGCAAACGCCGCGCCTCTTCATAAGGCCAGGCTTTTGATGCCAATGCTATGTCGCGAAGGTCAGTCACGTGTTGCTCTTTCGTTCCAAATACGCCTATCAGGGCTGATGGAAACTCCACTAGCCTTTCCTGCGCTCCATGCAAGCCATGCCGGTATTTGGATGGGCAGCAGCGACGGACAGGTGCAATCCATCAGCAAGGGCGAAGCGGCGGGCCGGGCTGCAGAAACGCCGATGGTCATGCTCAATGCGCCTTTGGTCGCACAACGGCTTGGCTATCCCGATTTGTCGGGGCTCGACCTTCTGGAGCTTTATGCCTTTGTCTACCCCGCGCGCTTTGCGGTGCCCACACCCAAGGGATTGGCAAAGACTTTGGGCCTGCCTGCGCCAGCGACCGATCAAGAGGTGCCGACATTTTTGCTGCACGCCGCGCGCAATTTGCTGTCGATGCTGGGCGATCCTGCGTGGGCCGAACGCGAAGGCGCGTGGGATTCGGCGCAAGCGTTGATGCGCCTGCGCTGGCCATGGGCCAATCTGGTATTGGCGCAGCTAAAAAAGCCCGAGCGGCCCGAACGCTGGTTGTTCAGTCGCCTGCCCGAATGGGAAGAAGCAGCGCCGCGCACCCCACCGCGCGTCGTCACGTTGCAGGCCGATGCCGTGCAAGAACGCTTGGCATGGCTTGTCGGTGGCTCTGCGGAAACACGGCAGGGCCAGCGCGATTTTGCGCAAGCGGCGGCAGATATTTTCGCGCCGCGTAAGGGCAAGGGCGAACCGCATATGCTGCTGGCCGAAGCGGGCACGGGTATTGGCAAGACGCTTGGCTATTTGGCCCCGGCCAGTCTATGGGCGACCGCCGCCGATGGCACCGTGTGGATATCGACCTTCACCAAAGCGCTGCAACGGCAATTGGTGCGCGAGGCGAAGCGGCTTTACCCCGACCATGAAACCTTCAAGTCCAAGGTCGTGGTGCGCAAGGGCCGCGAAAATTATCTGTGCCTTTTAAACTTGGAGGACGCCTTGCAAGGCGGCTTTGCCGGACGTGCGGCGATCCTCGCGCATTTGGTCGCGCGCTGGACGGCCTATTCGCATGATGGCGATATGATCGGCGGCGATTTGCCCGGTTGGCTGCCGACCTTGTTCCGGCGCAATGGCTCGACCGCTTTGACCGACCGGCGCGGCGAATGCATTTATGCGGGATGCCCGCATTATAAAAAATGCTTCATCGAACGCGCCGCACGTTCATCGGTGCAGGCCGAAATCGTCATTGCCAATCACGCGCTGATGATGGTCAACGCCGCGCGCGGGCGGGATGAACAAAACCGCCCAAGCCGGATTATTTTTGATGAAGGCCATCATCTTTTTGACGCAGCAGATTCGATGTTTGCCGCCGCGCTGACGGGCCAAGAAACCATTGAGCTGCGCCGCTGGGTCATTGGCCCCGAAGGCAAGGCACGCGGGCGGCGACGCGGGCTTTCGGCGCGGCTGGCCGATGTCGCGTCTTATGATGAAGAAGGCGGCCTCGCCATTGAAATGGCGCGCGTCGCGGCGGAGGCTTTGCCCGGCGATGGATGGTTGGCACGTTTGGCCGAAGGGGCGCCATCGGGACCAATTGAGCATTTGCTCGCCGCCATTCGGGCGATGGTGTTCGCCCGCGACGAGACCAACGCGACCGAAAGCGGCTATGGTCTGGAGACGGAGCTTGCTGATCCTGACCCGCAAGTCATTGACGCCGCCGCAGATGCGGCAACCGCGCTGGAGGCGCTGGCACGACCTTTGACGATATTGGGGCAGCGGTTGGAGGCGATGATAGCCGATCCGCCAGATTGGCTCGATGGTAGCGCCCGTGCGCGCGTTGAGGGGGCAACCGCAAGCTTGAGCTGGCGCATCGACACGTTACGCGCATGGATATCGATGTTGGCACGCGCCGTCGGCCCCGTTGACCCCGAATATGTCGACTGGCTAGCGATTGAACGGTTTGAAGGCCGCGAAATGGATATTGGCATGCACCGCCGCTGGCTCGACCCGATGAAACCCGTGGCGGAAATTGTACTAAAACCAAGCCATGGCGTGCTTGCCACATCCGCAACCTTGCGCAGTGGCGGCGACTGGCAAAATGCCGAAGCACGAACAGGGGCAAGTCATCTGGATAAGCCCGCGACGCATTTTTCGGCAATCAGCCCGTTTGACTACAGCGCGCAGGCCGAAGTGCTAATCGTCACGGATATTAAAAAGGGCGATGCTGCCGCCTTAGCAGGGGCCTATGCCGCGTTAATTACCGCATCGGGCGGCGGCGTGCTGGGCCTGTTCACCGCGATACGGCGGTTACGATCCACATATGCGCGTATCGCCGACCGCTTGGCGCGCGATGGCCTGCCTTTATATGCGCAACATGTCGACCCCATTGATACCGGAACATTGGTCGACATATTCCGCGATGACCCACATGCCAGCTTGTTGGGGACCGACGCATTGCGCGACGGGGTGGATGTGCCAGGCCATTCGCTGCGGTTGGTTGTCATGGAGCAAATTCCATGGCCCCGCCCCGACATATTGCACCGCGCGCGGCGTTTGAAACATGGCGGCATGGAATATGATGATCGCATCATTCGCGCCAAAATGGCGCAGGCCTTTGGCCGCCTGATCCGCAGCGCCGGCGACAAAGGCCATTTTGTGCTGTTGTCATCAGCAGTGCCAAGCCGGCTGTTGTCCGCATTCCCGCCCGGCACACCCATTCGCCGGGTGACGCTGGAGGAGGCGGTGCATTCGGTAAAATCAGGTCTTTCGTCTGACACAAATTTGCGGCAGGACGCTTTAAAGCCGTTGGAAGAGAGCAACCCGATTTGACCTTCACCCTTACCTTGTTCCGCCATGCCAAATCGAGCTGGGATGACACCGTCCCGCGGGACTTTGACCGACCACTCAATAAACGCGGCGAAAGGGCAGCGGTCACGATGGGCGTATGGGTGAAACGCAACGGATTGACCTTTGACCATGTTGTCGCCAGCCCTGCCGTGCGGGTGATCGAAACCATTGACCAATTTGTGAAGGGCACAAGCGATCGCATGGATCCCAATTGGGACCGCCGCATTTATCTGGCGTCCTCTGCAACGTTGATGGACGTGCTGCGCGATCAGTCCGATGAACATAAAAACCTGCTGATGGTCGGGCATAATCCCGGGCTAGAGGATCTTGTATTCGACATTTGCCCCGACGATGGCGCTTCGCCGTTGCGTGATTTGGTTTGGGAGAAATATCCGACGGCCGCCATTGCACGGATGGAGCTCAACATCACGCGCTGGGCCGAACTGGATCGCAGATGTGGGCAACTCACCCACTTCATCCGGCCCCGCGATCTCGACCCCGAACTCGGACCCGAAGACGAATGACACCTGTTATCTGGCGCGCGGCCGATGCTGCTGACGCCGAAGCACTCGCGTATCTAGGCGCGGCGACTTTCATGGCAACCTTCGCCTTTGACCATCCCGGCCAACCGATGATGGAACATTTGCGGCAAGAACATAGCGCCGCATATTACGCCAGGGCGCTCTGCGATCCGGCAACCGATATTTTACTAGGCGAAACCCCGCTGGGCGCACCTATTGGCTATGCCATGATCACGCCGCCTTCGCATCCTGCGTTGCAGCAAGAGGGCGATATCGAACTGAAACGTATCTATTTGCTGGGCCCATGGCAGGGCGGTGGTAACGGCAAAGACCTGCTAGATCTCGTTTTCGCAGTCGCCGAAAAACGCATGGCAAAACGCCTTTTGCTGTCCGTCTATGAAAAAAATGTCCGCGCCATTGGCTTTTATGAGCGCGCCGGATTTGGTGCCATTGGCGAAACGGTCTTCATGGTTGGCCCAGTGCCTTTCCGCGACTTGGTCTACGCCCGGAATATGGTTTAGGCGGCCGCCAAGGCGGACGCCAGCCGGTCGCGCACCGCCTGCAAAGCCCCAAGGTCGAACGCAGCAACGGGCGCTATGGGTGTTGAAGTAGGTGTAGACGCGGACGGTTGCGGCTGCGCATCCTTTGCTCCGCCTTCCGTCAGAAAACGCCGCGCGCCCTTCACGGTATAGCCTTCTTCATACAGTAAACGGTGAATAGTATGCAGCAGGGCCACATCTTCAGGACGATACAACCGCCGGCCACCCGCACGCGTGAGCGGCTTCAACATGGGAAATTGTTCTTCCCAGTACCGCAATATGTGCGTGCGCACGCCCAACGCCTCCGCCATTTCACCAATATTACGGAAGGCATCAGCCGATTTTTCGGGCATAAATGTTACTTTACCTTGTGACGCATGCCTTGGCTTGCACGGAATGTAAGAACCCGGCGTGGTGTAATCGGCACTTCTACGCCCGTTTTCGGGTTGCGGCCGATACGCTCCGCTTTGTCGCGCAGAACAAAGGTGCCAAAACCAGAAATTTTGACATTGTCGCCATTGAGTAAAGAACTGGTCATATGACCAAGAATGGATTCGACCATCGCTGCGGCGTCCGCACGCGACAAACCGACTTGACGGTTAAGCATCTCGGCCAAATCAGCGCGAGTCAATGTTCCTGCATTAGCCATATTTGTCTCCGGCCCTTCACGTCGTTTGGTAAGCGACTTTGGTTAGTAAGCCCATAGCATACAATAGAAATTCGATTTGTAAAATAGGGATAATAAGCGAAAATTACATCCGGACGATTGATGCGCCCCAAGTGAATCCGCCACCCATCGCTTCCAAAACGACAACATCCCCTTTTTGTATCCGGCCATCGCGCACCGCGATATCCAAGGCCAAAGGAACCGACGCGGCAGATGTGTTTGCATGCTGGTCAACGGTGAGGACAACTTTGCTGGGATCGAGCGCCAGTTTCTTGGCCGTTGCCTCAATGATCCGGGCATTTGCCTGATGCGGAACGACCCAGTCGATATCGGCGGGCGTCAATTCCGTTGCGGCAAGCACCTCGTGCAAGACATTGGTGAGATTGGTCACGGCGTGGCGGAACACCTCCCGCCCCTTCATCCGCAATTTGCCAACGGTACCCGTGGTGGATGGGCCGCCATCGACATATAATAATGCATTATGTTGGCCATCGGCGTGCAATTTGGTCGCCAGCGCGCCGCGCGTTCCAACTTCGCCCGACAGGACAACCGCGCCAGCGCCGTCGCCAAACAAAACACATGTCGTGCGGTCTTCCCAGTCCAATATCCGGCTAAAGGTTTCGGCGCCGATGACTAAAGCATTATGGGCGGACCCAGCGCGGATCATGCTTTCGGCGATGGAAAAGGCATAGAGGAAGCCCGAGCAAACCGCCGCCACATCAAAGGCAACGCCGCCATTGCAGCCAAGTGCATGCTGCACAATAGTGGCAGAGGCGGGGAACGTCTGGTCGGGCGTTGCAGTCGCCAATATGATAAGATCAATGTCCGTTACCGACATGCCAGCCGCATCGATCGCCTTGCGCGATGCTTCGATCGCCAGGCTAGATGTGGTTTCATCGGGCGCGGCGATGTGGCGGAACTTTATACCCGTCCGCTCGGTAATCCATGCGTCTGTCGTATCAACCTTATTGGCTAATTCGGCGTTGGACACCCGGTTGCGGGGAAGCGCCGAGCCAGTGCCTTTAATGACGGCACGCAGAGCGACTTCAGTCACTCGGCCCGTATCCGCGCCAGATCTTGCGTGATCCGCGCTGTAATGTCTTCTTCGACCAATCGCGCCGCAACCTCGACCGCATGGGCCACGCCCTTGATATTGGCGCTGCCGTGGCTTTTAACGACCACACCGTTTAGCCCCATGAACACGGCGCCGTTGTGATTATTGGGATCAAGATGATGCCGCAGCAATTCGGTGGCGGGACGCGATACCAAAAATCCGAATTTCGAACGGATGGAGCTGGTGAAGGCCCGGCGCAAAAGATCCGTCACGAAACGGGCGGTGCCTTCGATGGATTTCAATGCAATGTTGCCGGTAAAGCCATCGCAAACCACAACATCACATTCGCCACGGTTGATCTTGTCGGCCTCAACAAAGCCCTGAAAATCCATGTGCAGCCCGGTCGCATCGCGCAAATGTTGTGCCGCGTCGCGCAATTCATCGGTGCCCTTCATTTCCTCGGTCCCGATATTCAGCAAGCGGACACGCGGACGATCAAAGCCGAAAATGATACGCGAATACGCCGCACCCATCACGGCGAACTGGACAAGATTCTTCGCTTCACACTCTGTGTTTGCGCCCAGATCCAGCATCACCACATCGGTATCTTCGAGCGTCGGCAGCAAGGCAGATAAAGCGGGCCGGTCAATACCGGGCATCGTGCGCAGGGCTAATTTGGCGGTGGCCATTAAGGCGCCAGTGTTTCCCGCGCTCACAGCGGCGCTGGCATGGCCAGTCTTCACGGCATCAATTGCCATGCCCATGGAGCTGGTCTTGGACTTGCGCAAGGCAGCGCTAACCTTGTCATCGGCAGTGACGACAACATCGCTATGCAGGATTTCGGACGCCGCCCGCAAATTGGGGTGTTTATCAAGCGCAGATTTAATCTGCTTTTCGTCACCCACCAATAGAAACTGGAAGCTTTCATGCCGGTGACGTGCCAAAGCCGCGCCTGCGATCATCACAGGAACGCCTTCATCACCGCCCATCGTGTCAATGGCGATACGCGGTTTCATCGACACCAGCTATTCTCCTTGAACAGGATTAGGCCACTGCCACCACTTCGCGGCCATTATAATGGCCACAGGCATCGCACAGATGATGTGGACGCTTCAGCTCACCACAGTTGGCGCATTCTTGGTACGCAGCAACCTTAAGCGAATCATGGCTGCGACGCATGCCGCGCTTCGATGGGGAAGTTTTTCTTTTGGGGACAGCCATTTCGGCACCTGTTCCATTTCAAAATCAATAAGTTCTAAGGCATGTTAGGCGAAAGAGATGGTCGTGGCAAGTAATCGCCAGAATCGGCCTCATTCATCCGCACATGTCTGTGTGAGCGGCGCGCTATACTTGTTTTTCGGTGCTTTGCAAGCCGAGAGATAGCAGTTAGGGTCACGATCTCAAACTGGGAGAGAATATATGTTAAGTTTACCCGTCACCCTTACCATAGCCGCAGGCGCGGCGTTGGTGAATATCTGGCTGATGATCCGTTGCGGTCAGGCGCGCACTAAGGAAAGCGTATCGATTGGCGATGGCGGCAATGAATTTGTCATCCGTCGGATGCGGGCGCACGCGAACTTCGTCGAAAGCGCGCCATTCATTTTGGTCCTGATTGCCGCGCTTGAGGCGACAAGCGGAACCAACCAATGGCTTTGGGGCCTTGGCCTCGTCTATATTATTGGTCGTTTCGCCCATGGACTGGGCATGGATGGCGGGTCATTGGGCAAGGGCCGGATGGTCGGCACGTTGACCACGATGATTACGTTGCTTGGCCTTGCTGGCTGGGCCTTGTGGAACGTGTACGCAGCGATCCTTTAACCTTACCTAACCTAAACTACCGGGCAGCAAGCACATCGTCTGCCACAAAGGCGTTGTGCTTGCGCTCATAGCCAAATTGGCTGGTCGGGCCATGGCCGGGAATGAAGGTCACATCATCCCCCAATGGCCACAGCTTGGTCGTGATCGCGTTAATGAGGTCGGCATGATTGCCGCGCGGAAAATCGGTGCGACCGATCGACCCTTGAAACAGAACATCCCCCACTATTGCCAGACGGCTGGGTTGATGATGGAAAATGACATGCCCGGGCGTATGGCCGGGGCAGTGAATGACATCGAGCGTCAGATTGCCGACGGTCACTATGTCGCCGTCGACCAACCAGCGGTCCGGCTCAAAACTATGCGCTTCCATGCCATAACGCGCGCCGTCATCATCGAGCTTCTCAATCCAGAAACGGTCGTCCACATGCGGGCCTTCAATCTGCAGGCCCAATTCCTGCGCCAGCATCCCTGCTTGCCCACAATGGTCGAGATGCCCGTGCGTCACCAATAATTTTTCCAGCTCGACACCCGTTTGCGCGACAGCCGCTTTCAATTTGTCGAGATCACCACCGGGGTCTACCAAAGCGCCCTTGTTCGTTTCGGTGCACCAAAACAGCGTACAATTTTGCTGCAACGGGGTGACGGGAATGATCGCGGCCTTCAATGGCGGCGCCTTTGCGGCTGTGGATGTGACGTTAGACATAGATATTCATGTGCCGCACAGAAGCGGCCGAGGCAAGTCTTCAAAGCCGCCGCCCTGCCCACACCACCCTGCCGATGACAGCAACCGTTGCGCCATCCACATCTGGCCAACCCGGATAAGCAGGATTATCCGACAATACCGACATACGCCCGCTTGGTCCGCAGGCCAGCCGTTTGACCATCAAGGCATCATCCAGCCGAATGACATGAATGCCGTCGCGCAACGGGCCTGTCGCCGCGCGGTTGTCGACCATGATGTCATCCCCATGGTTCAACGTCGGCGACATGGAATCGCCATCCACCTGAATCAAAGAGAGCTTTGCCGGGTCCAGCCCCTGCTTACGCAACCATTTTTCGTCAAAACCGATTTTACCGGCGAGCGTTTCGCGCCCCGGAATTGCCCCGGACCCCGCCGACGCGCCAACCGCAAGCTTCGGAATAAGCCGCATGCCCGTTTTCGTCGCGCCTACCTCCGGCCCACCCAGTACGCTTTCGTCCACACCAAAATAACGTGCTAATATCCCGCGCTCGGTCTCTGGCAGTTTCTTGGGCGATCCCCGTTTGATAAATTGTTGAATATAGGTCGGATTGCGGCCAACCAGTTTCGACAGGCCAGCAAAATCTTCTGCATTTTCCGCAATCAAGCGCTCCAAAGCAGCCCTTGGGTCTTCCCCCATGTTGTTCCCTCCGGTTCGGTTGGAAATTTCCTAGACTTGTAGGATTTATCCTATCACTTTTGTTCTATATTTGTTCTTACCGATTCGGGCAAGCCAATCCGGGTCGACCGTGGAGGAGACATCATGCATATCACGCGCCTAATTGAGAGGTTTCTCCGGGAACAAGACCTGCCACCGACCAAATTCGGGCGCTTGGCAGCGGGCGATCCTCGCCTAGTACTCGTCATCCGCATGGGGAGAGAAATCCGACCCGAAATGGAGGTAAAACTCCGCCATTTCATGGCTCATTATGGCCAACACGCCCAAACTGAGGACCGGAAAGCGATATGAGCATAAGGACACAAGCGGGCGCCCTCATACACGCGATGCGTGTAATCATCCCCACTGCCGACATCCGCATATTGCAGGAACGGCCATGGCACAGCCTGACCTTTTCTGGGACGCAACTGTGCCTGTCGGTGCAGCTGCAGGATGGAGCATGGCATGGCGACGGGGCGGCGCTGTCGCAGATGTTGGCCGAACATGAATTTGATTTGCCCCGTCAGATCGTCGCCGACATTGGAATAACGCAAGCGGTTATCGGCAAAGGCGGCCAATGTCTGATCATCGATGCGCTTCTGCTCGATAGCTGACGCACCGCAGAACTTGTGTACCGTCGCCATCGACCGTAAACAATGTGCATGACCACACAAACCGCACCGACCTTACCCCGCATCGCACCCGAATCGATTGTCCCTCGTCTGCAAAGCTATTGGGACGCGCTCACGATCTGGGTGCACAGCAATTATGTCGAACTTGGCATTGCTGTGGTGGCGGCGATCATGGTGTTTATTGCGCTGAGCTGGCTGAAAAGAATCGCCGCAAACATCGCGCGTGCCAGCGAGCACCGCGCGCATTTGAAATCCATCATCGCACGAACCTTGGCGCGGACGAGCAAGTTTTTCCGTGTCATGGTGTCGATTGAATTGGTCAACCAGATTGCCAATGCGCCAGCGGCACTGACCCAGACCGTCGACATATTGTTCACCATCGCGATCGTCATTCAAATCGCCATCTGGCTGCGCGAAATCATCTTGGGATTGATCGAACGGCGCGCGGGCGAAGGCGTGCATGAACATGACACGTTGCAAAGCGCGATGGTGCTCATTCGCCTGCTTGTCAGCTTTGTCTTATTTGCCATCGCCGCCATTGTGGTGCTCGACAATCTGGGCGTCAATGTCACGGGTCTCGTGGCCGGGCTTGGCGTTGGCGGCATTGCTATTGGCCTTGCCGCGCAAGGTATTTTCTCCGACCTGTTTGCGGCCATCTCGATTATTTTCGATAAGCCGTTCCGTCGCGGCGACACGGTGTCCTATGACAA
>Ga0315903_10002975_pt1 | contig 24086 bp, 60 predicted proteins | sample LakEriMetagenome_7_FD_203524 | JGI IMG/M metagenome (GOLD analysis project Ga0315903, IMG submission 203524) | Freshwater fungal communities from buoy surface, Lake Erie, Ohio, United States - Buoy 2 MA119 | ecosystem: Environmental > Aquatic > Freshwater > Lake | place: USA: Lake Erie, Ohio... | reverse complement strand
ACAACAAACATATCATTATCGGCGGTAATCATGATAACTATGATATTTGCGGTAGATATCCTCACTTTCTTACTGATTATGGCTATGTATCTAATTTTAATGGAATAGATTTTTTCTATTATCGTGGTGCTTATAGTATAGATAAGTCATATAGAACCATAGGAATAAGTTGGTGGGAACAAGAACAGGTTACTATTGAACAGTTTATGAAGGCTAGAGAACTTTACCGTTCTATTAAGCCAGAAGTTATGATTACGCACGATTGTCCAGAAAACATAGCGAGTATTATGTTAGATGGTAAAGGTCGATTGTATCAGAATACTACTGGTTGGGCTTTACAAGAACTCTTGAATATACATGAGCCAAAATTATGGTTGTTTGGACATTGGCACAAATCAACTACTATACAGTATGGTAGAACAAAGTTTGTGTGTCTTGACGAGTTAGAAACTTATGATATAATTGTTGAGCCGACAGGCTAGGGTCGCGGGTATCCCTTTAATCAACTGCCGTAGAGGTTTAAGCCCAATTTTCTGTATACATTGAAAAAGAGGCTTACAATACAATAATCGTAGTGTTTAGTGGTTGATATTTAAACTATAAAGAAAGGTTAGTACTTATGAAGAGTGAGAATTATTTTCTATTGGCGGCTTTTGGTAGTTTTGTTTTTAGTGTCACACTTTGGTTTTTGGGGGATTCAGATGTAAATAAGCATCAGGCTATTTTCGTAGGACTGTGGGTTCCCAGTATTCTAAGTTTGGGTAATTTACTCAAGTGAACGATCTTACTATATTTATAGTTGGCCTAGTCATAACCCTCGTAGCCGGTATGGGGGTTATAACTAGCCAAATTTTTGTAGCATATAAAAAACATAGCAAAAAATATGCCTCTATCAACTCTTAGTATTGTCAAAATATTAGAAATCAGCATGGGTATTCTGATTGCTAGAATTATACTATATTTCCTAAAAAAGATTAATATTACTCTATAAGAATCTATATGGAATGTCCTAACTGTATTACTCCTTGGAAATGTAACGGGCCTCATCTTGAACAGATGAGTGATTCTATCTATAAGAGTATTCATGGATATTTTCTTATTAAGAATGATAGATGGATATTTACACCTGTAGACAAAGAATTTGATGTAGATACTTTATTCTCTATTATTGATACCTTAAGGAATTTAAATGAGTCTCACGCACGAAGATATTAAAGATATTAGGTCTGTCTTAAACGAACAGTTTGATTTAATTTATCGTTTAGAAAAAATGGATCATAAAGATAAAGTAATTCAAGGATTTATAATGGCGATTAAAGAATGTAATATGGTCATGATGGAGATTATTGAAGGCCCAAGAGGAACAGTAGAAAGAATGATATGAGTTCAGATGAACTAGACATTATCAAACAAAGATATGAGAGTGCTAAAAAATTAGCACAAGAATTGTGGCTGGACGCGGATCACGAAGGAACCTCTAATGATTTCTATTATTTCCAGTGCGGATTTGTTGCGGGAATGAATTATAAATTGTATAAGGACTATTCTGATGAAAATACAAAATAAAAAAGAGATAGAGTTATCTGCTGAAGATATTACTATTGCGATCATGAGATATTTGCGAGAGACTCAAAACATTTCATTAGATAGTCAATTTAGCATAGATTTTAGGGTAATAAATAAGCCTATACGAAGTGGTATGTATGATAGTATGGATCATCATGTATTTGATGGAGCAAAGGTTGTGGTTCTAGAATGAGTTGGAATTATCGTGTGGTAAAAACTGTTACCAAAATTCCTCTTGGCGATATGGATATTAGTTATGGTATCCATGAGGTATATTATGATGAGAACGGAGATATTGTTAATATTTCTGAAAGTTTGGCCCATCCAATATCTGATGACTTAAAGGGTTTACAGTGGAACCTAGAAAGAATGATGGAGGCTTGTAAAAAGCCGGTTATCGACTATAATACTGGAGAAGAACTGAACTAACAGTCACCAACGGGTTGATCGCCGTTAGGTAACGTCCTGTTGCTCTAATGCTCGTATGTGAAAGAGCATTAACCAACGATAATGGGGGCGTTTTCAATACAAAAGGAAAAAGATGAATAATCAAGAGTTTTTAGATATTCTACAACAATTCGTTACAAAGTATGATAAGCAAAATGGATCATATCCAGAAAATGATTATGAGGGTTTATCGTTTTATAGTTTTGTTTGTAACCAATTAGGAGTTGAGAACAATTGGTTAAATATTATAGAAAATAATCCACATATTTACGACCACAGATATAACAAAATACGATGAAAATACATTGGATAGGTTGGGATATTAGTAATCTATTCTATTATGGAACACGATTTAATAGCGGAGTTCCGTACAAGTTTGCTCGCGTCGGCCCTTTAATGTTCAAGAAATACTTATGATAGTTAACATACCAAAAGAACTAGTAAAATTAGACAGAAATGATTTTACCAAAGTTTGTACATTAGTAGATAAAATAGTTGCTGATATAGAAGAAATTCTTACTGAAATTGGACATGAAGAATCGTTGGCTTTGACCAAAGATTATATGATAGACTTAATTAATCCAGACTTACTAAATTTTGACAAGGAATAAATAATATGAAAAAAGATATTGCTAAAAAGTGGGTCAAGGCTTTGCGTAGTGGAAAATATAAGCAAGGTAAGGGCTATCTGAAACAGTTTACTAGCAAGAACGAACCAAGACATTGTTGTTTAGGAGTTCTTTGTGAACTCTATAATGATACTATGAAAAAAAACCATAAAAAAACATTGTATACTGAAGAAATGCAAGATAATTCGTCTGGTACAAGTTTTGTAAGATTTGATTTAGTAGATGGTGGTTTGCCAAAAGCAGTTAGAAAATGGGCGGATATTATAAATCCTCTAGGAGAATTTCAGGTTAGTTGTGGTGAATATGATATTGAAGAATGTCTAGCAGACTTGAACGATAGTGGCAAAAAGTTTTCAACTATTGCTGATATTATAGAAAAAAATGTGGAGAATCTATGAAGGGGCCATTAATTTATTATGAAATTAAAGAAATGTATGGTAGTGATTTAAGTAGCACAAAATTGGCTTCTGAGTTGCGTAAATCTATACTTGATGAAATAGACCTTGGCTTTAATGTCGAGGTTGATTTTAAAGATGTTCGTTCATTGTCTAGTGGATGGACAAGAAATGCATTTGGGGTTATTGTAAAAGAAAAAGGTGAAAAATTTTTCAAGAATCATATATTGCTCAGTAATATGAGTAAGGGTGTTAGAAAAAGCGTGTTAGAAGGAATAGGAGAAATATTAGAAGTATAATGGTTACTGGCAAAACTCTTATAGACTTAGGATATAAACCCTCAAAGTGGTTTAAGAATGTTATAGATTATGCCAATACTAATAATCTAGAAAGTGACGCTATACATAAATATATAGATTCTATTGTTCCCAAAACACTAGAACCTCATAGTCAACCAATATCTTTTCATAAGAATATAGTGGCAGATAATCAGCATGAACAATCTAATATAGATAGTGTTTGTGCTGCAATGAACAATATATTGACAATTCCTACTGTGGTCAATGCAGCCATTATGCCCGATGCTTGTCCTACGGGGCCGAATGATATTCCTGTTGGTGGAATTGTGGCTACAAAAAATGCTATTCATCCTAGTATGCACAGTGCGGATATTTGTTGCTCCATGATGGCTACTGATTTGGGTTTTACAACGCCTAGAATCGCTCTGGAGGCCGCTTTTAAAATTACGCACTTTGGAGTAGGTGGACGAATATCGAACCACAGATGGCTTCCTAGCGACCTCAAAGATAAAATAATCAGCAATTACTATTTGAGTAGTCCTAAAAGTATAAATTATGCTGAATATCATCTTGGTACTCAAGGCGACGGTAATCATTTCCTGTTTATAGGAATAAGACAAAGTGACGGTCATACTATGATGGTAACTCATCATGGTAGTAGAGGTTTTGGTGCGAATCTATATAAAGAGGGTTTGCATAAAGCCGAACAATTTAGACAAGAATTAAGTCCGAATAGTAATCCTAAGCATCCTTGGATTCCCTTTGATAGTAAAGAAGGTCAGGATTATTGGGAAGCCCTTCAAATAACAAGAGAATGGACAAAACTTAATCATGAAATAATTCATAGGCTAGTTAAACAAAAGGTATTTAGTTCAATTAATAATGAAACTTTTTGGAACGAGCATAATTTTGTCTTTAAGAAAGATGATATTTTTTATCACGCTAAAGGAGCGACCCCATTAGAAGATATTTTTGTACCAGATTCTACAAATGGTTTACGTTTGATACCCATGAATATGAAAGACGGTATTTTAATCGTTAAAGGTGAAACAACACCAACTAATTTAGGGTTTGCCCCTCATGGTGCTGGGAGAAATCTTAGTAGATCAGAACACAGACGATTAAGATTAGGTATTACCGGCAAGACCAAAGAAGAAATCTTTAAAGATGAAACAGATGGTATTGATGTTAGATTTTTCTCTGGACAACCAGATATTACTGAGTTACCATCAGCATACAAAGATGCCAACAAAGTAAAAGAACAAATAAAACAATTTAATCTCGGAACTATAGTAGACGAAATAGAACCCTATGGTTGTATTATGGCTGGAGAAATAGATAAGCCTTGGAGAAAAAAGAAATGCTAGATTTTGTAGGGAAATTGATGTTAAGTACAGCATTGGCATGTGTAATATCCATTTTACTTTCTATGTTTATTACAATGTTATTAGGTAATATTGGTCATTTTCTTGAATGGAATCATAATAGAGATATGTATTGGATTTTTAATGTCTCTATAATCACTTTGGTATTGACTTGGATACTTAGTTTCGGATATTTTATGAGTACTATCAAATGATTACATTCAACGAATTCTTAAAAAAAGTTGACGAAACCTTTGCAAATAATCAAGGTAAAAATAAGTGGAGATATGGTCAGACAGTTATGAATGTTTTGTGGACAACATGGCCTCAAAAATACAAAGAGATTCAAGGTAGCGATTTTGATTGTTTTTATGATAATGGCACAGTCAGATTAACACTAACTAAACTAGAACAAGAGTGGTACATATGAAAAAGAAAACGAAGAAACCAACTAAACGTAAACAAAAGATTGATGTTGTACTAGCATCTTTACTTAATCTTGAAAGAGTAGTCAAAGGATTGGTTGCACAAATTGAACAACTAAGATATAGTCAATCTCGTTTTAAAGACACTGAGATAGATTCAAAGAAATATTGGCCTAATACCGAGCCGCCTTTTAAATACAAAGATATAATGTGGAATGATAATTCAAGTAGTCAATGGGACGCTATTGATAAAGGCTTACAGTGAATAAACTCACAATCGCTATAGATTATGACGATACATATACTGCCGATCCTTCATTTTGGAATAAAGTAATAGAATTAGCAAAAGATCATGGCCATAATATGATTTGTATTACGGCACGAAGAAATATCTTAGAACATCGTCAGGAACTTATGAAAGTTTTACCAGAAGGTATACAAACTTATTTTTCTTATGATGAACCCAAAGCAGATTATATCAAAAGACAAAATATAGTAGTAGATATATGGATTGATGATAGTCCCGGTTGGATTGTAGGAGTAACATAAAATGAGAAAACTAGCAAGCATACAAACTATCAAATATGTTAAGCCTATACTAGATGCCGACAGCATAGAAACTGTTGGTGTTTTAGGTTGGGAGGTTGTAAGTAAAAAGGGTGAATTTAAACCCGGTGATACTTGCGTATTCTTTGAGATTGATAGTTTACTGCCAGATATTCCACAGTTTGAATTTCTACGCAAGGGTTGTTGGAACGACAAACTACAAAAATACAGACTAAAAACAGTAAAACTTAGAAAACAACTTAGTCAAGGATTAGCACTACCAACAAGTGTCTTTCCTATACTAGCAGGATTGACTGCTGGGGCTGATGTTACTGAGTTATTAAACATAGAAAAATACGAGCCGCCAATTCCAGCACAAATAGTAGGAGACGCACGATCTTTTAGTTGGCCCATAAGTAAAACAGATGAAACCAGAGTTCAATTAGATGACGAATACGGTTTCATTGAACAACTAACTGGTAATCCATATTATATTACTCTAAAACTAGATGGAACTAGTAGCACATTTTTAATTGATCCCAAAGACGATACTTATCATGTTTGTGGACGTAATTATAGTTATAAAGAAAATGAATCTCATAATTTTTGGCATATTAGTAGACAATATAATATTGAGCAAGGACTAAGAGATCTATGGAATAGTGGAAAGAAAATAGCGGTTCAAGGAGAGGTTGTTGGGCCGGGAATACAAAAGAATCCATTAGGATTAGCGAATCATGATCTATATATTTTTAATGTAGTGGATATCATTACCAATTCTAAATTATGTCTAGACGAATCACTAGAAATAGTGAATAAATTAGGTTTGCGGTTTGTACCGATCATTGACAAAGGCTCAAGGTTCGACTATACTCAAGACGATCTATTAGACAAAGCCAGAGGCAAATACAAAGAACACTTTCCTTCTGCTAAAGATTCTCAAGATCGTGAGGGAATAGTAATTCGAAGTATATGCGGAAACATCAGTTTCAAGGCTATAAATAATGACTTTTTATTAAAGGAATCAGTATGACTAATAGAGAAAAGTTAGTGTGGATTATTGCAGGACTCCTTGGACTGCCATATATTTGTTTATTTACATGGTCTATTAACTCGTTAGGGTTTGTGTCTGGTGTTAGATTGGCATTAGATTTTATTTTGCTGATGATAGGATTACAGCCCCTTTTAGGACGATACTAATGACCACAAAAGAACTAGGTAAAATTGAAAAAACATATTTCGGATACGGCGGATACCAAGATATGCAATTTGGTCTTACTGTTGTATTAAGTTTTGATGGCAAAGGATGCGTTGACTTTATAGAGGGTGGATGGAGTGAAGATATTTGGGTAGATCAGTATACCAAATGGACAGAAGAAGATCGTTCAAATCAAAGAATAGAAATGATCAAAAAGATTAATAAGTTACTGAAAGACGCCAAAGTTAAAACTGTTGATGAACTTAAAGGTAAGCCCATAGAAGTTATTAATGAGGGACTAAAACTGAAAAGTTGGAGAATTCTTACAGAAGTATTATGAAAACTTTTAAAAAGAAAACAATCAAGACCATTGATGATGTGCATTGTGATCTTTGTGGCAAAAGTACCACAAATATATACGAGCCAGATTATGCCACTTTAGAGAGTTGTTGGGGGTATGGTTCTAAAAATGACGGCAAAAAATATAATATTGACCTTTGTGAAACTTGTTTTTTTGAAGTTCTAAACTTTATCAAGGATAAGAGAAAAAAGATTTTAGGGCCATTTAACTATCCTTACGATAATGATCCCCTTAACGGAACAGAGTATTTATAAAAACCAGAGATAAAAACAATGCATGATCTTCCACAAATATCGATAATGAGTTTACGTCCAGAAGATGTGTTAGTATTCTCTACTATAGATAAACTAAGTGCTGAAACTTATCATAGAGTTGAACAAAAAATTATACATTGGAAAAAAGAGAGTAATATCACCAATAAACATTTACTATTAACATCAGCATTAGAACTAAAAGTATTAAGACCGGAAAAGGTAGAACCATGAGTCTGTTAAAAGGTTTTATTAGTTTATTTGACTGGATGTTTCGATCTAAAAGTTATCAAGAACTAAGTGATGATCTTGACAACAAGATGCAAGATTTATATGACCGTAATGGATGGGGAACATACAACAACCCACTGAATCATACTAGATCAATCAGCAGCGAAGAATGGAACTCTAGATATATAGGTCCAATTTCAGAAGTAGAAAAAGTGTTAAATGCATACAAACCGGGGACTTTTATTCCATATGCCATTTATGACAAGCAAGATGACACTCTAATCTCTCATTTTAAAAACGGAGAGTATGTCAGTATAGTTCTAAATGATACTGTAACAGTATTCAAGAGCAATTACGGTGGCGAAATTATAGGATGTAGAATTCATAATATAAATAAACTTACCAAATAGGACGAAGTATGAAACTAACTAATCAAGATTTAGATATTATTCGAGAACTCGTAGAAGATAAACTGAAAAAGATAAATAATGGGCCAGAAGGAACTGAGGTTCATCAGCAACCAGAAGTTTATATTAACATTATCAAGAAGATAGACAGTCTATATTTTTCATGATATATTTTATATCTGATACGCATTTTGGACACTACAATATTATCAAACATTGCAATCGTCCATTCTTAAATGCTCATATTATGGATCAAATTATGTTCGACAATATTAATGAAGTTGTTGGACATGATGATGTTCTATATATTCTTGGAGATTTTTGTTTTAGGGGTAAGAAGCCACTAGACTACAGACTCAGGATAAATTGTAGGAATATTCATCTTATTTTAGGAAACCATGATAAAAGAACAGATTTTTATCCAGATGAACTAACTGTAGATATGCAGGGATTTTCATCAATACAAGAAGTTAAAGAAATAATATATTGTAATCAAAGAATATATCTAAGTCATTATCCTCATAGGTCGTGGCCTGCTAGTCATAAAGGAAGTTATATGCTTTATGGTCATGTACACGGTAAATTTAATAATGAAGACAAAGTATCTAATAGATTAACTCTAGATGTTGGAGTTGACAATACGGTTAACTATAATAAACCATTCGGACAACCGTGGAGTTTCAAGGAATTACAAAAACTATTTAATGAGAAAATTAAGGACGTTAAATGAGTGGCTTTAATAAATTAAGTTATGATGAATTAGTTCAAATAAATGATGAACTAAGATATACAATTGCTAATCTAAAAAAACAACAAGAAGAATATGAACAATGTACAGCACGAGTTTATGCTCCGGGTAAAAGCTATAAAGAATTAGAAAATCAATTAGCCAAGTTTGAAACAGAAAAAACGCGAGAGATAGCAGAAATACTAGAAACTAAAGTAGAGCCGCTGAATCGTAAAATTGTAATATTACAAAACGATTATAGTCATCTAAAATCTAGAAATAGAGACTTGGAAAGAATTATAGAAAAACAAAATGTTGTAATAACTCTTGCTGCTGGATATATTAGTGCTAGTCAAAAATTCGCTGATAAGCATCCTATAGATGTAAAAAAATGGCTAATGGGAGGAATGGAATGAATGATAAATTGTACTATTGGGTAGCAATCTTTACTTCTGTTGCTTCTATTTTGTGCTGGTTTGTCTTGAATCCTATTCATAAAGCCAATCTACAAAAGGTAGAAAAATCTAAAATAAAGACTGAATATAAAAAACCATTACACTATGTTTCAACTAATGTTAATGGTACGGTAGAAAGTATTCATATTTGGGGACGAACAGAAGTTGTGCCGGTATTTCAAGTACAACTAACAAGATATTTTTATGAAGATAACTTATGGGTTCTTGAAGAACCTCAAACTGGTGGTATAATTCAACCAAAGGGACGCAAGGGATATTTTATGCCGGTTATGAGTGGAACACTAAATACCAAGTTCGGCCCAGCACAATTAACAGAAGTTAGTAGTGTTGGATGGGCTGATGAAAAAGACGAATATTGGAGTGAATTTAGAGTAGCCAATTTAATTTTTAAAGATGATGAACCTGTGGCTATTTACTATAAGCACTACAATTATGACTATCAAACAAAATCATGGAAAGAAATAGCAGGATACGAGGCCACTTTTAAATAAGTCATTATGAGTTATCTATGTCCAAGTTGTGAAGAAGATGTTTCTAATTTAATTAGTTGGGACAACCTTACTGAACAATATAATAGCGATAGAATATTATTTTGCCCCCATTGTAATGTTGGACTACAATTAAACTATGACGAAGAATGGGATGGTGTTGACGAGTATTCTTACTGGAGTTTTGAAATAAAAAAACTACCATGACTAATAGAGAAAAATTAGTTCAAATTCGTAAATTACTTAAAGAAGCATACGATCACTATTTTGATAATTGTCAAGATTGTGGTTGTAAAAGCGGAGAAGGACATATTAGTTTAGAGTTTGGCAATTATTGGGAAGATCCTAATTGTGAACTAAATATAACCTCTGTATGTATAAGCTCTTATGTTTTTGGGCCTCATAGAACCCATTGCTTTAATACTTTAGATGAAGCATTGGCAGAAGTGTCAAAATGGCACGAAGAAGAAATGAAAACGGTTTATACATTGGATGATGAAGGATACCCTACTAGTTATTGGGCAAATCCAGACTATGAATAACGAAGAGATAACAGAAAATAGTTCAGAAGAGTCTTGCCAACTGCCGATCTATGGAGTAGAATACGCAGACGGATCGCTTGTACCATTTGGCGATTTGTACTTAGATTTATTTCCAGAACAATATACTGTTGAATAGGAGACTATTATGAAAGACCGATTTGATTTGGAAAATGAGATAACACAAACTTCCATATTCGCTAAACATCTGAGAGATTTGGCATATAGTGTACTAGAGCATGATTTGTCTGTAGATGAAACCGCTAATGCTCTTGAAGGTTTGGCTATTTTGATTGAGTCGCATGAAAAAGTATTGTTTGATACATTTACACAAGCCTTTCAACTGGATGGTTATAGCGATTTTGCTAAAACGTATGAACAGTAAAGCACAAAAACTGATCGATGATTTTTCAGAGTTTGTTCTATACTATATTGGTATGGAGTATGATGTAAACACTGATATTGATACGCATTGTGTAGAGGTACATAGAATTATTGCATCCTATTATCTTGGCGGAAATAGCGTGGGGGATACTGCTGCTTATGTAGTTAACTATTTGCGGAGTATCAAACATGAGCAGCAATAAAATGCAAGAGTTAATCTCTCTATATGCTCAATCTCATCCAGAAGATAAATATCCAAATTTTATGAAAGCCTTATCTTGGGCAGTATATATTATTAGACATCGTATTAATACATCCAATGTTAGCAGTTAGACTTGATAAAGAAATTCCTTGCGACTACATTTGTCATAGTATTCAAAAATTAATTGAATCCTATATGAAAGATAGTCCTAATTTAGCCGATGCCGTGCTGGTGGTCGATATAAAAACTATTATAGATGATGATAAAAATAAGTATTTACCATACAAACCAGAGAACGAATCATGAACATAGATATTGCACTCTCAATTAAAGTTAATGATGTTGTTTATAATTGTTTTATGGATAAACTAATTGTAAAATCTTATTCGTGTAAATTCAATGATCTAGGCAAGATATCATCTATTACTTTTGATACTGTTGACAGCAATAACTATAGTAGAACATATGACTATGAAAACTTATATGATAAAGACATGACATGGGAGAGTGACGAAGAAAAGTCTTGGATAGAATGGGCTTCACAAAATAAAGACTTTATTTTTGAGTTTGATCATATAGATACAATTAAGAATATATACAAGATAGGTTTTGCTAATGGATTTGAATACAAAAAATATAGAAACTATCAAGAAATGATGGAAAAATGAACTCAGAAGACTATAAACTTTTAATACATATTTGTCAACAGTGCCTACGGTCATCAATATTATCAATGCAACAAATCATAGATATAGATACTATGATCAATAAATTATATACGGAAATGGACAACGCAAAGGAGAGAAATAGTATATGTTATGGAAAGAAGTTAAAAGTTGGTGTAAAGAAAACGGCTTCAAAACAGACAGAACAAAAATTAAAGAGGAAGAAAATTCCTACAATTACACATGGTTCAAAATAGATGACCCGTCCATTTCTGGAACAGCAACCAGTGTTAGCAAATTAGCGACTATTATCTATAATGTAATAACAGATAATAAATATGTAGAGTATCAAACGAAATATCAAGAACAACAGGCTCTAGAAGATTTTAAATATGAATAATGAGTCCGACATAACTGAGCATGGAGTCAAAACTCAAACTGTTGTTACATTTGGCACTATATTTAGTGCTGCCATTAACGGTATCGTAGGATATATTGCAGTATACTTCTTCCGACCAATATGGCTAAAAACAGTAAAATGGTGGGAAAGTGACAAATCACAAAACTGACATTATAATTATTAGCGATATTCATTTAGGGTCGCATATCTGTCAAGATGAGAAACTACTAAAATTTTTACAATCCATAGAGTTTAGAACTAATCATCTCATTATCAACGGTGATTTATTTGATAATTGGAATTTTTCTAGATTGAATAATAATCATTGGCAAATTCTAAAAACTATTCGTAAAGCATCTGAAAAAATTAAAACCACTTGGATCAGTGGCAACCATGATGGGCCAGCAGAAATCATATCTCATCTACTCAATGTAGACTTCATAGAAGAATATCGTTTTGTAAATGGATATAAACGATATATAGTATTGCATGGTGACATATTCGATAGTTATATTACTAAATATCCTAGATTAGCCAAAATAGCCGACTGGTGCTATAGATTGATACAAAAGTTAGATTCTTCTTTGTACTGGGCTAGAAAACTCAAAAGAAGCAGCAAAACATTTTTAAGAGCAGTAGAGACAGTGCAATATAGTGCCATAGACTATTGCAAAAAACATAAATCGGATGTTATCTGTTTAGGACATACTCACAGTGCTGCCGCTATTGATTCTGGTGCGGTTGCCTATTATAATAGTGGGTCATGGACTGATACTGTATGTACATATATTTCTATTACTAATGGTTATACGGAACTTAAAACTTATGAATAAACTAGTTAAATTTGTTTCTGTGACTCCAGACGCAGAAAAACAAATATCTTATTGTGCAAGAGTATCTAATCCATCTAATCAAGACTCAGATAACATTAGTAAATTGTTGAAGTATTGCATAGATCACAGGCACTGGTCTATATTTGAAATGGCATTTATGACACTAGAAGTTAATACAACTAGAGGTCTTGCTGCCCAAATCCTTAGACACAGAAGTTTTACTTTTCAAGAATTTAGTCAGAGATATGCTGATACTACACTATTAGCAGAAGAAATTCCTTTGTTTGAACTCCGCAGACAGGATAATAAAAATAGACAAAATAGTATAGATGATATTGCCGATGAAGTTAAAAGCAAATGGACTAGTCAGATTCGACAGCATCTAGCCAAATCTAAGGCTATTTATGATGGTATGATTGCTGATGGGATAGCAAAAGAATGTGCTAGATTTATTCTGCCGTTAGCCACACCTACTAGACTTTATATCAGTGGGTCAATTAGATCGTGGATTACATATATTGCTCTAAGAGAAAAAAGCGGCACACAAAAAGAACATATGGATATTGCTAAAGAATGTAAGAACATATTATGTGAGCATTTACCTATAATTGCAGATGCTTTGGGCGGCAACTCAAAAGACTGGACTATATAATGATACATTTTAGATATTCCGACTATGCTGATATACTTGCTGTGTTTCCTATAATCTTTATTGCTTTGTGTGCTATTATGTTTAGTATACTAGGTATTCTATTAAAAATAACAAAGGATTGATCTTATTATGTTAATAAATTTAGTACTGTCTCTTTTTGCTATATATCTAATTATAGGATTAGTAGCAATAGTATTCGGTGTGGTCTTTTTGGGTTCTATGGCGTATAATATTCATCAACAAGATAAGAGGATAAAAAAGAACTAACTATGGAATACTTAGTCACAGCACAAGCCTACGATAAAAACGATCAGTATAAACAAACTTTTTTGCTACACGATACATTTCTAGCAGCCGACGAATCTGGTGCTAGAAGTGCTTTTATAGATAAGTTTCAGCCAACTCATAATATTGTCAAAATTTTTTCCGCAATAGGTCTTGATAACAACCCCTAAAATTAAGAGCATTAGTATGGATACAAAAATGTCTTTTATGATGAAGTGTGTAAAAGAACTACTAAATAATGGCTTTAGCGTTCTTTTGCATAAAAAAGACAATCTTAACGGATATGGCGGGTGGTTTGGAACCGATGAAGGAGAAGAAGAATTTGTCGTGGCCCTAAATCATCATATGGGTTTTGAAATTTTTATTCACGAATATTGCCATTTTTTACAGTGGAAAACTGACAGAAAATTTTGGGACGATTCTTGCGAACACTATGATACCTTATTTGATTGGATAGAAAATAAAGATATGATAGTATCAGAAGAAAATTTACAAGCTAGTTTACATACTATTTTATCTATTGAGCATGATTGTGAAAGAAGGGTATTAAAGTTAATAGATTTGAATCCTGTAGAGGGTTTTGACAAGGATAAGTATATTAGGGCGGTTAATGCTTATCTATGGTCTTATCATATTAATAGAGAATTAAGAAAGAGACCAAAAAATCCTATATATTCTGAAAAAGTATTAGAGCATATGTCCAATACTTTTAATACTAATCTAGATTTTTATCTAGATGCTAATAATTTATCTTCGTTATCTAAACAAGTATTACTGGCCGAATACGAATAAATTTTCAAGTCCGGTTGACAGATCGGCCGATAACTGATATAATACGCCAAACGGAGATTTTATGATTAGACCGGGATTGTGCTGCATTAGTTTGACTCTCAAAGATCAAGGCTATAGTTTTCAGACTATGACCTACAAACGCTTTTCTAGTTTGCCTAGAGAAGAAGCATTGAGTATTCTTGGTTCACGAATTCACAATAATCTTGTTGTCACAAACAAGACTATTGAATTTTGTGCTACTAATAATTATGTCTATCGTGTTAGTAGTGATATTTTCCCACTAATTACTTATGACGAAGCCAATGTTAATCTTGAGGATTTGCCAAATTATGACGAGATACAAAAAGAATTTGAGAATATTTCACAGACTATTTCCAGTAGCGGGGTTCGTGTTTCTGCTCATCCTAGCGAATTTAATGTGCTGGCCTCACACAATCACAAGGCGGTTGAAAAAACAATCAAAGAACTCAATTTCTACAGCAGTTTCTTCGACCGAATCGGCTGTCCGGCAGATTATAACTCTCCCATGAATCTTCATGTACATAACAAAAACGGCTCACATGATGAAATTATAGATAGATTTATGTCTAATTTTGATAGACTAGATGATAATTGCAAAGCAAGGCTAGTTATAGAAAATGACGACAAATTGAATTGCTGGAGCGTAAGTGAACTAGTTAATATTTTTCACGCTAGAACAAATATACCCATTACTTTCGATTATCTTCATCATAAGTGTCATCCAAATGGACTAGACGAAGAATCTGCGATTCGTAGTTGTTATGCAACATGGCGAGGTTATCGTCCACTGTTTCATTATAGCGAAAGTAGAGAAGGTAATAATCCTAGAGCGCACGCAGATTATGCCTGTATTAAATTTAATCATTATGATTTAGATTTCGATTGTGATTTCGAACTTAAGGCTAAGTGTTTAGCCATTAAGCAATACAAAGAGTTATATCCAGAACCAGAAACATTAGCAGCATAAAGGAGTAAATATGGGCCAAATCGGTACTATTGTAATTAGTGATAATGTAAATACCCAAGCACTGATTGAGTTGCTGAAAAAAGAACCCAAAATTATTATTGGTAAGGAACAGGTCACAGAGGACGGCGTTCGCTATATTCCAATAGATAAAAATGGGTGAACTATGAGTGGTTGGTTAATTATGTTAACAGGTTGTGTTTATTCTTGGGTTGCTATAGAACAATATATGAAAGGAAATATAGGACTCGGTATAGCATATACGGGTTATGCCTTTGCTAATATGGGTTTATATATGATCGCTACAAAGTGAAATATTATGAAAAAGCCTCAAAACATACCATTAAATCCAGACGCACCAAGATCAAAAAAGGTTGAGACTACACCAATGCCTCAATTATATGCTGATCGTATGGAAGATGATATTTATATCAGACCAGATAGAGACTCCGTATACGTTCCTATTCAAAAACCCCAAGAAGATGAAAATAATTAAAACAGCGATTAAACTTTCTTATGAAAGATTTATTCCTAACGCTTTTCAGAGAAGGTATCATTTTGCTATAGCATTTGACGGTAACAAGCCCGTCTGCATAAGTCAGAATAATCCCATTAAGGTCAATGCTAAAGCACTTAGAATGGGACACAGATTTAACATCCAAACCTATAAGGAATATCCATATAATCATGCAGAATCTCATCTTATTTCTCAACTTCTGGATCGCTATAATACCATTGATACTAATCTTTCAATTGTTGTTGTCAGGATTGGCAGAGATGGAAGAATGAGGTTGAGTAAACCTTGTGAAAATTGTGCTAAGATATTACATGCGGTTGGATTGAACGATGTATATTGGAGTATTGGCGATAATATATTTGAAGATACCTATGCCAATCAGATTAATATAGACAAAGACTATTTTTATAGATATGCAAGAGGAAAGTTTTATGCTAAGAACAAGATGGCATTATTGGACTTGTAGTAAATTTGCCGACTGGATTAGGGGAGAGAAGAAACCCTATGCTCTTGAGTGGGGTGGTTGGACAGAGTGGGAACAAGAGCAAAAGACAAAAAGACCAATACGTTTTTGGTTGAGTGATACTGGTCTTAAATGGCTACAAAATATTGTATATTTCCCTAGCGACATTTACCATACCATAGATTGTTATGTCAGTAATCGCTGGATAAGTAAAACTCATTATCTTAAAACAGGCTTTAAACCTGGGGGTTACTATGAGTTTGATGAAAAAATTATTCATGCTTTGTTTAATGAATTAGTAGATTTTGTAGAAAAAGACTTGGCTCATATGGGTAACTTTAATTCTCAAGAGAAATATACATTTAAGAATGGTCGTTGTGTTGAAGCAGCATATAATTATTTTAAATGGGCCAAAAACCTTAAAGATACACTACCCAACGGAAAGAGAGTATTGAGCCAACAGGCTAAAGGTTCAAGAAAAATTAAACAACTATATGAATGGTGGACAAAAAAAAGACCTAATAGACCAGACCCATACGAAGCAAGTGGATGGTCAAAAGTGTGTCAAATATCTAGTGAATCAGATTTTGCTCCTAAACAACTAAATAAGCAAATGCAGGCTATGAAAAAACTAACACAAATAGAAAACAAATATGATAACGAGGATACTGCTATGCTAATTGAGTTGATTAAAATACGCCACCACCTGTGGTCATAATTTTTAAAGAATCTCTTGACAAACGCCGATAGAGTGGTATAAATGGGTACTCGCCCGCCTTTAGGAGTATTCTATGCTTTGTAGATATTGTCAGAGTATGATAGATAGTGACAGGCTTGAGTTTTTGCAAGAATATAATAGACCGCTAGTGTGCAAAGAATGTTCGACTGAACAACGTGCTGTCGGGTTCATGGATTGGGGACATAAAACAGCACCAAGTTTAGTTATGGTTCCAGCAAATGCTAATGAAACAATTCGTATACTAAACAGAGCAAATCGTCGTGCGAGATAATAATGAATAAAATAACATGGTTAGAATTATACAATTTTTTGTATGAAAAAGCGAATAATGTCAAGAATTTGGGAGACTTTAATTGGAACAGTCCAGTAATAATTCACGATGCGTCAACTGGCGATGAATATTCTTGCGACACATATATTATTTCGGATAAAACCAATCAAGAAAAATTAGTGTTGCTTACTAACATAGATAGTTTATTTTCAGACATAAAGGATTTTAATTAATGAATGAACTAGAAATAGAAGATTTGCTATTTAAACAAGTAGAAAAACCCAAGCATTTTCTAATGACCAAAATTATTAATGTGTTTGAAAATCGTTATAGAATTAATGTTTATGTTGAGATTGAAGAAGATAACTTAATTAAGAAAAGAATACGCAATAGTTATTTTTGTCACTATAGTCCCGGCAAGTTAACTATTATACCAGAAACGGATAAAGAAAATGAGTCCAGAACTAATAAATCAATTAGTAACTAAATACCCCATGCAGTTTAAGAATCTGTCTTATATTGAATGTGGCGATGGTTGGTATAACCTATTGGACAAACTATTCTCTGTAACACAGAGTCAGATTGAGCGTAATATTCGCAACAACAAGAATATGGATTTATTCTGGTGGAGCCAAATTAAAGAAAAGTTCGGCGGATTAAGAGCCTACTGTTATGGTGCAGATGATTATATTCGTGGGGCCATAGACCTTGCAGAAAATCTGAGTTATAATACTTGTGAAGTTAGTGGAGAACTTGGTAAACTTAGAAACCAACGTAAGGGAGATAATGGAGAGCCTATTCGTGCATGGATGAAAACATTATCAGATAAAGAAGCAGAAAAAGAAGGATATTTGTGAAATTCTTCAAGTCAACCACTTGACAAAGCCGATAAGCATGATATGATTAGTGCGTATCGCTAACACAAACACAGGAGAGTAGAGTTATGGGACTTGGCAAAGGTAAAAAGGCTTGTACGAAGTGTGGTACTATTACTGGGCCTAGAGCGTATATGTGCAAGAAATGCAATACTCCTTTTGCATTTAAGGTAAAGAGCAAAGAGGCTAGAAATACCAAGATCGTTAAGGATTTTTGCTGGCAAGATTTGGTCAAGGGTGAGCGTATCAAGGTGAATGGTGGCCCATATTTTGTGAATCTTTCTACGGGAGATTTTATCCCTATGGGATATAGGGGTAGATTTGTTGTAGAGGGTGTTGATGCTAACGGTATTAAGGCTTGGGGTCTGGATAAGCACCAAGGATTCTGCCATATTTATATGGGGCCAGATACGCAGAATAAAGAAACCGGCGTATGGAAGATCAAGCATAAGATTATTAAACTTAAGCCAAAGGTAGAAGTCAATGCCTAAAGATACCTCTGTTATTCTACAAATTAAGTCTTTGTCTAAGAATATCGAGGATTCCCTATCTGCTATTGACAATCTGATTAAGGTTGAATATCCTAATAAATATGAAATATTTTATCAGCATATCATGCCACAGATTATCACAGCGTTAAATAATGATACCAAATGGCTCCCAAGAGGTAGATATAATTTAGAATACTTGTTGAACTCAATATCAAACAACAATAAATACACTAATGGTCTAAAGAAATACATAGAGTAACTATATGAAAAAAAAGAAGTCTATGATGCTGATCGATAATCTTCAGCAATACTCTGAGTCTGTTAGAGAGTTTGCCGCAGCACAACTATCTGATGATGCGGGGGATCTTGATGCTTATGTATCTATTAAACAAGTAGAGAATTTGGTGATGTCCACATCTAGAGTTAAAAATAATAAGTACTATATCTCTGAGAAAAAGCATTATCTAGTTATAGAAACTATCATGAATATGATATACGGAGTCGGACTTGCCAAACTTGCTGGCTCAGATAAAATAGAGTGTGCTTGGGACGACGAAAGCAACAGTATGGTATTCTGGTCAAAAACTCAATATGAATAATATAGACAAAATTCAAGAAGAGATTGATTACCTCAAGGAATATATTTCCACCGACTTCTGTAAAAGATGCGAGGATATGGTTAATCGTTTGAAGAAGTGTGAAGAGTTATTAATTGAACACAAAAACAATATTAACCAAGAATAAATATGTTTTCTAATACCCTAAATAAAATTTTATGCAATAGGTTGTGGCGTCTTTGTTTTTCGTTTAAACAACGCAGATGCTATATTAGTGGCGATTCTCTGTGGTGTTGTTTGGCCTATAAAGGGGTCAAGCCTAATACTAGTTATATAGATGATATATGGCTATCGCAAAAAGAATATTTGCAAAACCTATCCTATAATAATATATGAACAGACCATTCATACTGGTGCTATCAGGTATATTATCAATATCTGTCGGTGTGAATATTCTTTGCTTAGGTCATATATCTCAACAGCAAAAAATAATGACAGAAATTAACGCGATTTTGATAGAAAAAAGGGAACAAAAACGCAAACAATATATGGACAAAATTATTGAACACATATTAGAATTCTATGATAGAAAGTGTATTATTTAATACGGGGACGTAACGGTATCGATTGGATATGGAGAATTATATTAGCAAGTAGTGGTTGATCGACCGGCCACTTTAAAAGTCGATTAAATGCTTTAACTGGCACAAATCAGTTAGCCCTTGCTGCTTAATTAAATAACAGCAACAATCTTAGAAAGCGATGAAGGTAGCGTTCAAAAGATTGTCGTAAAATCCTTCGGCCGCTAGAATAGCCAACGGGTTCTAGCCTGAGATTAGTTGGTACGGAAAGACGAATGTTGTTTGTTCTTTAGTCTTTCTTAAAACTTATGAACAAAATAAACTTGTAGAATATGTAATTAGAAGTATCGCAAGACATGGGTTCGACTCCCATCGTCTCCATTTCAAATATACTGACTAAGATAAGGAATAATAAATGAGTTTTTGGAAAAAGATGTATAAAAAATTAACCAAAAAGGAAAATAAAGACCCAAAAGAATTAGCAGAAGATAAGTATCTAAAAAAACTTAAGAAAAAATTAAAGAAACATTCATCATGATTAATCGTAGACATTTTTTATCTCACCTATCTGGATTATCTTCTGCTGCGTATTCTGCTCTTTATTTGAGAAATAGTATAGCGGCTAATGCTCCAGAATTACGCAAACAAAATAAAAGCACTATACTCATTTGGTTGGGCGGTGGTGCTAGTAGTATTGATATGTGGGATTTAAAACCGGGATCAGCAACAGGAGGCCCATTTAAGCCAATCAATACTAATGTAGACGGTATTCAAATCTGTGAACATCTACCCCTGCTCTCTAAAAATATGGATAAGTTAAGTATTATCCGTAATATGAGTACTAGAGAAGCAGATCATACCAGAGGTAGATATTATATGCATACAGGATATGTTCCTAATCCTAATATAGACTATCCTAGTTATGGTAGTGTAATATCCCATGAATTAGAACATCTTTGTAAAGATATAGAAATTCCATTGTTTGTAAGTATTGGTGGTACTAGCACAGGCCCAGGTTTTCTTGGCATGAGTTATGCTCCATTTATTGTTAATACCAATGGAACGGTTCGTGATTTAGATATGGGACTAGATGAGACTAGAGTTAAACAACGCATGGAAATGCTGGCAACGATTGAAAATAGATTTATAAAAGAGAATCGCGGAGGGTTTGCCCTAGATCATGCCAAAGTATTGAACAAGACTTGGAAAATCATGAATAGTGATCAAATGTATGCGTTTAAAACTACATCTGAATCTTCACAAACTAAAGATAGATATGGCAATTCTGCTTTTGGTAGAAGTTGTTTAATGGCAAGAAGATTGGTTGAGGCTGGCATACCCTTTATTGAAGTAGATTTTGGTGGATGGGATAATCATACTGATATTTTTAATACGCTAGAAAATCAAAAACTACCAGACCTAGACAAAGGTTTGAGTGCCTTAATCGAAGACCTTCAAGATAGGGGCTTGCTAGAAAATACAACCATAATATGTATGGGAGAATTTGGTCGAACACCAAACATTAATGGTAATGGGGGTAGAGATCATTGGGCAAGAAGTTGGAGTGTTGTAGTTGGTGGAGGTTCTTTTAAGAATGGAAGAGTTGTTGGCGAAACAAATGAAAATGGCAAAGAGATTGTGGGTAATGCATATACTTCTCAAGACTTAATGGCTAGCGTATTAAGAAGTTTGGGTATCTCACTAGAGACTACATTTACTGCTAAGAATGGCAGACCAATGAAAATTGCTAATTCTGGTAAAGTTATTACAGAATTATTTTAATTATGTCTAGAAAAATTTGTGCATATTGTGGTAAACGCAAAAATAAAGGCAGTTTTCCTAAACACACCATGTACAAAGACAATCTTGATACACGATGTAAAAAATGTGTCAAGAAACACAGCAAAGTAAGAAATCAATTACACAAAGAAGCCCCGCCAAAACCAGAGTTGTGTGAATGTTGTGGAAAAATGCCAATCAAATGGGTTTTAGATCACGACCATAGCGATGATAGTTTTAGAGGATGGATTTGTGATCGTTGCAATACTGGTATAGGAAAATTAGGAGACTCTTTAGATGGTGTAATTAAAGCTGTAAACTATTTAATTATGTCTAAAAATAGAGTGGTGCCAAATGAATCTCCGACAAAGATGGATCAAACATCTTGAACAAAATAATATGACATATATTCAGCATTTAATTTTTGCTATGTTTTATGGATCTTGTTGTTTATTAGCGGGATTATTTTTGATCATTCATTCAGTTCTTCCGTGTTTTTTCCCAACGGCAGGGAGTGATTTAGTCAGTAAATTAAGTGAAAGATTCAAGAAACGACACTAGATTGTCGATACTTGACAAGGACAGGACGCTAGTGTATACTGTAGGGAAACAACGGAGATATTGTAAATGACTCATCACTTTGATTATGTTTGGAGAATGGTTCGTGATCTTAAGGCTACTAGTAGTACGATTGATAAGCAGGGAATAATTGAGGATTATTGTAATTGTAGTAGTGATGCTGCTAGTTTTACTAAGAAGATTTTCCTGTATGTTTATCATCCTTTGTGGCAATACAATGTAACCAGCGATAATCTTAAAAAGAAAAGTTCGTTGAGTGGTAAGCAGTATAATAATGTTTTTAAACTTTTGGATGATCTTAAGAATCGTATCATTACTGGTCACGATGCTATAGGTGCTGTTAATACCTTTATAGATACTCATAAAGAGTATGAGGAACTTATCCATTGTATTATTGATAAAGACCTCAAAACTCGTGCTGGAGATAAGATTATCAACAAGGCTATTCCTGACCATATTCCAGAATTTAGTGTTGCTCTGGCAGATAAATATGAACCTAAACTTGTAGATTGGAAGGATGGTTGGTATGTTAGCCGTAAAATTGACGGTGCTAGATGTATCGCTATTGTTGATTCTGATGGGAACGCTACCTTTTATTCCCGTACAGGAAAAGAGTTTGATACTCTTGGTGTTGTTAGTGGTGGTATTAAGGCTTTGGGGATTACTGATGTAGTATTTGATGGTGAACTTTGTCTAGTAGACGCAGATGGTAATGAAGATTTTCAAGGAGTTATGAAACAACTGAAAAAGAAAGATCATACTATTCCTAATCCATCCTTTAAAATTTTTGATATGATTACGCACAACGAATTCTATAGTAAGAAAGGCGAAAATAATCGTCCGTATTCTATTCGTTTGGCAAATCTGACAGAGATTATGACTAAGAATGAATGTCCATGCCTCACCTTGCTTGAACAAGAATTGATTCATAACGATGAACATTTTCAAGAGTGGGTTAAAGAAGCCGCCGATTATGGTTGGGAAGGAGTAATGCTACGAGCAGACCAACCCTATAAAGGCAAGCGTAGCAAAGATCTACTCAAAGTTAAAAAGTTTTTTGATGACGAGTATGAAGTCATTGATACTGAAATGGGACCATTTCGATATGTTAAAAATGGTGCGGAGTGCGAGGAAACTATGCTTTCTTGTGTAATGATTAATCACAAGGGACATACTGTGAGGGTTGGTAGTGGTTTTGCTATTGACCAGAGACAAGAATTCTATCAGAATCCTAACAAGATTCTTGGTAAAATTATCACAGTTCAATATTTTGAAGAGACAAAAAATCAAGATGGTGGGATCAGCCTAAGATTTCCAACCTTTAAGATTTTACATGGGTCTGCGAGAACCGTCTAAAGAAACAGGTCTTGACAAGACGATACCATTAGGGTACAATCGCAGCATACCACTTGGAGACTATATATGATTATTGAGAATACGGTTAGTAGCAATCCAGTTGTTCAGATTAATACATCTAAGGCAGACGAATTCTTTAAGAACTTTCCTAAAGATAAGATAGTCGCATATAAGGACTATTGGGAAAGCGTTCGCCCCAAGAATAACGACGATATTTTTCGACGCTATTTGTTCGCCTATTGCAGCGTACATACCACTTGGCAAGGTAATGTCAAGGGATATAATGCTATTAAGAATTTTCATGAGTGGGTGGATAGCAAAGATATTCTAC
>Ga0315903_10002973_pt1 | contig 24102 bp, 19 predicted proteins | sample LakEriMetagenome_7_FD_203524 | JGI IMG/M metagenome (GOLD analysis project Ga0315903, IMG submission 203524) | Freshwater fungal communities from buoy surface, Lake Erie, Ohio, United States - Buoy 2 MA119 | ecosystem: Environmental > Aquatic > Freshwater > Lake | place: USA: Lake Erie, Ohio... | reverse complement strand
TATTTCGGTTTGATACCTTAGAACGAGAAAAACTAACACTGTCTGCACATCGTTAGATATGCAAGAAGGTTTTTAGAACACCTAAGTGGAAGATAAAAAACCAACAAAACTATCTTAACAGAGTATGTTTACAATGTCTTTAAGTTATTTCAATGACGTTTATTAAATTATAAATATAAAGTCTTATTTTTCTTTTCGGTCGGTGTAATATTATATATTGATATTATATATTGATTTTTATAACTATTTAGAATTAGTAAATGAACAAAAAAAAATAATAAAACAATAAAACACGTTTTACCTACTCTAGGAAATAAAGGTAGAAGTCATGCTAGAAGTCTTGCTAGAAATGTAAATAAAAGTAATCGCACAGGATTATAAAAAAATCCTTAGGTCTAGTAAAGGATAATCAAATCCCCCCCCCTAGCTATACATATGTATATATTTAGCCTTATCTTCTTCTTGCGATGAACTGTTTTTTTCCTTAATTGATTTATAAATATCCAGTGCATCTAGTATATCTTTTTTCTGTATTTTTTTCTTAGTAGCATTTAATTCCGCCTCTGTTGGAATAATTAATAATCGCCGGGAATGTGCTTTCTTACAACAAGCAAAAAGAGTCATCATATCACCACCAAAATTAGGAAATAATGTCATATCACGTTTAATTATACTAGCAACTTCTTCTAATGTTGCACTTAATTCCCATTTTTGACCTTCTAAATACTTTTTAAAAATCATCGACAGTTCCATAGCATCATAACCTTTTATTTCAAAATGATGTGTAAATCGACGTGCTAATCCTTCATTCTGAGCAAAGAATTGTTCATAAGTAGGTTTTTTATAACCGGCAATAACACATACTAAATCATGTGCATGTTCTGATAAATACATATTAATCATATCAATGGCTTCACGTGAAAAATCTTTTTCTGTTGTAGGTGCTAGTGAATATATTTCATCTAGCAATAAAACACCGCCTAATGCACGTTCTAATAATTTACGTGTTCGTGGTGCGGTATGACCAACATATTCGCCAATTAAATCATCACGTTTTGCACAAATTACTTTATCAGTTTTTAAAAAACCTAATCTATTATAGATTTTAGCTATGATATGGGTAAGCTGTGTTTTACCAACACCCGGTGGTCCCGTTATTACTGTATGCAACATATCAATATTTTTATCATCTAGATTTTGCAAATAATAAATCAACTGATCAAAAATGATTTTCTTAACATCAGTCATACCAACCATCCCTTGTAATTCAGTTAATGGTTCTACTAAACGATTTAATTGTTTTAGATTCAAGTTATATCGCTTTCTTTTCTTAGGATTATATGTTTTCCCTAATTCAATTAAATCATCAATAGTTTTAATATTCTCACCTAACCATTCATATTCTAGCGATTCATTTGCCTTATCCATTGTATTTTTTAAATTGTCTTCATTATTTGATTCATCCTTATTAGAATTATCAGAATTATCAGAATTATCAGAATTATTATCTATAATGTTATCAATATTAGTTAAACGATTCATAATTTGTTGAAAGAATAATAAACTACTAGAATCATCTTCATAATTAGTATTCTTATTGCAACATTTGCGTTTATTTTTATCATTTTTATCATTTTTATCTTCTTTGCTATCTTCCATATCATTACAACTAAAATTATATTGTTTAGATTCATTTGTTTTTTCTACATTATTATTTTTTAAAATAGTATCTAGAATAGTATCTGTAATAGTATCTGTAATATTTGTTAAATTACCATTAAAAATTCCTTTTGGGTTTAATGTTGAAGCATCCGATGTTCCAATTATAAAACCTAAATTAAATTTTGGTTTTTTAATATTTTCATCTAATGGTAAACTATCACTTTTATCCATATTCTTACGTTTACTTTGCTCATTATTTACAGTATTGATTCTAGTTGTATTTAATCGTAATGAGGCCATATAATTATCATATTCTTTAAGGTATTCATAACACCGTTCACATACATCCCAATAACCATAAACATCTTGATAAATAAAATGTAAATTATTAATATGATCAATTATTACACCACAATTATTACATATGATAGGATTCGTTTTATTATTTTTATTATTTGTTTCCATTTCTATAAACAAATATTTAATTTTGTATTGATTCTAGAGTAGGTTCTAGAGTAGGTTCTAGAGTAGGTTCTAGAATGAGATGTAAAAAAATATTAAATAGATATATTATTAATTCTTTATATAAGATAATCATGATATCTTACTATTGAAAAAATATAAAAAGAAATATTGATAATATAATATTCTAGTATTACCAATAAAAAATTGAAATCTGTTTTTCTTTTTTAAAAAGATATAATAAAATGTCTGCTAGAATGAAAAGAACATCTGTACCAGTATTTGAACAAGAATCACGAGTAGAAAATACTAGTAATGAATCTAAATCTAAATCTAAAGAAGGTCATAAGTTTGATTATTATGTGGATACATTTGATGTTATTGATGCAATTTTGAAACAAAATAATAATAGGGAAATGGTGAATCATCAATTATCATCTTATAAACAATTTATTGAAAAAGATATTGGTGATATTATCAAACAATTTAATACTCGTAAGTTGTATTTTCAATATAATACACATGCTAATAAGCATAAAATAGAATTGCATATTGACTTTTTGAATTATAATTTAGGAAGACCAACAATTCATGAAAATGATGGTAGTTTTAAGGTTATGAGACCAGATATTGCAAAATTACGTAATTTAACGTATAGTGCACCAATTTCGCTTAATGTAAAATTAACAAGGGTATTAAGAAGTAGTACAGAATCGAAAATAAATACATTGCCAGATGGAACAATAGAAACTATAGAGACGTTTGATCAAGAGGATATTAAAGAGGAAATTTTTAATAATATTAATTTTGGTCGTATTCCGATTATGGTTATGGGAATGAATTGTGTTCTTAATAAGAAAGATTCAACAACTGCAGAACAAAATGGCGAATGCCCCTATGATGTAGGTGGTTATTTTATTATAGGTGGTAATGAAAAAGTTATTATTTCGAGTGAAAGAATAGCGGAAAATGAGCCATTTGTTTTCAATAATCAGAAGAAAAATAAGTGTAAGGAAATAGAAATTCGTTGTTCATCAGATCAGCATTTTAGTGTAGTAGTGGGTAATGTTGTTCGATTATTATATAAAGATAATAGTATTGAGTTTCAAAATCCTAGTCTTAAAAATCCTGTTCCGTTGTTTATTATATTAAAAGCATTAGGAGTTAAAACTGATAAGAAACTTTTTGAATATATTGCATGGGATATGGAGGATGAATATGGGCAATTAATAATAGAAATTTTAAAGGTGAGTTTTGAACGTTTTAAAAAGGTATGTCGTAATCATTGCATTAGTACTGATGCACCACCTGAAAAGTTTCAAGAAATTATAATTAATTATTTGAAGTTTAAGAATCCGAATAAGGAGATTCGGTTGAGTCAGGAGGATAAATTGATGGCTGTTCAAAAAATGTTAGATGATGAAATTTTACCACATTTAGGTAGAACATCTAATTTATATGATAAAAAAGCTAAATTTCTAGGATTTATGACTCGTAAGTTAATACTAGTGAATTTTGAACATATACCATATGATGATCGTGATGCATATGAGAATAAAAGAGTAGATGCCCCCGGTCGTTTATTGGCTATTCAATTTCGTCAGTGTTTTAATAAATTAGTAAAAGATATGGTTAAAAGTATTGCACGAGAAATAAAAAATAATAAATCCAAACGTGATATATTCGAGTTAATTAATAATAATAATATTTATAAGATTATTAAGCCGACAATTATTGATGGTGGGTTAAAATATGCACTGGCAACTGGTAATTGGGGTATTAAAACTGCAGGTAAAGGTACAATTAAAGCAGGAACTGCACAGGTATTGAATCGGTTAAGTCATCAGAGTTTTATTTCACATTTACGCCGGGTATCATCACCAAGTGATAAAACGGGTAGTAATGGTAAAGTTGTAAAACCTCGAAAACTACATGGTTCTAGTTGGGGTTATTTATGTCCTGCAGAAACACCAGAGGGTGCGTCTGTAGGTTTAGTAAAGAATTTATCACTTACTGCAAAGATAACAAATAGTTCCAATAGTAGTAATACTCGAACATTTATTGAGAATCATGATTGTTTTCAATCATTTAACATAATAGATATAAAAACTATGTCTACAAATGTTTTGATATTTATAAATGGCGATTGGCTAGGATGTATAACCGATCCAGATAAATTTATAAAAGATTTCAAATCACAACGGAGACAAGCAAATATTAATATTTTCACTGGTATACAATGGAATGTAGAATTACGCACTATTAGAATTTATACAGATGCCGGTCGATTAACTCGTCCAATGTATATTGTAGATGGTGATAATATTTTACGTATTACATCGGAATTTATGAATGTATTAAAGGAAACTGGATATTCATTTAATTTTCTAATTAGTCCTAAATTTTACAAGTCTATAGATAAAAGTGCACCTAATGAATTAGTTCAAAAATATATGAAAACTTTTGGAAATGAAGGTGTTATTGAATATATTGATTCTTGTGAAGTTAATAATTGTTATTTTGCAATGACACCAAATGATTTAATAAGTGTAAAAGAGCGTGATAAGCTTTCTAATCCATATAATAATGTTTTTACACATTGTGAAATATATCCAGGTTTAATTCTAGGTGCTGTTGCAGGTGTTATTCCATTTCCAGATGATAATCAATCACCTCGTAATTGTTATCAATGTCTTGCACCGGATGATTTAGTTTGTATGGCAGATGGAACAATGAAAAATATAGGTAATATTTGTGTAGGTGATAAAGTAATTACATTTAATCCAAATAATATGGAATTAAGTGATTCAAAAGTTATTAGACAATTCACTATTCCGTTAAAGATTAATGGAAATAAAACTTATAAGATTGAAACTATTTCTGGACGATCTATTACAGCTACAGCAGATCATCGGTTTATGACAACAGAAGGATGGATGGAAGTTAGAAAAATGAATGAAACTACTAAAATTGGAATTTGTTTATCTAGCAATCCATATGCCTCTAAAGATGAATTATCTATATTAATTGCAAATGAATATTCACATATAAATGCATATAAATCATTGAATAGTTCACCACAAACTACATCACCAAATGGTTCACGTGTAAGTTCTCGTATTCATTCTCGTTCATCTTCCCCATTTCCTACAATTATATTAGAATTACAGGCAAATATGGTTTTTATGCCAATAGCCAAAATTGAAGAAGTGTATTGTCCCTTTGTTTCTGATATAACAGTCGAATCTGATAATCATTCATTTATAGCATGTTCGAATAGTGGTATTGGCGGTAGTGGTGGTTTTCTATCTAGTAATTGTGCAATGGGTAAACAATCAATTGGTCTTTTTGCAACAAATTACCAGAAACGAATGGATACCTTAGCATATGTTTTAAATAATTTAGAGCGTGCATTAGTTAAAACCCGATTTGCAAAATATATTAATTATGATGAATTACCTTGTGGTGTTAATGCAATTGTTGCAATTGGTAGTTATACTGGTTATAATATGGAAGATAGTGTTATAATGAATCAGGCAGCAATTGATAGGGGATTATTTCGTGCAACATTCTATAGAACTTATAAGGATGATGAGAAAAAGATTCAATCTAGTGGTAGAGAGGAAAAGTTTGCAAAACCTAATCCAAAATATACTAGAGGCACTAAACCCGGTAATTATAATAAATTAGATGAACGTGGATTTGTTCGTAAGGATGAATATGTAAATAGTGAAGATATTATTATTGGTAAAGTTTTACCTTTAAAAAATAAATTAGACGATTCCGGACATCAATTATATAAAGATTGTAGCACGGGTATCCGCAGTAATGAAACTGGTTTTGTTGATAAAATTTATACTGATCGTAATGCTGATGGTTTTCGATTTGTAAAAATTCGTATGCGTTCGGAACGAGTTCCTATAATTGGTGATAAATTCGCATCACGTTGTGCCCAAAAAGGAACAGTGGGAATGATATATCCACAAGCTACTATGCCTTTCAATGCACAAGGTATTTCACCAGATATAATTATGAATCCGCACGCAATTCCAAGTCGAATGACAATAGGAATGTTGCTAGAGATGATATTAGGTAAGGCAGCAGCAAGTCTTTGTGGCTATACTGATTGTACACCATTTACGGAAATTAGTTATGATGCAATTTGTAATATATTGGAAGCTAATGGTTTTAGTTATACAGGTGATGAAATATTATATTCTGGAATAACGGGGCAACAAATGGATGTGAAATTATTTATGGGTCCTACATATTATCAACGCCTAAAACATATGGTCATAGATAAATTACATTGTATGACCGCCGATCATGATGTTTTAACTCTAACCGGTTGGAAACCTATTTCTAGTATTACTACTACCGATATAATTGCAACATTGAATTCACAAGGACATCTAGAATATCAAAAACCAACTGCAATTCATCATTATCCAGATTATAAAGGTCAAATGTATGAAATTAAAAATTCAAATATTAGTCAAAATGTTACTATGAATCATAGAATGTACGTTTCACGAGATAAAGCTAATTTTGAATTACTAGAAGCACACGAGATTATCGGTAAGCCAGTATGGTATAAGAAGAATGCAATCAATACTAATCTAGGAATATCTAATGAAGAATTTAATAAATTATTAAAAACTGATATATTTGATAATTATGAGTTTCCAGATATAATATGGAAATTAAATAAAAATCAATCTAGCGAACTATTATTTCATTATATTAAAAACTATAATATTTATGAAGATGAAATATTATTTAAAAATTGGAATAAAAATACACAATATCAAATACAATTACGTCAATTTGAAGATGATACCATTATAAATAATTTATCTAGATTATCTCTAAATGCTGGAATTTCATTAAATAGTGCATTTGCACATTCAGACTTTAGTGATGGTAGCGGAAATCGTAATGAGTGCTATAGTTATTATAATATTGTAATGCTATATGATGATTTTATACCATCACTTAGCAATCTAGATATTTATAAAAATCATAATTCAAAACAAGAATTAGAAATAATAGAACGTGTATATGATTATAAAGGTGCTGTATATTGTATCTCAGTTCCTAATGAAGTATTTTATGTCCGTCGTGATGGTAAGCCCGTTTGGACTGGTAATTCTCGTGCAAGTGGACCAGTTGTCCAATTGACACGGCAACCAGCCGAAGGACGTTCGAGAGATGGTGGATTACGATTTGGTAGATTTCCATTTTGCCAAAAAAAGGGTTCCTGCTTGCGGGGATTCTAGTCAATTCGCTTTGCTAACCTAGATACAGGCTATATGTATCTATTTGCAGGGGTTAGGGTACCTTTGGTACTTGCGAATGGCGACACGACCTGGTTCGAGGAAACTCTTAACCATTCTATCAATTAATACCTGACAGAATGGAAGACAATCTCGATGTGAGCTAGCTTAGCTGACTAGCCGCGGTAACGTGCGGTAAGGCGTGGGTTATAAATATCGATAAGTGGTATTTATAGCTTAAGGAACGTACTAAGCCCTAGTGAAAGCTAGGTCAACAGAATAAGTGCTGCAACACAAGGTCTGTTGGCAGTCATACTTTCCCTCATTACGAAAAATATCAAAAAATATTAAAAAATAAAAATGAGTGGAAACTATGACTGGTATGGGGGGAGATGGAGCGCGATTGTGCGATTAAAAACACACCTATTTCTATGGATTTTGGACTCAATTTTAAAATTCAAGATTTAGAAAAAATAAATTTAGATGTCCTTGGTTGGAATCAAGAAAAGAATGGAATGACACCAGCTAAGAAAACTAATTTCATGTATAAGGGAGAACGTGAATGTGTTGATATTTGGTTGGAAGATGGACGAAAATTATCATTTACACCAGAACATAGATTTTTAACAGCTGATAATACTTGGACTAAAGCCAATGAATTAAAAGCAGGTGAAACACGTCTAAAATGTAGTGTTAATTATCCAACTATTGGAATTTATGATGAAATTAAGGAATGTAAAAATTGGAGTTCGAAGGTAAGTGATAACCTAACTCTTAAAACAGATACACCTGATGAATTATTTAAATCTATGGCATTTTGCCGTTTGCTAGGTTATATTTTGACTGATGGTAATATTACAAAAAATATAAATAAAAAGTCAATTACATATTCAGTTACTATATTTCTAGGACATATGATTGATGTAAGAACTATAATAAAAGATATTGAATTATTTACTTCTATTAAACAAACTAATTTCATAAGTAAAAATTTATATGAAGTAAGAGTTCCCGCAGCTCTTGCTAATAACATTGGTTTAATAAAAGGCATAATGACTGGTGCACGTGTTAAACAACCATCTACACTACCAGAATTCCTTGTAGATGATAATTGTCCATTACCATTACTGCGTGAATTCCTAGCAGGATTATTTGGCGGTGATGGTCATACTTGTAATATTGCTAAAAATACATTTACATATATATCATTCTCTAATAGTAAAGTTAAGCCACACTTGGATTCACTTAAAGCTATGATGGAGCAAATTAAGAAATGGCTAGCCCGTTTTGATATTAAAGGTGTTACTATTCAAGCACCTAAAGTTAATTCTGCATCAAAGAAATGGGCAACTGATGAAGAACGTAATTATGAGATTGTATTACATCTTGATATGCATGAATTAATTCCATTTCATGATAAAATCGGTTTCCGGTATTGTTGTCATAAGAATCAACGAATGGAAGCAGCAGTAGCATATGTTCGTTTGCGAGAAGGTGTTATACGACAAAAGAAATGGATTATTAATCGTGTAGATGAAATTGCCAAATATAAAGAATGCAAAGCCAATAATAAAAAATGTGAAGTAGTTCTAACACAGGCTATAGAACAAGCAACTGAAGAATTAATCAAAAATGAACCATTACTTCATATATTTGCAATTCCTAGCAATAGTGATTTGAAAGAATATTTAATTAATGGTCGTGGAGGTGGTCGTATCCCTAGCAGTAAGTTTCCAACATCTACTGAATTTTTAAAAAGTATTAATGCTCTTTGCTGGTTTACTGAATCTAAAGCTAAAAAATATCAGTCTAAGAAAAAATCTAATGCACCTTTAACTAATATTGAAGAAGAAGTGATAAATAGTGATGATAATGAACCGACAGAAGATAATGAACACAATCATGGCGTTTGTCGTGTTGGTGATGTATTACCCACAATGAATTTGAAAGTAATAGATATTCGCCCAGGTGGAACACATCCGGTATATGATATACAAGTAGATAAGGAAGAATCCTTTCTTGCAAATGGTGTTGTTGCACATAACTGTATGATTTCACATGGTGCTATGGGATTCTTAAAAGAACGAATGATGGATGTTAGTGATAAATTCACTGTATATATTTGTAAAGAATGCGGATTATTTAGTTCAGTGAATCCAGATGATGATTCAGAACGCCGTTGTGGTGCATGTGATAATTATTCTGAATTTACAGAATTACATATTCCTTATGCTTGTAAGTTACTAATGCAGGAATTAGAAGGAATGATGATTACACCAAGATTTAATCAAGAAAAACCAAATTTATAAAAAATATGTAACATAAAATTTAATCCATAATAACGATTTCTTTGTCTTTCATATCTTTTTCTATTTTCATTTTCTTTTCATCTTCCATTATTTTATCATTATCATGTGTTTGTATCTCTAATGTTTGTTGTGATTTCGTTAATTTTCTTTGGTCTGATTGTCCAAAATGTTGTTTTCGTGTTTTCTTAACTGGTTTAATTATATCTGGTACGGGTGACGATTTTAAACTACGACGATAATAATTTAGGATTTTTAATTGTTTTTCTTTTTGTAATTTATTATATGATACCTTTAATTTACTACTGCTAGATAACATTATTAAATTTATATACAACTATATGCTTAATTATAACTAATGTATTTAGATATAAAAAAATATTAGACGATACCAACTTTTAAGTAAAAACCAGTGTATATAAATATATAAATATATAAATATAGATTAGTAATTTATATTATAAATGGCAGTTGCATTTAAAAATCCAATAATTGATCAAGTAATTTTTGATACACTACAACCAAATAATGATTTATTAGCAATATCACCATATGTTAAATTAACCTTCGAACCCAAACATGAAAACTTGCGATTTACAGTTATTGATATTGCTAATCCTACTAAATATAAATTTTATAAATTAAAAGATCCCACTATTGAAATACCAATAACAAGTGTTGAATTACCAGAACCATTAAGTAGTAGTTCAATAACTATACCTTTAATAATACCACCAGGAATACCACCACCAGGAATACCACCAGGAACACCAAGTATACCAGTACCACCACCACCACCCACATAACCTAAAAAAATACCATTTTCAATAACTAACAATTATCAACCACAAGAAAACCAAGGATGTGGAAGACATGCTCTAAATAATTTATTTGGTATGCCTAACTCAAATTCTAATAGTGGTTTTTTTAAAAAAGATAATGGTGTTACAATAAATACATCAAATATGTATAATTTTACATCTAATACTGCAAGTGGGTTAGGGTTACAAAATTTATGTAATTTTTACGAAATTATAACGAATAATACAAAGCCAGGAAGTTGTCCTGATGATGAAGCATATGAGTTTTTAATCATACAACTAGCACTAAATCTTTTAGGATATGAAGCTATATTATATAAAAAAGATGACAAATTAAAATTTATAAATAATAATGAAGACATAGATATAAATAATGATAATATAGTAGGATTTATAGGTAATACTGGTAATCATTATGTAGCGTATAGAAAAGAAGGTCAAAAATATTTTAAAATTGATTCTGTAGATGTAAAAGGTAAATATACTCCACCTTCAATTAAATTAAAAAAAATTAAACAAGATAATGAAGTTATATTAAAAGTTCGTTGGAATAATGGATATATACCAATAAATGATAATAGTTTTTTGTCTACTATGTTTACACAAATACCATTATCTGGTGTATTACCACTAGCATCAGCACCAGCATCATCACTAGCACCATCACTAGCATCAGCATTAGCATCACCACTAGTATCAGCATCAGCATCAGCACCAGCACCGCCACCACCGCTAACAATACTACATCTAGAAAATTTACCTAATTGGGACAAATATGATTTTAATGCATATAAGACACAAATAAACAATATAAAATTAACGGGTGATAAAAAATGGAAGCTAAAAACAATTGATGAAGATCAAAAAAATATTATGACAAGACGTGTAACTTATAATTCTAATATAGATGTGAAAATGAATATAACACCTATTATTTATCGCGATAAAAAACCTGATGGCACTGATTGGAATAAAGGGGAAAATCCTACTGATTTTATAAATATGATAACTCATAAAAAATATAAAAATACATTATTTTTATTTCCTGATAGTTTAGATAAATATGATAGTTGTGAAGATGGAATAGGATTTGCAAATATACGTTCTTATAAAGCTACTTTGCAAGCATGGGGTTTACCAATCTTTACTGATAAAGATTATAAAGTAAATGCACAAACTAAATTCTGTGATAGAAACCTACATACTGTAACTGATATACTCAACATTGTGATAGATGATATTTTAACTATAATAAAATTTCGTAGTCACCATAAGAATTATGTTAAAGAAATTATTTATTATGGTGATGATAAAAAAAAATATTCCAACAAAACCCATCCACTACCTAACAAATTAACAAATATTCCGGCAATGAAAATTAACATGAATAACACAACCGAAGTAAATAATTTTTATGTGTTAGAATTATATAATATACCAGGTAATTTAATAGATTGGCAAAATATAAATAATATTTCATTATTATGTGAATTAGATATTAATAAAATTTCAAAAGCTGTCGACAAAAAAAATTATTTTATTAACACAAAAACATATTTTCAGGGTGGTGGTGGATTATTAGAAGAAACGTTATCCATAAAACACATTACTCAAAATATTACCAAAAAAAATATTGAATTATCGGAAAAAAAAACAAAAAAAAATAAAAACATAAAAATTTAAATTTTTCTGTGTAGTTTGTTCTTAGATTTTCTAATCTATTTATACTGTAATAAAAGATTTAAAATAAATTAGCTTTATTTTATATAAGCTATGACAACGAAATTACGTAATACAAACTATACAAATAAAAAAGCGATAGGATGGGATATTGGTATTAAAAATTTAGCATATTGTGTTCTAGAACAGACTTTATCTATACCTACTGTACCTACTACTTCTAGCAATGATTTTTTTATATTTAATAATCATCAGTATCTTATTCCACATTGGGCAGACATATCTCTTCTTTCACAAGTTTCTAGTAATCTAGCAAATGCTGGTCAAGCGTCATCTTTTAATAATACATCAACCTTATTAACCTGTTGTGCATCTAAAACAGATAAATTGAATTCTCCTATATGTGGTGTAACAGCTACATATTGTAGTGAAACATTATCTGTAAGTGGGAACTACCAAGGTTATTGTAAGAATCATTATAAGAAATTGGGTTCTCCTAGAATGCCATTGGTGAATGTTTCAAAATGTTATTATCAGTTATCTAGCACAACTGCAAATGCTGGGTGTTGTAATTCTAAAGCTGTTAATGTATTATCAAAACATATATACAAAGGTTTCTGTAAAAAACACACAACTGAAATGATAAAATCGAATGCCTATACCGAAACAGATTTTCTTAAGATTAATAATATTAAAAATGCAGGGAAAATAAATATAGATCAATTAGGTATTGCCCTTTTTCAAGAATTAGATAAGATTAAACCACAGATTCTAGAACCTGATGTTATTTTATTAGAGAATCAACCGGTATTAAAAAATCCAACTATGAAGAGTATGCAAATGTTTCTATATTCTTATTATTTAATGCGGATTATGGAAATGAATGGTGATAATATTGGTAAATCTGCTTTAAATGAAAAGTATATTCAATGTTATACTGCTAGTAAGAAATTAGATTTAATACAATTTTTTCCTAAAAGTGAACAAACCCGTATAAATGCTTTGCTGGAGAAAGTAAAAAATAGTTATCAACGTAATAAAAAAATGTCTATTTATATGGTTGAATATCTATTACAGGAAACACCAAGTTGGTTAGAATTTTTTAAAAAACATCCAAAACAGGATGATTTAGCAGATTCACTTTTAATGACTTTACATTATTTTGAACGAAATGCTTTGATTAAACTCAATAAACAAAATAAAGAAAGTAATCAAAGTAATGATATTAAAAATCTAGAAAAAGATCTACAGACACTAGAATAGTTTCTAACTGGAAATAAAATAATAAATTGTGTTATAAAATTAAATTTTTAAGATTTGGTATTTTTGACTAATTTGTGGTTAGTCATACCATAATAAACCCATGCAAAGAATAAATAGATACTACCTAGAAAGAAGCACAAAACAACTTGAATACTACTACCAGTTAAACGATAAGTTGCTATAAGAGACATAATCCAAAGAGCAACACAAATAATAACAATAATAACAATACCGGCAATCATTGAACTAGAAGTATTTTCAAAACGACTTTTGTTTGTAGTATCAACTACACCGGCAACACCAAGTGCTCCACCTAACATACCATGTTTAAACGTGTCAATAACAGTATTCATAGACATTATAATTTGTTTTTATAAATATTTCTTATTATTTTATATTAAGATTTTTTTGTAATTAAAGGTATAAAAATTAAAGTTTAAAAGTGCGTAAATATTAAATTATTTCTTTACGCTTTCTTAATAAGAAGTTATCTAGAGTAAACTTGATAAATAATATATAATGGATACATTTGATTTAGATTTAGAAGATTTAGATTTAAAAAGTGTAGATGTAAAACCCCTTAATACATCTATTAATACATCTAATGATTTTAAAAATATTTCTTTTGCTGGTGGTTCATCATTAAATACTCATTCTAATGGATATGCAAATTCACAACCTAATTTAACTGTTTCTAATAGTAATAATGATCCCATGCCATCGTCTAGTTTCAATTCTAATAAAGAGGTTGATTTTGGCTTAGATTTGCTTATGAATAAACACAAAGTGAAACCTACAACAGAAATAAATAAATTAGGTAGTTCTACACCATCTAGCCCAACACCACCTAGAATTAATAATTCAAATTCTAGTAATGGTTTTCCAGAAAGGGTAGATATAAACAATCATAGTAATGATATGGACAATTTACAAAAATCACTATTTGATAATATTACAGATATTGACTTAGATAAAGAATTAAATACTATGGACTTAGGTGATATTGCTAAACCTAAACCTGCAATGAATGGTCCAAGTTTACCTACATTTACTACTACATCAGCAAATACAACTACCCCGACACCATCAAATAACGCATTTTATAATTCTACAACTACATCAGCAACAACAGGATTTTCTGGTGGTGGTGGTATTAATACTGGTGGAATATCTAGTAATGCCGGGTTATCATTTGAAGAAATTCAAACGAAAAAATTTGATTTATTATGTAAGTTTGAAAGATTACGTGATAAGGGCGTTAAATTACCTAAGACATTTTCTATGTCATCTAGTCTAGATGAAATGGAATTAGAATATAAACGGCTAGTAGAACATCGACAAATGGATAACTCTGTTAAAATGCAACGTCGAATGCTAATTTCTTTTGCTTCAGGTCTTGAATTTCTTAATAGCAAATTTAATAATCCATTTGATTTAAATATTGATGGATGGAGTGAACATTTAAGTGAGGAAATTGATTCATATGATGATGTTATGGAAGAATTATTTTATAAGTATAAAGATACAGTAAACATGGCACCTGAATTAAAATTAGCAATGATGGTTGGTTCTAGTGCTTTCTGGTATCATCTTACTAGTAATATGTCAAAAACTATGTTACCTAACCTGATGAATAATGTTATGAAACAAAATCCAGATCTTATGCGACAATTTCAAAATGCTACATTAAATACAATGAGCCAAGGCAATCCTGGGTTTGCACAGTTTATGGGAGCTAACACACCAGGTATGACTAGTGGCGGACCGCCTAAATATAATCCTATGAACAGCCCGCCATTTTCAAATCCTAAAGATGCACCACCACGTGGACAAACTAATATAAATCAAACTGATGATATAGATGCATTAATTGATAGTATCAGTAGTTAAAATAAGTTTTAAATGTACAAAGATATAATATTGAAAAACTTAAAAAATAATAATAAACCTGCAAATTTGTAAATTCAATCTACTTCTTCCATAGTAGAAATATTTTTATTTGATTGTGATATAACAATACTTATTTCTAATAAATTATTTTCTAACTTTTCTAATTTTTCAGTTTGATTATCTATTTTTTTATGTATTAATTCTAGCTTCTTTTCAATATCATTACATTTTTTTATAATTTTATCACTAAACATTTCTATGGCATTATTTATTAGAAATTCCATTTTTAATTTAATCTAGCTTAAAGTTATAATTATTTTTCATTATTTGAACTTAATTCGCTTTTGGAATTAGATTATTATTGATAGGTGATCTGCTAGAATTAGAATTAGAATTAGGAAATCCTGGTGCAGGTGGCATTAATGGGTGATTTGCTTCATATTTTTGAACCATTTGTTTTGCTATTTCATATTCTTCTTTACTAACTGGCGATGGTTCATCTATGGGTAATATACAATATCCACTTTGTTCATTTAGTAATGTATTAGAAAGCAATATAAAACATGTTGTAATAACTAGGGATACTATTAAATCCCGAGAACCCATCCAAATAACTAGAAAAATAAGAAATCTTCTCGCAAATTTATGATTAAGAACTTTGTGTGAAAATTCATTAAGTTCATTTCCAATATATCTTGCACCTAAATTAATCAATAAAATCATTATACCTAGAACATATTTATTACTACTTAAACCAGCAGTTGCTAATGCAATTACAGATTGATTGCCACCAGACATACCACCCGGTGCAATAGAAGGTGTTATTGGTGGTGGAGCATTCATCATAGCAGACATTACAATAAATTACTAGATATTAGATTACTATTTACTATTTACTATTTACTATTAAGAAAATAAGCACAAAATAACAACTATTACTACATGCATTTCCAACAGTAAAATAATTCTAGATTTATGCATGAAGTGGATAAAATAGAGTTCCGCAACTAGCCATTTTTCCTTTATCATAAGCATTACAACGAGATAGAGGAGGACCCCATTTTGTAAGATTTTGTCGTGAATTTTTCATATCATATCGGCATCCTGTATAATCATACCCATCACGATTAGGTTCCTCAAGTTTTGAAATAGATTCATCGGCATTAGAACAAGGTGCCGATGCCTGAAACTGTGGAGTGCTAGCAACCGTTAAATCAGAGGGTGGAGTAATAGGTGGTTTTTGATAATTAATTTCAGATTCACTAGTGTATTCACGTGGAATATGTGATAAAGGGATAGTTGATAAAGGGATAGTTGATGAAGGTGTAATATTTGTAAAACGTTCATAGGTAGAACCACGTAGATATTGTTTAACCCATACAGCTAAATAGAGAACTATGAAAGATAAAATAATACCGATAGGTAGATCAATTAACAAGACTAGAATAACTAATGAAATAAGAAGTATGAAATTAATTTGATCAGTGAATAATGTTAGAAGAATTGGATATGTAATAAAGATATCATCAGCAAATGCCATAACTAGCACAACACCTAGAATTAGTGCAATAATTAAAATATTACAATTTGTCATTTAATTATTATTTACTATTTTATACAGTTAGAAATAGTATATTCTTTGAAAAAAGGTTTCTAATATATATGACGAATATAATTTTATAGTGAAAATTTTATTTCATCTAGAATCAAATAATTATTTAATTTCGAATAATTATATAGACTAGACAAAATTATATAATGGATGAAACAAAATATTTAGATATAAATTCATACAATCAAAATAAAAAAAATATTCCTAGTTTTTTTGAAGAATTTCTAGATTTCTTAAATGAATTATGGTCTATGATATATAATGATGCTCGTAATTCTTATTTTTTCTTAAAAGAAAATAAAAAATATATATCTACTGTTGTAATTCTAGCATTCTTACTACAATTTACAAACATTAGTAATCTAGGAACATCATTTGATAAATATTGTAATACACAAGTAAAACAATTACAATTACAAAAGGGTGGAAATAATAATGTTCAGACACTTACATTTCAAGAAATAGGAAAATTAAGAGCTGAAGCAGAAGCTAGTCAAGCAAAAGACAAAAAAAAAGAAAAAGCATCACAAAAATTACAAAAAAGAGTTGATAAAGCAGTGGACAAAGGTAAAGCTAAAGATGAAACTATAAACCCAGAAGAAAAAAGAAAAGAATTATTGGAATCAGATCAAAAAGCTAAAAATGATGCAGAAATGAAAAAAGGTAGTAAAGAAGTTGCAAAGGGGTTTTCTACTAAAATGAAAGAAAAACGTTTTCAAGATGATTTATTAAAAGCAAATCAAGAAAGGCTTAGTTTTTTTGAAGGATTGAAAAATAAATTTAGTGGTAGTTCTTTAGGTTCCACACTAGGCGGACCCTTATTTGGAAGAATGGATTTAATTTTTGATACTGTTAAAAATATTTTCTATTTTATTGGGCTGATTCTTATGTTTGCGGGTATTATATCATTACCTGTATTAATATTTTTAATTATAACTTATATGGTTTTCAAGTCTATGGTAAGCAAATTTATAATTCTATAAGTTATCATAGTTATCATAGTTATCATAGTTATTATTCTTACTAATAAATAGATATAAATAGATATATATATTGTAATGGATTATATTAGAAATTGGTTAAGATATCTAGAAGATATAATAATTGATGATGATTATAAATTAAATGATACTCTAGATGGATGGGAACAAATAAAATTATATATTATGCGATATAGAAGGATCATTGGCATTATTTTATTAATTATATTGATAAGTATAATGTATTATTGTGATGATCATGATAAGGAAGATAATATACAGAATGGTGGTAGTAATGATAATGTTTATGCAAAATATGAAGCGAAATTTAAGGAGAAAAATGATGAGGCTGCCGCACGCAAAAAATATGATGAAAAGAAAATGGAAGAAGCTAAAGAACAAAGACAAAAAAAAGCAGAAGAAATAAAAAAAAAATATGATGCAGAACATAGCAAAAAAGGAAAAGCATACCAATTATCAAAATTAGCAAAAGAAGCAGATATAAAAGAACAATTAGGACAGGTAAAAGATAAATTAGGTGATAAATTTGCAAAAAGTAAACTTGGCAAATATCAAGCAGGTTTAGAAGATGAAAAAAAACAATTAATAGAACAAGGTTTATCAGTCGGTAAAGCTAATCAAATAATACGAGCACAACGCTTATCTGATGTTAAAAATTTTGTGGGTGAAAAAGTATCTCAATTTGCTAATTGGTTATATGAATTATTATTTGCTGTTGCTATCTCTATTGCTATTTGTATGGTTATATTCCCATCTATAGCATTTGTAATTCTAGGTATTGTATGTTATATTCTTCTTCGAAAACAAATGAGCAAATTAAAAGGTATCTAACATAATACAGTAAATAACGGTTTAAGGGTTGCAACTAGCTACGGTTTATTTTAGTTTTATTTGAAATGCCATCGACTAATGGATTTATACCAAATTGTAGATTATCAGTATGATTTTGATATGATACTATGTCATAATCAACTTTTGGAGTTGTAGGAAGGTAATTAAAATTGCCTGATGCTAGATAAGACGCACTATCATCATTATTATTTTTCAGTTTTATAAAAATATCATTATCAAAATATTTATTGTAAATTTCATATATAACGTTTTTATCTAATTCTGTTTTGTATGGATCAAAATCAACTTGTGATTTTATTTGACGTAGAATATCTTTAACTGCAATATCATCTACTTTAAATCTGTTATCTTCACCTAGCACTTGTGCATTAATTAATTCATTAGATTTAATACTATCTTCTAAAGTAGTTGCAGTAGGTCGTGGTATATCTGCTATTATATTTCCATCAATTATTTTAGTAGGTTGTAATGATGTATTAATAGGGTCAACTGTTTCAGAAGAATTAAAAAATTCTTTACTTGCAGTTTTAAATGATGCAACTGCTAGAACTAATAGTAATATTCCTATATAGTTATCTTTCGTATAGATAAATAAAGATAATAGAATATAAATTATAAAACAATATTTATTTAATATATATTTACTCCAAATATAATATATAATATTTGTTTTTTTCATTATCAATAATTGATAAAAGATATAAATAAAAATTAGTGTTGTTAATAAATGAATATAGAAACCATAATTATTATATTTTAACATATTTTTCTAGGCTTATCTACAAATAAAACAGGCGTATTTTGATACTCTCTTTAAACTATAAATAGCTAAGATTTTATTTCTAACTCACATTATTCTATGTAAAGTACTTGCTATTATTTGACAGTTGTAATGTTCCTATTTTAGTGATTAATGACTTTTTAACATCTTAACATTTTAAGGAATAGTACAATTCCTAACACTTTTTATGATAAATTACTGCTAGTTATAAAACTTGAAATATGCCAAATACGAAAATAAATTATATTCCAGCTAATGTTTTATTGTCTTATTTTTTTTGTAATTAATAATCTAAGTTTTATTTAGAAGGTTATATTATAATGTGTTCAATTGAAGAGGCTTGGGCTGGACAAACTTTTCAAAATCATAAAGTTCAATCTCAATCCGATTTGCATCGTAAGTATATGCAACCTTTGTCTAATGATCCATTCATGCAACGTAATACAGAATATAGTGCTAGCCGTAAGGAACCACAATCTCGAATGGATAATTATGGATTTAATACTAAAATAGTTCGTGATACTCAACGTGTAGTTCCAGAAAGTCATAATAGTAATGATTTTGCAGTTGCTTATTCAAATGCATCTGTTGCTGTAGATAATTATGGTGGTATTTCGCCTCGCCCTTCTTACATGAGTGTATATGATACACAACAAGACAATAATACATTACCAACAGTTCCAATGCCTAATAGCACATCAAACCGTAATAATTTTAATGATTTAAATCAAGCATTTCAGGTATCACCAGCAGTTGAGCAATTTATGGGCATGAGTATGGGTATGGATAATTCATTACAACAAGAAGATTCTGTTCAAGATTTAAAAATATTAAAAAATAAGATAAATGTAGCACAACTTCCAAATAATTTGGAACTAGATGAATTGCGTGCATCTATACAAAATATATTAAGTCGTCTTGATAGCTTAGAAAATGAAATTCATAGTAATCGTGCTAGAAATATGTGTGATATGGTATTATATGTATTAATAGGTATGTTGTTGGCATTTATACTTTATTCATTAATGAAGAAATAAATTATAACAGATATTTCATAGCAATATCCCAAATATCCCAAATATCCCATCATAAATATATTGCATATTCTTTACATGGTACAAAATCGGTTAAAGGATACACGTTGAAGAAATAGGCAATTAGGTTATATGTGTTATAGTATTAATTCATTTATTTTGCTACGAAATAGATTTATATCTTCTTGATTGTAGTTAAAATCAGTATTAGATTGTTTATAATCTTCTATAGGTCTATATGTTTTTGTTTTTTGTTGGGTATTTGTTGCACTAAAGAGTTTTCTTTCTTGAGGATAGTTACTAGTTTTTTGTTGAATATTTGGATATTCAATAGCTAGATATTGATTAGAATTTTTAGGATTACTTTCTTTTTTCCATGATATATATATATTATTAGGAACTGCTAGATGAACTTCAAATCCTTTTTCAACTAATTTTGTTATTATATAATTTATACAATCATACATATTAAATAATGGTAAACCAAATACAACACTAGGACAAGTAAAAATACAACAGCATGCATCACATTGTTTATTTGTCAAGAGTATTTTATTATAACAAGATTCTAGAATTTTTTCAAAATTTTTTATTTTCCTTGCTTCTCTAGCTTCTACTTCACTACGTAATTTACTAGGTAAAGGTAATGACATTTGATTTATTATATAAAGAAAGAATAAAATATTTCTATTCTAGATACAATTTAGAAAAATAACATTAATTTAATTTCATAAGAATTCTGCATATCCTTCCAATGGTACTGTATATAGTACCATAGCTAAGACTTTTAACCGTAAATTACAGATAGTTATAAACCATGGCAAGAAATGCAATTCTAAAAAAGTAAATATTGAAAAAGTAAATCTATATAAATAATAGATTATTATATACTAGATATAAAATGACAAATTTTCGTCAAGTTTTATTTTCTAAAGATTTATGCACTGGTGCTATTACATATACCGGTACAGGTGATTTAATTGTAAAAGGAACACTTAAAACATCTCTTCCAACAGCACAGTTATATTTTTGGGCAGCAGCACCTGCAACTAAAGGTATTAGTTTTTCCGGTTCTGGAATGCCATATTCCGACCCAGCAATGGCTTATGATAGAACACCCAATAAAGGTATTGTTAATATTGTTAATGGTCAATTTGAATTTAGTATTAAACACCCAAATGCATATTATATTGGTCTAGGTTCTCTATATATACCACCACATATTAATTTTAAATTATGTGTTCCTGGTATGTCAGATTCCTATTTTTCTGTGCAAATAGATGATGGTATACCATATCGTATGCTTACTTATCCTGCCCCCCCTGGTAAAAAACCTCGTGTTTCTCCATTGTTTTATTGCGAGCCAGAACAAGGGGCACGTAGTCAAGAAGCTATTTTACGTGCTAGTGCATATCCTTCTACTAATACTATGCCTGATAACTTCTGGGGAACTCGTCCACCTCGTTGAATATTCTAATAGACTGTTATTTAACTTTTATAAATGCTTCCATATTCATTATATTATCACTTACCTGTTGTGGATGTTTACTATCAACTTGTATAGAACCATAAGTTCCAGAACCTAATAAACTAAAAAAAGAACCTGGTTTTACTGGTGGTGATTGTGTTTTTAACCAATTATAAAGTAATGTTTTCTTCTTATTTACTTGTGCATGACCATTTGGAATAAATATTGCTTTTACCATTTTTTCTGTTTTTTTAGGAAAATTCTGATTATACATTCTAGAATAGTAAGTAATATTTTTACCGATGTTCTTTGAAATATAATCTACTGTTAATAATTTCCATCCATTCATAACACAAATTTCAATTGGTATCCAACGTGGAATACCATTTGACATGCTTTTAATAACCCATCTATTACCATCACCACCTATACGAATAGATCCTTCTGATAAAGATGTAGCACTTTCTACTGGTGATGGTCTCCATTTCCTACTTTTATTATTTTTATTACTTTTTTTTTTATAAGAATTAGTAGATTTTAATGTTATCATAGATGTTATTATTTCTACTATATAATCAGATTTTTCTAATAACAGAATCCAGATAACGTAAAAAATCTATTTATTTTTAGTTTGTAATACTAGATATATCTAGTTCTATAATTTGGATAGCTTTTTTAGTTTGTTCAATTTTAGAATTAATATTTGTTAATTCTTTTTGATTATTTTGTTCTTTTTCAATTTGTAAATTTATCTCTTGTAATTCTTTTTTTGCATTAGTTAATGTTGTATTTGTATTTAGTAATTTATCTGCTAGTATATTAATTTCATTTTCTAGTTGTTTTTTTTTTGTTTCAAAATCTAAATGAAATCTAGCAGTCATTATATCTAGACGTTCTTTTGCACGTGATTTATCATTATCAATTTGTTTTAATATTTCATTATAATTATCATTTATTGTTTTAATTACATAGTTTTCCCAATTATTAAATGTAGCTTCTAGTTCTTTTTGTTTTTCTTCTAGTTGACACTTTACTATTTTTGCTTGTTTAAAATTATCTTTATAACAAATAACTTTAGTATTATCTTTTGATATATCTTTAGACATATTGTTAAATAAAAGTAATTTTATAGATTGTTGATTACGTAAAGTTATTTTTGTTGATTGCTTATATATTTGTTCTAATTGAATTGTATAATTTGTTATTCTAGAATCAATTATATTAATAATTGTATTTAATTGATTGTTATCAAAATGAATATCTAAATTAGTATCTATATTAATATCTAGAATAACTATATCTATTTTACTTGAAAGTAATTTGAGAATAAGATTTTGATTTATATTGGCATAATGATTATTTATAATTTGTTTTTTGTATTCTAGCAGTAATATTTTTTCAGTTTCTAGATTATTTATTATTTCTTTAATATGTGATTCTTCACATTGTAAAATATTAATCTGTTCTGAAACTAATTTTTTCTGTTGTTTATTAGCTTGTAATTGTGCAATTGTATTTTTTCTAAATCCATGTGCTTCTGCTTGTATATTAATTATATTTTCCGATGCATTATTAATTAATTTAAGATTTGAATTAATTTCATTTTCTAACATTTGTTTATCTAGAACTTGTTGTTGTAATTGTTGAGTTTGTATTTCTTGTGCATCTATTTGTTTTAATTTTAGATGTAAACATTCTTCATTATATATATTATTTTCTATTGCCAAATTGTTTTCTAAAGTTCTAGGCAAATATTTTAAACTATCAATCGCTATAATATGTGCATTACGTAATTTTATTATTTCCTTAGAACATAATTCTATTACATTTATTTTTTCTATTCTAGCTTGTTCAAAGTTTTTATCTTTTTCTAGATTGCTTTCTAGATTTCTTTCTAGATTGCTTTCTAGATTGCTTTCTAGATTTCTTTCTAGATTGCTTTCTAGATTGCTTTCTAGATTTCTTTCTAGATTGCTTTCTAGATTGCTTTCTAG